>Ga0182021_10000245_pt1 | contig 54788 bp, 42 predicted proteins | sample 612E3MmetaG_FD_120493 | JGI IMG/M metagenome (GOLD analysis project Ga0182021, IMG submission 120493) | Permafrost microbial communities from Stordalen Mire, Sweden - 612E3M metaG (Illumina Assembly) | ecosystem: Environmental > Terrestrial > Soil > Wetlands > Permafrost | place: Sweden...
CCTAAAGTTTGTATTTTCTATTTTATCAGCGGCTTCAAATTTTAAGTGTGGTTTTAATAAGAAATCTATTTCACGTTCTACCTCATCGTTTTTTATCTTAAAGATTGTTTTTTCAATTTCTAAACCCTTATAATTTTTAAGATTGAGTTTAGGTTTTATGTCAAACTTAACCTTAAAGAATAGTTTTGTTCCGGGGACAAAATCAAGATCCATCATTTGCGGAGTACTGATAGGTTTTAAATTCTGTTGATCAACAGCATCCCAAAATTTCTTATTCGCAATTTTTTCACTTGCTTTATATTCAATAGTTTCTCCATAAAGTTTTTTGATCATTCCCATCGGCGCTTTTCCTTTTCTAAAACCGTCTATGGTAATGGTCTTTCTTTCTTCATCATAAGCATCATTGATCTCCGTTAGGATTTCATCGTAATTCAGATTTACTTCAACTTCTTGCTGAGAATCTGATAGTTGATTCACTTTAATGTCCAAAAACACCTCGTAATTGTAGTTATTGTAATTAGTTAATAGTGCGAGACGGGGGACTCGAACCCCCACATCTCTCGATACTAGATCCTAAGTCTAGCGCGTCTGCCAATTCCGCCAGTCTCGCATTGGGCTCGCAAAATTAGTTAAATGATAAGAAAAAACAAAGAAACCGATTTTGATACTTATTTCACTTTCAAATAACAAAAGAAAAAGGAGAAATTGTTATATTGAATACAATAAATTTTAGCGATAAGGAATGGAAAATTTAATTGGTAAAATGATCGAGAATTATCGAATTGTCTCTGTTCTTGGCAAAGGAGGAATGGGGATTGTCTATAAAGCTTTCGACACAAAACTTGATAGATATGTTGCAATTAAGATGTTAAACTCTCAAGTCGTAGATAAAGAAAGATTTATTGAAAGATTTAAGCGAGAAGCCAAGAACCACGCTAAACTATCTCATCCCAATATTGTAACAGTACACGGTTTTATCGAATATTCAAATCTGCTTGGTATAGTGATGGAGTATGTAGAAGGTGAAAGTCTAGAAAAAGTTATTGAGCGGCAGGGCAGATTTAATTTGTATGATGTGATCTATATTATCAAACAATTATTGCTTGGTATAGGTTATGCACATTCAAAAGGATTTGTTCATAGAGATATTAAACCGTCAAATATCATTTTAAATAAAGAAGGCATAACTAAAATAATGGATTTTGGAATTTCGAAATCACTTATTGAAAATGATATGACCAAAACTGGGTCTAAAATTGGTACTGTTTATTATATGAGTCCAGAGCAAGTACGGGGAGATGAGGTAACAAATAGAAGTGATATCTACTCAATAGGATGTACTGCATATGAAATGATAGTTGGTCAGCCACCATTCGATTACCAAAGCGAATATGAAGTTATGGATAGCCATCTTAAGAAAACTGCGCCCAGAGTTTCTGAAAAGATGACCGGAATTCCTGAACAGGTTGACAAGATTCTCTTCAAAGCTATGGAAAAGATTCCTATGAATAGATACAGCTCGTGTGAAGAAATGTTCAATGATGTTCAAGAATTGGATAAACTTGTTGCTAAACTTTATACAAGTTATTTCAACCGTTCAAAACCACGTTCAAAAAGGTATAAACTATTTGCCGTATCTGCATTTGTAGGTTTTACAATCCTAATGATTGCACTTTCTTATTTTGTTTACAACCAAGTGAATAGTCTAATCACTTCTAATCAATTAGACAAATTTAAGAAGTATAGTATTCAGCAACTCTTTGCATCAGAGAGCAAACAATTCAAATTTAGTGAGATTACTAAAATTGAAAGCGGTGTTCAGAACAATTTGAATTCTCTTTTTTTTGCGAACGAAAAATTTGCTGTTGCTGTTGGTGATTCCGGAACGATTATTACTTCCTCAGATAATGGAAAATCTTGGGTGAGTAAAAATCTTAACCGAACAATTCCATTAAGCGATGTATATCTATTTCAAAATGGGAAAACTCTAATAGTTGGGGATTCATCTTCTTTGCTTTTAGGAATAAATAATCTTGACTCGCTTCAATCAATACCTTTAGAAAAAGGTTATAAGTTTTTCAAAATTAAATTTTTAGATGATAATACTGGCTATATTACTGGCAATAAAGGACTTATTCTAAAATCTACTAATGGTGGAATCAATTGGAATAAAGTAACTACAAATACTAATGAAATTATTTTTGATCTTTCCTTCTTTGATTCCAAAAGAGGATTCGCAGTAGGATGGAATGGAATTATTCTTACAACTACAAATAGTGGTAATTCATGGAATAAAGTGGAGACTTCTTTAACGGATAATTATCTAAAATCAATTGATCTAAGATATAATGGATATGGTTTGATAGTAGGTGGTAATGGTACAATACTCAGGACGAATAATTATGGTAATTCTTGGGAAAAAGTTGATACAAAATTGACTAACGGGTTTCAGAAAGTAAAGTACATTTCAGAAGATCATGTTATAATTATAGGCAACTTAGGTACTATTTTAGTTTCAAAAGATAAAGGAGAAAATTGGAGTCTTGTGGAATCTCAAATATCTTCTAATATGAATGGATTATCAATTAATCCTTTAGGGCAAATATTTTTAGCTGGTGTTAAAGGGATGATGTTCAAAATTCAGTAGGATATTTATTGGATAAATTTGTAATAAACGGTGGTAAAAAACTTAGCGGTACGGTTGAAGTAAGCGGGGCTAAAAATTCGGCATTAGCTTTAATGCCAGCTACTCTTCTTAATTCAGGAACGAATGTTATTACCAACACTCCGGAAGTAAGTGATATCTATACAATGATTAAATTACTTAATCATTTGGGTGTAGAGACACAATTTAAGAATCAAAAATTAGCTTTAGATACTTCTCAAATAAAAAGTCAAATTGCACCTTATGAACATGTAAAAAAAATGAGAGCATCTGTTTATGTTTTAGGGCCATTGCTAGCACGATATGGATATGCAAAGGTTTCTATGCCGGGAGGTTGTGCCTGGGGACCAAGACCTATAAATCTTCATTTAGAAGCTATGAAGAAATTAGGTGCAGAGATTAAACTGGAAGAGGGTTATATAATTGCTAGATCAACTCGATTGCAGGGGGCAAAAATACATTTTGATATTTCGTCGGTTGGAGCTACAGGGAATGCATTAATGGCAGCTTCACTTGCTAAAGGAACTACATTAATTTCTAATGCTTCAATTGAACCTGAGATAACTTTATTAACAAAGTATATAAGAGGAATGGGAGCAAAAATATCTGGTATAGGATCGACCACACTTGAAATAGAAGGAACGGATGAATTAAGTCCTTCAAACATTGAAAACATTGCTGATAGGATTGAAGCAGGAACACTTTTGACAGCTGCGGCGATAACTAAAAGTAAAATAAATCTTGTTTACAAAAATTTTGGAGATATTGAATCAGTATTATCTAAATTAAAAGATAGTGGCGTTAATCTATTATCTAATAATAAATTAATAAAAATAGATGCTGCAAAATGTAACTCGACAAATGTAGATGTTACTACTTCAGTTTATCCTGGATTTCCAACAGATATGCAAGCTCTTTGGACTTCGTATATGTCTCTTGCAGAAGGTACATCTACAATTACTGATTCGATATATCACGATAGGTTTAGTCATGTTCCAGAATTGAATAGATTAGGAGCAAATATTGAGATTATAAATAATAGCGCTGTTGTAAAAGGTGTAAAAACATTAAAAGGCGCTAAAGTTATGTCGACTGATTTAAGAGCAAGTGCTTCATTAGTAATAGCAGGTTTAGCTGCAACTGGAACAACTGAAATTTTAAGAATATATCATTTAGACAGGGGATACCAAAGAATAGAAGAAAAACTTAAGGCTTTAGGTGCTGATATAGAACGTGTTTCAACATCGGAATTTTAATTTGAGAATTTCATTAGAAGAATTTCATCCAAATGTTTCCAAAATTTTAATTTTCTTTCTCGTTTTAATTAATCTTTTCTTAACACTTTTACCGCTTACAAAAAACTTAGGTTATGAATTTTCTGTTATAAATGGATTAATCTTATTTATAATTGGTGGATTACTGATCATAATAGTCAAAAGAAAAGATTTTGAAATTGGTGTTATAGATTTATTACTGAAGAACAAATTGTTTATTTCTTTTTCAATTACCATTCCTTTTTTAATTGGATTTTTATCAAGCATACTGAACTCTAATTGCCCAATTAAAGGCGGTGTACTTTTCTATTTAGTCATTTCAATTCCTTCCTTTTTTTTTGGTGGTGCGTTAGGGAACTTCTGTACAGCTTTATCGAGGAAATATTCATTTTATTTTTTCATTATAATTTCTTTGGTATTAATATTTTCTCCATTACTAGAGTTCTTTTTTAATCCTCAAATCTATTTTTATAATCCAGTGTTTGGATATTTTCCAGGTAGTATTTACGATGAAGATCTAACTGTCGATCGATTTTTAATTGCCTATAGAATTTTTAATATAACATTTTTCATTTTACTGTTTTATTCATCAAGAATAATCATAAGTAGTAGTAAAATTAAAAAAGTTCTTATTGTAATAGCTCTTATATTAATCTCCTATTCCTTTTCGATATTGAAACCAAGATTATTTTTTGCAACTGATGAAAATCGCATAGAAAAAGAACTTGCTTCAACAATTACTACAAATAATTTCAAAATTCATCTACCCGATTCTCTCAATGCGGATAAGCAAATCAAATATTACGCACTACTCCACGAATATTACCTTGATCAAATTAAAATCCAGATAAAATCATCATTTTCGAATAAAATTAATTCATATCTATTTCCCGGGAAAGATAGTAGAAGAAGATTATTAGGTTCAGGTAATGCTGATATTGCAAAACCATGGCTTAATCAAATCTACTTAAATTACTATAATTATGGAGTAACTCTAAAACACGAACTTGTACATGTTTTAGCTGGAGAATTTGGTTCAACACCATTTAGGGTTTCAGCTGACTTCAATCCGGCAATGATAGAAGGTCTTGCAACATCAATTGAAAATAATTATGATAATTATCCTGTTAATTACATGGCTAAACTTGCTTTCGAAGCAGGATATAAATACCCTATTGAAAAACTATTTAGTGGTATTAATTTTTTTTCGCAGACATCATCAATCTCATATATATATGCCGGATCTTTTCTAAAATATTTAGAGGATGAATATGGTATATCAAAAATTAAATATTTATATGAAGTAAATGATTTCCAAAAGGTTTATGGGAAAAATCTAAAAGAACTTGCTAAGACTTACGAATTATTTTTAGAGAATTATAAAATAATATTTAATAAAAATGAAGCTCAACTTTATTTTGGAGGAGTAAGCATATTTAAAAAATATTGTCCGCGTATGGCTGCTTCTGATGTTAAACAAGCATGGAATTACTATAAAAATAAAAAAATTACTGATGCTCTGAACTTGTTTAAGAAAGTTTATGACTATTCTAGTTCATATCAATCTTTACTAGGAATAATATCAGCTTATTCGGTTGATAAAAAATATACTTTAGCCGCAGAGTATTTAAATAGTCAAATTGTTAATTTTAAAGTAAGTCAATACTATTATAATTTAGAATTGATCTTGGGAGATTTGTTGATTCAAACGAATCAACCCGTTAAGGCAATATCATTATATGATTCGCTTCTTGTCCAAAATCCTCACATTGATTTTACTAATGAAGTGTTGATTAGAAAATCTATTTTAGATGAGGGTGTTGATTCCTTAAAAAATTATTTTAATTATAATAAGAAACTAAAACTTCAACAATTACTATATCTTAATTCGAAAGGAATAAAATATTTTTCAATACCATCTCTTATCAATCTTTCTGCTATTAGCAATTCTGATTTAGATAACTTAATTGCCGAATTAAAGAAAAATATAAAAATTCAGGATTTCTCCTCAAGTTATGCAGCGTTTGAAATATCTAAGTACGCTTTAAGAAATCTAGATTATGAAAAAGCTCAATATTTTGCGATAAGATCATTAGATTTTAAGAAAGATGATAATAGCAATTATATGTTTAAGGAAAACTTAAGAATGGTAAATTGGTTTAAGAATAATCATGATAAAATAAAAATAACTTATTTAAAGTGATGTAATGGTTTTCAAAACAGTATTAAATAAATATAAATTTTTAAAAACTGCATCCTTGCTTGCTGATAAAAAGAATGAAGAACTTTATCTTGTCGGCGGATTTGTTCGTGATATTATATTAAAACGGAATAAAAATGAAATGGATTTCTTGGTGGTTGGTGATGGAATTAATTTTGCCGAGCAATTAGCAAATGATCTGGGAATAAAAGAAGTTACTATCTATAAAAATTTCGGAACAGCACATTTCAATTATCGGGGAATAGCACTTGAATTTGTTGGAGCTCGCAAAGAATCTTATAAACGCAACAGTCGAAATCCTGAAGTAGAAAAAGGTACACTTGATGATGATCTTAATCGGCGCGACTTTACAATAAATAGTTTAGCTGTTTCATTAAACGAAAATTCATTTGGTAAGTTAATTAACAAGTTTGACGGATTAGGTGACATCGAAAGAAAATTAATCCGAACACCTGTTGAAGCAGAGAAAACATTTGATGATGATCCGCTTCGCATCATGCGTGCGTTTCGTTTTGCTGCGCAACTCAATTTTCAAGTTGATGAATCGGTTTTAAAAGCTGCAAATCTTATGGCCGAAAGACTTAAAATTGTTTCTCTTGAAAGAATAACCGATGAATTAATGAAAATACTAGCAACCGATAAACCTTCGATCGGTTTAATATTATTATTTGAGAGCGGAGTTCTAAAAGTAATTTTTCCGGAACTGCATAATCTTGCCGGGGTAGAACAGAGAAATGATTTTCATCATAAAGATGTTTTCTACCACACATGTATTGTAGTAGATAATATTGCTTCAGTAAGTGATGATTTGTGGATGCGGTTTGCAGCTTTGGTTCATGATATTGCAAAACCTCCGACCAAAAAATTTGTTGAAGGAACCGGTTGGACATATCACGGACATGAAGAACTAGGTGCAAGAATGATGAAATCTATATTTGAAAGAATGAAACTTCCTCTTAATAAATTAGATTACATTGAAAAATTAGTTCGTTTACATTTACGGCCTATCGCTTTGGTGGATGAAGAAGTAACCGACTCAGCAATACGAAGACTTATAGTTACTGCTGATGAAGACTTAGATGATTTAATTACTCTTTGCAGGGCAGATATTACAAGTAAGAATCCAAATAAAGTAACCAAGTATCTTGAGAATTATGAAATTGTAATGCAGAAAGTTAAGGACGTTCGCGAGAGAGATAAATTACGGGCGTTTCAATCTCCGGTTAGAGGAGAAGAAATTATGAAAATCTGTAATATTCCTCCTTCAAAACTTGTGGGTGAAATTAAAACAGCAATCGAAGAAGCAATACTTGATGGGAAAATTGGAAATAATTATGAAGAAGCATACAAGTATTTTCTTCTGATTAAAGATGAATATCTTAAGAAAAATATGCCGACAACTTCTTATCTTTGAAATGTAACTTTTATAACACTTATCTCGTCATAATACGTAAGTAAATCTTAATTGTTCTCAAAAGGAGAGACTGATGAAAAGATATTTAATTTTAGCAATTGTTCTGATGCTTTCGTTGCCTGTATTCGCACAGAAAAAGATCACACTAGATGAAGCAATTTCAATTGCACTTCAAAGAAATACTTCTTTGATCAAATTAAAATATAACATGGATGCGAGCAAATCTTCATTAAAAAATGCATGGGGCGAATTATTGCCTAGCCTTGGTGCACAAGGTAGTTTTAGTTGGAATAGAGTTGATGACAAAGGCGGACAGCAAGTTTTCTACGGTGGAATTGCACTTCCCACTCAACCGTCTACAACAGAAAGCAGAAGTTATAGCGTTGGAGTTGGAGGAGGAATTACATTGTTCAACGGCTTGAGTAATTATGCAAATATTTCTCAGAAGGGTGATTACTTAAAGGCTAATGAATATAGTATTACTAAACAAAAACAAGATATTGTTTATCAAACAACTGACTACTTTTATACAGTATTAAATGCAGATTCACTTAAAAGTGTACGTGAAGAGAATGTAAAATATTTTAGCCGGTTGTTGGAAACAGTTCAAGAGAGAAATAGACTTGGTGCTGTAACTTTGGCTGATGTTTATTCTGCCCAAACTCAACTTGGAAATGCTGAATTACTTTTGATCCAAGCACAGAATACTTATGAATCATCAAAAGCCGGACTGTTAAACTACCTCGCACTGAATGTGCTTGAAGACTACACACTTGTTGATCCGATTGCAGCTGCAAAAGTTATTGATACTGATACATACATGAAAGATTTTGAAGACATACAGGCAATGGTAAACTCAGCTTTGGAAAACCGTTTTGATTACAAGAGTCAGAAACTCACAGTGTCTGCCGCAGAAAGTGGAATTACTATTGCGAGGAGTGGAGTGCTTCCTTCATTATCAGGAAGTTATTCCTACGGATCTAGTGCTATATCCACAGATGATTTATTTAACAGAAAGAGTTTCAATATTGGCTTACAGCTGAATGTACCTATCTTCTCAAATTTTAGTGTGGAAAATCAAATCGAATTTGCGCAAGTAACAATGAAAAATGCTCAAGAAGATTTATTTGTATTAGAAAGAGGAATTAAAATTGAAATAAAACAAACATACCTTGACCTGGTTGCAGCAAAGAAAAGTTTAGATGTTGCAACAAAAAATGCAGAATATGCAAAAGAAACTCAAAGAATTAATCAAGAAAGATATAATCTTGGCTCTGCAACACTGCTTGATGTTTTACAAGCTAATAGAGATTACACTGATGCTTTACGTAATAAAATTAATGCTGTTTATGATTTTTATCGCCAACACGATAAGTTAAACAATGCTATCGGTAGATTAGAATTTTCTAAATACGAATAAATTATTTTAAGGAGTTATTTAAAATGGCTAACGGGAAAAAATCAAAAAAGAAACTTTTTATTTTTGGCGGTTTGGGACTTCTTCTGCTTGTTATATTGTTATTAGTTGTATTCAGCGGTAACAAGGAAGAAATAGTATCAGTCCAAACTGAAAAAGTGGAAAAAAGAAATGTAACTCAAGTTGTTTCTGCAACAGGAAAAATCAATCCGGTTTATCAAGTTATGATCAGTGCAGAAGCCACCGGAGAAATTGTTGCTTTGCCTGTGAAAGAGGGAGATGTTGTGAGGAAAGGACAACTCCTTTTAAGAATAAAGCCTGATAATTATGAAGCCCAGCGTAATATGGCTGCGGCTCGGCTAGATCAAGCCAAATCATCATTGAGCTCTACAAAAGCACAGCTTGATAAAGTTGAATCCGATTATAAAAGAGTTCAAGGTTTAGCTCAGAAAAAATTGGCAAGCGATTCTGAACTAGAAACTGCTAAATCAACTTACCTGCAAACCCTTAGTAATTACGAATCTTCAAAATCCGGCGTAACTCAAGCAGAAGCTTCGTTAAAGGATGCTGTTACGAATCTGAATAAAACTACAGTGTATTCACCAATAAATGGAACAGTCAGCAAACGTAATATTGACCTAAGTGAAAGAGTTTTAGGAAGCGGTTTCAGTCCAGGTACCGAAATGCTTACTGTAGCAGATCTTAGTAAAATGGAAGCTACGGTAAATGTTGATGAAAATGATATTGTCTTAATTACAGTTGGCGATACTGCTAAGGTTCATGTTGATGCATTTTCTGATAAAACTTTTAAGGGTGTAGTAACACAGTTAGGGAACAGTGCGGTATCAAAAGGTCTTGGGACGCAAGATGAAGTTGTAAATTTTGAAGTGAAAATTTTAATTCTAAATCCGGAGAATAAATTAAGACCGGGAATGTCTTGCGATGCAGATATTGAAACAGAAAAGAAACAAAATGTTTTGACCGTTCCAATTCAAAGTGTAACTGCAAGATTAGATAAACAAAATGTGAGCGCTCCACAAGGAGAGCAGCCTGCAAACGAAGCAAAGGTAAAGAAAGAAAGAAGTAATAAACCGAAAGAAGTCGTATTTGTGATAAAAGAAAATAAAGCAAAGATGATTGAAGTTAAAACCGGAATTAGTGACGATACTTATATTGAAATTCTAAGCGGATTAAAAGGAGATGAAGATGTTGTAAGCGGTCCTTATCGTGCAATATCTAAAGAATTAGATGAGGGATCGAAAGTATCTCTTCAATCTAAGACTAAAGGAACCGTGAAAAAGTAAACCAACTAAAGAACGGAACAAAAATGAATATTATTAATATTGAACACATAGCAAAAATATATCAGGTGGGTAGTGAAGAAGTACATGCGCTTAGAGATGTTTCGCTTAAGATAGATAAAAATGAATATGTTGCAATAATGGGACCTTCCGGTTCCGGTAAATCAACTTTAATGAACATGCTTGGCTGCTTAGATACTCCCACAAAAGGTATTTATGATTTCAAAGGGAATAATGTTAGTCAGATGAATGATAATGAACTTGCTTCAATCAGAAACAAAGAGATTGGATTTGTATTTCAAACATTCAATTTATTAGCAAGATCGAATGCCTTACACAATGTTGAACTTCCTTTAATCTATGCTGGCGTTTCATCATCCGAAAGAAAAGAACGTGCACGACTCGCGCTAGAGCAAGTAGGGTTATCAGACCGTATACATCATAAACCCAATGAGCTTTCTGGTGGACAAAGACAACGTGTTTCGATTGCCCGTGCATTAGTCACAAAACCTTCAATTATTCTTGCAGATGAACCGACAGGAAATCTCGATACTAAAACCGGCGAAGACATCATGGCGCTTTTCAACGATATCTATGAATTAGGAAACACAATAATTCTAGTGACGCACGAAGAATATATCGCAGAACATGCCGCAAGAATTATCCGATTAAGAGATGGGCTAATTGAAAAAGACGAAATGGTAACAAAGAGATACGTCCCTAAGAAAAACGGGGCTTCAAAAGTATAAAAGGAATATAAAATGAACAATCTTTTATTTGAACTTAAAGAGGGGTTGTTAATATCTCTGAGAGCAATTAGAGCTAACAAAGCTCGAGCGATCTTAACTACGCTCGGAATTGTTATCGGAATTGCTTCCGTAGTGCTTATGTCAACAGCAATTAAAGGTATAGACAATGCTTTTCAGAAAGGAGTTGCTTCTCTCGGTTCGGATAATTTATACATTGATAAATGGGAATGGTTCAACAATGATATTCCCTGGTGGGAAATGAGAAACCGCCGTAATCTTTCTTTAGATGAATATAAAAAGTATAGAGATCTAGCTAAATTACCTGTAGCTACAGCACCTACGGTATGGAGTAATCAAACAGTGAAATACAGAGAGAGAAGCGTTGAGTTTATAATCCTTCAAGGTACAAACGACGAGTATATTAAAACAACAAATCTATCTTTTAGTGAAGGAAGATTTTTTAATGAAATTGAAAGCAATGGGGGAAGGGAAGTTGTAGTTCTTGGTAGTGAAGTTGCAAAAAAACTTTTCCCTAAAGTCAGTGCTATTGATCAATCTGTTAAAATCAAAGGACATAATTTTAAAGTTGTAGGTGTTCTTTCTGAGCAGGGAAGCTGGGTAATGGGAAATTTTAATCCCGACAACCAGGCTTTTCTTCCTATTCAAAATATTTTCAAATATTTCCAAAGTGCAAATTTAAGAAGTGTTACTTTCAATGTACGTGCAGAAAACAGCGCTATGGTTGAAGCTGTAAAAGAAGAAGCCGTTGGAATTATGAGAAGGGTCCGCGGATTAAAATATAATGAGATGAATGATTTTTCTATTAATCAACAAGAAGCTCTGTTGAAAACAATTAACCAAACTGTTGGAGTTATTCAAATTGCAGGATTGTTCATCACAGGATTATCTTTATTTGTTGGTGCAATCGGAATTATGAATATCATGTTTGTTTCTGTAAAAGAAAGAACCCGGGAGATTGGAATCAGAAAAGCTATAGGCGCAAAAAAGAGAGCTATACTTGGTCAGTTTATTTCCGAATCAGCAATTATTTGTTTGATCGGAGGTATGATCGGTTTAGTAATTGCAATAATATTAAGCATGGTCATTAATCAATTTCTTCCAACATCAGTTCAAGCGGATGCATTTATTCTTGCAATCGTTATTTCAATAATCACCGGTGTACTATCCGGTTTTGCACCGGCTTATATGGCTTCAAAATTAGATCCGGTAGAAGCTTTGAGGTATGAGTAATGAAAATACTTGAAGTCATTAAAGTTGCTTTTGGCTCTCTCCGTTCTAACAAATTACGTTCATCTTTAACAATTCTTGGAATTGTTGTAGGTCTTTTTTCCATCATCACTATCAGTACGGTGATAGAGATGCTTCAAAAAAGTATTGAAGAAGGCGTCTCTATGCTAGGTCAAAACACTTTTCAGATTCAAAAATTCCCTGTGTTCAACACCGGCGGACCTGCTGAGAGGGCAAAATATAGAAACCGCCCTGATCTTACTTTAGAGGAATATTACAAGTTAAAAGAAAAATTAGTCGAAGCTCATTATGTTGGGGCCGAACAATGGACTTTCGGTTCACAAATTAAATTTGGGAATAAAGAAACTAATCCTAACGTTCAAGTAGCAGGTACAACATTGGAAGCATTCCCCAATAATAAATGGGTGGTTAACGATGGACGTGCGTTTAATGACCGGGATATTCAGCGTTATGAAAATTTTATTGTTCTAGGAAATGATGTAGCCAAAAAATTATTTCCCAACTCAAGTCCGCTGGATCAAGTCATAACTATGAATGGTCATAAACTAAAAATTATCGGTGTTCTGGAAAAACAAGGATCAGCGTTCGGACAAAGTCAGGATAACTTTGCAATTATTCCTATCACAACTTTTCAAAATTTTTATGGGAAACGTTCGAGGAGTATAAATATTACTGTAATGGGATTTGCAAAAGAATCATATAATGATCTTATTGAAATTGCTTCAGGCTATTTTAGAACTATACGAAAAGTACCTGCCGGCGAAGAAAATAATTTTGAAATATTTTCGAATGAATCTATGCTAACCCAGATTAATGATATAACAGTTGGTGTAAGGATCGGCTCTTTGGTTATTGCTGCTATTGCATTGTTAGCAGCAGGTGTTGGCATTATGAACATTATGTTGGTTTCGGTTACTGAAAGAACAAGAGAGATTGGAATTAGAAAAGCAATTGGTGCAAAAAAAAGAAATATATTAATTCAGTTTTTATGCGAAGCTGTTACTCTCTGTTTGATAGGTGGTTTGCTTGGAATAATTTTAGGTGTTGCTGCCGGTAATTTAGCCGGATCTTTCTTAGAAGCTAATGCTGTAATTCCTACAGATTGGGTATTGATCGGCGTATTGTTGTGTGTTGTTATCGGTGTAACATTCGGTACTTATCCTGCCTATAAAGCCGCTAATCTTGATCCAATAGAAGCTCTTAGATACGAATAGTTTTTAGAGAACTAATCGGCATAAATTAAGAGATGCTTTTTTTGGATTTTAAAATTGCATATTAACATCCTTAATAAATATTTTAACTGCATGAAAAATTTTCTTATTGAATTTCCGGAAATTCTGCTCATCGCTCTTCGGGCAATGCGTGCAAACAAACTCCGTTCCGTTTTAACCACTTTAGGAATTATAATTGGCATTGTTGCCGTCACCACAATGTCAACTGCTATCGTCGGTCTACGGGAAGCATTCATCAGTTCAATATCATCTTTTGGGAGCGATGTTCTTTATGTAGATAAGTTTCCTTGGTTTGCTATGGGTGACTGGAGCCAGTACAGAAACAGAAAAGACATTACTTATGAGCAGTATGAAAAACTTCGTTCCGTACTTAAAAATTATGAAGCTATGGCGCCAAGTAAAAGTACTTTTGGAGCCGGCGTAAAAAGAAAAGATAAATCTGTTGAAGCTACTTTGGTTTTTGGTACTACAGAAGATTATCAAAAAACCGGCAATGTTAATCCGGCAGAGGGAAGATTTTTAAATGATTTGGATGTAAAAGCCGGAAGAAGAGTCTGTGTTATTGGAAAAGATATTTCCGATGAATTATTTCCTAGAGAAAGTCCGCTTAGTCAATACATAAAAATTAATAATGTTCCCATGCAGGTTATTGGAGTGCTTGAAAAACAAGGAAGCGGCATGATGGGTGCTTTTAGTATGGACGGGCAAGTTATTATGCCGTTAAAAACTTTTGAGACAGTTATAAGTAACAGGCACCAAAGACTGAGAATCGATATAAAAATAGGAGACGTTGATAAAATTGAAGATGCAAAAGAAGAAATTATTTCTGCTCTGCGTGTAATTAGAAAAGTTCCATTGAATAAACCGGACGACTTCGCAATAAATCAACAAGAAGCATTGAAAGATATGTATGATAAAACAATTGGAATTGTTGCTATAGCCGGAATTGTGATTACCGCTCTTTCGCTTTTTGTCGGAGCGATTGGAATTATGAACATCATGTTTGTTTCTGTTACTGAGCGGACAAGAGAAATTGGAATAAGAAAAGCGATCGGCGCAAAAACCTGGTCAATTCTTTCCCAATTTTTAATCGAGGCAGCTTTACTTTGTGTTATGGGTGGAATAATCGGATTAATTATTTCTTTTCCGCTAAGTTTAGTTATTAATCAATTTTTGCCGACGGCGATGCCTTTAGATATTGTATTTATCTCTTTGTTAATTTCTGCGTTAGTTGGTGTAGTATCCGGATTTTTACCGGCCTGGAAAGCCTCAAGACTTAGTCCGGTTGATTCATTACGTTATGAGTAATTGATATGCAAATATTTGAAAGTATTAAACTTGCTTTTAGTTCTATTATAGCAAACAAGCTTAGATCATTTTTAACTTTGCTTGGTATAGCAGTGGGATTATTTTCAATAATAATAGTTATGACTGCTATCGGCGCCATTCAACAAAGCTTCGAAGATATTTTTAACTCGATAGGGTCTAATAATTTTGTCGTTTCAAAATGGCCAGCAATACAAATTGGTCCGCATGATCAAGCACGATATCACAACCGTAAAAATTTAACTATAACAGAAGGTGAAAAATTAAAAGAGTTGTCACAACTTCCGGTTGCTGTTGGAATACAAATTAGCAGAAATGGTAGAACCATTAAATATAACGGCGTTAAAACTAATCCTGATGTTCCGGTAGTTGGTGTAAATCAAGATATTTTTATTGCTAAAGAACTTAAAATTGGTGAGGGAAGAAATTTATCAAGATCGGATTATGATTATGCCAGACCAACTGCTGTAATAGGAACAGACATTGTAGCAAAATTATTTAAGAATGTTCCGCCTGTGGGCCAACAGATCAAAATTGATAATTTCAATTTTGAAGTTGCCGGCGTTTTTGAAAAACGCGGATCGATATTCGGTCAATCACAAGATAATTTTGTTGCTGTTCCGTTAAAGACATTTGAAAAATGTTTCGGCAGCGAACGGAGCGCTTCGTTTATTGTTATGGCTTCAGACAAAAGCGCAGTTGAGAAAACGATGGACGAAGTAATTGGAATTATGCGAAAGATTCGTAAAGTTGAAGGCGGTAAGGAAAATGATTTTGAGCTTATTACAAATGAACAATTGATACAGCAGTTTAATGATCTAACAAAGTATTTTAAACTTGGTGCCGCTGTAATAGCATTCATTGCTTTACTTGCAGCAGGCGTTGGTATTATGAACATCATGCTTGTTAGTGTAACGGAACGTACTCGTGAAATTGGAATCAGAAAAGCGATTGGCGCACGAAAGAAAACGATACTTACTCAATTTGTTGTTGAAGCAGTTTCACTTAGTTGGTTCGGTGGTTCCATTGGAATATTTCTTGGCGTTCTTGGCGGTAATTTGGTTGCTTTACAATTAGGTGTCTCAATTGTTTTACCTATAGAATGGATACTTATTGGATTGTTAGTTACAACTTTTGTAGGAGTAGTATTTGGTGTTTATCCTGCAATGAAAGCTTCCAATCTTGATCCGATTGAAGCTCTCCGTTATGAGTGATTTCAAAACATCTTGAATTAGAAGGAGTATAGGTTTAGATTTATTTTACAGAATTAAAAGAAAAGACTCTTGAAAAAAAATCTAATCCTTATTCTTTATATTTCTTTTATTACTACACAAGTTTCAGCGCAAGGATTATCCACATCTGTTTTAAAAACCGACACATTACTAATTAACAAAAACAACTCTTACAGAATTCGATCTCTCAATATTCTTCCTTCCACAGAAAAAATTAGAATTTCTTCCCGCTTATTAACTTCTTCAGAATATAAAATTGATTACTCAAAAGGAATAATATCACTTACCGAAAATTCCAAATACTCTTTATCGGATACCCTTTTTATTTCTTATCAAACAATAAAACTGAATCTAAATAAAGAATACAAACGAAGAAGTTTAACAGTTCGTTATGATGATAAAAACTTAGATACAATTCGTATTGCGAAAAAGGAAATCCCTTTTACAAGTGAAACTATTTTTGGCAGCAATATGCAGAAGAGTGGCGCAATTGTTAGAGGATTTACAATAGGGACAAATAGAGATTTTACTCTAAACAGCGGATTACGGTTACAGCTTTCAGGAAAACTCTCGGATGAAATTGATTTAGTTGCGGCATTGACCGATGAAAACACACCAATACAACCAGAAGGCAACACGGAAAAACTTGATGAACTTGATAAAGTTTTTATAGAGCTACGGCATAAGAATGCAATAGGTACTTTTGGCGATTATGAATTGAACATTAGAGATAATGAGTTCTCACAAATAACCAGAAAGCTTCAAGGTCTAAAAGGCGAATTCTTATTTGGTGAAACAAAAGGAACTGTGGCTATAGCAGCATCGCGAGGAAAATTTAACACAAATCAATTTAACGGTTCTGATGGAAATCAAGGACCGTATAGATTGAGCGGTATCAATAATGAAAGAGCAATCATAATTATTGGGGGAAGTGAACGAATATATATAGACGGCGAACAGCTTAAACGGGGCGAAAATAATGATTACATAATTGATTATTCCAATTCGGAAATAACTTTTACTCCCAAACGTTTAATAACTTCGGCTAGCAGAATATCTATTGATTTTGAATACACAGACCAAAATTACCACCGGAATTTTTTCGTTGCTGACTTTTCAACTAAACTGTTGAACGATAAACTGAAAGTCGGTATTGGTTATTTCAGAGAAGGTGATGATGAAAACAACCCGATAGATTTTTCATTTACCGATGATGATCTAAATATTCTAAAAGCTGCCGGAGATAATCGTAATAACGCGACGCGATCAGGAGTAAGTTTAGCATTACCTGATTCTACAGGAAAAGTTCAAGGAGTTTATACGAAAGTTGATACTGTCATTTCATCACTACCGTTTTCATACTACAAATATTTACCCGGGAATATTTCTTCTGTCTATAATGTAACGTTCACTTATGTTGGAGAAGGAAACGGAGATTATTTAAAAGAAAGTTTAGGAAATTATAAATTCGTCGGTAGGAACAATGGCTCTTATCTGCCGGTGATCTTTCTGCCTCTACCGCAATTAAAGCAGTTAGGAAATCTTTCATTATCAGCAAATATTTTAGAAGGAATTAAGCTTGATATAGATCTTTCCGGAAGCAGCTGGGACAAGAATAAATTCTCGACAATTGATGATAACGATAATTACGGTTACGCCAGAAAAATTATGATTGATGTTATACCTAGAGAAGTGACAATTGGAAAATTATATTTGGGAAAAATCGGACTAAGTTTTAAAGACAGATTTATTCAAAGTCGATTTACGTCTCTTGATAGAATTGACGAGGTTGAATTTAACCGTTATTATAATCTGCCTACTCAGTTATTGCAAGATCAAACTTTAAGAGAAGCCGTTTTAAATTATTTGCCTTCAAATAACATTTCTCTAAACACAAAGTATGGTTTTCTTAAACAGGGAGATCAATTCTCATCAGATAGAATTTTTTTCGGATTAAAAATATCGGAACCGAAATTGTATGAATTAGATTATGATATAGATTATGTCAGTTCTAAGAACAATACAATTAATTCTAATTGGTTAAGGCAAAATGGAAAAGCATTTTATTCATTTGGTAATTTCAAAACGGGAGTAGATTTTTTAGCTGAAGACAAGAAGGAAACAAATTCCGGTAAAGATAGTCTTCTTATAACCAGTCTACAATATTCAGAGTTATCGCCATCTATAGAAATGCTCGGAACATCAGGATTCGACGGGAAAATAAGTTATTCATTCCGCGAAGAATCATTTCCGCTATTAGGAAAAATGCAGAAGCAATCGGATGCTGTTGTTCAAAATTACCAATTGAATTACAGAGGATTAAAAGAATTCTCAACATCGCTTTCAGTTATATTCAGAAATAAAAAATACACGGAAGATTTTAGAATACAAGGATATTCTAATAACGAAACTGTGCTATTGCTTTCACAAAGCAGATTGAATTTATGGAACGGTTCAATCCAGGGTGATATTTATTATCAAGCGGCAACAGAACAATCAGCAAAGTTTGAAAAAGTATTTTTACGCGTACCAAAAGGAACGGGTAACTATATCTATCTTGGTGATCTTAATAATGACGGGATACCGGAAGAAAATGAATTTCAAATTACTTCTTACGAAGGTGATTTTATTTTAGTTACAATCCCTACAGACAAATTATTCCCTGTAATGGATCTAAAAGCAAACGCACGTTTACAAATTAATTTTTCACGAATGTTTTCAGATAATACTTTAATAGCTAACATACTGAAACCCATTGCTACTGAGACATCATGGAGAATTGAAGAGAACAGTAAAGAACCGGATACAAAAAAAATATATTTATTGAATCTTTTACACTTCTTAAATGATTCGACAACAATTAGAGGCACACAGCTTTTCCAGCACGATATAAATCTTTTTCAAAACAGCAGTGAATTATCTTTCCGGTTGAGATATCTCCAAAGAAAATCGCTAAATCAATTCAGCGGTGGAATAGAACGCGGGTATTTCCGTGAAAGGGGATTGAGAATCAGATTCAAAATGATAGAAGAGATTGGTAATCAAACCGAGTTTGTCAATCAAACAGATAATTTGATTTCTCCTCCTACATCAAACCGTGCAAGAACAGTAACGCGGAATGATCTTACTTCAGATTTTTCATACAGACCCGAAAAAAATATTGAAGTTGGTTTTAAGATAGCCACCGGGAGAAGCCAAGACGATTTTCCTAAAATTCCTACAATCGTAGATCAAAACTCGGTTGTGCTGCGCGTGAATTTATCGTTTGAAAACATCGGCCGTTTAAGGATTGAAGCAGAACGAACTGAACTCACTTCTTCTTCAAATAATTTTAATATTCCTTATGAGATTACCCGGGGAAATGTAATCGGAAAGAATTATTTTTGGAGAGTCTTTTTTGATTTCCGTTTGTCCGGCTTTATTCAAACATCATTGAGTTACGATGCCAGACTTCAAGGTACTAGTAGAGTAATTCAAACAATGCGTGCGGAAGCGAGAGCATATTTTTAGGAATCAGCTATTAGCGTTTAGCTTTTAGCAAATAGAAAAAAATAATTATGAATGTAACATCATCATTAGTAGAAGCGCATGTTATAAGAGAAGTAGGAAACGAAATTGAATTTCTTCTCCTTAAACGTGCGGCTAATGAAAAATATCCTGGCGTTTGGCAGATGGTAACCGGTTCAATCGAAAGTGAAACTGCATACCAAACCGCCTTAAGAGAAATAAAAGAAGAGTCCGGTCTAACACCAAAAAAATTATGGGTCGTCCCAAATATAAATTCATTCTATTCACCGGAAAAAGATGTAATAGTTTTGATACCGGTTTTTTCAGTATTGGTCAATAGGAATCAAAATGTAATTATATCTGAAGAACATTCGGAATATAAATGGTTCAAGAAAGAAGAAGCAATTAAATTACTTGCATGGCCGGGACAGAGAAAATCTGTTGAAATCATCTATGAGTATTTTACAAACCAGCAAAGTTTTCTAAAGTTCGTAGAAATTCATCTTTAGTAATTCGAATAAATCGCATCTAATTCTTTATATTTCTGATAGAAATATTCAAACAATCACTTGAGGAAACATTGGGACTATTAATTGTTGGTTCAATTGGGCTTGATGATATCGAAACCCCTTTTGACAAAGTACAAAATGCGTTGGGCGGCTCAACGACCTACATTTCTCTTGCTGCAAGTTATTTTACGGGACCGATTGAAATTGTTGGAATAGTCGGTGATGATTTTCCGAAAGAACATATGAAAATGCTGGAAGACCATAATGTAGATCTTGAAGGATTGGAAATTGTTGAAGGAGCTAAGACTTTTCGTTACGGATGTAAATATCATTACGATCTGAATGTACGCGATTCACTTTATACTCACTTAAATGTTTTTGAAAAATTCGATCCGCAATTACCGGAAAAAAGCAAGAAGAGCAGTTTTGCAATTCTTGGTAATATCGCACCAAAACTTCAGCTAAGTGTTTTGGGCCAATTACAAAATCCTAAGTTTGTTGTTTGCGATACAATGAATTTTTGGATTAACGGAGCGATAGAAGATTTACTTAAAGTACTAAAACGTGTTAATGTTTTGATCATCAACGATTCAGAAGCAAGACTTCTAGCAAACGAACCAAATTTGATAAAAGCTGCCCACAAAATTTTTAAGATGGGTCCGGAGTATTTAATTATTAAGAAAGGGGAACACGGCGCACTTTTGTTTGGAGCAGAAACAATTTTTTCAGCGCCGGCTTACCCGATGGAAAATATTTTTGATCCAACCGGTGCCGGAGATGCTTTTGCAGGAGGATTTACAGGCTATCTTCATAAGAACAGAGATTTTTCATTTGATAATTTAAAACGTGCTGTTGTATATGGAAGTATAATGGCATCCTTCTGTGTTGAAAAATTCAGCACTAAAGGTTTGGAAAATCTAAGTCCATTAGAAATTAGAAATCGTTTTATTGAATTTAGAGAGTTAACAAGTTTTAGCTAATATGAAAACTCAACGGTCAGTTGAATTCAAAAATGAACAGCTTCACATCATTGATCAAACAAAACTTCCTCTGCTAGAAGAATTTATTATTACCGATGATTACGAAAGAATTGCTACAGCAATAGAGCGCTTAGAAGTTCGCGGTGCGCCTGCAATCGGTATTGCAGCAGCTTACGGATTAGCACTTTCCATAAGGAAAATTCCCCAAGAAAATTATTCTGCTATTTTTGAAAGGGCATATCATAGATTAGCTTCTACACGACCAACAGCAGTGAATCTTTTTTTTGCTCTTAATGAAATTAAAAAGGTATTTGATGAGAAAAAGAATGAAGCTGATATTTATAATCTGCTGATTTCAAAAGCTGTTTCAATTCATCAGAATGATATTGATTTGTGTGAAGGAATAGCAAATAATGGATTAAGAATTTTTACTAAGAAAAGCAGGGTACTAACACACTGCAACACCGGTGCATTAGCAACCGGCGGAGATGGGACTGCGTTTAATGTTATTCGAAAAGCATATGAATATGGATTGATAGAACATGTCCATGTTGACGAAACTCGCCCGCTTTTACAAGGTTCCCGTTTAACGGCCTGGGAATTAAACAAACTTGGAATTCCATTTTCTATCAACACGGATTCAACCTCTGCATTTCTAATGGTACACAATAAAGTTGATTTGGTAATTACCGGTGCAGATAGAATTGCTGTTAACGGAGATGCGGCAAACAAAATTGGAACGTATAATCTTGCAGTGCTGTGTCATTATCATAAAATTCCTTTCTATATTGCGGCACCAACTACAACGATTGATAAGAATTGTCAAAACGGCGACGAGATTATAATTGAACTAAGAAATAAAAAAGAACTGAGTTATTTTAATGAGAAGAAAATTACGATGGAAGATTATCCGGCATTCGCTCCGGCATTTGATGTTACTCCAAATAAATTAATAACAGCAATCATAACAGATAAATCGCTTTATAAACCTCCATTTGATTTTAAGAATGTCTGAAATAATAAAAACCGAAGCAATTGTTCTGCGTAAAATTAATTTCGGCGATAGCAGCTGTATTGCACTATTCTATTCAAAAGACTTTGGGAAGATTTCGGGAATAATTAAGGGAGCTCGTTCTTCTAAATCTAAAATCGGTTCAACGGTTGATACGATTAATCTGCTGCAGCTTGTTCTCTATAAAAAAGATGCAAGAGAAGTTCAACTTATCAGCGAGGTTGATCTGATCCAACATTATTCTCATATAAAAGACGATTACCAAAAATTAAAATATGCTACTGCTATAATCGAACTTTTAACAACGATGACATCCGAAAATGAACATAACATTAAACTCTTTGATGGTACTGTCCGTATTTTAACATTACTTGACAGCTCAGAAGAAAATCCGCAGCTTCTATTTATTAAATATTTTTTCTTTTTCTTAAAAGAGATTGGATATGAATTCCAGATAGAGCATTGTAATGTATGCGGTAAGAAAATACAATCGGGTAATCAGGCATCTTACAATTATGAAAACGGTCTATTATGTACAGAATGCAGTGCTGATAGATTAACAAATTTTAATTTTACTGAGGAACTTTTTGAGTTACTAATTGGTCTAAACAGCAAAAGAAATAACATTAAATATTCAGAAAAAGATCTAGATCTCATTATGAAAATGCTGGAAAAATTTTTAATGTATCAATTACATGAATTCAAGGGATTAAAAAGTTTTAATCTGAATTAAATAAGTAGGAGGAAAAATATATATGCGTAAGAAAAATATTATAGGTACTATCACACTTATTTTTATCGGCATTGTGTTCGGCGCCATACTTGTTTCCGGATTTGGTTGGGTACGTCCAAGTTATGGCGATGTAAAGATTGGTGCGGATAAACCACCGGTAGAACAGTTAAATGCCGATGCTTTAGCATTTAATAATGCTTTCATCCAAGTGGCAGAAAAAGTTACCCCATCTATTGTTCAAATAACTGTTGTCGCTTCAGTTAAAAAAGATCAGAACAATCCGCACTTCTTTTTCCAATTACCATTTGGCGATAAAGATCAACCGCAGGAGCAGCAAGGTGGCGGAAGCGGTATAATTATTTCCGAAGATGGATACATTGTAACTAATAATCATGTTGTTGATGAAGCAAAAGAAGTTACAGTGAAACTGCATGACAAAAGAGAATTTAATGCAACTGTTATTGGAACCGATCCATTAACTGACCTTGCAGTAATTAAGGTTGATGCAAAAGGATTACCGGCGGCATATTTAGGTGATTCCGAGAAAATAAAAGTCGGTCAGTGGGTAATGGCAATCGGAAATCCATTATCATTAGCTTCAACAGTTACCGCAGGAATTATTAGTGCTACAAGTAGGAACATAAATATTAATCAAGACAGATATGCAGTTGAGGATTATATTCAAACAGATGCGGCCATAAATCCCGGCAACAGCGGCGGTGCTTTAGTTGATTTGAATGGAGCTGTAGTTGGAATAAATTCTGCAATAGCTACAAACGGTTTCTCTCAGACATATATCGGTTACGGATTCGCAATTCCAATAAACCTTGCTAAGTCGGTTGCAAATGATCTAATCGCAAATGGAAAAGTAAGCCGCGGATATATCGGAGTTCAAATTTCTGAAGTTGACGCTGCTACAGCAAAAGCAGTTGGATTAGGTGAACCGCGCGGTGTTTTAGTGCAAGATATTGTTGAAGGCGGTTCAGCATCTAAAGCTGATATTAAAGAAGGCGATATAATTCTTAAGATCGATCAAAAAGAAACTAACCAAGCAAACGAACTGCAATCTTATGTTGCTTCTAAAAGAGCAGGAACTGTTGTGAAGTTAACGATCTTCCGTGAAGGAAAAGAGATAGAGCGTGATGTTACTTTGAAAGCTCGCGATGGTGACGACACGAAGACCGTTACTGCATCGAACAAACTCAAAAAAGGAAAAGATGTTGATGCAAAAGAAATGTCATTTGATAATATTGGTCTCACTGTAAGAAATTTAACAGGTGATGAGCGCGAAGAATATAAAGTTAAAAGCGGACTTATGATCACAAATGTTAAAAATTATGGAAAAGCTTTTAATCAAGGATTGATTAACGGAGCGGTAATAGTCTCGGTTGATAAGAAAGAAGTAAATTCTGTTTCAGAGCTAAAAGCAATCTGTGACAATAAGAAAGGAGACGCTATTCTTCTTAAAGTTATTGATGGAAAAGGAAATTCACGCTTAGTCGGTATTGATATACCCAAATAAATTAAATGATATCTTCTAAAATAAAAGCGCTCAACATTCGAGCGCTTTTTTTATATTTGCATATAATTCATCAAAGAAGATTAATATGATAAAATACGTTACAGCAGGCGAATCACACGGCAAAGGATTAATTTCTGTTGTTTCTGGATTTCCTTCTAATCTTAATATCTCGGAAGAGTATATCAACGAACAATTAAAAAGAAGACAAGCTGGTTACGGACGCGGTCTTCGCATGAAAATTGAATCCGATACAGCCGAGATTATTTCCGGAGTGCGATTTAATAAAACACTTGGTTCTCCTATCTCTATGTTCATTAAAAATAAAGATTGGGAAAATTGGACCGACATAATGAGTGCTTCAAAAAACAATAATGGAATCGAAAAGATTACTATTCCCCGTCCGGGTCACGCAGATCTTGTTGGAACTCTTAAGTATAATTATGATGATATCAGGAATTCCATTGAAAGATCCAGTGCAAGAGAAACTGCCGCAAGAGTAGCCGCTTGTTCTGTAGCACGTAAACTATTGAAAGAATTCGGCGTTGAGATCGGAAGTTATGTTGAAAGTATCGGCGGAATATTTTCAAAAGAAAATTTTACAAATAATTTCTTTGATGGTAAAGAAGTAGACTCAATTAGTGCTGAAAAAATTAATCGTCAATCCGATAAAAGCAGTGTACGGGTTTTAGATGAACAACAGGAAAAGAAGATCATTAATAAAATAAAATTAGCTAAGAAAAGAGGGGACACACTCGGCGGAACTTTTTATGTTATTGCAACGGGTATTCCGGTTGGACTTGGAAGTTTTGTGGATTACGAATCGCGCCTTGATTCTGAATTAACCAGATCAATAATGTCAATTCAAGCAGTGAAGGGAGTTGAAATTGGATTAGGATTTGAATCAGCACTACGATTCGGTTCAGAAGTTCATGATGAAATCATAATCAAGAGAAATCAATTTACAAGAAGGACAAACCGTGCAGGCGGTATTGAAGGGAGTATTTCTACCGGGTTACCGATAATAATCCGCGGAGCCATGAAGCCAATTTCAACTTTGATGAGTCCATTAGATACAATTGATCTATCAACTATGAAAAAAATAGAATCAAGAAGAGAGAGAAGCGATTTTGTAGCGGTTCCGGCTTGCGCAGTAATTGCTGAATCAATGGTTGCTTGGACACTAGCAAATTTCTTCTTGCAAAAATTTAGCGGTGATTCTTTGGATGATGTAATGATTAATTATCAGAATTATAAGGACAATCTATTTAATAGAACAAAGAAAAACTTTTCCGATAAATAAATGCTCAAAGTTCAACGATTTGTTTTCAGTCCTTTCTATGAAAACACTTATATAATATGGGATGAAAGCACAAAGAATGCGGCGATTATTGATCCGGGATGTTATGATTCAAAAGAAAGAGAAACACTTGATCTGTTAATAAGGACCGAATCATTAAAAATAAAATACCTCGTTAATACTCACTGCCATATCGATCATATTTTTGGTAACGCTTATATCAAGGAAAAATATAAACCAATCTTTATTGCACCGGAGAAAGATTTGTTCATGCTGGATTTGATGGTTGATGCTGCAAAAGATTATGGAGTTGAACTTACACCTTCGCCTAAACCGGATAAATTAATTAATGAAAACGAGCCTTTTATTCTTGGTGGATCGGTAGGAAAATTTATTTTTACTCCTGGGCATACACCGGGTGAATACTGTCTCTATTTCGAAAAAGAAAAAATATGTTTTACTGGTGATGTATTATTTAGAAGAAGTATTGGAAGGACCGATCTTTGGGACGGAGATCATGCAACATTGTTGGAATCTATTAAAACAAAACTATTCACACTACCTGATGAAACAATTATCTATCCCGGGCATGATTCACAAAGCACAATTGAAGATGAGAAAGAGAACAATCCATTTTTCAAAAAGTGATAATTGATTTAACGGCTATTAATAGATAAATTAATCTCGGAAATATAAAGGATGCAATTCAAAAGTAATGAAAGAGAAAAAAATATTAGTCAGAAATAATATTATACTTTCTATAACGCTTCTTTTTGTTTACATAGTTTTGTTCGAATTCATTTTACCTGTTAACAGAATAATTCCCAAACCAAGTATGCTCTATGAATCCTTTCTTCATATTTGGTCTGATTACAAATTAATCTATGTATTTACTACAACCATCCCAATATTATATTCTGCGATTATATTCAGCGCACTCTTTCTTTACGCCGGAGCTAAATACTATATAAAATTATTTATTGAAATGCATTATTCAATTCTTTCATTCCGAATATTTAGATTTGTACCCGTCTTCTTTGTCGTAGTACTTATTAATTTCTGGCTGCCAAATAATTTGTTTGCAGAATTGTTATTTGCGTTTCTATTAGCGGCTTTTTTAGCGATTAATAAATTATTTAACGAATTAAAAAAAGTAAATGAAGAATATTTGCTCGTTGCTCGTAATCTAGACTTATCCAAAAGCGATATTTATAAGAATGTCAATTGGAAATCTTCATTACCAACTTTGGCAAAATATTACGAACAAATACATTTATCACTTTGGACCTTAATTTTGATTTATGAATTTATTGATAACAGCCATGGTCTCGGACATATATTCCGTACTGCCTTAGATTATAAAGATTATACTACATTATATGTCGTTGCAATACTATTGTCGTTATTGATTTGGCTAGGCGATTCAGTAATAAAAATTGTTAACAAGAAAATCATTTACTGGAGCCCCGAATGATTGAAGTAAAAAATATTTCCAAAGAATATAAAGATATTAACGGGTTTAAGAACGTTGTATTGAAAAGTATTTCACTAAACATTTCTTCAGTAAAGATTACTTCTATAATAGCTCCAAGCGGTTCAGGAAAATCTACATTACTTAAAATTATTTCCGGTTTAGAACATGCAACACATGGGGAAATGATAAAGAATGAGAACCGGAAAATTATTTACATCCCTTCGCAACCATCTTCATTTCCCTGGCTAAATGTTGAAGAAAATATTTTGCTTGGATTATTAAAGAAAAATCCTCCTGAAATTAAAAGTATTATAAAATTTGTCGGATTGGAAGGATATGAATCGTTCTATCCAAATAATAAAAGTTATGGTTTCCGTTTTAGAATAGCTTTGGCGCGTTCACTTGCACATCAACCTGATGTAATTCTTTTAGATGAACCATTTAATCAAATGGATATTAAGACCAAACAAGAAATATTGTTGTTGATACGGGATGCACATAAGACACTAAAGACGACTTTCCTTTTAGCAAATACAAATATAACCGAAGCGCTTTTCTTGTCGGATGATATTTATTTGATGAAGAAAAATCCGGGTGAGATCATATCTCAGCATGTAGTTGACCTTCCTAAAGAACGTAATGAGTTAGTTTATGATTCAGAAAAATTTATTCAGTTAAGATCACAAATAGAAAAATCCTTCAAGAAAATTGATTCACAAAAGTTGTTCAGCCTTTCCGTATAAAGGAATTAACCTGTGAAAGAAAAAATTGATAAACTTATTAAGTTAAGAGATGAAGCAAAACTAGGCGGCGGAATCGAAAAGATAAAAATCCAGCACGATAAAGGGAAACTAACTGCACGGGAAAGGATTCAATTATTAGTTGATGAAGGAAGTTTTAATGAAATTGATATGTTCGTTAAACACAGGACAAGTGATTTTGGATTAGACAAACAAAAAATTGCCGGCGATGGAGTAATTACCGGATTTGCAAAAATAAATGGAAGACAGGTAGCGTTATTCAGCCAAGATTTTACAGTTTTTGGAGGATCGCTTTCAGAAACTCATTCAGAAAAAATTTGCAAAGTGATGGATATGGCAATGAAGATCGGTATTCCGGTCGTTGGTTTGAATGATTCAGGCGGGGCTAGAATTCAAGAAGGAGTTGTTAGTCTTGGCGGTTATGCAGAAATATTTCTTCGCAATACATTGGCTTCAGGCGTAATACCCCAAATTTCTGCTGTATTGGGTCCATGTGCAGGCGGTGCGGTTTATTCACCAGCAATTACTGATTATGTATTCATGGTAAAAAACACAAGCCATATGTTTGTTACCGGTCCAAACGTAGTTAAAACCGTTACTCATGAAGAAGTAAGTTTTGAAGATCTTGGAGGGGCTGATACACATGCAACAAAAAGTGGTGTTGCACATTTCGTATTTGATAGTGAGCTAGAAGTACTTGAAAATATTAGAAAACTTTTAAGTTATCTTCCTTTGAATTGGAAAGACCTTCCTCCAGAAAATGATTTTGATCTAACTAAGACTCTTACTGAGATAAAATTAGACAGTATAATCCCGGATAACCCCAATAAACCTTACGATATGAAAGAAATCATTTCGCTGCTTCTTGATGAAGGTGATTTTTTAGAAGTACATGAAAATTATGCACAAAATATTATTGTAGGATTTGGTAGAGTGGGTGGAGTGGTTGTTGGTATTGTAGCTAATCAGCCCATGGTTTTAGCTGGAGTTTTAGATATAAATGCATCAGTAAAAGGAGCGCGCTTTATTCGTTTTTGTGATTCATTTAATATTTCGTTGCTTGTATTGGAAGATGTGCCGGGATTTTTACCTGGTACAGAACAGGAGTGGAACGGAATTATACGTCATGGCTCAAAATTACTTTTTGCATTCTGTGAAGCAACGGTTCCCAAAGTTACAGTTATAATACGCAAAGCTTACGGCGGTGCTTATGATGTTATGAATTCAAAGCACATTAGAGGTGACTTTAATTATGCATGGCCGAGTGCTGAGATAGCTGTAATGGGTCCAAAAGGCGCTGTTGAGATTATCTTCAAAAAAGAAATTACTTCTGATAACAATCCAGAAGCTAAATTGAATGAAAAACTATCCGAGTATGTCGAAAAATTTACTAATCCCTACACTGCTGCAGAACGAGGATATATTGATGAAGTAATAATTCCGAATGAAACTAAAGTAAAGATAATTCATGCATTTCAGTTACTTAAAACTAAAGTAGATACAAATCCGAAGAAAAAGCATAGTAATATTCCACTTTAGAAGATTTCTTTAGTGAAGAATTATTTTCATAACTCCTTTAATATCAATTACTAAAGTTAAGGAATATGATAAGTAACTTGACAATCCAATCGTAAGAGATTAAATTGCAAATGAAATTCATTCAAACGGAGTCTGTGTGAAAAAACTGCTATTCTTACCAATAGGGGTGAGTATAATAATTATTCTCTCTTCATGTTCAGTTCTTAAATCATCACAGAAATTTTCAACACAAACTATTAAAGATACAGTACGCATAGCAGAAGCTTCCTCTAATATTAATGAATTATTGGAAAGTGCACGCAAAGATTATGTGACTGCACTTTATCAGCAAAAACTAGGCTTCAAAATCGAAACTCTTAATTATTTTGAGTCAGCATTATCCACGATAAATAAACTTAGTTATTATCCAGATATTGAAGAAAACACAACTTTTGTCGAGCTGGAGAATTCAATTGTGGAAGATTACCAAAAGTATATTGAAGGATTGGACGAATTACCAGAAAACGCATCCATCAGTGCTTTTGACGAATGGATGAATAAGAAAATTCCCGATGTAATTACAGAAGAAGATAGTACAAAACCAGCTCCTATTGAAAAAAGTGTTACTGTCGTTGTTGGAGATTTTCCTTTGGAAATTAATCGCTATGTTGAGCAGTATATCGAATATTTTACAGGCAAAGGAAGACATTATATTGAAAGTTGGCTTTCGCGTTCTGGAAAATATTTCCCTATGATGGCTAAAATTTTTGAAGAAGAAAAAGTACCTCAGCAGTTGATCTTTCTAAGCATGCCGGAAAGCGGCTTAAGTCCATATGCTCGTTCATGGGCTAAAGCTGTAGGAATGTGGCAATTCGTAAAAGGTACAGCACGTTTGTATGATCTAAGTGTAAGTTTTAATATTGATGAACGAAGGGATCCTGAGAAAGCAACCCACGCTGCCGCCAAACACCTTAGAGATCTTTACTATTCATTAGGAGATTGGTATTTAGCTGTTGCATCATATAATAGCGGTGAAGGTAGAGTTCGCAAAGCAATGAGAAGATCGGGCTCAAGTGATTTTTGGGCAATCAGACCATATTTACCTCGAGAGACACGAAATTATATTCCACAATATATTGCAGTAACGCTAATTGCTAGTCAACCGGAAAAATATGGTTTTAAAAATATTCAGTACGAAAAACCTCATGAAGTTACTGTATATAAAATTAGTGAAGCGATTGATCTTGGAATTCTGGCTAAATGTGCCGGTATTAGTGTTGAATTATTACGTGAGATGAATCCTGAACTTACTCAAAGCATTACTCCCATAGATTACGATGGCGGGTATCCGTTACGTATTCCTTCGAAATCGTTCGATGCTTTTGTCGAGAATTTGAAAAATATTCCGGATGATGCAAAGATTTTATATTCATCACATACTATAAAACACGGCGAAAAATTATCAGAAATTGCAGCTAAGTATGATGTAAGCATAACACAACTTGCTGATTTAAATAATATTTCTGCACGAACAAGACTTCAACCCGGTACTGAATTAAGAATACCGGTATCAAAAATTAGCGAAAATGATATTGCTGTAAATACCGATATACTTCCGGCTATTGAAGAGGAGATTAAATCATTAGATGTAAATCCATCTTATAAATTAGAACTTACCAACAATGTTGATCAGGATAAATTTACAAAAATGTATCAGGAGATGGCTGGTGATTCAATTAAATTTATTCAGCCGGAAGGAAAATTACCTGTGATTTATACAGTTAAGAGTAAAGATAATCTGATTGATATAGCTGATTTGTTCAAGGTTCGTGTAACTGATATAAGAAATTGGAATAATTTGCCTTATACTTCTACAATTAAGGTAGGAGAAGAACTTACCATTTATGTATCAAATGAAAAAGTAGAATATTTTTCTTCAATTGATAAGATGAGTGAAGCAGAGAAGAATAATCTTATCTTCGTTAATTCTGGGGAAACATGGGTAGAACACCGTATTAGAAATGGTGAATCAATTTTTAGTATTGCAAACAGATATGGTGTTTCAACTTCACAAATAAAAGAGTGGAACAACTTAAAGAGTAACAGATTGGTACGTGGCAAAAAATTAATTATTTACTCAGGTGATTCCAAAAGAATTGCAAGTACGAGTTCAAGCAGCAGCAATAATGGAAGGATCACTAAATACAAAGTTAAAAGAGGCGATTCAATTGGTAAGATAGCGGGAAAATTTGGAGTCACTACAGTTCAATTAAGAAAATGGAATAACCTTTCATCCAATAAAATTGTAGCAGGTGGAATGTTAGCCGTACATGGTAAAGACATAGCAAAATCATTGGGTGATAACACCACACATAAAGAATCTAATGTTGTTAGTTATACAATTAAGCCTGGAGATACAATCGGAGAATTAGCAGAAATGTTCAAAGTTTCTGTTACAAATATTAAAAAGTGGAATAATCTTAGTAGCAATAAATTAGTAAGTGGAAAATCAATATCAATCTATTCTGATATAGATGTTTCTAAAACTGGAAAAACTAAATCAGAAATTGCAAAGAATAGTTCTAAACAAGTTGTGAAGGAAACCCGATCTGAAAATTCATCTACATTTCATAAAATTACAGAGGGTGAATCTCTTTGGACAATTGCTAAGAAATATCAAGTGCATGTTAATGATTTAATGGAATGGAATAAGTTAAAAGATGAGCGTATTAAGATTGGTCAAAATATAAAAATTCACAGATAAAAATTGTTCTATAAAATAATTTCAAGCTGTTAGGGGTGTCTCCCGATTCCCGGGATGTCTGAGAGTAAACCCTTGAACCTGATCTGGGTAATGCCAGCGTAGGAAAACGGGACAGGAATAATTAAGTATAGCCGTTTTCCCAAACGGCTTTTTAATTTTTTTTTGAAAGGAGAATTAAAATGAAATACTTAGTTATTCTTTTTCTATTATTTGCAGAAAGTCTCACAGCTCAAATCGTCACTGTGAAAGGAAAGGTGTTCAATAGCGATGATAAAAACTCACTGGTTTATGTTAATGTTCAATTGAAGGATAAAAAAATAAGTGCTGTCACAAATGATGACGGTTATTTTGAATTAAGCGGAAATATCAAAGATGATGATGTGATTCTTTTTTCTCACATTGGGTTTGAGCCCTACAACATTAGTGTATCGGAATTCCAGCATGAAAGATCGAACGTAATTTTTCTGAAAAGTAAAATTATTACCAGTCAAACCATACTTGTCAAAGGCAATATCGGTAATGAAGGAACCACGCCAGTTACATTTTCAAAAATTAATAAACTAACCTTGGGAGAAACATATACTAATCAAGATATTCCTGAATTCTTAAGCTATCAACCATCAGTAACATTTTATTCTGAGAACGGGAATGGACTTGGTTATAATTATCTAAGTATTCGCGGATTTGATCAAAGAAGAATCTCGGTTTCGATCAACGGTATTCCTCAAAATGATCCCGAAGACCACAATGTTTATTGGCTTGATTTTCCGGATTTACTCGAAAGTACAGAACTAATTCAAATTCAACGGGGCGCCGGTTCCGGAATGGCCGGTTATCCCGCTGTAGGCGGTTCAATTAATATAATAACTTCTGCTTTTTCAGATAAACCTAAAATGGAGTTCTCAAGTTCAATAGGAAGTTTTAATACACGAAAGTATTCAGCACAATTCTCAAGCGGATTAATTTCAAATAAATATTCTTTTAATGTTAAAGTATCTCAAACTTTAAGCAGCGGCTACCGCAATTCTAGCTGGATAGATTTTAAATCTTATTATCTAAGTGCGGTGAGATATGATAATGATTTGACGACTCAAATAAATATTTATGGCGGACCAATAGAGGATGGACTAGCGTATACCGGCCTGCCGAAATTTGCTATTAAAAATAATAAATTACGAAAAGCAAACTATTCTTACTGGGAAGCAGATAGTCAGAAAATTAATTATTCCATTGATAGACGCCCTAGAGAAATTGAGAACTTTTCTCAACCTCATTATGAAATATTGAATGAGTTAAAACTAAATGATAAAATAACTTTCAACTCAGCACTTTTTCTTGTGATTGGAAATGGTTTCTTCGATTACGATGGATCCTGGGCAGATACAAATTATTTCAGAATGACAAAAGACTTCGGATTCTCTCCAAAACAAAATCCAGGAAATGCTCTAATACGAGCTATGGTTGAGAATAAACAGTGGGGTTGGATACCTAGAATTAATGTCACACATGATAATGGGGAATTGATCATTGGTGGGGAATTTCGATTTCATAAATCTTTACACTGGGGGAGCATTTTGTTCGCAGAAGGATTACCGGAAGGATTGAATGAAAATTATCGTTATTATGAATATAACGGTGGTAAAGACATTTTCAATTTATATATTAATGAGAAGCTTGATCTCAATAAGCAAGTGAATATGCAAGCAGAAGTTCAGCTAATAAGTAATACTTATAAACTGTTTAATGAAAGGTATTTAAGTAATGATTTTAAGGTTAATAATACATTTCTCAATACACGCGTTGGTTTAAATTATAAAACTTCTACAGATATTAACTTGTATTTTAATTACGCTAGAGTATCTCGAGAGCCAAGATTGGTAAATTATTATGACGCAGCGGAATCGAGCGGAGGAGCCACTCCGCAATTCGAAATTAATACAAAAGGAGATTATGATTTTTCTAAACCGCTTGTAAAGCCGGAAACAATGAATGATTTTGAATTTGGCTTAATGTATTCTTCAAAAAATATGAGTTTATCATTAAATTTATACTATATGATATTTAGTAATGAAATTGTTCAACAAGGTCAGATTGATCGCTTCGGTCAGCCAATAACAGGTAATATGGATAGAACAAGTCATTATGGAACAGAATTACTTGGTAATTTTAATTTAAATGATAATCTTGAATTTATAACAAATGCTTCTTTATCAAAGAATTACATTAGTAAAGGAGTAGCTTTTATTAATTATACTGATCAACAAAATGGTAATAGTAAATCTGCTGTGATTAACCTTGATGGAAACTCAATAAGCGGATTTCCTTATTTCACTTTTAATGCAATACTAAAATATCACTCAAGAAATTTCTTCGCACAGATCTCCACAAAATATGTAAGCGAGTTATATACTGATAACTATTATACTCACCTTTCAACTCTAAATAATGATTATCCAGGATTAACAGATTACTCCGATAATATAGTGGATGCATATTTTGTTGCAAACCTCTTCATATCATATAATTTAATTATGGAACCGGTTGTGAAGAATACGAGAATATTTTTACAAGTTAATAATATATTTAATAATTTATATGCTGCCTATGGTATAGGAAAAGAATTTTTTCCGGCAGCTGAAAGAAATTATTTATTTGGTATTAAATTGGATCTATGATGAAGAAATGTATAATACTTGCTAACGGACTTCTTCCTTATAAGAATACGGTCAAATATCTGCAAAATAATGGTTACAAAACGTTATTATGTGCCGATGGCGGGGCTAATTCAGCAAAGACCTTAAATCTTATTCCTGAGTATATCATAGGAGATCTTGATTCTATAAGACCGAAAGTTTATAAGTATTACACTAAAAAGTGTAGTATAATAAAAATCAAACGGCAAAATGATACGGATGTTGAAAAATGTTTAAAATTTGTAATTAAGAATAAATTTGATGAAGTAGTATTACTTGGTGCAACTGGAGATAGATTAGACCATTCTTTCTGTAATCTTGGAATAGTATTAAAATATTTTAGTAAAATAAAAATAATGATCATTCATCAACGATCATTACTATCTGCATATACCGGGGATATCATCCTAAATACTATTCCCAACGAAATAATCTCACTATACGGATTTGATTCTAAAACTCGTATTAATTCATTGGGATTAAAATATCCATTAAAAAATATTGCTCTTCCATTCGGACAAAGGGAAAGTACAAGTAACATTGCAGTCAATACCAAAGTGCAATTAAAAATAAAGGACGGAATAATTTTTGTCATTCGTGATTTTTACTTATTGAAAAAACATGGTCTCTTTTAGTTCACTCGATTTTATAATTATATCTGTATTCTTTGCCATCCTATTTCTAATTGGTTTTTTACCTAAGAAAGAGCAGAAGGGAAATTTTTCCGAGTATTTGCTGGCAAGCAGAAATGTTGGTTTATTTTTGTTCATAATGACGAATGTTGCGACCTGGTACGGTGGAATACTTGGGGTAGGAGAATTCACGTATCGGTACGGACTGCTCAGTTGGTTTACACAAGGTTTACCTTACTACATATTTGCAATTTTGTTTGCTATATTTTTTGCAAAGAAAATTCGAAACGCAGAATTATTTACTATACCGGATAAGTTAGAACAAGTCTATGGAAAACCTGTGGGGATACTCTCGTCAGTTCTAGTATTTGTACTTGTTTCTCCAGCACCATATTTATTAATGGTAGCTAGTCTTCTTAGTATGATATTCAACATAAGTCTTCTTCCGGCTTTGATCATTAGTTTTATTGTCTCTGGAATTTATATGCTTAAAGGCGGGTATAAATCAGATTTGTACACCGATGTCTTTCAATTCTTTATAATGTTTATTGGATTTATCCTGATTGTTTACATTTCATTTACTCAAGTAGGTAATCTAAATTTCTTAAAACAAAATTTACCCAAAGAACATTTATCATTAACTTCAAATGTATCACCAATATATATTTTAGTTTGGTTCTTAATTGCGCTATGGACTTTCGCTGATCCCGGATTTCATCAAAGATGTTATGCAGCAAAAAATGGAAACATTGCCAAATGGGGAATTATTATTTCAGTTCTGTTTATGTGTTTATTCGATTTTCTTACTACAACTACCGGTCTATTTGCTCGAGCTTCATTGCCAAATCTCGCTAATCCTGTTCAATCGTTTCCGCTTTATGCAGAAAAAATTTTAGGAAGCGGTATTAAAGGAATTTTTTACGCCGCAATGTTTGCAACAATAATTTCAACTCTTAACAGTTTTATTTTTTTGAGCGCAACTACTTTAGGAAGGGATTTTGTCTTTAAACTTAAGAAAAATTCTACGGTCGCAAATATTCCATATTATACAAGGATAGGATTAATTCTTACAGCCGTTGTAAGTATCATCATCGCTTATTTTGTTCAATCAGTAATTACAATTTGGTATTTGATCGGTAGTATTTGTATACCTGGAATTATTTTTCTTGTTTTTGGCGCTTACTATGAAAGAATTAGAATCTCTAAAAGTTATGCTTTAGTAGAAGTTATTGGAGGTGTTACATCGAGTGTCATTTGGTTTTATGTTAGAGAGAAATTGAATAATGAATTATTACAACAGATAGAACCAATGATAGCCGGCTTATTATTTGTATTTGTTGTTCATGTGATTGGAATAATTAATTTTAAGAAATCTGTTTCTTTTTCATCAAAGAAAGAATTATAGAAATAGCAATACAAAGAATAATTATTCCTAAAGATATGACCGTTGATATTTCAACATAATCCGCAACTAACATTTTCAATCCTACGAAAGCAAGAATAACCGAAACCCCGTATTTGAGATAGACAAACAAATCTACAATTCCAGCTAAAGCAAAATATAATGCGCGTAGGCCAAGTATAGCGAATATGTTAGATGTAATTACAATAAATGAATCTGTTGTGATAGCAATAACAGCAGGGACAGAATCTAGATTAAATACAACATCAGCAGCTTCAACTAAAATCAACGTTAAAAATAGCGGCGTAAAAAATAATTTGCCGTCTTGAGTTAGAAAAAATTTTCTCCCTTCGTACTTTGGTAAAATTCTAAATGCCTTCGATACAAATTTTACTAACCGATTATTTTCAAGATCAATTTGTGTCTCTTCACCAAATGCCATATGATAAGCGGCGTAGAGTAGGAGAGTACCAAAGAAATAAATAATTGGATGAAACATGTTTATAAGAGCAATTCCAGCCAGAATAAAAAGAATTCTCATTGCTATGGCAGAAATAATTCCCCATTTAAGAATGTGAGGTTGGCTCTCCTCTTTAATTCCCATCACATTAAAAATCATCAAGAAGACAAAAAGGTTATCTACGGAAAGAGATTTCTCCACAAGGTAACCGGCAAGGAATTCAATTGCTTTTTGTCTTCCGTTTTCTAAAAAGAGAAGAATGATGAGATTGAATAGAAGCGCTGTCCCAATCCACAATCCGCTCCAAATCAGACTTGATTTTATACCGATCTTACCTTTTCTGCGATCAGTTATAGAGAGATCAATATAAAACATCACTATAATGATAACAGAAAATATAACCCAAAAAATAAAATGATTATGCATATAGCTCTCTTAGGGAAGGAGAATTCCAACAGCAATCACTGTTGTCCATAATCCTTTTTTATCACCTTGAGCTGATTGAGTAATATTAAAAGTGTTAACGATTTTCCTAGACATTTTATAAACCTGTTCTCTCTCGTTCCATGCTTTATCAGAATCGAAATCTATTCCTAAAGTAGTAGCAAGCATTGTAGCTGCAAGATCTTCAGCATAATCACCGGCAACTTTTTCGGTTTCCCCATAAGGATGATGTTCTGATAAGTAACCATACATTTGTTTATCAGCAGGAATAGCAACACCAATAGACGAAGCAATTAATCTGTTCGGTTCGCAAGTTGCGTTCCGTGCCATAACACAATGTGTAATTAGTCCAGGCTGAAGTAATTTTAATCCTTGTTCTTTACTGAGTCTTTTGCAACCGATAGGGAAGATACTGCTGACCGATACTAGATTGCAGATTTCAATGCCGGCGTTGCGAAGAGCAAGTTCAAATGATGCAAGATACTCTTTATGTTTACCGACACCTTTTGTAAAAAAGATTTTTGTTGGAACGTACAAGCTATTTTCCTCCGTTTTAATTGACCTTAATTTTAATAAAATTTCTTTTCCCCACTTTAAGGATTTTAGTTTTATCAAACTTAATTATTTCTTTAATATTAATGATTTTTTCTCCGTCAATAGTCACTCCTCCTTGCTGTACTAATCTTCTTGCTTCTCCTTTAGATGGCACAAATCCAACTTCAACTATTAGATCAATTATATCCATTTCCTTTTTGCCCGGATCAACTTTGTATTCTTTTATTTCATCCGGTAAACCTTTCTTTACAAAAATATTATCAAACTCGGTTTCTGCTTCAATTGCTGCTTCTGCTGAATGATACATCTCAACTAACTTTCTTGCAAGAGATCTTTTAATATCTCTAGGATTAATTTTCTTATCGGAAAGATTTTGTTTGATTGTTTGCAATTCTTCATTTGTAATATCTGTTGTTAATTCGAAATAAGGATAGATCATTTCGTCAGATATCGAAAGTGTTTTACCGTATATATCTTTTGGTGTTTCATTAATTCCAATATAATTGTCGAGAGATTTACTCATCTTCTCAACACCGTCAGTACCAATTAATAGCGGTAAAGTAAGAATCACTTGCGGTTGCATTCCAAACTCACGTTGAATGTCTCGTCCTACAAGTAAATTAAATTTTTGATCTGTACCACCTAATTCAACATCGCTTTCGATTGCTACTGAATCCATCGCCTGAGCCAAAGGATAAAGAACTTCGTGCATAGTAATAGGAATGCCGCCTTTGTATCTTTTCGTAAAATCATCTCGCTCCAACATTCTTGCAATTGTATATTTCGAAGCAAGTTTAATCACATCTTCAAAAGTCATTTTTCCAAGCCACTCGGAATTGTAAACTATTTTTGTTTTTTCGCGATTTAAAATTTTTGATGCTTGTTCGAAATAACTTTTTCCATTCTCACGTGACTCTGCAAATGATAGGGGAGGACGTGAACTGTTTCTGCCGGAAGGATCACCGATCATTCCAGTAAAATCGCCAATGATTAAAATTGCTGTATGCCCGAGTTGTTGAAATTGAGCTAATTTACGTAAGACAACTGAATGGCCAAGATGAAGATCGGGACGTGTGGGATCGCAGCCAAGTTTGATGTTGAGCGGTTTATTTCCTTTTATGGATTTTTCTAATTTCTGAACTAATTCCTCTTCCGGTATAATTTCGGAAGTGCCTCTTTTAATCAAGTCCATCTGTTCTTTAAGAGGTGGGAAGAGAGTTTTTTTATTCAATATTGTCTCCTGAATAAGCTACTTGAATTTTCTTTGCATTTCTCTAATTAAATCTCGCTTGGCAATATCTTCACGTTTATCATACTGTCTTTTGCCGGTTGCTACTGCCAATTCTACTTTTACTAAACCATCTTTGAAATAAAGGCGTAAAGGAATTAATGTATTTCCTTTTTCAATAACAGCTTTAATCAATTTTCTAATTTCACTTTTATTTAGAAGTAATTTCCTTTTTCTAACTGGATCGTGGTTGTTTATACTACCTTGTTCATAGGCGGATATGTTTGCATTATGTAACCAAACTTCACCATTTGTGAGTGTTGCATAACTATCAACAAGATTAGCTTTGTTCTGTCTTAATGCTTTGACTTCCGTGCCTACTAAAACAATACCCGCTTCATAAGTTTGAAGAATGAAATATTCATGATTTGCTTTGCGATTAACGGTTATGTTCTTTTCTGTTGGACTCTCAGTCATAATTCTAAAATTGATAACAAAATTTATTTTTATTGTGAGTTAATTGCAAGGATATATGGAAATTACAAAAAAAAGCTTTTCTACAATAAAAGACTTATAGAATTTTGGCTCGTTCGAAATGTTTGATTAAATTTTCATACAACTTCTGGAAGAATACGATGGCCGAAAAACATTTCGATGAACAAAAACAATATACGAAAGAATATTTACTTCCTTATTTCCAAAAACTGATTCCCGACTTTCATAAAAAGAAAGTTTTAGAAGTAGGGTGTGCCGAAGGCGGTCTTTTAGAAGCTCTGCAAGAGATCGGAATGTATGTAGTTGGAGTTGAACTTAGTCCCGAACGTGCAGAAACCGCTGTTAAGAAAAATCCAAATCTTAAGATTTTAGTTGGCGATATTATGGATCCAGAACTTCCGGAACATTTATCCGAAACTTTTGATGTAATTATTATCCGTGAAGTGATAGAACATATACCGGATAAAAAAGCTGCTTTCGATAATCTGGCTAAATTGCTTAATGATGATGGATTTCTATTTATAAGTTTTCCTCCAAAACTGTCGCCATTTGCCGGTCACCAGCAGATTGGAAAAAGTTTCTTAAAGGTAATCCCATATCTACACATTCTTCCAAAATCAGTTTTAAAACCTGTTGCAAAATATTTAAGTGAAGATACCGGATATATTGATGAAATTAAGCTGCATTACAGTACTGGATGTACTATTCACGAATTCGAATTTCAGTGTTTGCTTCAAAATTTCATCCCGATCAAAAAAGATTATTTTTTGTTTAGACCTATATACGCTTTACGTTTTGAATTACCAACGATAAAACTCCCAAAGATTCCAATTTTAAAAGAATATATTTCATTTGGATGTGAGACGTTACTTCAGAAAAAACCTTTTTAATTAATTATGCAACAATTGTGAAGTATAATAGTTTAGAATGCAAGAGGTAGAAAAATGAAAGTATGGCATTATGTTTTAGTTCTTATAATAATTATTTCTTATGCTAATTATGCTCAAGAGAAACCCAAAAAATTCCAAGTTGATTTTAATGAAATTAATGGGGAATTAACCGATAAAGATTTATATAAAAAAGATTTTGGACGTTATGATGGCTATGAGATAGAACTTTTCGAAGGAGAAGCGGTTAATTTTGTTGTGTACACTCAAAAATTTCAACCGAGTCTTGCATTGGTTAATTCAAAAGGCGAGATATTTAAACAAAGCGATCGGAATGATAAAGGTTATGGTAATATAGTAACTACAGTTTCAGCCTCCGGTAAATATGTTTTATATGTAATTGGATCAGAGAATTCTTTTGGGAATTACATCTTACAAACTGCAATAGGAGAGCCAAATGCGTTATTGTTTAACAGTGCTTCAGATTTCTGCACTACACTAGATTTTTTACTTGCACATTCCGTTGCTTATTTCTTTTTATTAGAGAACCCAAATTTACCTACGCAACAATTAGTGAAACTTAATGATGCTGTAGGTGCGTTTATAGATGAAGAGGACGGTTCATATAAGGCTAATTATTACAGCGGCAATGAATTGCAGAAAGCAGAACCGATTTTTAAGAACATTGTTGATAAAATAAAATTGTGTTTAAGCAACGACTGGAAAATGAAAATATCGGAATGGAAAAAGACGGAAGACTACAAAGAGAAACTTGTAACATTTACTGAAAATATAAAAGTAAAACCCCGTTATGTTGTTGTTGGACTATATGATTATACCGGCTCGAATCAAAAATATAAAAATAATTATAGTGTTGAAGTCGGAATAAATCGTAAAGCACAATAACAAAAGTTTGAAATAGTTGATTTGATCAGTCGTCTATTTAGTTAATCACTTCCTATTTGCTTTCATCTAGTCATTTATAAACAATACTGATTATGGATTAGTTTCTTCTTATTGATGTAAATAGAATTATCCAGTTTAAGAATCTCACTAAAAAAATATTTATTTTGTTCACGGAATTAAAAAAAAATATTAATGCAAGAAAGTAAAACGTCAAAGCGGAAAAAAGATCATATAGAACTTTGTTTATCGGATAATGTTGCATTCAAGACAAAGACCAATGGATTTGAAAACTACGAATTTGAACATTATGCAATAACGGAAGTTGAGTTTGATAAAATTGATCTCTCAACAAGTTTTCTTGATAAGAAAATTAATTATCCATTCTTAATTTCCTCTATGACTGGCGGAACTAAGTATGCTGAAAGAATTAATGAAAAATTAGCTATAGCGGCTAAAGAACTTCAAATTCCTATAGGTGTAGGCAGCCAGAGACAAGCTTTAGAAGATAAAAAACATCACTCCACTTATAGAGCAGTGAAAAAGAACGCTGGAAAAGTTCCTATTCTCGGAAATATTGGCGCAGCTCAAGTTGCTAAATCAAATAATCTGATTGACGATATAAAATTACTGATTGATCTGATTGAAGCTGATGCAATGGCTATTCATATAAATCCATTACAAGAATTATTGCAAATTGAAGGTGAACCGGATTTTAAGGGTTTGATGAAAAATATTGAAAAGCTTTGTTCAAAAATTAAAACACCGGTCATTGTTAAAGAAGTCGGTTCCGGAATCAACAAAAGGACTGCAAAAAGACTTTTAGAAGTCGGAGTTAAAGGAATTGATGTTTCCGGTGCCGGCGGAACAAGTTGGGCAGCTGTGGAATTAAAAAGAAGTAATAAAACCGATAATTATTTTCAAGAATGGGGCTTACCTACATCTTATTGTGTTAGAAAAGTTAAGGAATTAAAAAAAGATTTTGATTTTACACTTATTTCTTCCGGCGGAATATCCAATGGGGTTGATATTGCAAAATCTATTGCACTTGGTGCGGATCTTTCCGCCTCAGCAAGAATTATTTTACAAGAAGTTATGAAAAATGATATAGAAGGCGTTATAGAATTAATCCAATCTTGGTTCTTGACTGTAAAAAGAATTATGTATTTGACAGGAGCTTCAAATATCCAAAACTTTAAAAAAGTTGATTTAACTAGAAAAGAGGAATTGTATTGAATTCTAATTCCGGAAAATTTAATAGTATTTATAATTCTGAGATCGCAAAAATTGAAAAACGATTAGGTTCTCTTTTAAAAGGAAAAGGACCAAAATCTCTGTATGAACCTTGTTCTTATATTTTAAATGGAGGAGGTAAACGTCTTCGTCCGTTTCTTGTTCTTATTTCTGCAAAAACTGTTGGTGGGAAATTTAAGGATGTTTATAATGCAGCAGTTGCTGTAGAAATACTTCACAACTTTACTCTTGCACATGATGATATAATGGACAATTCTCCAAAAAGGCGAGGAAGAAAAACCCTTCATAAAAAGTATGATGTTAATACTGCAATTCTTGCCGGCGATAATTTAATTGCACTTGCTTACGAAAGTTTATTAAAAGATTGTAAGGTAAATACTAAAGACATTATCTCAACATTCAACCGCGCAGTTATTGAAGTTTGTGAAGGACAAAGCTTAGATAATGATTTTGAACTTCGGCAAAACGTTTCTATCTCTGAATACAAAATAATGATTTATAAGAAAACAGCGGCTTTAGCAGAAATGTGCTGTTCAATTGGCGCACAACTTTGTAGTGCATCAGCAAAAGAAATTAAAGCAATTTCAAATTATGGTAAAAATCTCGGTATGGCTTTTCAGATACAAGATGATCTGCTTGATATTGTTGGTGAAGAAAATCAGTTTGGGAAAACAATTGGAAGCGATTTGGTTGAAGGGAAAAAAACTTATCTATTTATACGTGCACTTGAAAAATCGAATATTAAAGATAGGATTGAACTTATCAAAGTGATAAAGCAAAAGGGAATTTCACAAAGTGAAATTCATAAGTATAGTAAGCTTTATCTGAAGTTAGGAGTTATTAAAGATGCTGAGCACGAGATTATGAAATACACTAAATTGGCATTAAAGAATATATCATCATTAGAAAACGGTGAAGAGAAAAATTTAATGATCTGGTTAGCTAGCGCGCTTATTACAAGGAACAAATGATCGAAGTTAAAATTAAAATAATAAATAATGCCGGTTTACACACTCGTCCTGCTGCAACAATTGTAAAATTAGCATCAAAGTACAAATGCGATTTTTTTCTGAATAAAGATGGTCTTCACATCAACGGAAAAAGTATAATTGGTGTTATGACTCTTGCCGCCGAAAAAGGTTCGGAAATATTGTTGATCTTCGATGGCGAAGATGAAGTACAAGCTTCAAAAGAAATAGTAGATTATTTTAACAGAGGGTTTGACGAGCTATAATATGAAATCTGAATCAGAAAATATTTTAAAAGGAATTGCTGCCGCACCAGGTATAGCAATATCAAAAGCTTTTCTTTACAAAAAAGAAAAAGAAGATGTTGTCAATGAGTCAATTACAGATGTAGATGAAGCTCTGCATAGTCTTGAAACAGCGCTGCAGCAATCCAAAAAGGAATTAAGGAAAATATTTTCTCTTGCTGTTGATAAACTCGGTGAGAAGAGAGCCGCAATATTCGATGCTCAAATTATGATTCTTGACGATCCGATTCTTGTAACAACTATTCAGAATAGGATAAGAAATGAAAAACGTGTTCCGGAATTCATTGTTAATGATGAAATTTCCAAATACACAGATCTTATGAACCTCTCTCATGAATCATTTATGAAAGAGCGTTCTCAAGATATTGATGATATTAAAAATAGAATTATTAGAAACCTAAAAAAGAAAAAATGGAAATCAAGAATTACAAATGATGTTGTAGTAATTACTACAAACGTAACCCCATCGGATACGGTATTATTCTCACGTGTAAATGTTAAAGGATACGTAACTGATTTTGGAGGTTTAACTTCTCATGCAGCAATTGTTGCTAGATCTTTAAACATTCCGGCAGTTGTCGGTCTGCATGATGCAACTAATAGGATAAAAGAAAATGACCTTATTATTATTGATGGATATAAAGGTGAAGTAGTTATTAATCCTACCGATCAACAGCTTCAACAATATCAAAAGAAAATTGAAAAACTTACACAAGAAGATATTGAATTAATTAAACTCCGCGATTTATCTGCAACAACATTAGACGGAAAAGAAATTCAACTGTTGGCGAATCTTGATCTAATGGAAGAAATGGAATTTATTGTACAGAACAGAGCAAAAGGCGTTGGTCTAGTACGGACAGAACAATTGTTCGAAGTCTATGAAGCTTTCCCGGATGAGGAAGAGCAATTCGAGGTTTATAAAAATATTGCGGAAAGAATCTATCCTGAAATTGTGACAATACGTGCTTTTGATATTGGCGGGGATAAAGTTTTGCCTGTTGATCTAAAGGAACCAAATCCGTTTTTGGGCTGGAGAGGAATTCGCTTGTTGTTGGATAATCCTCAACTTTTCAAATCTCAAATTCGTGCAGTATTTAGAGCAAGTACAAATAAAAATATAAAATTTATGCTGCCGATGATTTCTTCTATTAATGAAGTTCGCTCTACAAAAGAAATTATTGAGCAATGTAAATCCGAATTAAAAAAAGAGGGGAAGCAATTTGATAATCATTTGAGTGTTGGAATCATGATTGAGATTCCGTCCGCAGCTGTTATGATGCAAGATTTTGCTGATGAAGTTGATTTTACAAGTATTGGTACAAATGACTTAATTCAATATCTGCTCGCAGTTGATAGAGGAAATGACATCGTTTCAAATATCTATCAAGAGTTTCATCCTGCTGTAGTTAGAACACTTTACCACATAATTAATAATGGTAAAAAATCAAAGACGCCTGTCAGCATGTGCGGTGAAATGGCTGCTGATCCCTTTGCTATTCCGCTATTAATAGGGTTAGGTCTGGAATCGCTGAGTGTTTCTGCTTCTGCTATACCACAAATTAAAAAAATAATAAGAAGCATTAATCTGAAAGAAGTTAAAATATTAGCAAATAAATGTTTAGAACTTAAGACCGAAAAAGATATAAGTGATTCGATACATGAGTATTATAACAGAAAAATTAAAAATCAAATTATAAATCTTTATTGAGGATTAAAATGAACTTACAAGAAATGATTTCGAAATATGATATCCATAATCAATTCAAAGTATTAACCGATTCTTATGAACAGGTTGAATACGCATGGAATAATAAATTCAGTGTATCATCAGTTAAGACAAACAAAATCAAAAATATTATTCTTACCGGTCTTGGCGGATCTGCCATCGGTGGCGATCTTCTGCAAAATTATTTACGCACGCAATTGAAATATCCGTACACTGTGAACAGAAATTACGAACTGCCTCCTTATGCTAACGAGAATACTTTAGTAATTGCTTCTTCTTATTCAGGTAATACGGAAGAAACTATTTCAGCATTGAATCAAGCGATAAAAAAGAAATGCCAAATTGTTTGTTTATCAACCGGCGGTAAGATAGAAGAAATTGCAATGAAAAAGAAAATCCCGTTTGCAAAACTATTAAAAGGTTATCAGCCAAGGTTCGCTCTTTGGATAAATTTTTTTACACTACTTAAGATCGTCCATTTATTGAAATTAGTTCCCAGTCAGACAAAGAATGTTAAACAAGTCATTGAGTTATTAAAAAGAAAAGGTGCAGAGTATTCAAAAGAGACTAATGCGGCATTGAATTTAGCCGAACAGATGCTTGGTTTTATTCCATTGATTTACGCGGTAAGCGATTATACATCAGTTGTAGGAACTAGAATCAAAGGGCAGTTTAATGAGAATGCAAAACATCATGCATTCTTTGGATATTTGCCTGAACTTGATCACAATGAAATTTTAGGATGGGAAGGATATAAATCAACAATGAATATAAAGTTGATCAATATTCTTGATGAAGGCTATCATCCGCAAGTTAAAAAACGTTACGAGCTGACATCCGAAATGGTTAAGAAAGCCGGCGCTGAAGTGATTAATCTTACAAGTACGGAAGCGAATGCAAAACTTAGATTGGTAGATTTAATTTATTTAGGTGACTGGGCAACTTATTATCATGCTGTGTTGCGGGAATTTGACCCGACAAGTATTGACAGTATAAATTATTTAAAAGCTCATCTTTGATAAAAAAATTGGCGGATATATTTACTCGTTTTATTTTTACCCCTCAAATTATATTCGCCCAATTTTACTTCTTCGAACAAAGCAAAGTTCAATACGAAAAATTTAATTGGGAAGTTCTTAATACAGAATATTTCAATATTACAACGCATCGCATTCGTGTAGCTTCAAATAAATTTTGGTTATTTGATTTATAAATTTCTTACCGATTAATGTGCATCAAGCCAATTATCACCAACACTGGTCTCAGCAACAACCGGAACTTCTAATGGTAAAGCATTCTCCATAAGTTCTACAATTAAAGGGCGTAATTCATTCACTTCATCTTTGTGAGCATCAAATACCAATTCATCGTGTACTTGTAAAACCATTTTGGTTTTAGCCTTTCTTTTTTCCAACTCATTATAAATTTTTATCATGGCAAGTTTTATCATATCTGCTGCGCTTCCCTGGATAGGCATATTAATAGCAACACGCGCTTCAAACTGCTGAATGACTCTGTTCTTGCTGTTAATATTTTTTAAGTACCTTCTTCTTCCGTAAAGAGTTTCTGCATATTCTTTCTTTTTGGCGCTTGCAATACAATCATCCATAAACTTTCTAACGTTCTTAAATGAAGAGAAATAATCATCAATAATATTTTTCGCTTCCGTCTGTGTAATACCTAACCGTGATTTTAAGCCGAACGGACCGAGACCATAGAGAATTCCGAAATTCACTTCCTTTGCTTTACGGCGCATATCCTGCGTAACGTCTTTCGGATCAACTTTGAAAATTAAAGCGGCAGTTCTTCGGTGAATATCTTCTCCGGATTTGAACGCTTTCATTAAAGTTTCGTCATGGCAAATGCTTGCCATAATTCTTAATTCAATCTGACTGTAATCTGCAGAAAGAATTACATAATCCTTATCGCGCGGAACAAATGCTTTACGGATTTCCTTCCCAAGATCCGTCCTGATCGGAATGTTCTGAAGATTGGGATCATTACTTGATAATCTTCCGGTTGAAACCGCTGCTTGATTGTATGATGTATGTAATCTTCCAGTGCTAGGATGAATTAACAGCGGAAGTGAATCTGCATAAGTTGATTTTAATTTTGCTACCTGCCGGTAGTCAGAAATTATATCAATGATTGGATGTGTGCCGCGTAAAGATTCTAAAGATTTTGCATCGGTAGAATATCCGGTTTTGGTTTTTGTTGTTTGCGGAAGTTTTAATTTTTCAAAAAGTATTTTCTGGAGTTGCTGAGTAGAATTTATATTGAAGTTTTCTCCGGCATGTTTCAATATTTCTTTAGAATAGTTCTCAAGAAGAATTTGTAGATCATCGCTAAATATTTTTAGACTTTTAGTATCAATCCTAATTCCGGTTCGTTCCATATCTTCCAGCACAGGGACAAGAGGGAACTCAATATCATATGCAAGTTTTTCTAATTTCTCTTTTCTAAGCTGCTTATCTAAAAGCTCATAGAGTCTAAATGTTATATCGGCATCTTCAGCAGAATAATCGGAAAGCTGGTTCGGGTCAACTTCAAATACTTTCTCGGGAGTTTTTTTAGAGCCGATTAAATCAATTAAAGGAATGGGACGGTACTTTAAATATTTTTCCGACAAATCATCCATACCGTGTTTTTCATCAGGATCAATAACATAACTTGCAAGCATCGTATCGAAATAAAAATTCTTTACTTCAATTCCGTAATAACGGAGTACTCCTATATCATACTTGCCGTTTTGGCAAACCTTTTTGATTTTACTATTCTCAAAAACCGGTTTGAAAAGTTTTACAAAATCATCCGTAGGCAAACGATCCGACATATCCGTAGAAAATAGGGAAGAAGATTCAGCGGAAGGATTTGTCGCAACAAAAAATGCTTCTTTAGGTTTTAATGCAAATGAACAACCGGCAAGTTTTACATTCAAAGTATCGAGTCCATCCGTTTCAGTATCAAATACAAATAGTTCACTATCGGATAGCTTCTGTACTAATTCCTTAGCTTCCTTAAATGTCAATATAAGTTTGTACCTTACTTTGCTTTTATCAAACACAGATATTTCTTCATTTACTGCTTCAATGATCTGCGTTTCCTTTATTTCTTCTTTTTCCTTAAAAGGTTCTTCTAAATTTTGTTCAAGAAAAAGTTTCTTAAGTTTGTTTGCGAATGATTTGAATTCCAGCGTTCCAAATATTTTTAGAAGTTTTTCAATATCCGGATTATGAAATTTTGCTTCATCAAAATTCATATGGAAAGGTGTGTCGGTTTTAATCGTTGCAAGTTCTTTTGAGAGGAATGCGTTCTCTTTGCTCTCTGTAAGTTTGTTTACAATACTTGCTTTATCTATTTGATCTAAATTTTTATAAATGTTCTCAAGTGTTTTAAACTTCTGAATAAGTGGAACCGCAGTTTTGGGACCAATGCCGGCAACTCCTGGTATATCATCTGATGAATCACCAACAAGTGCTAAATAATCTATCATTTGAATCGGCTCAAAACCCATATCCTCGCGTACTTTATCTTCATCCAGGATAACTATTTCATCAGTTGATTTTCCCGGTTTTACAACTCTGATATTTTCGGAGATCAGTTGAATGTAATCTTTATCAGGAGTGATGGCGTAGCAATCATATCCTTGTTTCTCGGCTTCCTTAACAGCTGTGCCGATAAGATCATCAGCTTCATAACCAGGCAAGATATAAATTGGAATGTTGAATGCTTCTATGATTTCTTTGATCCTTTGAATTTGTGGGATCATATCCTCAGGCATTGCTTCGCGTGATGATTTATAATTCTCATATCTTTCATGTCTAAAAGTTTTTTCTTTAGAGTCAAAACCAACTGCCAAGTAATCAGGCTTAGTATCTTCAATAATTTTAAAGAGTTGATTAAGGAATCCAAACACTGCAGAGGTAGGTTCACCGTTGACTGTAACTAGAGGACGAGAAATAAATGCATAGTATCCTTTGTAGGCAAGCGCCATAGCATCAATAATTACAAATTTTCTCTTTTTCGAATTGCTGCTGTCAGTTGATTTTTTAACAGTGCCCATCTTATCTCGTTAAGTTATTTTGGTTATATTTTCAATAGAGAATATAGTTACATTCACACATTATCTACAAAACATTAGGAAATTCTTTATGCGGATGTTTATCAAAGTATCCTTAATATTAATTCTTTTTCTTCCATCAATTTCGAATTGTCAAAATGTCCAAAGAGATTCATTTTACGTTGCCAATTGGAACCTGGAAAATCTGTATGATATAATTAATGATCCTATAAAAGATGACAAAGAATTTTTACCCGATTCACCACGTCAGTGGAATGAAGATAAATATGAACATAAACTTACCAATCTTGCTAAAGTCATTAATTATATGAACAACGGATGCGGTCCGGATATTTTAGCTGTAGAGGAAGTTGAAAACATTAATGTTCTTAAAAGATTGATATATAAATTGAGAGACAGAGATTATATCGTTGCTCACCGCGATTCTCCTGATGCAAGAGGAATTGATGTAGGACTACTATATGATAGGAGTATATTTGAAATTGACAGCTTAGCCGCAATTCATGTTGAACTGCCTGATCACAATCCGACTCGGGACATTCTCCATGTTATATTGATTCATAAAAAGAGTGAAGAAAAAATTCATGTTTTTGTTAACCATTGGCCTTCAAGAAGAGGCGGAGAACAAAAATCCAACATAAACCGTGTCTCTGCAGCAGAAGTTTTAAGAAGCAGTTTGGATACTCTTGCATCAACGTCTCCTAGTAGTAATGTAATTATTCTTGGCGATTTTAACGATGAACCGAATAATGAATCTATTGAACAGTATTTAGGTGCTAAGGATTTTAATTGCGGAAGTGAAACAAATCTAACTTTTGTAAATCTGGCTTATAAAAAATTTTTGAATAATGAAGGTTCATATCTTTTCGATAAAAAATTTGATATGATAGATCAAATAATTATTTCAGCAACTTTTTTAGATGGAAAACATTTGGAGTACGAGTGTAATTCGTTTGATGTTATAAAACCGTCATTTATGATTTCACAAGAGGGAAATCGAAAGGGAGGTGCAATTCCAACTTTTAACGGAAATATTTATGTAGGCGGTTATAGCGATCACTATCCAGTCGGTGCAAAATTTAGAGTGAAAGAGAAGAAATGAATTCCGAAAAAGTATTTCTTTTATTTGGAGCCTCCGGTGTTTTGGGAAGAACGGCAGTAGATTATTTTCTAAATCAAGATTACAACCAATATTATTTCTTCACCCGTGAAAAGTTTAAATTGGAATCAAATAAAAAGTATGAAATGGTTTTGATCTCAGATTTGACTAAAGAAGAAAATGTTGTACAAGCTTTTCAAAGTGTCATTCGAAAAGAAGAAGCAAATTATTTTTTGTTTGATACAATCGGCGCTTATTTAGGTGGTGATTCTATAGCTGATACTCAGTATGTAGATTTCTTAAAAATGCTTAACATAAATCTTTGTACCGCATTTTTAATATCAAAATATTTCTTTAAGCTAGTTCAACATTCTAACGGCTCTTCTATATGCTTTACAAGCGCACAATCAAGTTTATATCCGGAAGAAAACAGAGCCGCTTATAATATCTCCAAACATGCTCTTAATTTTTTAGTTAAGACTTTATCTGTTGAAGGAAAGAAAATTAATTTAAGCGCTAACGCCGTAGCACCCTACGTTATTGACAGTGCTGTAAACCGTGAGTGGATCGAAGATAAAACACTTTTGGTTACTACTTCTGAAATTTGCAAAATAGCGGAATCGTTTTTTCAAAATTATAAAAATATTTCAGGAAACATTGTTGAACTTCCAGGAAGTATCGGCTGAAATGGTTATTTTGTTAATACAAAAATAAATATAGCCCAATAATTGGAGTAATTATGAGTTTAAGTGAAAAAATAAATCAAGATCTAAAAAATGCAATGCGTTCCGGAGATAAGATTCGATTACAGACAATTCGTTCCATACGCGCTTTGATTCTCGAATTTGAAAAGAGCGGAAACGGCAAAGAATTAAATTCCGAAGAAGAAATAAAAATGTTAACAACCGCCGCAAAAAAAAGGAAAGAATCGATCGAGCAATTCCGCAACGGCGGAAGAAATGAACTTGCCGAGAATGAAGAAGCCGAATTGAAGATTATTGAAGAATATTTACCGAAACAGCTTTCTTTAGATGAAATCCTAGAGGAAGTAAAGAAAATCGCTTCTGAAGTTGGCGCAAAAACAAAAGAAGATTTTCCTAAATTAATGCCCGCTGCAGCAAAAGCACTTAAAGGTAAAGCAGACGGAAAAATTGTTAAAGAGATCGTTGAAAAATTATTGAGCGGTAATTGAATTACCTTGACTATATAATCATTGTTGTAATACTGATGGGCTTTCTACTTGGATTTAAGGATGGACTTGTAAGAAAGATCATTGGATTGCTAGGATTAATTATTGGAATAGTTCTAGCTTATAAGTTTTCGGGAATGGTTGGTAAATACCTGATCCGTTTTTTTAACAACGACGAATATTTATCAAGTTTAATTTCCGGTATTTTAATTTTTCTTATTGTAATTCTAATAGCAACAATATTTAAAAGAATTGTACATCCGTTCGATAAAGTAAACCGTTTACTAAATCAGGTTCTTGGCGGAGTCATCGGTACTGTCCAAATTATTTATTTTATAAGCGCCGTATTTTTATTCTTAAACATATTTAGTTTTCCTAAATCCGAACAAAAAAATAATTCATTCTCATATAATTTTGTTCTTGATTTGATCCCGAAGACAATAGATTTTGCAATGGGTCAGAAATCAAAAGCATCAAATTATTTTAAGCAGTACATAGAAAAAAGCGATATTGACAGTACATCACAAATAGATTCACTGCATAAAAAATAATGATAACAAAAGAAGTTTTAGAAAAATTAGAGTTTTACAAAGTTATAACTCAAATAGAAAAGTATTGTTCTACCGATAACGGTAAAAAGACTATTCAAAGTTTGGCACCACTTGAGTCTATTAGTGAAATACAAAAAAACGGCGGACAAGTAAATGAAGCAAAAGAAATTCTTATTAAGAATGATATACCACCGATAGAATATTTGCCTGATCTTAATGATGTTCTTTCCCGGAGTAGAATCGAAGGTTCGGTTCTTACTTCAAAACAAATTTTAGATATTCTAAAACTTGCCGAAACTTCTCGTAAACTTTTTCAATTCTTAAAATCGAAAGATGATTCGCAGACATATTTAAGAGAATTTACAGATCTGCTTCTAGTTGATAAAGTTTTTGAACATCAAATTGCGAAAGTGTTTACTGAAAATGGCGAGATTAGAGATGATGCAAGTTCAAAGCTCCGGGAAATTAGAATTGAGATACGAGAGAAAGATACAGCTCTTCGTAAACAGGTTCAAAAATTATTGAAACAACTGAGCGATTCTTACTTAGTTCAGGAAGAATATATAACCCAGCGTGACGGAAGAATTGTTCTCCCGGTTAAATCTGAACATAAACGGCATGTGAGAGGATTTGTTCATTCTGAATCTTCATCAGGGCAAACCGTATATATTGAACCTGAAGAAACTTTAGAATTAAATAATGAAATATTATCGCTCAGTTTTGCCGAAAAAAGAGAAATCGAAAAGATATTAAAAGCATTAACTGAAAGAATTGGGCAAATCAGTACAGAGTTGAAAAATTCACTTCAAGCTATTGCTGAATTGGATTCAATATTTGCCAGAGCAAAATACTCAATAGAAATTATAGGGTCTCATCCGAGTTTCAACGAAGACAAACCTTTTACATTTATTGATGCACGCCATCCAATTCTTATAAAACGTATCGGACATAAAAATACAGTACCGATGAATTTAACAATGGAAAACGTAAATATTATTCTTATTACAGGACCAAATGCGGGTGGTAAAACAGTCACTTTGAAAACAACAGGTTTATTAATCTGCCTTGCTCTTGCAGGAATTCCAATTCCTGCCCACCCGGATTCCAATTTTCATTTTGTTGAAAAAGTTTTAATTGATATTGGAGATGCGCAATCTATTGAAGATGATCTTAGTACTTTTAGTTCACATCTTAAAAATATTAAACATATTATCGAAGAAGCTAATGATAAAACTTTAGTGGTTCTTGATGAGATCGGAACAGGTACTGATCCGGCAGAAGGAGCCGCAATTGCAACGGGAATGTTAATAACACTCCGTGATAAGGGAGCTAAAGTATTAGCAACAACACATCACGGCAGTTTGAAACTGATTGCTAATCAGTTAGATAAATTCCAAAATGCTTCTATGGAATTTGATACTGATGAATTGAAACCGACTTACAAATTCAATCAAGGAATGCCCGGATCAAGTTATGCTTTTGAGGTGGCTAACCGGATCGGATTTGATGAAAAATTTATTCAGCTTGCAAAAGAATATTTGGATACCGATAAAACCAAGATTGAAGATTTTCTCGTCTCACTTGAGAAGAAATCAAAAAACTTAAAAGAACAATTGAACAAAGCCGAGAGAGATAATTCCAGATTGAAAGGATTAACAAATCTTTATCAAGACAAAATTGAAAAACTTGAGCAGCAGAAAAAAGAAATATTAGCACAAACAAAAGAGAAAGCCGAA
>Ga0182021_10000246_pt1 | contig 54673 bp, 38 predicted proteins | sample 612E3MmetaG_FD_120493 | JGI IMG/M metagenome (GOLD analysis project Ga0182021, IMG submission 120493) | Permafrost microbial communities from Stordalen Mire, Sweden - 612E3M metaG (Illumina Assembly) | ecosystem: Environmental > Terrestrial > Soil > Wetlands > Permafrost | place: Sweden...
CGCCTGCCATGGTCGAGTCGCCAGCCATCCAGACCTTGATGGGGGTCTTGCCATCGCTGCTGCCGAGGCCGCCCCCGATCGGGGGAACCGCGGTGGTGCCGCCGGTTGCAGCCCCGCCAGAGGCACTGGTGCTACCGCCAGTCGTTGTTTTTCCACCTGTGCCCACGCCGCCGGTTGCGCCGCCGTTTGAGGTTCTGCCGCCAGTGTCTCCACCACCGGTGACAGTTCCGCCGGTCGGCGTGCCGCCGGTGCCCCCTCCGCCCGTCGCGCTGCCACCTGCCACGCTGCCGCCGGTCGCGCTTCCGCCGCCGGTGGCCCTTCCGCCAATGGAGCTGCCGCCGGCTGCTGTCTGCCCAGCCGCGCTGGTAGGCGCGCTACCAATCGTCGAACCACCTTGAGTCATCGAGCCGGCCTGTGACTGAGTCTGCCCACCAGTTGTCGGGGTACCGCCGCCAGGTGCAGCACCTCCCGAGCCTGTCGGAGCAGTGGTTGCGCCGCCGGTATTCACGCCGCCGGAAGCCGCAACCGTGCCGCCTTCGCTTCCTCCCGAACCAGTACCGGGCGGGGCGCTTCCGCTTCCGGAACTGCAGCCCATCAGTGCAAGGCCAGCAAAAGCGAAGACGCCGGCGAAGATTCGAGTGAGAGAGGCTTTCATGACGGAGAGACCTCCGTGGCGAGGTGTCGCTGCGATCCCATCCTAGTTGACGACATAGGCCCCCAGCCCAATCCCCTGGTTTTTGAGCGCCTTGCCCACCATTTGACTAATCGCGAGGGCACCGGCCTTTTCAAAATGCGTGTGATCGCCGCAGAAGAACTGGCCGACCTTGCTGGTCGTTGAACTGTAGTCATTGCTGTTCGGGCAGAGGCCAGAGCTAGTGTACAGGGCGGCCGAAAGCGTGGTCACGTCGATGACTGGAACATTGGCGGCGGCTCCCGCGGCGATGGTTGCAGCCGGGTACCCACCGCGGGTGTTGGTGTTGGCCGTGCTTCCGGTACACACGATGGCATTCGTCGGCGTCAAGAAAATTGCTTGCGCGCCTCGGTCACTGGCAGCCTTTGCCATGTCGGTGAGGTAGGTCTTGAAGAGATCAATGCCAACGTGCCGAGACTTGCTGCAGTCGCTACCATCGTTGATGCCAAACTCGATGATCAGGTAGTCGCCGCGCTTCATTCCCGTGTTCGCATCGAGCATGGCGTTCCAGTCGTCCGAGTAGGTTGTCCCGGTTAGAATGCACTCGCCGTTGGCGTCGGCCTTGGTGCTTACGTTCTTGTCATAGAGCCAGGTCTTGATGCTCCGCCCGGATATTGCACGGTCGATGACTTTCACATTGCTGTTGAATACCGTAGAGAACTGAGCCCCCCAACCACAAGGGCAGGAGGCGCAAGCGGTTGTGTCTATGGTGTCGCCCTGCATGGTGGAGTCGCCCGACATCCATACCGTAATTGGGGTCTTGCCGTCGCTGCTGCCCAAGCCGCCGCCGAGTGGGGGGGCACCCCCGGTCGCTGTCGTGCCGCCAGCCACCGTGCCGCCAGGGGCGGCGCCGTCTGTTGCCGGCCTGCCGCCTGTGGCTGCGCCATCAGGCGCACCGGTGGAGCCGCCCGTCGTTGCCTTGCCGTCCACGGCTGCATCGCCGGTGGTCGAGCCGCCGATAACTCCTGCGTCCGGCATGCTGCCGCCTGCCACGCTGCCGCCAGTCGCGATTCCCCCGCTGGCAGCACCGCCGCTTGCGCGGCCACCCGTGTCGTTGCCACCCGTGGCCGGCTGACCAGCCGCACTGGTCACCGCGCCGCCGGTTGCCGATCCACCCTGAGAAACCGAGCCAGCCTGCGACTGCCCACCAGATGCAGGCGTGCCGCCGCTGGGTAGAGCACCGCCCGAGCTGGTCGGACTCGTCGTAGTGCCACCAGCGCTCACGGCGGAAGTCGTGATCGCACCGCCTGTGCTTCCTCCCGAACCAGAGGGTGGGGGACCACCAGTTTGGGAGCTGCAGCCCAGCAGTGAAAGGGCAGTGATAGCGAAAGCGCCGGCGAAGGCTTGGGTGAGACAGGCTTTCATCGCGAAGAGACTCCTGCGCAATGCGACATTGTGGTTTGAAAGGTGGGAGGCGGCTGCATTCTGAGGTGAAACCGCCTCCCGGATTGACCCGTCTTGGCAGATCCATCCCCCCAACATCAAATTGCGCCGAGGCAGTGCCATCGCCAAGGCCGAGCGGCTCAGGAAATCGGGTGACGCAGCGGGCCTTCGCCGTCGCCACTCGGTCGCTCATCAACCCGCGCAGAAAGGCTAGTACTGGCCCGAGAGGGCCGGCAGGTACGCGAGCTTGCCACCTGCCGCGACGACCGGAACCACCGACAGGGCGAAGCGCTGGTTGCCGGTATCGAGCGCACCATGGGCGCGCGCATGCCCGCCCTCGAAGAACCCGAACACCGCCCCCAGCACGGCCCCGGAAAGTACGCCGATGGATGTGCCCAGCAGGACGTGTTCACCCTTCTTGGTCGACAGGGCGGTCAGCCCGCCCGCGATAGCGCCCGCGGTGGCGCCAAAAGCCTCGCCGTAGACCATGTCGCGCAAGACGTAGCGGGTGCGGCCTGGCTTGTCCTCTGCGACGTCGACAATGCCCAGGGTCAGCCCAATCCCGCTGCCCACCAGGGCGCCGATGCCGGTTCCGTACACCAGGGCCTTCCAATGATCGGGAATCTTCTTCCAGCCGTCGTCGCGCGCGACCAGGTAGCCCGCGGCCAGTCCGGCGCCAGCCCCCACCACCAGACCCTGGAAGGCCAAGGTGAAGGCGCTCGGCCTTTGGTCCTCTGCCCGCGCGGTGCCGGCCATGCCGCAGGTGACCAGAGCGGCAATCAATGAAGCGACGGCTAGGTTCTTCATGTCCTCAGTATACCTGCAACCGCGCCGACCACGGCGTCGGCATGGAAGCCGAACTGTTTCATCAATACCCCGCCCGGGCCTGACGCCCCGAACCGGTCGATGCCGATCGCGACGCCCTGGTCACCCACCCAGCGCTGCCAGCCGAGCGTGGTGCCAGCCTCGATGGACACCCGGGCCTCGATGGCGCGCGGGATGACCGAGTCTTGGTACTCGGGACTCTGGGCCGCGAAGATCTCCCAGCAAGGCAGCGACACCACCCGAGCCCGAATGCCCTGGGCCAGCAGCTTGTCCTGCGCGGCCAGCGCCAACGCCACTTCGCTGCCAGTGGCTATGAGCACAGCTTGCGGCGTGCCGCCGGCCGCGTCGCACAGGACGTAGCCGCCCTTGTGCACGCCCTTGGCCGGGGCCAGCTTGGCGCGATCGAAGGTTGGTGTCTTTTGCCGGGTCAGGATGACCGCGACCGGACCGTCGTTGCGCTGCATGGCGATCCGGTAGGCCTCGACCACCTCGTTGGCGTCGGCCGGACGAATGACCCAGAGGTTGGGAATCAGACGCAGCGACATGAGCTGTTCAACCGGTTGGTGGGTGGGGCCGTCTTCGCCTACGCCGATGGAGTCGTGGGTGAACACGAAGGTGACGGGCAAGCGACTGATGGCGGCCATTCTTATCGCCGGGCGTTCGTAGTCCGAGAACACGAAGAAGGTGGCGGTGAACGGGCGCACCCCACCGTGGTAGGCGAGGCCGTTGGCAATGGCGCCCATGGCGTGTTCGCGCACGCCAAAGTGAAGGTTGCGGCCCAACCCGGTTTTTCCATCGAAATCACCCTGGCCGGCCAGGGTGGTCAGCGTGGAACATGACAGATCAGCGTCGCCCCCCAGCAGCCAAGGCACCTTGCTGGCGATGGCAGTCAGGACCTTGCCGCCCGACTGGCGCGTGGCCAGCTCATCCTTGGGGGTAAAGGCGGGCAGGGCGGATTCCCAGCCCGCGGGCAGTTCGCCCCGCAAGGCCATGTGCCACTCGCTTGCCAGGTCGGGATTTTCCGCGGCCCAGGCGTCAAACCGTTTCTGCCAGGCGGCTTCGGCTTGGGCGCCGCGCTCGACCGCGGTGCGGAAGTGGGTCACGGCCTCATCTGGGAGATAGAACTGCTTTTCCGGGTCCCAGCCCAGGTTCTTCTTGGTCAGCTTCACTTCTTCCGCGCCCAGGGGCGCGCCATGGGCTTCGCTGCTGCCGGCTTTGTGGGGCGAGCCGTAGCCGATGGTTGTGCGAACCATGATGAGTGACGGCCGCGTCGTGTCGGCTTTGGCTGCGACAAGGGCACGGTCGATGGCTTCAATGTCGGTGTCGCCTTGTTCAACCCGCAAGACTTGCCAGCCGTACGCCTCGAAGCGCTTGCCCACGTCCTCGGTGAACGCGAGCGAGGTCGGGCCGTCGAGTGAGATCTTGTTGTCGTCGTAGAGCCAGACCAGCTTGTGGAGCCCCAGATGACCGGCCAGCGACGCCGCCTCGTGGGTGATGCCTTCCATCATGTCGCCGTCGCCCACCAGGGCGTAGCTCCGATGATCGACGATGGTGTGGCCCGGTTTGTTGTAGCGTCCAGCCAGAAAGCTCTCGGCGATGGCCATGCCGACCGCGTTGGTGGCGCCCTGACCGAGCGGGCCGGTGGTGGCCTCCACGCCGGGGGCGAGAAAGGATTCCGGGTGGCCGGCCGCGCGCGAGCCCCACTGGCGGAAGGTCTTGATGTCATCCAGAGACAGGTCGTACCCGGTCAGGTGCAGGAGCGAGTAGAGCAACATGGATCCGTGACCAGCGGAGAGTACGAAGCGGTCGCGATCCGGCCATTTGGGGTTGCGCGGATTGTGCCGAAGGTGCCTCTGCCAGAGCACGTAGGCCATGGGCGCTGCCCCCATGGGCAGGCCCGGGTGGCCCGCGTTGGCCTTCTGCACGGCATCGATGGAAAGGATGCGTATGGTATTGATGGCGAGATTGCTGAGCTGGTCCATGCCTCTAGCGCCGGTTGCTAGCACGCGCAGGGCTGAATTGGTAGCGAGTCGCGTGGGCAGGTCCGCCCCTTCGCGCCGCCCGGCGCGGGCTACGACGTGCGCTTCTTGGCCGAAGGTGGCGGGCAGGCCCCGAGGCTCAGGGGCACATCCCATTCGCCGGTGGCAGCTTGGATGAAGGCGAGAGCGAGGCGGTCGACCGCGACGGGCCGCCTGCCCGACGGCCGAACCGTGCGTGCCAGGACCAGCGCCAGTTGATCGGCCGCAGCCCGCAGTTGGCGGATCCCGGCGATGGCGAGTTGCTCTTGGAAGCGCTGGGCAAAGGGGCTTCCCTGCTGCACAAAGTGCTGGAGAGTCTTGCGCGTGATCTCAAGTGCCGTGGTGGCTGACGTGGCTCGCACCGAGGCCGAGCGTAGCGTACCCTCGACAAGCGCCGTCTGGCCCACCAAATTCCCCGGCCGCAGGCTGGCGAGCACGTGCTCCTCTCCGTCGAGATGCTTGACCACATCCACCGTGCCGGTCGCGATGAGGAAGCAGGATGAGCCAGGTTCGCCTTCGCGGCTTAGCCATGTGCCGGCAGGAAAGTGGCGGGTCCGGGTTGCGGCCAAGAGCTGGTCCAGCTCAGCGCTGGAGTAACCGGGCAGGAGCCCCCGCGGCAAAGCCGCCCTCATGCGCTGCCTCGCATGCGGGCCAACAAAGCCGTCCATGCGCCTGGCTCCGTCGGCTCGATCGCGGAGCCGGTCGGGGTCCGGCGGGAAGACTTGCGTGCAGAGGTGCAAGCCGTTTGTCGCAACTCCGGGAGTCGTGCCGCCAAGTGGCCGGCCAGTTCGCGTTCGATGCGTTCGTCCACGCGGCGCAGGCGCAGGGTCACACTGCGGATAGCAGCGCCTACCAGAGCTGACGCCACGCCTGGGGCCATCTGTCGCATGCGAGTCAGCTCTTTGCGCCCCAGCTCGTAGACCGTTGTGCGCATGGCGGCCACAATGGTGGCGCTGCGCGGGGCAGGGTCGATGCACGACATTTCACCGAGCACCCCGGCAACGCCAACCCGGGCCACCTCGATGTTCCTGCGGCGCGGGCCTGGCATCAACACGGAGAGCGCGCCGTCGGCCACCACCAGCATGGTGTCACCTGGCTTGCCGCATTCGAAGATCGTCGCGCCAGCCTCGTACTGCCGAATGCGCATGAAGCGCACCAGCTCGGCGCACTCCGCATCAGACAGCGATTGGAACACCTGGACGGCTCGGAGAACGGAATTCATCGTGCTCTACCCACCATCGGCAGATTCGCGACGGACTGCAGCCCGGATGGGGCTCTACCGCAGCGCCTTGCCAACCGTCCAGCAACCGAGGATCAGCGTCGCGATGCCGATGCCCTTCTTCATGGTGCGTTCGTTCAGGCGGCGCACCGAGCCGGTAGCAAGGGGCACAGCAAAGAGCGAGCCGGAGAGCACGGCGAAAAGCAGGTCCAGGTTGTAGTGACCGCCACTCGACACGAAGATGGCGCTGGCAATCAGACAGGTCACACCCTCGGACACCGAGGTGATGGCGGCCGCGGCCTTGGCCTCGACGCCGACCAAGAGCTGGCCGCTGGTCATGAGCGGCCCATAGCCTCCGCCGCTCAGGGTCTTGTTGAACGCAGCGACGGTGGCAAGGGTGAAGACCCCCGCGCGGCGATAGCGAAGCGCATGGTCGAGGCAGTAGAAGATCGCGACGCCCGAGAGCGTGATGATGACGCCGATGAAGAGGGTGAGAAGCCGGGCCGAGGCCTTGAGGAACACGGGCGCGCCGATGAAGACGCCGAGCACGCTGCCGACGGAAAGCAAAACCCCGGCTGACAGGTGCTTGGAGCCGCGGGCGAATGAGACGTTCTGGTCCTTCGCGTGGAAGAGGGCCGCGCCGAATCCGGTGAGCAACTCTGAAACCAGGATGACCGGCACCACTTCGGTGGGCGAGAAACCCGCCACGAGCAAGAGCGGCGCCAGGATGGTCCCGAAGCCCATGCCGAAAGCACTGTCCACGAATTCGCACACGAAGGCCACCAGCGTGATGGCGAGGAGGGAGGTGCGCGGAACGTATACGCCCGTGGCCACCAGCAGGGCACACCCGAGCGCCACCGCCCCAAGGTAGGCGGGGTTGATCCACGAGCGCGGCGCGGCTGGCATCGGCACAGGGTATGCGCGGGGAGAAAATTTTCAATGGCGGTGTACCCGCCATTCGTGCTGACAATGCACAAGCATGACAGCGCTCACCCATCTTGACCTCCTGGAGGCGGAGGCCATCTACGTCCTGCGCGAGACGGCGGCTTGGTTCAAGCGTCCGGCGCTGCTGTTTTCCGGTGGCAAGGATTCGCTGTGCATGGTGGCGCTGGCCCTGCGCGGGTTCCGGCCTGGGCGGCTGCCCTTCCCCCTTCTGCACATCGATACCGGACACAACTTCCCCGAGACGCTGGAGTTTCGCGATCGGCTGGTGGCAGATATCGGCGAGGAGTTGCTGGTCCGTCGCGTACAGGACACCGTCGATGCCGGTCATGCGCGTGACGAGGTGGGCCCCAAGGCCAGCCGCAACCTGCAGCAGACGATCACCCTGCTGGACAGCGTGCGTGAACTTGGGCTGGACGCGCTCATCGGGGGCGGCCGGCGCGACGAAGAGAAGGCGCGGGCCAAGGAGCGGATCTTTTCACTGCGCAAAGACGCGGGCGGCTGGGATCCGCACCGGCAGCGGCCCGAGTTCTGGCTGCAGCTCAACGGTGCCTTGTGCCCGGGCGAGCACATGCGGGTGTTTCCCCTGTCCAACTGGACCGAATTGGATGTCTGGCAGTACATCGGCCGCGAGCGGCTGGACATTCCTGCGCTCTATCGCGCGCATCGGCGCCGCTGCCTGCGCACTCGCGCGGGGGTCTTGCTGGCCGAGTCGCCCCACTTGGCGGTGGAGGAGGGCGAGACGGTCGAGGAACTGCGCGTGCGTTTTCGCACCGTGGGCGACATGACCTGCAGTGCGGCCATGGAATCGGGCGCGATTTCCGTTGACGAGATCATTGACGAGATTGCGGCGGCGCGTACCAGCGAGCGCGGCTTGCGCATGGACGACCGGCGTTCCGAGGCAGCGATGGAGGAGCGCAAGACCGAGGGGTATTTCTGAATGGACCTGCTGCGTTTTGCGACCGCGGGCAACGTGGACGATGGCAAGAGCACGCTCATCGGCCGGCTCTTGCACGACTGCCGGGCCCTGCTCGACGACCAACTGGATTCACTCCGGCGCGCGTCGAACCGACTGGGCGAGGAAGGCCTGAACCTTGCCTTTGCCACCGATGGGCTGCGCGCCGAGCGTGCGCAGAACATCACCATCGACGTGGCCTACCGCTTCTTCTCGACGGGGAAACGCCGGTTCATCCTGGCCGACTGCCCCGGGCATCTCGGCTATCTGCCCAACATGGTGACCGGACTTTCCACCGCCAATCTCGCGGTGGTTCTGGTTGACGTGCGTCACGGGCTGGTGGAGCAGACGCGGCGGCACTGCTTTCTGGCCTCCCTCTTTCGCATTTCGCACCTGGTTCTGTGCGTGAACAAGATGGACTTGGTGGACTTCGCCCAATCTGCATTCAGTGAAGTGCGCGAACAGTTCGAAGCATTCTCGCAGAAGGTCGCCATTCACGATGTGACCGTCATTCCGATGAGTGCCAAGCTGGGCGACAACGTGGTCGAGCGGTCGGCCACCATGCCCTGGTATCCGGGACCGCCGCTGCTGCGCCACCTGGAAAACGTCCACATCGCCAGCGACATCAACCAGGTGGACTGTCGTTTGCCCGTGCAGATCTCGCTGGGCCCGCGCACCTGGGCGGGCCGCCTGGCAAGTGGGCATCTGTGCGTGGGCGATGAGGTGGCGCTGCTGCCCGGGGGCGCCCGCGCGGCCGTGGCGGGCCTGACCGTAGCCTGCCGGGCGGTGGCCGAGGCGCGCGCGCCCTTGTCGGTGGCTGTCGAGCTCGACCACGACGTCGACATCCGGCGCGGGGACCTGCTGGTGCGCGTGCACAACCGTCCCGACCTGCGCGACGATGTGGACGCCATGGTTTGCTGGTTCGGCGCCGAGCCGCTGGTCGCGGGCCGCAATTTGCGCCTGCTGCACGGGCCAAGACAGACGCGCGCCACAGTCAGCCGGCTCGACTATCGCTTTGACATGCAAACCCTCAGTCGCGAGATCAACCCGCCCGCGCTTTGTCTCAACGACATCGGCCGCATCCAGCTTAGAGCCGACCAGCCCCTTTGCCCGGACCGCTATCAGGACAACCGCGCCACCGGCAGCTTCGTGTTGGTCGACGAGGCGAACAACCGCACAGTGGCGGCCTGCATGGTGAGATAGCACAACAATCTCACACAGCCGCAAGAACGCGCCTGATGGATCGCTCTGACCTATTCATTCGGGCCTCCCTGCATCTTTCCACCAGCGACTCGCCAACTTGAAGCTAAATCCGCACTGGCACGGTTTGTTCGTGGACGGAGTGTATGTGAAACAGGCCGACGGCCAACCGGTCTTCCACCCCCTGCCACGCCTTTGTACCGAGGAAGTCGGCGACCTGATGCAAGTCGTACGGGCTCGCATCCTGTCCCATCTCGCCCGGCGCGGGGTCATCGAGGCCGGCGAAGACCTGACCGTGCTCGATGACGGCTTTGCAGAGCGAGAGCCGGCGCTCGCTCAACTGGCCGCCGCCTCCGTCGCCGGTCTGGCCATCCCTGCGGGACCTAGGGCCTGCACGCCCAACCCCTGCCCCACGCGGCTTCGCCGCGCCCGTCGCCCGCCGGCCCCGAGCTGCGCCGCCGCCCCGACCCCGTGGCTCTGCGCGGCCATCCCGGCGTCGAGATCACCGCGCCCCTGTCAAGAAGCCAGAGAACATCGTCCGCTTCCTGAAGCACCTGGGCGAGCCCACCGAGCCACCACCCCTGGCCCCCGCACGTGCTCCCCCGTACTGGCAGGCCAGCGAGCTGCGCCACAGACCCCAGGCGCAGACCGAACTGTTCGACGCGTAGGCCGCCGCGCAAGCCGGCCTAAAGTCCGCATCGGGCAGGTAGGCACCCGTCTGGCGAGACGCCCAAATTGTGGGCTAGATCACAGCCCTCAAGTGGTCACTTCCCTGCCCCCAGCGCTTCACCCACCCGCTGCCAGGACCGACACAGCTCGCGCGCGCTGTGCCAGGGACGTTCCCAAAGACGTTCCGGTTCCCCAGGCCCCTGCTTGTATCGCTTACGCGTCGAACAGTGTATCGAGATCTGTCCGTTTGCAGAGGATATGTGCATTTTTCTCGAACGCGAATCATTGTCCTTCCATGTTCCCGTGATGCCACCTTCGTCAACCGTTTGTGTACGCAGGTATATCCGTGCGTTGTTGGCGACTCGGCCAGGACACCTTTCCGCCTCTCTAAGGGCTTCCTCCATGTGATACTCTTTCAGTTTGGCGTCCGGTACGAGCGTCAGAGTGGTACACAAATTGCCCCAGGCAGTAGAGTCATCCGGGTCGATTCTGAGGGCCTCTTCAAAGCACCCTATGGCCGGGATGTACAGTTTCTCTCCATGGAGTCGTACACCTCGCTGATTCCAACCGTCAGCCGTCTCCTGGTTCGTTTCTGTCGGCGCCGTCCGGCGCTGTTCGGTGTAGCTAGCGCGGTGCTTTCTGATGTACTCATCAGTATCCGCGTAGACGAACCGCGCGCTACGCCCGCCAGAGGAGATGACCTGGGCGCCGGTCCAGGAGATAGCACCCCTTTTGCGGTAGCGAAATGATATCAGGGATTGGTTCGCGGAATTAGCCACAACGCACACGCATGGCCGCAGCCACTCACTGCTATCGTATGCTGGCTGAGCGACACCAGCTACTGACGAGCGGATCTCGTAGGAGACCGGATAGAAATCATCGGCTTCAAAGACTGCGAGACTGGATACTTTTGCCGACGCGCTCACTCCCTCTGCCCTCAGCCCGTTAACGCAGCTAAGAGCGCAAATCGAGTTCCCAATACTCGACGCCCAGTATTCGGAAGGACAGAAGCCGAAGTTGTTGCGTGCCCGCCTGTCGTTCAGCCTTCGTAGGTCGTGCTCCGACGCGTGCGTCTCGACGAACGGAGTGCCCAGTCTCGTCAGCGCCTGCATGCTGGCTTCTTCAACCAGACCATTGGGTACGTGTTCGTACAGGATCACTTCTAGGTGCTCAGGAACTCCCCCTACCATCTCCTCTTGTTTGAGCTCACCAACCGACAACCCGTAGTAATGCCCGGCGCAGGCCCCGAGAAAGAGTGCGGCCATCGCGGTAGCGGGTCCGCGAATTGGTGTGATTTTGCGCCGGGCCCTGCCCGAATCGTGGACTCGATGAGATGGCATGCTGTACCTCGTCTGGACGTGCTGCAACACAGGAATACGCTCTGCGCCGCAGAACGTCAACTGCATTCACCTGTGTCCTTGCGAGGCCTGCCGCGACTTGATGTTCACTCTAGCGATGCCCACGGCATGGCCCGGCGAGCCACTAGTGAGGCTGGCTTGCGCGGTGGCTGCCCGGTATGGCGTCCTCGACGGACGACGAGGGTAGCTACCACGCAAGCCTAGTGCGCGGCCTTGGGCATGTCGTACTTCATCGTGGCAAGGCTCTTCATCGCCTCGGCTTTGGTCAGGAAGGCAATCTCGCCTCCGCGGCAGCGAATGTAGAGGGGCTGGTTTGGCCTGGCGTTGAACTCGACCAGGAGGCCTAGGTGCTGCCCTCCGTAGTAGGAATCCCTGAATCTAACCTCACCCGCCTCGCTCTGCAGCAGGTAGATCCGGCTCGGCGCCGCGTAGTATGTCATGTCATCGACCTTGAAGCCGTCCGGAGTGACCATACCAGCCTTCCCCTGCAGAAGCTCACCGGGGAAGTAGACTCTGTCTGCCTTGGTGCCGTCGGTTGTCGAGCTGACGCCTGCCAACCGGAGACTCATGAACCCATTGCCCGGGAACTTGATCGCGTGAAACCCCGGGGCCAAGTGGATGGCCATATAAGCGTCCTGCTTCAGGTCTCCAATATCGTCACCATCGATTCTTACACTCCAAGTGTCTGAGGAGCCGACCGAATGCCTCTCTCGATAGAGGTACACGACGACGTCGTCTTCGCCGTGCGTGCTCTCTTCAGAGAAGGCGATCTTGCTGTTGGTAATGCTGGCGCAGCCACCGGACAAGAAGAACAGACTGGCGGCAGCGAGAAGCCTGCCTGCAATCGTCCTCGCGCCTTTTGGTTCTTCGCGCGGCCCGTGGCTACCGGCTGTGGACTGCTGATCATCAAGCGACATAGGAATTCTCCTGCGAGGCCACATAGCACGATAGCGCCTCCTTTGGCGCCGTTCAAGAGTCTCTGGATGAAGGGGCAACGGGCTCGGCACCAGAGTCGCCAGCGACAAGGACCACGGCGACTTCCTCGGGCGCGTAGGGCCAGCTGCCGTCAGCGCTCTTGGTCGGGTGGAAGGCTTCGTTGTCTCGCAGCCTGATTGACCAGGCCCAGCAATCTCTGGACTCGCGCCGGGTACTACGAAGGGCTCATGGGACCATAGAGGAAACAAGCCCGTCCAGAGCGTCTGCTCGGGGCCGAGCGAGTCTCCCAGCGCCCCCTTGCTGTCCGAAGACTGATCGCCGAGGCTCATGCGGCCTCCCGATAGTAGTAGTTCAGCATCCCGCCGAGGCGCGAGCGACAGGCGACCCTGCCGTCTGTCCCGTTGTCATTCGTCGGTCCAACCTGCTTTCTGATGAGTTGGCCACCGATGCCCTGGTGGAACCGCTCGGTCATATAGTGCTCGACGAATTCCTTGATCAAGTGACGCAGATGTCGCTCGCCGAAGATGACGAAGTGATTGAGACACTCGTACTTGATGGTTCTTACAAAGCGCTCCGCGTATGGATTGCAATTTGGACTTTGCGCCGGAATCTTCACGCTCTTCACGCCTCCCGCTTCCAGAATCGCGACGAACCCCTCCGTGAACAACGGGTCCCGATCATGGATCAGGTACTTCGCGCCACGAAGAAACCCATCAACCGGATCTGTCAAATTTCGAGCCACCTGGTTCATCCACGCTTCGCCGGGGTCAACGGCAATCCCGGCGATGTCGACGGCGCGACTCTTGAGCTCGATGACGAAGAACACCATGTACCGAACCGTGCCGAATGGACCCAAGGCTTCCACGCTGAAAAAAAATCGCAGGCGTAGAGCGTGTCCCAATGGCTCTTCATGAATTGCTTCCAGGTCCGCTTCTTCTCGCGCTCCGGTGCCGGCTCGATCGCTTCTTCCAGCAGGATGCTGGCCACCGTCGTTCGTCCGATCTCGATCTTCAATCCGGTCCGAAGGGCGTCGCGTATTTTCGTATATCCCCAGCCCAGATTCGCCATGGCCATAGCGATCACCAGCTTGCGGATGTCCTTCTTCTTCCGTGGTCGACCGACCTTCTTCTTCGAGCTGTCGTATTTCTGCGCCACCATCTGGCGAAACCACCCCAAGAGCGTCCCAGGCTTCACGATCCGGCAGCACCTTTCCCGCTCTTCCGGGCTCGAAGCTTTGCCTGAGACGGCGAGGCGACGACGTTGGTCGGCTGTGAATACAATCCTATCGCTGCCCGTGGGAGCCTTCAGCACGTCCTTGAGAACCCGGACCTCTTCCTGAGTGTGGTCCAGCTTGCGCTGCATTCTCTCGTTGATCGCGCATGCGATCATCGTGATGAGAAATTGCAGCGTTGCCGGAAGCATTGATGGCCACGCTGCCCGCTCAGACACGCAGATTCAAGCTGCGCATCTCCGCGATTCTGTGCAGGAATTCCAGCGATCTGTTTCTGGACACCAAGGGGGTGGGGCACGGTACTGGATCCACACGCGGCAGCCCAAGCGCATGTTGCGAGGGCGAGCGCGGCAACGATCCTGCTCGGGCGAACTGAGCTTGCCATGCCTACACGATACGTCTCCGCGCAGCCGTGATCCATGGAAAGGCCTGCCATCTGAAATTTGAGGGCTAGTCGCTTTCGGTGGCTTCCTTGAAACCTAGCGCCCGCTGGGTTGTCAGTTGAATTGAAGGCCCCAAGCGCCGGAATCCCTGGCACCCGGGCCGCCCCCGCTCGCCGTGTGTGCGGAAAGGTGACCGCGGCACGCGAGCCCAACGCGAGGAGTTTTCCATGGCAACCATCGCGACAGGGACTGATGTGTATCGAGACAAGCTCACGTTCCACGGTTTGGGGTCCGAGGCGCGTGGGGAGCCCGCCGGCCTTCGGGACGGACAGCCCACCCTGCCCGCCCCGCGCGCCCTCGCCGGCGGCGCGCGTGGCGTACCATTGCGCGGGGGTGACACGCTGGAAGTGCAGGCCCATTTTCGTGGTCGACTGATTGCCACCCACCACTTGGACGACAACGCCCGAGAGGGGAGAGGAAAGCGGCCGGCGCAGTATGTGATCGGCGCAACTGCGGAGGCCGACGCGCCGGTCGCGCAGGAGCTGATCGGCGGGGCTTCGCTGCCCCTCATCACCACCTGGGGCCAGGACTATCTGGTGAACGTGACGCCGCAGATGGGCGGCGAGCTGTGGGTGGACGGCCGCGCTGTGCGGTTGCAGGACTACGTGCGCGAGCGCGGTCGCAGCTTCACCCTGCCGCGCCAGAGCCGGGCGCGCGTGGAATGCGGCCAGGTCGTGTTCGTGCTCGGCCGCACGCACAAGGCCGAGCAGGTGCCGCGCCACTGGCTCGCCCTGCGCTGGGCTGAGCACAAATACACCGCGGCCGCTGCGATGGGGTTGGGTCTGTTGCTGCTGGCGATGCTCGCCATTCCGCCGGATGCGCGATCCCTGTCGCTGGAGTCGTTGGCCTGGGACAAAAACTACCTGCCCTCTGTCGCCATCCCGGCGGTCGAGGAGAAAGTGCCGGACTGGCTTACCGCCAGGCGGCCCGATGGGCGCGGCGACGAGGGCAAGGCCCACGTGGGTGATCCCGGCAAGATGGGCAGCAAGACATCAAACGAGGCCAACAAGCGCTACGCGGTCAAGGGGCCGGAGAACAACCGGAATCCGTATATGAGCAAACAAGCGGCAGAGGAGCGCGCGCTGAACTCCGGCATTCTGGGCATGATGAACAAACACAACTCGAAGATGGCGTCGATTTTCGGACGCGAGATGGCGCTGGGAAACGATCCAGAGGACGTGCTGGGCAATCTGATTGGCGCTTTCATCGGCGAGGCAGGCGGCGTGGGCGGGCTCGGTCCCTTGGGCACCGGCGCGGGCGGCGGCGGGACCGGGCAGGGTACGCTCGGGGGCGGCTCCCTGGCCACTTTGGGTTCGGCGGGTCGCGGATCAGGCGGCGAGGGCGGATATGGGCAGCATGTGGGGCTGCTCATCCGGCCACGGCGCACCATCGTTCCCGAAATCGTTCCTGGGGTGGTCACGGTGCGCGGTTCGCTAGACAAGGAGATCATCCGCCGCATCGTTCGCCAGCATATGAACGAGGTGAAGTACTGCTACGACCAGGAACTGGCGAGAAAGCCAGCGCTGGCCGGACGCATCTCCGTGCAATTCGCCATCTCGCCCCTGGGACAGGTGCTGACATCGGTCATGCAGAGCACGAGCATGAACGACGCGCGGGTGGAGAACTGCGTGGTCAATGCGGTCCGGCGCTGGGAGTTTCCCAAGCCGGTGGGCGCGGGCATGGTCATCGTCCTCTATCCGTTCAGCTTCACTTCCCCGACAAGCTAACTCACAGCAATCCACGCGCGCGCAGGCTGGCCACCGCGCGGTCTGCGCTCGCCGCAACTGACTCGGCGTCGGTGTGGATCATCAGGTCGGGGTGTTCGGGGTCCTCATAGGGATCGGAAACGCCGGTGAAGTTGGGAATTTGGCCCGCCTGGGCTTGCTGGTACATCCCCTTGGGGTCACGCTGGGCCAGCACGGCGAGGGGCGCGCTGACGAAGATTTCAAAGAAGGGGATGGCCTGATTTGTGGCCAGCGCGCGAGCCTGCGCCCGCGCAGCCGCGTAGGGCGAGACAGCCGCGACAATCACAGCCACGCCATTGTGGGCCAGCAGGCAGGCCACCTGGGCGATGCGGGCGATGTTGCGGTCGCGATCAGGGCGAGAGAAGCCGAGATCGTCGGACAGCCAATGGCGAACCTGGTCGCCATCCAGAATTTCCACTGGCCAGATGGCTTGCAGGGTCGGGCGCAGCGCCGCCGCCAGGGTGCTCTTGCCGGCGGCCGGGCGACCGGTGAACCAGACGATGGGGCTGCCAGCGCGGTCTGTCATTGGGGCCAATGTGGCAAGTCTTGCCCGCGGAAACAGCGGGTGCACGAAGAAGCGGGTGCCAACGCATTGCGCGCGTGGCAACCGAATTGACGTTGGGTCCCGCCCGGTGCCAACACCTGGTCCATGACGCCCTGGTCACGTGGTTCGCGGATTTTCGATAAGGATAGCCGGCCAGGTGCCAGTTTTCTGAGGGTGAAGCCCACCCAGCCCACGCTTGTCGCAGACCAAGTGCACGGCACGGGCCTTGCTAGCTTGTCTGGCCCGGAGGCTTGCCATGCGTTCATCCTCAAAGTCCCTCGCCGCTGCGTTCCTGTCCGCGGTCTTTGCGGCGTCATGCGCCGGTTCGAGCAGTTCCGGGACCGGCGTGACCCCGGGCCAGACCGATTTCACGACCGAGACACAGGAAAATGGCGGCCCAACCCAAGGCACCGCTTCCTCGGACGGAGCGGGGAAAGGCTCTCCCCCTGCGCCGATGGCCCCAGCCGCGGGCGGAACAACCGGCACCACGGACAATGCCACGGCTCCGGGTGCCCCGGGCGGTCGGGATGCCACGGTCCAGGAAGCGGACATCTACCGCATCGATTCCGACCGGCTCTTCTACTTCAATACCTACCGCGGCCTCATCATCTATGATCTCGTCGATCCCAAGAACCCCAGGCAGCTTTCGCGCCTGCCGGTCTACGGCTATCCGATCGAGATGTTCGTCACCGGCAACACCGTGTACGCCTTGCTGAGCGACGCCCTCTATCTCACCCAAGTCAACGGCAAGTTTCAGTTCGAGCGTCACTACGTCTCGCAGCTGGTGGCCATCGACGTCAGCGACCTGCAGAACCCGCGCGTGATGAGCACGGTGGATATCATCGGCGAGCTGCGCGAGGGCGTCTCCCGCAAGATTGACAACACCATCTACCTGGTTTCGTACATCTCGCTGTACTACTACGGGGGCTGGGGGTACCAGACGTCGAGCAATCCGCAGCCGGAGCAGGCGTGGGTCTACTCGTTCGACGTGTCCGACCCGCAGGCGCTCAAGCAGGTGGGCCAGCTTCAGATCTTCCAGGGCGGCAGCGTCCAGGTCAACGATCCGAATGGCCAGTACTACTACAGCAAGACCTTCAGCGACGTGACCATCTCGGCCACCTCCAATGCGCTCATGGTGGCCGAGAACTGGGGGATCTATGGCTACACCTCCAGCGGCTCGAACAAGAATGGCTACTACGACTGTGGGACCTACTCCAGTCAGGAGCAGACTGTGGTGTCGATCATCGACGTGAGTGATCCCGCTGGGACCATCCGCCGCCACACCCGCTTCGAGGCCGCCGGCGCGATCGGCGACCAATTCAAGATGACCTATGTCTTCGACTCGACCAAAAATACCGGCACTTTCTACGGCATCTTCGCGCGTCAGGGGTGGTCGGGGTCCAATTGCATGGGCACGTCCTACACCCAGAACACACTCGAGTCCTGGGACATCACTGATGGCAGCAACCCGGTCATGCTGGACAGCCTGGACTTCGGGAAGCCGAACGAGACGGTGCGTGGCAGCGCCTTCGATGTTGATCGCAGCGTGGTCTACGCCATCACCGCGCAGAACATGGACCCGCTCTACGCCCTCAGCTTCGCCGACCCGAAGAACCTGACGGTGCTCTCGGCGGTGGACGGCCTGTCAGGCAACATGAACGTGTTCCGATTGATCGGCGACAACAAGTTCCTGCTGGCGGTCGGGCAGGACACCAGCGCGACCTGCACTGGAGCTCAGGACGGGTCAAGCCGCTGGTCGACCAACATGGCGGTCAGTATCATTGACGTTCGCGATCTGACCAAGGTGCGGCTGGTGCAGCGCCAATGCGTGGCGGTGCAGAATGCCGAATGGGTGGGCTCGGACATCAACTGGAACTTGGACCAGGCCCACAAGATGATCGGCATGTACTCCGACAGCCAAGTCAACGTGGTGACTGTGCCTGTATACTACGTGACCAGGAGCGACCCCAGCGACGACTGGTGGTGGTACGAGAACAAGAGCGCTGTGGGGATCATGGCGTGGGATCTCAGTCAATACGACGACACCAAGGCACCGGCCCAACAAACCGTGTTGAAGAACTACGGCACCTTCATCCACCCCAACGGCAACGTCCGCCGGACCATCGTCTTCGCCCACCAAGCCACAGGTCAGCGCATGATGGTCAACCTGTCCGACACCCACGCCTCAATCGCCAGCCTGCAGGATCTGGCCAATCCCCAGTTGCAATCGATCATAGAAATTGCCCCCTACTACAATCAAGTCTTTCAGTTCGGCAAGTACTTGGTGGCCCAGGTTCAGTCGCAGCCAGGCTACTGGGGCAACCCCAATCAAGACCTCTCGCAGTTCCGGGTTCTGGCGGCGGGTGGTGATCTCGACGGCGCAATTCCGGTGGCCAGCTTCTCGGTCGGGCAGGTGCAGCAGGCGATCAAGCACGGCAACCAGTTGCTCCTGTTTCGCTATCTCCCGTATGACAACAGCGGCAGCGGTTACTCGTATCAGCAAACCCAGGTGCTTGTCTACGACATGACCGATCCGACGCATCCCCGTCGGGCAGGCTCGGCGATTGTACAGGGCAACGTGATTCCGTACTACCCGTATCGCTGCGGCTGGGACGGCTACTGGGGCGGCTATTGGTTCAACGGATACGGTGGTTGGACGGAGGTGGAAAGTGGACTGGTGACCATCAACGAGAGCTACAACTACGACAACACGACCAATGTGGGTTGGTACACGGCGTGGCTGGTGTTCCTGAATCTGACAGACGCCGATGCTCCCAGTGTGAGCCAGATTTCCTTGCCCGACGGCAACAGCTCGGACTGGAGCGCCTATACGTTGGTCGGCGATCCGGTAGACCCGAGCGGTTTCTATCTGGGCCAGCGCAAGTGGGTGTCCGATACGCGGGGGAATGACGGCTCGATGCTCACACAATACAAGTACTACGCCCAGCGTTGGAACAGGTCAGGGGACAGCTTCACGTCGGCTGAGAAGATCAATATCCCTGGCCCGCTGGTGCGCACCTGGGGGGCGTCGGCGGGGCATCGGTACTTCATGACCGAAGACCAGACCTACGTCTACATTCCGTCGACAGGAACCGGCACTTACAGCTACTACCGGCCCGACACGCGGCTGCACCTTCTGCACCAGGTGAACGTGGGCGGGACGCCGGCCGCAGAGTTGCTGGATACCAAGCTATTCAGCGACATCTACCTGGGTGGCCTGACGTTCGAGGGCAGCACCATGTACGTGTCGGGCCAGCAGAACTACTACTCCTACTACTACGGGGGCGGGGGTGTGGCGGTCGGCTCAGCCGGGGGGGGCGTCAGCTCGGATGGCTCCGGCTCCAGTGCCCAGAACTGGGAGACCACTTCCGACCGCCTGATGATCTTCGACTTGAGTAATGATTCTTTTGCCACGCGCTACGACCAGCCGACCAAGGCGTATGGCCTGCAGATCATGGGCGCCAACCAGGGCCGCTTGTTCGTCAACCTGTCGGGCGATGGCATCCTGGCAGTCGACGTGTCCAATCCTGCCCAGCCCAGCGGGGCCAGGTTCCTGCGCACGCTCGGATGGGCCACCACCATGGAAGCATTCGGCGATGACCTCTACGTGGCGTCAGGCTATTTCGGCCTGGACCACATGAGTATGACTGCGCCGTCAACCATACCGCTCGATTGATCTCGCGAATTCGGGCCCGGCCCCTGCGCCGTATTCCGGTACGAACGCGAATATTCCCCTCGCTGACGCGTCATCGGTCCCGCCCCGGTCGACGCAGATCCCTCTAAGGTTCTTCGGCCAGGGCGCCGATGTTGACCTCAACGGCCATGGCGACGATCGCTAGTCCCAAGCTGCAGGAGCGCTTTATATCCACAGCCAAGGAGAGGGTTTCCCGTGGCCTCGGGCTGCTTGGTAGGGCGGGCGAGGTTTGGGACCTGGCCAGAGAGCTGCACACCATCGGGGGCGAGGCCGCCATGCTCAGTCTGCCCGAGGTGGCCCGCGTGGCCTGGGAGGGCGAGCGGTCGGCGCATCTCCTGGGCACTGGGGCTGACCAGGAGGCGCGGGTTACCTGCGGCCGCCTGTTGCGCAAGTTGGGCTATCTGCTGCAAGAGATTTCGGCCAAGGGATCCGCCCCGGCGCCCGTCGAGGCAGCGCGCAAGGGAAGTGACCGTCGTCGCGTCCTGGTCGTGGACGACAGTGAAGTGGCGGCACAGGCGCTGGCCGATGTGTTCGAGGTGCGGGGATTCGAGGTCCGGAGTGCCACATCGCTGGAAAATGCGATGTCGGTGTGCGCTTCGTTCTCCCCGGCGGTGCTGGTGGCGGACGTTCAAATGCCGAACTTGGATGTGGCCGAGCTGTGCCAGCGCTTCCGTGATGTGACGCGTGGGCAGTGTACGGCAGTCCTGCTGATCTCCGGACGTTCTGAGGTCGAATTGCGCGTCCGTTTGGACGCCATTCGACCTGAGGCGTTCGTGTCCAAGTTGGCAGGCGCCGACGTGGTGGTGAGCCGCGTGGCCACGCTTTTCGAGGGGCTCCGGGCATGAGCCACGCCATTGCGCCCTGGCGCGAGCTACCGCCGGAGACGCCTGGTCGCGTGGGGAGCCCGCCGGCCTTCGGGGCGGACCGTCCACCCTGCCCACCCCGTGCGCTTTCGCCAGCGCCGAGCGTGGCGGACCATCGCGCGAGGCCGAGCGAAGCGAGCGGGGAGGGGGTGGGTGTGGGGGGCCGAAGGGTATGGGAACCCTCCCAGGGTTCCCATGAAGACAGTCCCGTGGGCGAAGCTGCGGCGCTCATGCTCGTGCGCATGGGAGGGCGGTGGTTCGCTCTTGCAGCAGGCATGGTCCAGGAGGTGGCGGTCAAGGGGGCGGTCACGCGGGTGCCCACGGCCGCGCGTCACGTGCTGGGGGTGGCCAGCTTGCGCGGAGGTTTGGTGCCGGTCATCAGCCTCGAACAGATGATCGGGGTCGTGGGGCCTGCGGCGCCAACCTTGGCCACCAGTCTGCCCCGCCTGGTGGTGGTGCGCGCCGGTGAATACGAGATCGCTTTAGTGGTTGACGAGATTCGCGGCATCATCGACGACCAGCCGGCGGTGCTGGGGGCGCGGGCCGGCAGCGCGGGCCGGCCCTGCTTCCTGCGCGAGGAGTTTGAGTGGCAGGGCAACCAGGTGAGCGTGCTGGACGTGGCCCAGCTGGTCGCCGCGGCGGCCGGGCTGAGCCAAGGGGGCGACTGATGGCCGGAAGACCCAAGGGCGGCCACCCATGAGCGCACTGGTGTTGCGGGCGAAATTGATCCTGGCGTTCACGCTGGTGATCGCCTCTGTCACGGTCTGCTTCGCCGGGTACTTCCTGCTTCAGCAGGAACGGATGGCGAGTGCAGCCCTGGTCACGCGCGCCACCGGCACGAGTGAGGTGTTGGCCCACTTGGTGGCTCCGGCGGTGGAGCGTGACGACCGAAACGAGGTGAGCAACTCGCTGGCCGCGGTTCGTGACCATGCGGACCTGCGCTACGTGGTGGTGTTGAAAGCCAACGGTGAGGTCTATCAGCGTCAGAGCGTGGGCGCGCTGGGGCAGGGTGAGGAGCTGCACGACAACAGCCGTGAGCAAAGAGTCTTGCAGACGCGCGGAGGCCTGGTCCACGTGCTGGTGCCCCTTGTCAGCAAGGGCAACTACCTGGGCACCCTGGTGGCGGGCTTTTCGCGCCAGTCGATCGACGATGCTATCCGGGCCAGCCAAACCGCGGCTTTGGGCGGGGCATTCGTTATCTTGCTCATCGGCGTGGGCGTGGCCTGGTTTCTTTCGGGCAACATCGCGCGTCCCATTCGCGCGGTGGCCAAACGACTGACTCGACTCTCGCAGGATCTGGTGGACTCGGCGCGCAGCCAAGAGAGTGCGGGCATGCAGCAGGCTTCCGGCATCGAGCAGACCCGGCGTACGATGGAGGCGGTGCTGTCGTCCGCGCAGCAGATCGCCGAGAATTCCAGCGCGGTGCTGGGCAACGCCGAACGGACGGTGACGGGAAACCGCGACGTCGCGCTGCGGGTTAAGGAACTCAACAGCCACGCAGAGAAGGCGACCGAGATCCTGGCCGCCATCATGCAGGTCGCGGATCGCACGGACCTGCTGGCTTTGAATGCCGCGCTGGAGGGCACCAAGGCGGGCGAGGCAGGGCGCGGGTTCACCTTGGTGGCGGCGGAGATGCGCCGACTGGCCGAGAGCGTGATGGAGTCGGTGGCCGGCATTCGGCGGCTGATGAACGAAATGCGGGCCGCCTCCCAGGTCGCGGTTCAGGCCGGGCAGGAGGGCGTGGCACTGTCCGAGGAAACCACGCGTTCGGCCCGTGAAATTGCGCTGGAGACCCAGCAGCAGCGCCGGGCGACCGAGCAGGTGGGACAGAGCATGGACGACATGGCAGCTACGGTCACCGACGCCATGGCGAGGACACGCCAGACCGCGGCCAACGCGGCGGAGTTGGCTGCGGCGGCGTTGCAACTGGGCACCCTGGTGGGCAGTGGTCGCTTGACCGCGCCCGTCCGGGCCATCGATCAAGGGCCGCTGCCGGCGGGCGTAGCGGCCGATGGAACAAACCGGTAGGGTCGTGCCAATCGAAGAGGACGTTCGCCGGCAGAAGCGACTGGAGACGTTCCGCCAGGTCGTGGGCGAACGGGTCGGCCGCCTCAACCTCTCGTGGATCGACTTTGAAACCAAGGGCGTCGATCCGGCTGGGTTTTTGCGCGAGAGTCACACCCTGAAGGGCGAAGCCAGCCTGACCGGCTTTGTCGAGGTTGCGCGCCTGGTGCATCTAGTCGAAGGGTTCGTGAAGCTGGTGCGCGATCGGCACCAGGGCCCCGATCAGGTCGCCGGCGACTTGGTCTTGCGCGGGCTGGATCTGATCACGGCGCTGGTGCAGGCTGAGCCCGGCGCGTGGTCTTCCCAGGCGACAGCCTTTGTGTCCGAGTTGCAGGCGCTGGTCCCCGGTGCAGAGTCCGATGCGAACGCGATCCCCAACGTGTCGGCGCCATCCACACCGTCGGTCGTGCTCACCCGACCGGCTTCGCCGCGGCGGGAAGCGTCGGTTCGTATCGCCTCGGAGAAGATCGATCGGTTGCCCGGCGTGGTCTCGGACATGCTGCTGTCGCATGTGCGCTGTCGTCAGGTCGCGCGTGAGCTGCATCATATTCGTGAGACCGCGGCCGACACCCTGGCAGCGTCCGGGTTGGCCCAGGACGACCAGCGGGCGCGCCAGTGGGCGCTGGTGGTGGCCGGCTTGGCCGGGATCGAGTCCCGATTGCGAGAAGAGAGCCACACTTTGTCGCGGGTGGTGGCGGAACTCGACAGCGCCACACGCGAGCTGCGCATGACGCCGCTGTGGACGCTGCTGGAGCGATTCCCTGTGCCCCTGCGCGCGCTGGCTCGGTCGCTCTCGCGCGAGGTTCGCCTGGACGTCGAGGGCGAGCAGGTCGAGGTGGACAAGACCTTGCTCGAGAGGCTGGAGGAGCCGCTGCTGCACCTTCTGCGCAACGCCGTGGATCACGGCATCGAGGACGCCGAGACGCGTAAGCGGCTCGGCAAACCAGTGGAAGCCACGATCCGGGTTGCCGCAAGTGTAGTTGGTCAGCGCTTGCACTTGCGGGTGTCAGATGATGGGGCTGGGATTGATCACGCGGCGGTTCGGCGGCGCGCGGTCGAGATGAAGCTGCTCCACCCGGCCGAGGCGGACTCGGCACCTGACGCGCAGGTCATCCGCAGTATTTTCGCCGCTGGTTTGTCCACCCGAGGCCACGTGACGGAGCTGTCAGGTCGAGGTATCGGGCTCAACGTGGTGCTCGACGTGGTGGAAGGTCTGGGCGGGACGGTTGACGTGACCACGCAGGTGGGGCAGGGAACCACCTTCGACATCTACGTGCCCATCACCGTGGCCATCTCGCGCGTGGTGCTGTTCCGCGTGGGCATGGGCACCTACGGCCTGCCCGCCTCGTCGGTGCGCGCCCTGGTGGAAGCGCGCTCCGTGCCGGTGGTGGAGAGCCCCGACGGGCCGACCATTCGATACAACGATGCGCTTCTGCCGCTGCTCGACCTGGGCAAGACGCTTGACGAAACCCGCGGCACCGGTGCCAACACCCGCATCATGATCGCGCAAAGTGGGCAGACCTGGTCGCCTTGCACGGCAGCAGCGACCATCTGGAGCGTGAGGTTGTGCTTCAGCCAATGGTGAAATTCTTCGAGCGCCAATCCCTGGTCACCGCTGCAGTGACCCTGGAAGACGGGACTCTCGCGGTGGTGCTGAAAGCCACCGAACTCGTGTTGTTGGCGCGTAGCCAGCAGGCCAAGGCACGCGCAGTCGCGATGGAACCCCTGGCATCCAGCGGGGCGGGTTGCTTGGCGCTGGTGGTGGACGACTCGCCCCTGGTGCGTGACATCGTCGCCGAGGCGCTCCGTTGCTACGGCCTGCGGGTGCTGGTCGCGGGCGACGGCGAGGAGGCGCTGGCGGTGTTGGCCGCAGAGACCGGCGTGGATATTGTGCTGACCGACATGGACATGCCGCGGCTCGATGGGCTGGGCTTGGTGAGGGCCATTCGCAGCGGCGCCAAGGGCCAGGACGTCCCGGTGGTGGTTATCTCCATGCGTGGCAACGAGAGCGAGAAGCGGGTCGCACTGGAGGCGGGGGTGCAGGCCTATATCGACAAGAGTGACTTCAGCCAGGCCCTGCTGTGGCGAACCGTGAGTCCCTTCGTGGTGCGGCCATGAAGACGCGGGTGCTGGTGGTCGATGATTCCCCGCTTATCCGGGCGGTGCTGTGCGAGACGTTCGCGGCTGCCCCGGATATCGAGGTCGTGGGTGAGGCGGGCGACGGCAGGACCGCGGTTGAGCTGGCAGTACGACTTCGACCTGATGTAATCACCCTGGACGTGCTCATGCCCGTGATGGACGGGCTGGAAGCGGCCGAGCGGATCATGCGGGACTGCCCCACCGCCATCGTAGTGGTGGCGCGCGACGGTGGAGACGTGCGCACGCTGGCGATGGAGGCATTAGCTCGCGGCGCGCTGGAGGTATTCCCCAAGCCGGCCACGGGCTTCGACGCGACGGCGGCAGCCGCACTGACCGCGACTGTGCGCCGCATGGCGCGGGCTTCGCTTCGTGCCCAGGCGGAGGGCAGGCGAGGCGGGGCGAGCACCACGGGCCAGCCCGCGCGCACGCGCATTCTCATTGTCGACGATTCGGCGGTGGTGCGCACGTTGTTGCGCGAAGGGCTCTCCCGCGAGCCCGACATGGAGATTGTCGGTGAGGCCAGCGACGGGGTGCAAGCAGTCAGCATGGCCGCCGAGCTGCGACCGGATCTTGTCACCATGGATCTGCTGATGCCCATCATGGACGGGACAGACGCCACCCTGCGCATCATGCGCGAGTGCCCCTGCCCGATTCTGGTGGTGGCGGGTGCGCCCGGCTCGACCGGCCAACTGGCGCAGGATGCCCTGGCGGGTGGCGCTTTGGAGGTCTTCCACAAACCGCGCGGAGGCCTTGACGACACGAGCCTGGCTCGTCTGGTGGGGACCGTTCGCCGCATGGTGCAGGTGGCGCGCGCGCGCGCCCTGGCCCAGCCGGTGATCCGCCGATCGGTCCCCCTTCGTCCCAGCGAGGTCGCGGTGGTGGGGGTGGTCGGCTCGACCGGAGCGCCACGCGTGCTGCGTGATCTGTTGGCGGGCCTGCCAGCCGACTTTCCCGCGCCAATCGCAGTCGTGCAGCACACCGAGCGGGGATTCGCGGCCGCGCTGGTGTCATGGCTGGCGGCGGCCACCAAACTGACGGTGAAGCTGGCGCGCGACGGAGACGGCGTGGCGCCAGGCGAAGTGGCGGTGGCGAGCGACGACGCGCACATGGAGCTGGCCCTTGATGGACGGGTGCGACTGCGGTCGGGGGATGCGGTCGACGGCTTCCGTCCGTCTGGCACAGTCTTGCTGTCGTCGTTGGCAGTGGGCTTTGGCCGGCGGGCGCTGGGCGTTGTGCTGTCGGGCATGGGCAGCGACGGGGCCGACGGCCTGGGCGCGATCTACGCCGCTGGTGGCACCGCGGTGGTGGAAGACCCCGAAAGCGCAGTGGTGGCCGGCATGCCCGAACGGGCTCTGGCGCGTGCGACCGGTGCCTTTGTCGAGAGGAGCGAGCGACTGGCCTGGCTGGTCAACGAATTGGTGGGCGGCGGGGCCTGACTTGGGAAGGGCTCATGCGCAATGGGCATGAGTGTTCACCCAGGCACAGATCATCGCGTGCTCTGACATTCTGCGCCTGATTTCTGGTCGTTGGCCGTTGGTGGCCGCAGATGTGATCGTGCACACAACAGCATGCAGCACAATGAACGGGTCGGTTGACTGACCGAGGCCAGGGCGGATAATGGGCCTAGCGTTGGGATTGTTGGCGCTCTCTTCGGCGCTGCCTTTCACCGGTGCAGGTATGACATGACTCGTTCTCCTACTTGGTTGGCGGTCTTGCTTTCCTGTCTGGCCCTCGGGGCGTGCAAAGGGGCGGCCCTCGGTGGGGGGCGTGATGCTGGGCCAGATGCGACGGCAGCCGAGGCCCCCGCTGGGGGGAACTCGGGGCGTGATGCTGGGCCAGATGCGACGGCAGCCGAGCCCCCCGCTGGGGGGAACTCGGGCAGTGATGCTGGGCCAGATGCGACGGCAGCCGAGGCCCCCGCTGGGGGGAACTCGGGGCGTGATGCTGGGCCAGATGCGACGGCAGCCGAGCCCCCCGCTGGGGGGAACTTGGGTAGTGATGCTGGGCCAGATGCCACGGCAGCCGACAGCGGCCAGCAGACTCTGGACATCGATGCCGAGGAAGTGGCCGTTTACGTCGCGCTTCTCGGGAACACAACGGGGATGCAGGTGATCGCCGACCAGACTGAGACCGGCATCAGTGGGGTCTCGGGAACATCCCAGACGGTCGACCGTGTGATCAAGCAAATGCCCGACGTTGCGCCAGCGACAACCGCCAGCTTCCTGGCCCGGAACGCGACGGTCCACCAGCTGCGGGCAGATATGTCCCTGGGTGTGCCCTATGTCCTAATCAGCCAGGCGGAGACGAACGCGATCTTCTGGGGCGACGGCGGCCAGGACGGCTGGCAGGCATTCCGCGCGCTCTACCCCGATGCCCACGGCATCCAGAGCCTGTCACGCGTCGGGTTCAACACCGACCTCACCCAAGCCCTTGTCTACCTGGGGAGTCAGGGTGACTGGCTGGCCGGGGAGGGGAACTACTATCTGATGAAGAAAGTGAACGGGGTCTGGACTATCGAGCAGACCGTCATGATCTGGATTTCATGAATACTGTTGCAGAAGCATAGGCATTGGTAGCTGCCCATGCTTTCGCTTGAGCTTCTCGCGCCTGCCAAGAATCTGGAATGCGGCCAGGCGGCCATCGATTGCGGGGCCGATGCGGTGTACGTGGGCGCGCCTCGCTTTGGCGCGCGCGAGGCGGCTGGCAATGCCGTCGCGGACATCGAGAAGCTGGCCGCGTATGCGCATCGGTTGTGGGCGCGGGTGTATGCCACGGTCAATACCCTGCTGCGCGACGACGAGCTGGCCGAGGCTGAGCGCCTGTGCCGGCAGCTTCATTCGGCGGGAGTGGACGGGCTCATCATCCAGGACGTTGGGCTGCTGGAATGTGACCTGCCGCCCTTGCCGCTGATTGCCAGCACGCAGATGCACAACCATAGCGTGGAGCGGGTGGCTTTCTGGGAGAAGGTCGGCTTCTCGCGCGCCATCTTGGCCCGCGAGCTGGACCTTGACCAGATCCGCGCCATCCGCGCTGCCACCAGCATCGAACTGGAGGCCTTCATTCACGGCGCCTTGTGCGTGAGCATGAGCGGGCAGTGCAGTCTGAGCTACGCGCTGGGTGGCCGTAGCGGGAACCGCGGCCAGTGCGCCCAGCCCTGTCGTCGTCTGTATTCCCTGCAAGATGCGGCTGGCGCAACCCAGGTGCACGACAAGCACCTGCTGTCGTTGCGTGACCTGAACCTGACCGCAGAGCTGCGCGAACTGGTCGAGGCCGGGGTCACTTCATTCAAGATCGAGGGACGCCTGAAGAACAAGGCGTACGTGATGAATGTCGTGGGTCACTACCGGCGCAAGCTGGATGTCGTGCTGGCCGAGGTCGGGGGCCGGCGCGCGTCGTCGGGCCAGACCACGCTGGGCTTCGAGCCCGATCCGGACAAGACTTTCAACCGCGGCTATACGACCTACTTCTTGCACGGCCGCGGTGCTGCACTGGCATCGCCTGATTCGCCCAAACACGTGGGCGAGCCCCTGGGCCACGTGGTCGACGTGCGCCGCGACTCGTTCGCCCTGGAAACCGCCGCGTCCCTGCACAGTGGCGATGGCATCAGTTTCTTCGGCCGCGACCGGGAACTGCACGGCACGGTGGTCAATCAGATTGACGGTGAGGCTGTCTTTCCCGAAAAGTTGGGCGGCATCGAACGCGGCGTGCGCGTGTTTCGCAATCACGACCACGCCTTTGTCAGTCAGGTGGTGCGCAGCCAGAACCAACGCCGGATCGCGATCCGTCTGCGGCTGGCCGAGAGCGCGGCGGGATTTCGGCTGGAGGCGGTTGACGAGGACGGGGTCACCGCTGGCTCAGAGATCGACTGCGTCCGGGTGTGGGCTGACAGGCCGGCCCAGGCCCGCCTGGTTCTCGAACGTCAACTGGGCAAGCTGGGCGCCAGCGAGTTCTGTGCGTTGCGGGTGGATCTTGACTTGCCCCGGATGCCGTATCTGCCGCTGGCCACGCTGAATGCCTTGCGCCGCGATCTGGTCGAAGAGCTGCGCCGGCAGCGCGGCCGCCTGCGACCCGTGCGTGTGGTCGCGCACGCTCCCAACCATCTGCTCTTTCCCGAGCAAGACCTTTCGTTCCTGGGCAACGTGCTCAATCAGAAGGCCGCGGCTTTCTATCGGCGCCACGGCGTGCGTGGCATCGAGCCCGCGGCGGAGAGCGGCCTCTGCATGCACGGCCGCAGGGTGATGACCACCCGGATGTGCATCAAGTACGAGATGGGCCTCTGTCCGCGCGAGCCGGGCGATGCGTCCCGTGCCAGTCCGGCCGAGCCGTGGTTTCTGGTCGACGACGAGGGACGACGCCTGCGCCTGGATTTTCGATGTGGTGAGCGCGCGTGCGTGATGGAGATCGTCTACCAGTAGAGGACGATGCGGAATGCCTCTTGCTCCGACGGGAGTGGGCCGCGGCGGAGTGGATCACCCGCGCTACTGGCTGGCGAGGTCCTTCACAAACTCATCGACCTCGATCAGGTTCAACCATTGCTTCCGGTTCGCATCGAGGCCCTGGTAGGTCAGCTCAGCCGGCAGCTTCACTTTCGTCTGCTTGCCTCGGGTGATGACCCCGCAGCCACCCTCGACGTTGATGGTGGTCATCTTCAGGTCATCGTGTGTGGCCCTCAACTTGACCCAAGCCTTCCACACATCGCCCTTCCAGTCCCCTTGGTTGGGCGGCTGCGGCACCGTCTGTTGCTGTGCCGATGTCGGATTGCAGTCATGAATGACGATGGATCCGCCCTGGTTGAGGACCTTGAGGGAATTGACGATGGCTCTCTCCACCTGGGCGGCATCGTGCAGGCCGTTGATGGAGATGAGGTCGAAGCTTTGCTTGTTCTGCGCGAAGAACTCATCGGATGTCATCTGGTAGGCGGCGTTCCACTTGCGATCTGGGTCAACGCCGATCTTGATCTTGGATCCAATCGCGTCGAAATTGTCCTCCCTCGCGCCCTGGCCGAGCTCCAAGTACGACTGATAGTCGTGTTTCGCCCTGACGAAGTTGATGAGATCGGTTCGGGTCTTGGGCGGACTGACCACGGCAGCCAGGGGGCCCGCGGGCGGCCAGCACAGGAAGTTGTCGTTCCAGGTATGCGGGTCTTCAGGCTCGGTGATCTGCAGGCATTGCATCCCCTTCACGGCGTGCCAACTGGACCAGCGGAAACCATAATCACGGGGGGCGCACAGGTAGTTGTCGCTCCATCCGTCGGGATCGGAACCCTCATCGATCCGGGTGCAAACCATTCCGCTGATGGGCGCCAGACTCGACCAGCGCAGGCCAAGATCGCGGCTTGAACAGAGGAAGTTGTCGTTCCATCCGTGCGGGTCTCTCGGTGCATCGAACTTGGTGCAGAACATCCCAGGGATCCAATTTGCCGATGACCAGCGCAAGACTTCGAGCTTTGGTGGCGCAGCGGTCGGGGCCGGTTTCTTCGCCGCCGTGCGCGCCGGCTTCTTCGCTGCCGCGTGCGCCGGCAGGGAGACGGAAGCGAGCATGCACACAACCAGCGATGCCCTGTGGAATCGGTTCATTGGTTTTCCTTTCCTCAAGATGCCTTTTGCGCGATCTGCGTCAAGGTGACCATTTTGACTGCCTGCGACCGCAACTGCAACCTTCCAGGTTGGCAATGCGGCCGCAGGCGATCACCGTCGCGCCACCCTCTCAGGAAAGCCAAATCTCCAAGAATCGGGACTAGTGTCGCGCGCCGTGCTCGTAGCTGGGGTCGTAGCGGCCGTTGTTGTTCACGTCGAAGAAGATGGGGTTGGTAAGCGCCAGCGGGTAGACGCCGAAGGTCTTTCGGTCGCCCACGACCGGCGCCAGCAGCTCGTTGCCGTCGACCCGCACCAGGGCGTAGCCGTCGGTGGCCAGCGTGATCTCCTGGCGCACGCGAAACCGCGCCACTTCTTTACTGGGCGGCACCTGCCAGCGCTGGGCTTCCTTGCCGTTCACATAGAGGATCACCCGGTCGACTGACACCCAAGGTGCGGCATCAACCTCGATCTCCACCGCAGCGTGACCGCTGTGCGCGGCGACCAAATCGCCGATGTCGGCCTGGCCCGCGTGCATGTGCACGAAGGGACCGGTGGTGAAGAAGACGCGGTGGGCTTTCACCGCCTGGGCCACGTCTTGCGGGGTGACGTGGCCGATGCGGTCGTCAGGAACCCGCAGGTAGTTGCGTGGATAGCCGCCCATGTTGAAGGTGAGGTGATGGGTGTCCGAGTTCCCGGTTGCGGTGGCCAGATGCCCGTGGTTCAGCAGGCCCAGATAGTCGTCGATCATGCGGTCCACACTGCGACGGGCCGGGTCCTGATAGCCGTTGAGCACCTCGATGGCGTCGAAGTCGAACGAGAAACCTTTCTTGCCCGCGCGGTCCGAGTGCGGGTCGAATTCCCCGATGATGAAATAGCCTATACCCGGATCGAGGCGCGGGTGGTGGACATCGATGACGGCGCCAGGCGCGTGAGTGTGCACTTCGTTGAAAATGTCTTTGGGGGTGCGGCCGTGGGCCAGCACCGCACCCTGGCCTGCCCGAGCCAGGTCTTGCGGCAGCGGGAAAGCGCCGAAATGCCCCCATGAGGCGGTGGTGATCTCGTCGCCGATGATCGTTCCGATCAGGTGGCCCACGCCCAGCGCATTGATCGTGGGACCGTAGTCGGTGACGACGTTGTGGTCCGTGGACGTCAACATGTCGATGCCATCGGCGATGAATTCGATGACCCGGTGGGGCAGGGGCACGCTGGAATCCGGCGAGGGCGCGGCGTGCACGTGGAAGTCGGCCGAATACCAGCCGCGCGAATCGATCACGTGGTGCAACTGGGCGACGAGATCGGCCCCGTCAGGAGTGACCTTGAGCCTGCGCACCACCGCCACGTCCCACTCCAGGCCGCGGCTGACGAAGACGTCGTAGGTTCCCGGTGGCACACGCACAGCGCCGTCGCCGGAGGCGGAGAACACGCGATGGTAGGCGGCGATCGCCAAGTCACCCTCGGGCTTGCCGATATCGTTGTGGGTGAACTCAGGGTCGCGGGTGCCCTCGACGCCGACGAAGGTCAACTTGCAGGGGATGGGCGCGCCGGTGTTGCCGTCGCGCACCTCCCAGGTGAGCAGGCCCTCGTAGTGGCGGGCGGGACGCGGTTTGGGCGACGGCTGCTCGTTGGCTCGCGCAGCAAGCAGGCCGGTCGCGACAAGAGCAGTGGCGGACAATGCGATGGTCGTAGTCAGGCGCATGGTGGATCCCATGGTACGACAACCCGAAGCAAGGCGCTTCAAGCTTGCGGCCCGGTCTTGAGCTGAGGATGGGGCCGTGTGCCATGGTCAAAGCGCACACAACCCAATTGGCAATTCCTCTGTTTTACTGATCCGTGGCGTAGTAGCTGCCGATGATATTGGCCATCGCGGTGTTGCCAGCAGCGGTAAAGTGAGGAGTCGTCTTGGGATCGAAGGCGCTGCAATCCGGCACGTAGAATTTCGGCGCAGCCGTGACCTGCACGGTGTGTGGAGCGGCGACGACATTGGCAATCGCCTGGTCGACGAATGGCTGCACAAAGTCCTGGCCGGTCGCGTGGCCGCAGGTTTTATTGTTGGGACTGCGGATCATGGTCATCAGGTCGATTCGCTTGACGTTCGAATACCTGGCTTGGATGTTGAGAATAATATTCTCCAAATCGAATTGGAACTGAACCGCATTCGTATAGATCCAATTGAAGGCGATGAAGATGATCCGGTCGGGATTGTCACTGCTATCTGTGCAGGGTGAAGTGGGCGCGGTCGACCAGTAGGCGTTTGCCGGATCGGCCCATACGTTGGTGTACGCCTCCGACTTGCCGATGACTTGCCAACGGCCGTCGTCCACGAGATTCTCAAAGCCGGCAGCGTACCATTCGGTTGAAAGCTTGCCCCCGACGATCATGTTGCACTTGTAACCGCCACCGCTGGATGGCGTGCCGCTGTTCGCCAGCTTGTAAACCTCGCTGCCAGCCAGCAGGAAGCCCCCAACCCCGAAGTCGTCGAAGTCGGCGAGCGTGGTTGGACCCAAGCGTCCAGGGTGCATGGAGTCCTCGGTGCAAGGGATGGCGCCAGTGGACTGCACGTCGCCAAGCAGGCCATCGTACTGAAGTGCGATAGTGGAAAGGCCGCTCCAGGCGTTCTGCAGGGCTGGCCCGTAAATCGCCGCGTCGAGCAGCCCCTTGCGAATGCCCCAGGCGAGGCCGTAGGCGAAGAAGGCGGTTCCGCTGGTTTCCGGACCATCATCCCCGGCCAAGCCGATGCTGGCGCAGTGGTTGGGATCGACAAGGCTCTCGTTCCAGAAACCGTCGCTGCGCTGCAGCGGCACTATGGCTTTGGCCATGGCCTTGAAGTCGGCCACATAAGTGTCCCGATGCGGATCGCTGGTGGGCAGGACGTCGAGAACGCGCGCCAGCGCTACGAAGACCCAGCCATTGCCCCGCGACCAGTAGATACTCTTGCCGTTCGGGGCAACGATGTACGAATCTTGAGTTTGCGCCGGGAGGGTCATGCCTGCGACAATCGTTTGCTTGGTGCTCCAATCGGTGACGACAGTGCCGCCATCGCCGCCGCCATCGCTGCCGCCATCGCTGCCGCCATCCGGGCCGGGAGCGATGCTGACATCGGTGCGGGCATCGGTGCTGCCATCGGCACGGGCATCGGGGACGGCATTGGTGCTGCCATCGGGGCCGCCGGCAGCGCCGCCATCGAGGCCGGCTGCGGTGCCGCCATCGCTGGGGCTTGGCAGACTTGGCGTGTAGTGCAAATCGCGCCACCACAGGCCGTCTTTCGGGTTCCACAAGCCCCCACCGTGCTGGGTGCGAGAGTAATCGTAGAGCCCCCACATGGCGTCGAAGTAGCCGCCATCGGGATACAGGACCCCCAACTTTGCGAAGACGGGCATGGCCATCTGGATGGCATCGATCCACCACCACGCATCCGTGTTCCCCTTCGACACCATATCGTCGATGTTGGCCTTGATTTCCTGGATGCGAATATCCTGCTTGTCGATGTTGTAGAGATCGATGTAGGTCTGGCCGCAAGCTTGGTTATCCGCGACGGCCGTCATGACGCCCGCCTTCGTGTATGTGAGGGTCCAGGGATGCGAAGGGCTCTCTCCCCAGGTCACGGCGTAGTCGTAGTAGCTCTTCTTCTTGGACGCGTCGGGTTCCACGCCGTACAGCCCCATGAGCCCCTCGTAGTACGCCGCCCGAGTCCAGAGATTGCTGGGCCTGGCCCTGTTGGTGACGATGTCAGCCGTGGGATCCGCATGCTTGTTCATGAACCAGTCATTCGCTCGTCGCATGGCTTCCAGCACAGCCGAGGGGGTGGGCAAGCCCGTGACCGTCACCACGCCCGAGCTGGTCGTGCCGCCCGAGCTGGTCGCGCCGCCCGAGCTTCCACCGGTTGTGGTGGAATCACTGGGCTTGGTTGTTCCGCCCGAGCTGCTGACACTGCTCGAACTGGCTCCTCCGCCGGGTCCGCTGGTCGAGCCGCCAGTCTGGGTAGTCGAGCCACCGGCAGTCGAGCCGCCAGAGCTAGTGCCACCGGTGCCTCCGTGCGAGCTGGCTGAGGACGAGCCTCCGCTCGCGCCCCCGGTGTGTCCAGGATTGGTCTTGGTCGTCGAGCTTTGGCATGCCGCCAGCGTGACCACAGCGGACAGAAAGAGCGCCCGACGACAATCGATTTGGAGACGAGTCATGGTCATGAGTCCTCCTCGCTGTGCTGCTTGGACCAGGTTTCGTAGGGTGAAACAACGTCTGCGCACGCCGCTCCGGTCGCCTCAACCTAACAACGCGACAATGGATATGCCCGAACCCAGGACCTGACAAGCGGAATCTTGATGACGCGCTCAAGTGTCCGCAGAGACTGCTTTTTTGGGGACCTCAAGGGGATGAGGGCAGAAGCTCTTCCCTGGCGTGAAGAAAGGTGGGAAGCGATATACTGCATCGGCAAAGAACCCTTTCATGCTCAACCGGTTTCTGCGTGTCCTCATCCGCTGCCTGCTCTGGCTGCGCTACCGCATCCGCGTGCGCGGTCTGGATCGCATCGCCCCTCCTGACGCTCGCGGCGTGCTGTTTCTGGCCAATCACCCGGCGCTCATCGATCCCATCATGGTGATGGCCGTCCTGTGGCCCCGCTTCCGGCCGCGCGTGCTGGCCGACCGCGCCCAGGCCCGGCGGTTCGGCATTCATTTCTTGGCGCGGCGAGCGCGCGCGCTCGAGATCGCGGACATGACCCGCGATGGCCGGGGCGCCCGCGAACAGGTGGAATCCATGATCGAGGCGAGTGCCGCGGCCTTGCGCCAGGGCGAGGCGCTGTTGCTCTATCCCGCGGGCCGCGTCTATCGTCAGCGCCGCGAAGATCTGGGGGGCAACAGCGCCGTCGAGCAGTTGCTGCAGGCGGTGCCTGACGTGCGGGTGGTGCTGGTGCGCACCGCCGGGCTGTGGGGCTCCAGCTTCAGTCGCGCCTCGGGCAAGCCACCCGAGCTTCTGCCCGCCCTGCGCAGGGGCCTGTGGGGATTGCTCAAGAGCGGCCTGGTGCTTGCGCCCCGCCGCCACGTGGCCATCGACGTGGTCGAGCCCGACGACCTGCCGCGCGCTGCGGATCGGGTGGTGCTCAATCGCTATCTGGAAGCCTTCTACAACCGCAACGGGGGTGGCAGCACCTACGTGCCCTATTCATTGTGGGAGGGCGGCGGTGTGCGCTGGTTGCCCGAGCCGGTCAGCAGCGCCGAGCCCGGCGTGGCCCGGCGGATTCCGCCGGCCACGCGCGACACTGTGCTGGAGCACCTGCGCCGACTGACCGGCGTGCGCGAGATCCACGAGACCCAGCGACTGGCTCACGATCTGGGCCTGGACAGCCTGGTCCGGGTGGAGATCCAAGCTTGGGTCGAGAGCGAGTTTGGCTTTCCCCAGCCCGAGGTGGACGCCATTGAGACGGTGGGAGACGTCATGCGGGCCGCGGTGGGTGAAACCGTGGGCAAGGCTGCGGCCGAGCCCCGGCCGGTGGCACACGCCTGGTCCATCGCTGCCCAGGACGCCACCCTGCCGCCAGCCATGCCGGTTGGTGACAGCTTGACCGCTGTCTTTCTGGACATGGCCCGCCGGCATCCCGGCCAGGTGGTCATTGCCGACCAGCAGAGCGGGGCGCGCAGCTATCGCGACCTTGTCACCGCTCTCTTGCTCCTGCGGCCTATATTCGCCCGCATGCCCGGGCCGTACGTAGGCATCATGCTGCCCGCGTCAGTCGCCGCTGCCGTGGCCACCTTGGCCGCGCTCTTTGCGGGAAAGACGCCGGTCATGATCAACTGGACCACCGGGCCGCGCGGCGTGCTGCACGGGCTGGATCTGCTCGACATCCGTTGCGTGGTGACCGCCCGCCGGCTGGTCAGCCGCCTCGAATCGGAGGGTTTCGGCAGCACCCCGGGGTTCTTGCAGCGGCTCGTCTATCTGGACGATGTCGCCAAGCGATTCTCGCTTCCTGCCAAGCTGCTTGCGGCGTTGCGTGCGCGACTGGGTTTTGTCGGTGCGCTGGAAGAGGCGCGGGCGCCTGAAGTGGCCGCAGTGCTGTTCACCAGCGGCTCGGAGAGCGTGCCCAAGGCGGTTCCGCTGACCCATGCCAACCTCCTGACCAATATCCGCGACGCCCTCGCGGTCATTCCGTTGCGTCCTGACGAGGCTCTCTTGGGCATCTTGCCCCCGTTCCATTCGTTCGGGTTGACCGTCGACCTGCTGTTGCCGCTGCTCTGTGGTTTGCGTACGGTGTACCACGTCAACCCGAATGACAGCTCCACCCTGGCCTCTCTCATCGAGGCGTATCGGGCCACCCTGTTGGTGGGCACGCCCACGTTCCTGGCTGGCATCGTGCGGGCCGCCCAGCCCGGGCAGTTGGTCAGCTTGCGCGTGGCAATTGCCGGCGCCGAAAAGTGCCCGGCCCATGTGTACGATGCCCTGGCGCGCGCGTGTCCCGAGATGACTGTCATCGAAGGCTATGGCATCACCGAGTGCTCGCCCATCGTATCGGTCAACCGTCCCGAGCAGCCGCGGCGCGAGACAATAGGCTTGCCGCTGCCGTCGGTGGAGCATGCCATCGTCGACGCCGAGTGCGGCAAGCCCACGCCCTGCGGCCAGCGCGGCATGCTGCTTGTGCGAGGCCCCAGCATCTTCCGCGGGTATCTCAAACACGACGGCCCTTCTCCCTTCGTTTCGTTTGCCGGCAAGGAATGGTACCGCACGGGCGATCTGGTGTGCGAAGACACCGATGGCGTTCTCACCTTCTGCGGTCGGCTCAAGCGCTTCGTGAAGATTGGCGGCGAGATGATCCCGCTCGCTGCGGTCGAGGCCGCGCTGGAGGCCAAGTGGATTGCCCCATCGGAGGGCGAGGGTCCGTGCCTGGCGGTGGAATGCACGCCCGACGAGGAACACCCCGAGTTGGTTCTCTTCACCACCTTGGACATCGATCGCGAGACCGCCAACCGCTGCCTGCGTGAAGCCGGACTTTCACCCCTGCACAACATCCGGCGCGTAGTGAGGCTTGCGGCGCTGCCTCTGCTCGGCACCGGAAAGATCGACTACCGCGCACTCAAGGCGACGCTGGGCTACTCCACGTGTACCGCGTAGTTGCGGATCTCCGTCTTTCCCGATCCGGAGGCCACCTCGTTGCCGAGCTCCAGACAGGCGACGTAGACGTTGGGGTCGAGCAGGCGGTTCTGCATCAGGTAGGCGACGATCGCGCCGATGTCGAGAGGGCCATGCAGGATGGGCTGGTCGGCCACCAGGGAAATGATAGTCCAGGTGTTGGAGCTGCTGCCCGAGGCATCGCCGTGGTTGTTGGCAAAGTAGATGTGGAACTGGTGGCCCGCGATAGCCGCAGTCGTAACCAGGCTTCCGGCCGGACCCAGCCGATTTTCCGCCAACCAAATCATCACCTCGTGGGCTATCCCGTTCTTGCTTACGGGTGGGGAGGACACGGTCCAGAACTCAAACGCCAGGTTGTATGATCCCGACGCATGCATCGCCACGTCGAAGTCCACGACCACCTTCTTTGAACCCACGCGAAAGGGGAATCCCGAATCGGGGGCAACTTCGCCGACCCAAGGGCTGTTGCCAAACTGTACCTCGGGGTAGGTCGCGACGCCGGAGCCGCCCCACCATTTCCAGACCCAGCCGAAGGTGGTCTTGCCATTCAATTCCTTAACGAAGATCTTCTGGCGGTGTGGTCCGGTGGTGGACCGTGCGTTCCAGACGTTGTTGAAAACGCGATAGCGGTTGTCAACTATCGTGGCCGCGAAGTTCTTCTCGGATTCGAACACCGTGGTGCCTTCGGTACGGGAGAGATCGAAGTCTGCCCGCGCCGAGCCGGCGCAGCTGGGCCCCAGGGCCAGCAACGGAAGGGCAAGAAGCATGGAGTGGAAGAGGCGTTGCATGTGTGTCCTCCGAGAAATGCACAGTGTCCAAGGGTTGCGAATTGCGCTTCCGACCGCTGCTGACCACGACGATCAGAATAGCAAGAACCAACAGAAGACGGGCAGGTGCGGAAAGATCGGAATCCCCGCCGGTCAACGAGCAGCCGGAGGAGCTTCCCTTGCTGGGGGGCGTTCCAGTCGAACCGCCGCTGCTCGCGCCATCCGCGGTTGGCTTGGTTCCCGCGTCGGGTGTGGCTTGCGAGGTAGTTGAGGATCCTGAAGTGGCCGAGCCACCGGCGCTGCCTCCGGCTGCCATGCTGCCGCCTATGCTGTTCGTGCCCCCAGTGTGGATCGCGCCGCCCGTGCCCGACACGCCACCGGAAGCAACCACGCCGCCCGTCGCCGCCATTCCACCCGTGCCCAGCACGCCACCCGTGGCCCCCGCTCCGCCGGAACTCGTGGTGCCGCCGCTGGCCCCCGTTCCACCCGTGGCCGGCGCGCCGCCGGTAGCCCCCGCTCCACCTGTCTCTGTCACGCCGCCCGTGCCCGTGGTTCCGCCGGTGTTTCCCGGAGAATCCGTCCTCGTGAAGGCATCGCGAAACGCGGTGTCAGCAACGGCGCTGTCCTTCGAGGCGCCCGCGTCAGGAACTGGATTCGAACCATCGAGGCCAAGGAAGCGAATTGCATCCGCGGCATTGGGATCGACAACAAGATCGCCGTGCCCCTTTCCTGTTTCTTGGATGGCCTCGACTTGAACGACGCCCGCGCTGTCGACATAGCGAGTCCTGATCCAGCCAGTTTGGATGGCATTGTTCTCGGTTGATGTTGGTGTCTCGCTCACACCGAGCACGTTGGTCCACTGTTTGATCGCTTCGGCGAAGGTGTGAAAGGCGACAGTGGTATCAAGGGATCCGTGCCATAGCTGGATACGTGGACGGGTGCCGGTGTAGCCAGGATAGGCGGCACGCACCAGATCGCCCCACTGCACTCCTGTCTTGGTCACGTTGCCAGTGGCGCAGGTCGAGCTCCAGCCCAGGCTATCGATATTGCCCTGGGCAAAACAAGCGAAGGGTACGCCGGCAAACGCGGCGCCCGCCTTGAACACGTCGGGATAGGCACCAATCATGGCCTGGGTCATCATGCCGCCCGAGGAATAGCCCGCCACGTAGACCCGGTTCGCGTCTCCGTTCTTGTTCGCGATGACGTAGTTGACCGCCGACATAATTCCCTCGGCATCGCTCCCGGTCCCGTTGTGGGTCAGATCCGCGGTCGAGTGAACGTCCCAGCACTGGTCTTTGCTGACCGCTGACGGACAGATCATGACGAATCCGTACTTGTCAGCCTGTTGTGCAAATGAATTTCCGGAGCTACACATGCTTTGGCCGCCGTTTGAGGCGTGACAGGCGTGAAGATGGACCAAGATGGGCGGCTTCGCGCCGACATTGCTCGGGGTGTAGAGGTACATCGGAAGGCTATTGGGGTTGGATCCAAAGTTAGTGAGCTGGGTAGTTGTGCCGGCTTCCGCGGTCGGAACGGCCACGGCAGTGGCCAGCAGGCAGGCAAGACCCATCGTCAGCTCGGCGCCATGTCCACGGAGTGTTTTCATTTCCCCATGAAAGGGTTCCATCTCGTGAGAACCTTTCAAGAGAACTGTTCGTCGCGAGGACCAGGCTTTTCGCCCACCAGCACAAACTCGTTGTACTTGAAGACCCGGCCGGCCAAACGCGGGAAAGGAAACGAATAGGCCGACTTGACCTTCAGGCCAAGGGCTATGGTCAGCCGATCGAGGGCCGCGAGATCGAAGAACTCCACGTGTGTAGGATCGGAACGAAAGCCGGCCTGTTGCGGCGTGATGAGCACCAGGCGCCCGCCGACGCGTAGGTAGCCCGTGTATTCGGCCAGCAGGGCGAGGGCCTCGGCAAAGTGCATGTGCTCGGCGACATGGGCGCACAGCAGGGCATCGAAGCGGCCGGGACGGGCGTGGGGCGAGGCGAGAAAGTCCGCGGGAAGAAAGACCTCAAGGCCGCGTGATCGAGCGACGGCGACGGACTCGGGGTTGTGATCCACGCCCACCCCTTCGCCGCCAAGATGTTGAAGATTGCGCCCGAGTCCACACCCGACATCAAGCACGAAACCCAGATTGAGGGCCTGCAAATGCCGTCGGTACGGGCGTTGAACGTCAAGCAGGCGCTTCCACCACACGGACTCGAGCCGGCTGAGACGCAAGGCATAGTCCTTGCCTTCGGTTAGTGGCTGTTCGCTCATGCTGCGCAGGCTAGTCGGCGCAGGCGATCTTGTCCACCCGACGTACTAGGCTCCGGCGCCTGCACCTGCCCCGTGCTGACGGCGCCCCATCCATCGCGGCGCAGTTGGGTCCCTCTGCTTTGCCAGGCCGAAATCGGCTGGCGACTCGACCAACCGAGAGCTGACGCGGCGTCGTTCTTGCCCAGCGTTGGTGACGTTGTCGACGCAGATGTCGATGCCGGCGGGAGCACCGGCCACGCTCACGCCCGCGGCCGTCAGGGTTCCGGCAATGGTAGGGCTGTCAATCCCGCGCAAAGCTCGGACGCAGACCAACCATCCGTGTCCTGCCGGGTGGGTCAGTGGCAGACCTGCGGCTCCGGGGCAGCCCCGTCCACGGGAAGATGCACGCGAAAGACGCTGCCCTTGCCAAGGTCGCTTCCGACCTCGATTCGGCCCCCGTGTGCGCGCACCAACTGGGCGGTTATGTACAGCCCCAGGCCCAGGCTTTCCTGGTGGCCGCCGTTCTCAATTCGCCAGCAGCGCTCAAACACGTGGGGCAGGTCCTGCCGGGGAATGCCGACGCCGTGGTCGGTGACTGCGATGGTGACAAACCCGTCGGCGCAGCTTGAGTGCACCAGGACCTCGGCCGGCGCATCAGAGTACTTGAGCGCGTTGTCGAACAGGTTCACAAGGACGCTTTCCAGCCGGCCTGGGTCAGCCGGCAGGGACGGCAAGGGCGGCTCGAACGACAGGCGGAGGCGCTGCGTGGGCAAGGTTCCTGCAAGGCGCTCGACGAGTTCCGTCATGAAGGCCTGCAGGTCGATGGGCTTCCGGGCCAACTGGACCTGGCCGCTTTCCAGTCGAGCCGCATCCACCAGGTCCCGGATCATGGTGGCCAGGCGCTGGCCGTTGGCAATGATGGTGTCCACGCGCTTGGCGTTGCGATCCCCCGTTGGGAGCGATCGCTGCAGCATCTGCGCCTGCAGGAGCAGGGCGGACAGGGGCGTGCGCAGATCGTGCGACACCATGCGGACCAGGTCATCGCGCTGTCCCTGGACCTGCTGCAAGCGCGTGACGTCGACAAAGGTGGCGACCACCGCTTCAAGCTTTCCGTCTGCACCTCGCAGGGGAACTGCGCTGGCGGACACCGCACGTCGTCCGTGTGGGGGCGGTCCGTCCAGGGTCAGCACCTCGTGGCAAACCGTCTCACCGCGCAAGGCGCGCGCAGTCGGTTGCTGTTCTGGCGCAAGGGGCCTGCCGTCGGCGCTCAGCACGCGCAGGCCGCGCAGGCGTTCCTCGCTGGGCAGGTCGGCTTGCTTACTGGACAGGCCAAACAGTCTTTCGGCCGCCGGGTTGATGCGCTGGATCTTCCCGTCGGGTGCGTAGAGCACCAGGCCAGCAGGCATAGCGGCAATCACCGCGTCCATCTGGCGCAGGTCTGCAGCGAAACTCTTGTCCACCGAATCCCTTTCCGCGCCCGAATCCTGCCGTGCAGGCGCATGCCCAGTGACTATAGCCGCGAGCAGCCGCCACGCAACCGTTGGCCGGGCCTGACTACGCGTGCGGGCATGAAGGCTGTACAGCGTGTCGCCGTCGATTCGAGCGCCACCCCCGCAGAGCAGACTGCGAGAACCTCTTGGCGATTGCGCCAAGGTAGGGCATGACAGGGGCCATGGGGGCCGATACCACCTTCGCAACGAAGTCGTACTCCGAGCGCGAGGCGCGTCGCATTCTGCTCGAAGCTTTGAAGGGCCAGGGCGGACAGCTGACCAAGGCTGACGCTGTCACCAAGTCCGGCCTCCCGGTGCCGGTGGCCGAGGATGCGCTCGGCGGACTGCTCAAGGAATTCCGTAGTCACCTCGCAGCAACCGAGAGCGGCGAGCTCATCTATCAATTCGATCCGTCGTTCACGCGCCGGGATGCGCTGTCGCTGCGCGAGAAGCTGGCCAGAGTGGGCAATTCGTTGTGGAGGGGGTTCACTTTCCTCTTCAAGATTTCCATCGTGACGACCCTCGTCGTGTACTTTGTGGTGTTCGTCGCCATGGTGATTGCGGTGCTGTTCGCGCGGCGTAGCTCGGACGATCGGGACGGCGGGGGGGACATCGATTTCACCTGGCCGCTCTTCTGGATGTGGGGCTGGGGTCCTAGCTTTGACGGCGGCCCCTACCGACGGCGGCGGCGCCGCCTTCCGGACAAGCCACTTTACCGCAAGGTGTTCGAGTTCGTGTTCGGGCCGCCCAAACCGGCGGTGGATCCACTAGCCGACGAAAAAGAGATCCTGGCCTACATTCGGCAGAAGAACGGCCGCATCGCCGCGGTGGACCTGGTGATGCTGATGGGCTGGGATTTCGCGCGCGCCGAGGAGGAGGCGACCCGCTTGCTGGTCAACTATGGCGGCGAGCCCGAGGTCACCGACGATGGCGTGGTGGTCTATGTATTCAAAGACATTCGCAAGACGGCCGAAGAGGGCCGGCAGGTCGAGCCCGTCGTGCACCGGGCCTGGGAGCGCCTGGAGTCGCGGCCGCCTCTTACCGGAAACCGCACGGGTACCAACGTGGCCATCAGTCTGTTCAACGGGTTCAACCTGCTGGCGCCGCTTTGGATCGTACCGGCCTTCGAGGCCAGCCTGCAGGTGGCGATCCCGGGCCAGGAGTTCCTTCTCCGCGACTATCCCATGGCATTCTCGTCGTTGTTGTTCGCAGTTCCGCTTGGTCGTTGGCTGGTCGAGCGGGTACGCGAGCCTGGCCGGCGCCAGCGCAACGCCCGCCGACGCCTGCTGCAAGGGGTGCTGGCCCGACGGGGCCAAGCCGCGTCGGTCGAAGAACTGGCGCCCGAGCCTGCCGCGGCCGAGGCGCTGTCGAGGTCCCTGGTGGCATTGGGCGGTGACGTGGTGGCGGACGACAATGGCCGGATCCGCTACGCCTTCCCACGCATTGCCGAGGAGCTTGAGGGAATCGAGAAGGCTCGCGCTCAAACCTCGGGGCGCGAACGAGATCCCGGGGCTATCGTCTTTTCCTCGAAGGATTGATCGATTTACTGGGGCAGGGCAGTGACCGACCACGACGAGATCATTCGGTGCCTTCTGGAAAATGGCCGTGCCCGGGTAGTGGCCGCGACCACGACCCAGGCCGTGCGCGAGATTGCGCGCCGGCACCAGGTCCGGGGAGTGGCCGCGGTTGCGTTGGGCCGCGCGGTCACCGCTGGGCTGACCCTGGCCACGCTGACCAAGGACGAGGAACAGGTCACCCTGCAGATACTCGGCAAAGGCCCGCTCGGCAGCATCACCGTGGATGCGCGCTCGTCCGGTCGGGTGCGCGCCTACCTGAAGCATCCCGGCGCTGTTCCTCAAAGCGGCGCATCTGGCTTGGTCCGCGTATCACTGGCGGAGGCTGTTGGAACCCAGGGCGTGGTGAGCGTGATCCGCGATCTGGGCTTGGCGCAGAACTACGTCGGGCAGACCGCGCTGCGCACCGGGGAGATCGACAGCGACGTGGAGAACTACCTGGCGAACAGCGAGCAGATCGACAGCGTGCTCCGCTGCGACACCTTGGTTGATGGCGAGGGCCAGGTCATCGCTTCCGCGGGACTGTTGGTGCAGACCCTGCCCCAGGCAGGGGGCACGGCGTTGGTCGAGTTCATCCGCCAGACTTTGGACGAGCAGCGATTGAGTCAGGTTCTAGGCGAAACGGCGGGTGCTATGGGCGCCGAGGATCTCGCGCGCCGACTGCTGGGCCCCGCGTCCGAGAGCCTGCAGACACTTGACAGTCGGCCGGTGACCTTCTCCTGCGCTTGCAGCCGTGCCCGCGTCGCTTCTACCCTGGAGATGCTTCACGAAGAGGATCTGCGGGCGATGATCCTCGAAGACAACCAGGCCCAGGTCACCTGCAACTTCTGCGGCGAGCAGTACACCTTCTCCGAGAGTGAACTGGAAGTGATCCGCCGCAAGCGCAAGCCCGTAGGGCCGGTGAGCTAGCCGCTGGTGGCCTTCACAAACTCCGCAGTCTGATTGTTGACCGTGCCCCAGGTGGCCGTGTGCCAGCGGGCACGATGGGCCAGGTAGAAGCCGGCGCAGTCACGCAGATAGCGCAGGGCCATGGGGCGCTGGTCCTTGACGTCGGTTTTCTCGATCGGGTCGGCGACCGTATCGAAGAGAGTCTCCTTGCCACCGTAGTCAACGATGTAGCGCAGATTGGTGGCTCGCAGCGAATAGCTGCGACCATATTCCGACGGAATTACACGCGGGGTCCACGGGCCCTGGCGCAGGGCCATGGGCAGAAGGCTTTGCCCCTGCATGCGCGGCTCGGGCGGCAGACCCATGAGATCAAGGATGGTGGGCGCCACGTCCACGTGGCTGACCGTCGTGTCGACGGTGATCATCTTGTCAGACAGCCCCGGCACCCACAGGACAAGAGGCACCTGGGTGACCTCGAACCAGTGGCCATAGGCGTGACCCAGGCTGCCGTGCTCGAAGAAGCCCTCGCCGTGGTCGGCAAGCAGAATTACCGCCGTGTTGTCGCGCTGGCCCCGCGCCGCCAGGCCATCGACCAGGGTACCGAAACATTGATCGAGGTATTCCACTTCGCCGTTGTACAATCCACGCAGCTGTTGCCAGCGCGCCGGGGTCATGGGCAGGGTTCCCTTTACAATGGCGGTCAGAATGACGCCGTCGGGGCTCTTGCCGATGGCCGGGTCAAATTCTCCCTTCACATAGTGTTCGGTGATGCCCTGGTGATAGATGTACGGGGTATGGGGTTCGAAAGCGATGGACGACAGGAAGAAGCGCCGTCCCGCTTTGATCTGCTCGTCGGCAAAGCCCAGCATCAGCTTGACAAGGGTGGGGCAGCCGCCGCCCTTGCCTTCCTGGGAGGGCTGGTGATACGCGGTCCAGTTGGACGCGGCTTTGAGCCGGCCCATGGCGAACGAATTGTCGCCGTAGTAGCCGGTGGCGATCTTGTCCGCGCCCAATGCCGCACTGATCATGGGCGTGCCCGAATTCAGCTTGGCCTTGTCGCCCAGGATCCCATTCACCCGCGGCATAGTGCCGCTCTGGATGCTGGCGTGTGAAGGCGGTGATGAGGGCGAGGCGGCCTCAGTGTTGAGAAACACAACCCCGTTTTTGCGGCCGGCCTGGGTGATGCGCGGAGTGAGCACCTTGGTCTGGCCGTACAGGGCAAGGCTGTCCGCGCGCATGGCATCGCCGATCAGAAGCACCAGGTTGCGCACGGGCTTTGGGCGCGGCAAAGACGGCGCCACAGTCAGAAGAATGCGCGGCGTGGCCCACAGGGCATCGCCGCCGTCGACCACGGCGAATTCAAGCGCCACCAGTTTTCCAGCCAGACCCGCGAGCGACAGCGTGTGGGCCTGCCAGCGTCCTGTTTGCTCGGTCTCATCGAGCAGGATCTGCGCTGGCTGACCCTCCGGCTGCGCCGACACGCGCAGGTGCGAAGCGGCCTGCGGGGCGGCGGTTTCGAGCACCAGGAACGCCTGGCGCGGGACTTCCAGCAGGATGGCGTAGCGGCGAAACCCGGCGAGTGCGGCCTTCTCTTGCCCGGCAACGCTGGCTGCGACGACCGGGGACAGGGCGGGCCAGGCCTCGGCCGGATCGGGCGCCGTGCCTGAGATCACCTCCAGCGAGTGAAAGAGGGCGCCCTTCCTGGCCACCGCGATGACAAGGTCGTTCTCGCCCGTCCGAAGCACGCCCGCCGGCGCGCTGACCGACACTGTCTGCCAGCCGTTCGACACCATGACGGTCCTGAGCGGCTTGCCGTTCAGGCGCAGCGACAGCCGCTGCCCAGCCACGCCGCTCATGCGCACGACAATGGCGGCTGCGCCAGTCTCGCCGTCCCAGGGGAAGCGCAGGTTGCTCGTGGTTGCGGCCAGGACGCGACCAGCGTGATCCTGGAGCTTGGTCAGTCCTCGCCAAGGGCCGTTGTATTCCTGCGTGTACTTTCTGAATCCTTCACTGGCAAGAGGAATGATCAGCCCGCGCCGAAAGAGGTGCCACAGGGCGCGGTTGGCCAGAAGATCCACGCGCGGCCCAGCCTCATCCAGTCGTGGCGTGGCCGTGGTCTTGGGTGCCGCAGAAGCAGGCGCCGCCGCGTGCGCTGTACCAGGCACGGGCGCACGCCGACAGCCGACGACAGGGCCGGCGGCGATGAATACAGCAAGACCGAGGAGGATACGAGACATGCGCCCCCTTCTAGCGCACTTGTCCTACTTGGTCGGCACCGTCAGCGGGTTGGGGAAGTTGCCCGAAAGGAAGAGCATCGAGTAGACGCCGAGTGATTCCTGGAAGTAGCGATCATTCATGACGGTCGTGGACACGGCTTCTTCGAGAGCTTCCTGCCGAAGAGCCGAGGTCGTGGCTCCGCCGTTGTTGTACACGCTCACGTACGAGCACATACCCATGTTGACGGTATAGGAGTTGTGGCCAAAGGCCGGATCGCAGCCGCTGATGACGCCACTTGGTGGCAATGAATCACAAATGGTCGAGAATCGATTGGCGTTGGGCTCGGGCGGATTGTTCTTGTAGAAGTTCATGAAATAGCCCTGAACATTGTCGATTTCCGCCTGGATGCGCGTCTTGCCTGGATAGTGCTTCGAGGAATTGGAGGCATTCTCCGGCAGGCTGGTGTTGTTGCCAAACCAGGCGGCATCAATGCCCGCGCGCCACAAGAAGCGCTCCCATTCGTAGGGCTGGGAACCGCCAACGTTGGCACAAGGCGCATCCAGCGAGCCCTCGTATCCGACAAATCCCGCCTGCAACCCCGGCTGATCGTAGCATCGCTCAAGCATCTCGTAGACCGTTTCGGCGGTCTTGTACCAGAAGTCGTGGTGGAATTTGCGATCGGAGTCGGTGTATTTCGGGCTGGCCAGCTTGGCATTCAGGAAATCCCCAAACACCCGGAAATAGCCCGGCGGGTAGTAATCCATGTGCACGTTCACAGAGGCGATTCCGGTCTGGTACGAGCATGGCTTGTTGGGATAGTCCTGGCAATTCTTGGGTCCGGTGTCTCCTTCCGTTGGGTAGTTCCAGATCCCGTCGTACTGGGTGTCGATCTCGCACTCCATCTTGATCAGCCAGTCGGTGGCGAATTGCGTGTATTCAGGCCATTGCAAGGCGGCGTACACGAGGCCGATCGCGATGTCGACGTCACCATCGAATGCGCTGTCCTGTTGTCCGCTGCAGGCCTCTTTGGCCGGATCGCAGGGCGAATCGAGTGGCCGGCACGCGAGGTGGCCGTCCCACATCCAGCCCATGAGGCCGCCACAGTACTTGGTGGCGTTCTGTGACAGGAAATGCCGGACGAAATTCCACAAGGCATCGAAGGTAGGCTTGTCCCCGATGGCCGCGGCGATGGCCATGCCATAGCCCTGGCCCTCGCTGACCGTCTCGGGTGGGTCGGTCTTGACGCGCGCCGTGCCCGGGCCGCAGACCTTGTCCGTGGTCGTGACGTAGTTGTCTCTCCACATCAAGTACCGCTGGAACACGAAGGCATTCAAGAGGTCCTGGATCTTGGCCACGTTGGGGCCGGGATAGACATACGCGAGCGATCCGCCGTTGGGATAGAGGTAGTTGGTGCTGGCGTAGGGGAACCAACCCCCGAATCCAAGTCCGACCGTGACGGGCGTGGGCGGCGGCTTGGGCGCGCAGGCCTCATCGTTCCATTTGCTCGTCGCTGACCAGTCGCCGTTGGTGGCGTCCGGATAGTAGGTGAAGAACTTGAAACGGCTGGTGGATGGGATGTCGGGTTTGCCGTAGTCCCAGCGCAACCAGTATTCGGCCGGTGTGGCTGGAAACGCGCGCGGGGCGACGGTATTCCACTCGGGGTTGTGCGTCTTGTCCACCGCCCGCCAGGTGGCGTTTGCGACGAAGAACGCGTCGGGAACAGGACAATTGAACCACGGGCGATCCGCCTCACGGAAGCAGATGACCTTGTGGCTGGTCACTTCCATCTCGATCCACCTGGGCATTAGCTCGGGCTTGGGGAAGAAGGTGAACGTCTTCTGTCCGGCCCAGATGTAGCGGAAGTGAACCGTGTGGAAGTTGTTTGGAACCGGCGGGCTGCAGGGATCGACCGGCTCCGTGGAACCGCCGCAGTGCTCATACCCGGGACCGGGGTTCTTCGTGTAGAAGTAGTAGGTGAGGGGATCCTGCGACCAGTCCATGCACACGGGAATGGACGCCGCCGTATTGTCCGGGGCGCCCGCGTAGCCGATCCAGTACTCGCTGACGCCGGGCGTGGGCGCGGGCAGGGGCAGATTAGGCGTCCACAAACCCAGGCTGTCATCCGGGTGACGGAAAGTGATGTTCACCGTGTTGGTCTTGGTCGACCACTTGCTGTTGGGAATCAGCACGAAGTACCAGGGGCACTTGCCGTCCTGGAATTCGAGCAAGGCCTGCATCTCGCAACCCGCTCCGGTGACCTTCAGGCTGCTGGGGTAGGGCGGGGGATCGTAGCCCAACTTCATCTGTCCGCAGGCCGAACCGGGGAATCCGGTCTTCTGTGGATCGCCCCAGGGCCAGCGGAAGTGAACCTTGGTGAAGCCGCTGGGCACGGATTGATCGGGTTGTCCCTTCGGGCACGCCTCCGAGGCAACCACGTTCTTGTCGTTGGTCAGGCGGAACTTCTGGTCGCCGACGGCGGCGCTGGCGTAGTCGGCGGCCAGGGTACTGGACGGGCCGGTGTAGTCGAGCCAGAGCTCCGTGCTGTTGGGCGCCAGTTTCGAGGCGTCGAAATTGCCCGAGGGGTTGTTGGCTGGGCAGCCGTCAGCGCCGATCGGCTTTATCTGGAACTTGGTGATGGTCTTCGGAAGACACACCGAATACCAGGAACAGTTCGCCGTGTCTTGCCGCGCACCATACTGCAACCAGTTTGCTACTGGGTCGATCACCAGAACCGACAGGGGCGGAGCCGTCATCGAGTTCATGGTCGGGGTTACCTTGCTCGACCAGATGTCCCGCACGTGGAGGCGCAGCTGGCTGGTGGGACAGGGGTAGGTTTCGTCCGGCGGCGGGCCATCGGCTGGTCCGTCCGCGCCAGCGTCGCGGCGTGGTTCGGCCCCGACCGGGGTTGACGAAGAACCCGGCGCGGTCGTGGTACCTCCCGTGGGCACGTTGGTGTCTCCGCCCGTGCTGCCGCCTGTGTCGCCACCCGTGTTGCTACCCGTGTTCCCGCCGGTATCGCCGCCTGTGTTCTCGGTAGGCTGGCCGCCGAACGGGCTGGGCGGCAAAGGAGGCGCGCCATCCTTGATCGGTTCGATCGAGACTATGGGATCGGGTCCGAACATGGGGTGTGAGTTGCAGCTCCACAGCACCAGCAGCATGCCAGAGCCCAGCAGGAACCAGCGCATCGCGTTCCACGTCGCGCGCGCGACCTCTCCCAAGGTTGCCGGTGATCGGAGGCTATTTGAAGATTGCAGCATGGTCATTCGCCTGAAGCCAGGAAGGCACCGTGTAACGATACCACCCTGGTAGGTCAACGGGAAACGCGAACCGGATGGGAAGTGTGAGAGCGGTGACGGCGTTGGGATGGTCGTCCCCATGTGGATGCCTTTGCCGCGAGACTGGGGTTTCGGGCTCTTTGGGGCGTCGCGCCTGGAGCATGTTTCGTCGACGGATCGCAGCGCAAAGACATGATTCGCGTGCAGTTGCGTGATGTTTCTCGGAGCGGCGTCGTTGGGTAAGACATTGCCTCACATCGGCCGGCCGCAACTTTCTCATCCGGATGCGTGACATGGTTGCGGCCGCGGAGTCGGCGACGACCCATGGCTCTGGCGTGGCCAGGGTCAGGGCTCTGGGTGAGCAGCAATGCGCTGCGGTTGGACCGCGCGGCCAGGTTCTGGTCCACGCGGTCCACGCCGCCTTGCGCTACGGTGCTAGGGCACGAACTTCACGTCATCGATCGTCACATCGACCGGGCACGAGATCGCGGTGCCACCGTCGGCAACCTGAGGCACCGTGAACTGGAACTGGATGGCCACGATTTGTGCGGCGGCAGCGGGAGTCCACTTGCTCAGGTCGCTGAGCAACGTGGTGACGGTGACCGGAGTCAACGACGGAATCGCGATCTTGCCCTTGGACGGGAAGCCGTAGCAACTTCCAGCGGGGTCACAGCCACCCGGCGGGTCCTGTGTGGTGGGACGTTGGTCGAAGGTTTGGAGTTGCAGCTCGATGTCGCACCCAGGAGCTGAACCCGCGATGGTGAACGAAATGGATTTGAACGTGGCCACGGTTGCGCACACGTTGAAGCTCAGTCCGGCGCCCGAGTAGCCGCCCGAAGCGAGCGTACCGGTGACGTGCAGATTCTTGTTGAAGGTGTCAACCGTCGCGGCCAGAGCTCCATACGAGAAGGTTGCACCGTAGAGTCCCGAGGTGCTCCCCCACTTGCCGGTCGTGGTGTCGAACTCCGAGAAATCCGTGACGTTGCCGTCTTTGGGAGTCACCGCTGCAGAGCAGACCAGCGGGGGCGTGGTGCCACCCGTGGCAGTCGACCCACCGGAACCGGTCGATCCGCCCGAACCCGTCGCCCCACCGGAACTGGTCGATCCGCCCGAACCCGTCGCCCCGCCTGCGGCCGAAAATCCGCCGGAACCCGTGGATCCACCGGAGTCTGAAACTCCGCCTGCGGCCGAGGATCCGCCGGATGCCGAGGAGTCGCCTGCGGCCGAGGAGCCGCCGGATGCCGAGGAGCCGCCAGTGGCCGAGGAGCCGCCAGTGGCCGAGGACCCGCCGGTGGCCGAGGACCCGCCGGTGGCCGAGGACCCGCCGGTGGCCGAGGATCCGCCTTCGGCCGAGGAGCCGCCAGTGGCCGAGGAGCCGCCAGTGGCCGAGGAGCCGCCAGTGGCCGAGGACCCGCCCGGGGCTTGGTTCCCGCCAGTGCCTTGGTTGTTGGTGCTCGTCTTGCAACTCGCGGTCGCTGCAGCGAAGGCCAAACATCCGATCCATGCCGTGATCGTCGGAAGAGTCTTTGCCGTCTTTCGCATTTTCCTCGCCCTTTCGTGAGAAATCGCGCCAACTCGGGTTTGGCTGGCCCTCTCCTACCAGGATTATCCGTTTTCGCCAAGGTTGGGTGATGACACTGGTTGGGCGATGACACCCTTCGATGAAGCCGGCACAGACGCTCTTCGACGCTGGCCAGCGGGCTGGGATTCCCCGGCCGAGAAATTCCACAGGGCGCAGGGCCGCGCAATGTGCAATGGTAAGGACGCGCGACAATGGCTGGTTTGAGATTCATCAGAAAGTCGGAGCAAGCGCCTCTGGCCGCGGGCCCGCGGTCGCGCGTGGCTGCCTATGACCTTGGGTCGAACTCGTTCCACCTGCTGGTGGCCGAGGCTGACGGTCAGGGCGGCCTGCTGCTGCTCGAACAGGCGCAGGAGATGGTGCGGCTGGGTGCGGATTCATTGCGCGACGGCGCTATTCCCGAGGCCGGCTTCGCGCGAGGCCTGGAAGCTTTGCGCAAGCTGCGCAGCCTGGCTGATCAGCACCGGCCCGAGAGCACCGTGGCGGTCGCCACCAGCGCCATTCGCGAGGCGCGCAATGGCGCCGACTTTCTGAGAGCCGTGCAGAGCGATGTGGGACTCGCCGTCGAGGTGCTCGATCCGTTCAAGGAAGCCACGCTTATCTACTGGGGCGCGCGCCAGGCGCTGGATCTGGACAAGCACAAGGTTGCGCTTTTCGACGTGGGCGGCGGATCGATCAAGGCGTTGGTGGGAGACGCCAAGGATTGCCTGTTCGCCACCTCCATGCCCATGGGTGTGTTGCGTCTGCGTGACGAGTGCCGCTTCTCCGGCAAGATGTCCCGTGCCGACATCCTCACCGCCGAGACGCGCGTGCGGGTATTGGTGCAGCCGGCAATCCGGCAGATGCAGAAGGTCGGCTTCGACTTCGTCACCTTCACCTCGGGGACGGCCCTGGCGTTGGCCCGACTGGCCAAGGGCAGCGCGGGCAAGGCCGCGCCGGTCGCGGGCAAGGCCGGGGAGGGCCTGGGGCGACATCTCGCGCTGTCGCTCGACGATTTGAAATTGCTCGAGCAGCGCCTGACCGATGCCAGCGATGAGGAGCGTGCCGCCATGCCGGGGCTCAGTGCCTTGCGTGCGGACACCCTTCTGCCCGGCACGGTGGTGCTGCGAACCCTGCTGGAACTGGCTGGCTATCCCGCCGCCTTGGTGTGCGAGAGCGCGCTCAAGGAAGGCCTGGTGGTGAACTACTTCGCCCACCGGGATGCGGGCTTGGCCGCCGACCTGCCAGAGGAGATTTAGCCAGAACGCCCGGCTACGGCATCAGTTCGCCGAAGCTCGGATCGCGCGTGCCGCTTGCACCGATGCGCATCAGGTAGGGCCGATCAGGGCTTGGGCATCTTGAATCGGCTGGCGGGGATCTTTTCGTCGAACACCAGGCTGGTGATGTGGCCTTCCACCGTGGTGGGGCCTGCGGTCATCTTTTCCAGGTACCAAGTCTTGATGCCTTTGACCGTGCGCCAGTCGCCGAACACCAGCTTGTACGGGATGTCTCCGCCCGGTGAGGGCTGCACCCCGGTCTGCACCACGCGCAGGTGCGTCTTGGCGTCGAAACACAGCACCGATGGCTTGCCTTGCTTCTTCTGCAGCTCCACGCATTCGAGGCTGGAGTCCGTCTCCACCGCCGCTTCCTTGGGTGGCGACACGGATTTGACATTGACGTAGAGATCCGCCAAATCGGGCTCCGCATTCCAGGCCCCGTTGATGCGTGCGTCTTCTCGCTCGGCTCCCTCCAGTTTGCGCAGGCCGAAGACCGGATCCTGCGACCACGCCGCACGGCCATCGCAGCCTTGGCGAAAAGTCCCCACGTCTCGCAGAGTCGATACACTCAGGTTCTTTCCGTCGGCAGTGGCCCAGTGCTCCTCGCTGCCATTGGCTCCCTGGCCAGCCACGGTCAGCTCGCGCTTGACGTGCACGCTGCGAAACCGCTTCCATGCCTCGCGCCCGCCGATGGCGCCGGCGTAGTCGGCCAGAATGGCCTGCGCCGGGCGCAGGGGCGTTTCGGCCGGGGCCGCGGCTAGCAGGGAGACGAAAAGGGCGATCATCACGGGTGCGATGCTTTGGCCAGGTCAAGGCCGGCGTCAAGCACAACGTCGCGACCGGCCAGGAATCCCGCGCGCGTCTCGAACACCCGGCGATCCGGCTGCACGCCGCGACCCTCAATGGTCATGCCCTTGGGCGTCTTGAAGTCAGCCACAGGGATTTGCACCACAGCGCCGCCGGGCAATTCCTCGATGATCGAGCCCAAGGCCGCGCCCGCGGTAGTGTCCCCGACGACAATGGCGCGCTTTGCTTCTTGCAACCCGGCGGCAAAGATCTCGGAGGTCGAGGCAGAGCCCTCGTCGGTGAGGATCACGACCCGGCCCGCGAAAGGCTTGATGCCCAGCGAGGCGGTGGTGGCCAGTGCGTTGGAGAAATTGCGATAGACGATGGTGCCCAGGGTGAGCGGCGCGGTGCCAAGACGCGCGGCCAGGGGAATGACCATGGCGCCGATGCCGCCCGGGTTGCCACGCAGGTCGATGATTATGGCCTTGGCCCCGCGGGCGCGGAATCCGTCGATGGCTCTCTGCACTTGGGCGAGCACAGGCTGCAGCAGAAAGACATTGAAGGCCACGATGCCGACCTCGCCGACCTGCCGGCTGGTGACTTCCGGGACCACGGGCGACATGTTGAGCACTTGCAGGGCGCGCGCTGTCGGCGGGTCGCGTTCCAGCATGACTTCGATAGGACGATCGTTTTCGTTGAGGCATCGAAGGCTTACCCGACTGCCCACCAGGCCAGCCAGACGGCGCGCCGCCAGTTGGCGCAGGCGGAAGCGCTCTTCCACGGGTCGCAGCGCCCGACCCGAGGGAGGCAATGAGTCCAGGGCGCGGCCACCGATGTGGGTGACCAGGAACCCAGGCCGCAGGCCGGCGCCCGCCGCGGATGATCCAGGGCGCACCCGCGTGATGGTCGGCTTGCCTTCGATGATGCGGACAAGCAGCCCGGGATCGCCGTAGTCGTCGCCCGCCTCGCGGATGGCGTCGGCGGCAGCG
>Ga0182021_10000248_pt1 | contig 54644 bp, 46 predicted proteins | sample 612E3MmetaG_FD_120493 | JGI IMG/M metagenome (GOLD analysis project Ga0182021, IMG submission 120493) | Permafrost microbial communities from Stordalen Mire, Sweden - 612E3M metaG (Illumina Assembly) | ecosystem: Environmental > Terrestrial > Soil > Wetlands > Permafrost | place: Sweden...
CTGGCCGGGGGAGCGGACACCGGGGTGGACACCCTGGCCGGTGGCCCGTCTGGTGCTGTCGCCGTGTCCGAGCCCCTGTCGGACACGTCCGCTGTCCTGTCCGGTGACCCGTCTGGTGCTGTCCACCTGTCCGACACCTCGGCAGGCGCTGGGGTGGTCCTGGACCCGCTGACCATTGCGGTCGAGCTCGTCCGCAATGACCGGCAGGTCGCGGGGTCGAGTATCGCGGCCGCAATGCGGCGGCATGGACATACCGTGACCGACAGGACTGGGCTGCGGTGGCGCGGCCGCGCGGTTGACCACCTGGACGCCGAGCTGAATAAAGACCTCAGCGACGCAAGCAACGATGAGGTCCGGTTGGCTTTAACCACGGTTTGAGACGTTCCTCGGCCCCCCGGTCCGGTAACGATCGTCTAAAGCGCGCGCAGGGCGCCCAGTTCGAAGACACGACACGCCGAGGATTTTCGGACTTAAATCCGGACTGAAACCGGCGGGCCACTCCGCGCACCGTCGGTGGGTTTCGGTACGGTGCAGGTGACCTGTCGACTTCGAGCGGAAGGTGCCCCGGCGTTGCACTCCCTGGGATATTCGCGCGTGTCCTCACCGGGGCAAGACGACGCGCTGCTCGCTGCCGGGTGCTACCGGGTCTTCACCGAGATGGACCCACCCGAGAGCTATGCCGCGATCACCCGGGAGCTCGGCCTCGCCAAGACCACCGTTCGCCGGCACCTCACCGAGATCCCACAGCCCAACCCGACCCAGGAAACACGGTGAGTGACAACGCCGGCGCCAAGGACCAGCCCGACCGCCATGACGTCGGCACCTTCGTGCCCGTGGTCCCGTTCTTGAGTCCGCGCGACAGCGTGGACCTCGGACCCGCAGGGTCGCTGGTCCAGGCCCGTGACCGTGAGCGAGCCGTGCGACTGGCGGGCCGCCCAGCGGTGTCCCGAGACCGGCGCGTCGGGCTGGGCTGCGCACTGGTCATCGTGGCGGGCGTTCTGGTTGCTCTAGCCGTCCCGCATCTGGCTGAGGTGAGCGTGGTCGGCCCACTCTTGTTGATGACAGCCGGCCTTGCTGCGCTGGTCGCGGTCGTCGTCGTGTGCGGCCGGTACCAGCTCGGCGTTGTCGAGGCGGACCTGTCCCGTCAGATCACCCGGGAACGGGCGGCAGCGTGCGAACTCGATGCTCTGCGCAGCCTTGGGTGGACCGTGCTGCATGACCGGCTCGTGCCCGGCACGGAGCACCGCGTGGCCCACGTGCTGGCTGGTCCCGCCGGTCTGATCGTCGCCACCGTGGTGCCTGTTGTCGGACAGCTGCGGATGCAGGGCAAGGCCCTCATGACGGGGGGCGACATCTCGCTCGAGGACTGGTTCGCGACCCGGTGGTGGGAGGCCAACCAGATTGAGGTCGCGATGGGCAAGCGGCTGAAGACGTGGCAGTGGACCGGCCCGACCTACCCAGTGGCGCTGTTCCCCGGGGAGGAGTCCACCGGCTTGCGCATGTCCTTGCCGAACAGGTCGCCGGCGTGGTTTCCGCTGGCGCACGCCGAGGTCTCGATCCGCCCCACGGCTCGAGTTCGGCAGTGGGCGACGTCGCTTCCAGCGCCTCTGGGCCGCCTGGCTTCGGCGCAGCTCGCGGCCGCACTCGAGGCCGCGTGCCTACCTGCTGGCACGCGCGACTAGCGGATTCACAGCTCCCACAACGCCAGCTGGTCACGATCGCAGGACCTAACACCATCCGCCAGGATGCCGGCGAGCGGACGCCCATCGCGTACCGCGTCCCGCAGAGCCATCGCCCGACCTCGCGCGCCGCGCAAGTCCCGCAGTGGCCCGGACAGTTGGTGTCGGCGGCTCGCCCATTCCTGCTTGTTCTGGGCGTGTGTGGATTCTCTCCAGTGCGCTGGCAGCTGGCACAGCGTGTTGTCGCAACGGTGTGCCACGACCTCGACGCCAATGAGTGCATCGAACCCGTGGGCGAGGGCGTATCCGAAGCGGTGGGCGATGACTACGAAGTCGCGGCCGTCGTCTGCGGAGATCCAGAACCGTCCGTGTCCCCGGGCGGAAATCGCCCCGGTCCAGAACAGGCAGGAGTAGGAGTCGACGGCCGTGATCTTCTGCTGGTATCGGTCTACTACTGCTGGGTCATGTAGCGCTGTCTTGAGCCGGATGGTGTTAGCCGCACTCATGGGTGCTGCGGACATGCTCAGCTGGCCAGTGCCCCCTGCGGGGTGCCCGCCTCAACGGAGGTTGAAACGTTCAGCGCTTCGCTGCGGGCCCCGTCCAGTGGTGCGGTGGGCTCCGGTAAGGAGGAGACCACGGCCGCCGTGGTGGTCTCAGGGGTGGCCCCAGCCTTGGCTTTGCGGGTGAGTCTGCGCAGGTCTGCGGCCGGGACTCCGGCGAGCGTCCCGAGTTCGCCCAGCGGCACGGTGGCTACGGCGTCGGCGATCACGGCGCGCGCGTCGGTCTCTGCGGTGGCCAGGCGTGCCTGTGCCTTGGTGATCTTGCTCCAGGCTGCGGCCACGGCGAGGGCCGCGTCCTGGCGTGCGTTCAGCTGCTCTGCGAGCTGCGCCCGTACTGCCGCCCTGACCTCACGTGCACTTGCCATCTTCCGTGCTCCAGTCCCTAGCCCATCATCGATCGAGACCCAAGGCTATCTACACCCCACCTCACAGACATAAGCCGCCCTGACACCAAACCAATACGAAGAACCAACCAAAGCCCAGACGAAATACCCGATCCTTTTGCACTAAGGTATCCCCCTAGCGGGGGATACACAGGACTCCGGGACCGAACGCCGAGAGGAGCCCTGATCGTGGCGTACATTACGGCGATTGGTTCGGCTCCTGGGCAGGTCGAGTACCGGCTGGGTGCCGCGCACGGGTGCAAGCGGGCCGAGGCTGCTGAGACGCAGTTCTCGTACCATGCTGACGGCCGCGAACGGCCGTTGGTGTGGACCGGTGCGGGCTTGGGTGAGGTCGGTATCGAGGCCGGAACTGTGTTGGACGAGGCCCAGTTCGACGCCGCACGGGCGTTGATGTCCGGGGTGGATCCGCGCAGCGGTGAACGGCTCGTCAGCCCGAAGCTCGCGGTGTACGAGGATGCGAAGGTCCCGCTCGGTCCGCTGGTCCGCGCCATCCAGGCCGCTGCCGCACAGCGGGGTGTGGAGCCCGAGGCGCTCATCAGTTCGCTCAAACTGGCGAAGGTATTTGGTCGTGCAAGACGGGCTGTGGCCAGGTCTGGCGAAGGCGCGCTACTGCGCGCGGATGAGGCTGGCCAGCTCGCCGATTCGGCCGGCCTCGACGTCGCCACGGTGTGGGGCACCGAGGCGTACGCAGCCGCGGTAGCGAACCTCACCGAGACGACTGTTGCGGATGGCGCTGACGGCAGGATGGTCGAGGTGGTAGAGCCGAGACGGCGGGTCGTCGGCAACTTCGGCTATGACGTTTCCTTCACGCTGCCGAAGTCCCACAGCCTGCTCTTGGCGTTCGCGGACGAGGACACCGCTGCGGGTGTTGAGAAGGTCTACCAGTCGAAGGTGAGCGAGACGTTCGACTGGCTGGAGTCGCAGACCGCGTACGGGATGCGTGGCAAGCATGGCGGCGGCCACGTCGCCGAGACGGTTCCCGGTAGCGGTTTCCTGGGCTGGTCGATGGTGCATCGGGCCGCCCGCCCGGTGGGGGACCGGGTGATCGGTGACCCGCACTGGCATGTGCACATCACGATCGCCAACCTGACCAAGGGCTTGGACGGCCAGTGGTCGACTGTTGCTGCCGGCGGGCGTGACCTGATGCGTCACGCACCGGCTGTGGATCACATCTTGAAGGCTCTCGTGCGCCGCCAGCTCGGCGACGAGTTCGGTGTGGAGTTTGCCCGGTCGCAGCGCACCGGGGCGTGGGAAGTTGCCTCGATCCCCGACGCGACTTTGCAGGCGTTCAGCAAACGCGGAGCGAGCATTGAGGCCATGCTCGTTGACCTCGGATTCGATCCGGCGTTGGCGACCAGGCGGGCCGAAGACTTGGCTGCTGCGCAGACCCGCCATGACAAGACCCACGCCACGGGGGCTCCGGATGAGACGCTTCGCTCGATGTGGCAGCAGGAGGCCCGCGAGCTTGGCGCGGACCCCGATCAGCTCGCCGTGAATGCTTTGCTGCGGGTTCCTGTTGAGCCTGGAACTGCGGCCGCGCAGGGGCGCGCGGAGTCCCTGTCCGAGACGTCCGTGCGGTACGAGCCGTGGGCGCAGCAGTTCGGGTACCAGCCCCGCGGCCCCTTCCTGGGCGACGCCAACGGTGACGCGCTAGAGGTCGGCGCAATGCAGGAAGGCGACCACATCCAGAAGCCGCTCGATGCTGCTGCGTTGGAGCGGTTGAAGCTGCGCGGCGTCGTGGCACGGGTCCTATCTCCCGAGCATGGGCTGACGTTTTCTATGCGGCGTTTCACCCGTGTGGAGGCTCTGGCTGCGGTCGCTGACGCCGTGCCGCAAGGTGCTGCGGACTTGGCCGAGATCGAGCGGCTCACCGACCAGGCACTCACTGATGCCGGGATCGTGGCGCTGCCGGAGAAGCAGGCCAACCTGGGAGCGGTCGCGGCACAGAATGGCGGGCGCCACCAGATCGCGGCCGGACACATGGCCAACGCGGCCCGGTTCACCACGGCCGACGTTGTGGAGGCTGAGAGCGTCATCCTCGCCGCCGCGGCCGCGTCCCGCGATGGGCAGGGAGCGGTCCGCGTTTCGGTGCAGACCGCGACGCTTGCCCGCGGGGCCGTGGAGGTCGGGCAGGGCTTCGAGTTGTCGGTTGAGCAGGCCGAGATCGTTGAGCAGTTGGTGACTTCCGGCCGCCAGCTCGACGCGGTCCTCGGGCCGCCGGGGACGGGCAAGACGACGCTGATGAGGGCCGCACGCGCGGCCTGGGAAGCCGGCGGGTACACCGTCGGCGGCGCAGCAACGGCCGCAGTCGCGGCCCAGAACCTCGCCACCGAATCGGGTATCAAGTCCCAGACGGTCGCGCAGTGGGTGTGGTCGATCCAGGACGCTGCCGGGGCGCGGGAATGTGTCGCCAACGGGTACGTGCCGGTCTGGGATGTCGGAGGTGAACCACTCGGCGATAGTGAGCAGCGTCGGGTGGACCGGGCCGCGCGGTTCGGAGGTTTGGTCGGAGTCGACGTCTTTGTGCTCGACGAAGCGAATCTGACCGACGATCGGGACCGCGCAGTCCTGTACACCGAAGCCCGGCGGACAGGCACCAAGGTCGTCGAGGTCGGCGATCCGTTGCAGTTGCGCGGCGTCGGGTGTGGGTCCTTGTTCGGGCGCGTGCATGAGCTGGTGGACGGCGGAGCACTTACCGCTAACCGTCGCCAGAGCGACGAGGATGAGCGCGCTGCGATCGCCGCCTGGCGTACCGGGAGGTACGCGCACGCTTTGACCAGCTGGTCGCAGCGTGGGCGCTTGGTCGCGACCGAGACCGGTGACCAGGCCCTCACGGCGATGGTCGCCACGTGGATGACCGAGCGGGCCGGCGCACCCGACGCGCACGCCGAGATGCGCGGAGTTGTGATGCTCGCCGCGTCCAACGCGAGCGTTGACCGGCTTAACGACGCCGCCCAGGCCGTGCGGGCCGCCTCGGGAGAACTGGGCCCAGAGCGAAGCTACGAAGCCAAGGCCGGGAGTACCGTGCGGCTCCGCAAGGGCGACCACGTGCTGATCCGGCTCAACGACCGCACGGAGCGGATGCACGAGGGCCCCGACGTCCTGAACGGCTACCGCGGCGTCGTCGAGGGCATCAACAGCGACGGAGGGGTGCGCGTCGCCTGGCAGTCCCAGACCGACGACGGCTACCAGACGAAGGAAGCCACGCTCAGCCCGGCGTACATCGCCGCCGGCGGGGTGTCCCTCGGCTACGCGATGACCGGGCACAAGGCCGAAGGTCTCACCGTGGCCGCGGACTGGGAATCGCCCGACGGCGTCCACCAGGGCGGCACGGTGCTCGTCTACGCGCCGGGCATGGACGAGCCCGGGATGCACGTGGCGACCAGCCGGCACAAAGACAAGATGTTCATGTTCGCGGGCCGCGACCAGGTGGAGAGCACCAACCAGACCCACGAGCGCGGGGTCCCAGACACCGACACCGGCCGCGACCACCGGGTCATCGCGGCCCTCGCCGAGCAGGCCGAGGCCCGATCGACCAACGCCAACGACACCCCCGTGCACGACGACCTCGGCACAGGGCCGCATCGGCCCGCCCGGCCGCATCGGCCGGCACCCGCACGCGAGGCAGCAGCGGCATGGCGCGACCTCCGGGCACCGCAGCCCGTTGCGACTCCCACACCCCCTACAACGACGGAGGATGCGGTGAGCCGGTACAGCTTCGCGGTCGAACAGGAAAACTGGCACGTCGGGTGGAACCCCACGGCCGCGACGTACTACGCCCAAGTCGAGCCCCTGATCTCCAGCGCCACCAGCGAAGCCGCGCTGGTGAACGTCGCAGGTGACCGACCCGGTGAGGTCCCGACTCTGGTCGAGCTGGACCAGCGCCTTGAGGGACGTGTGCAACTGCCCGACAGTGTCAGGGAGCAACTAGCCCACGACCAGGGCGCGCCCGAGCTCGTCGGATCTCGGCTCGGCGCCGCTGAACGACTTTCAGCATTGGAAGAGCGCGAGCTCACCGCCCGATGGGCCGCACTCTCCGGCCGGGTTGGCCCATCAGCTGGTGCCAGCCAGAGCCGTACCGCAGTGACAGCAGCTGCTCGCGAGGCTAAGGAAGCTGCCGAACGGGAGGCACGTCGCCGCGAAACAGCCCGACGCGAAGACGACGCGCGCCACCGTGAGCAAGGCCGCGGCCCCCACATGTAATCGGCGGCCGCAACCTGCGGGCCATAAGAGATACCCCTTAAATCTACTGCTGGTGGGAGACGATGTCGGAAACGTCCCGGGCCGCGGCGAAGAGTGTGCCGATTTGGTCAGCGGCGATGCCGAGCTGGTCGGCGGCGCGAGCAAGATTCGTTGTCACCACTTCGGCTCGGGGGTCGTCCATGCTGCGTACGGTGCATATCTCCAGCAGCAGCGTCAGAGCCGCCGCGGCCCCGACAGCTGCGGCCATCACACCAAGGTCTACCGGGAGCCGGTCTTTGATGGCTCGGAGATCTGCGGATAGCCGCATCGCGGTGTAATGCAACAGGATGCCCGCGCCCTCACCATCTGCGCCGGCCGCCCGCCACGCTTCAGTTCGGTATCCGGTGTCTACGCCGGCTGCAGACGCTGCGACCTCGGCAGTCATCACGTGGGCGAGAGCCGAGCCATATAGCGCGTTGGACAGCCGGGCCACTAACGCCTCCCTGCCCTCGGCCAGCTCGGCCTCTGCTAGCTGCGAAGCCGTGGGCGCCTGGTCGAAGGCACCCAGCGCGGACAAGGCATCGCAGAGTGCGGTGGGAGAGATTGCGGGACTGTCTGCTGGAACCGTGGTCACTTACGCACCGTAGGCGAGCCACGATTAGGGGCACTGGTGGGGGTTCGGTGCTCCCCACACGGCGCCCACCTGGGTACGGACTCGAGCGATCCCAGGGCTCGACCCGCCACACAGGGGGACGCCGACCAGGCGCAGACCCCGAGACTGAGAGTCGGGTCGTCCACATAGGGACCGGATTGATGCATCTTCTCCACAGCGACGGTGCTGAGAAGGGGCGGCATTACCTTCGCAAAGTAGCCTTCGCGGGTGACGACCACAGAACAGCTTCTGGATCAGGCGCTTGGCCATGTCGCCGCCGCTACTCAAGCCATGCTTGAGGTGGCGAAGAACGATGCACCACCCCGGCTCATGTTTACGGCACGTCAGTGCCTTGACGTCCAGACTCTCCTAGAGGACGCCGGTGCCGTCATCGATATTGACTTGGTCGACCAGGACGGCACCCGTACCCCCCACGAGCTGCTCCGGTTAGCGGCTGCTGCTTTGGACGCGATTGCAGCGGATGAGCGGCCGGTGCTGCTTGCCCCGGCCCGTGCGGAGCTCCAGTCAACGATCGCAGCATCGAGTCCTGTGTGAGTCCTGCTACGGCGGGACAGCTGCTCGACGACCTGCAACGGCAGGCGTGGGACTTGGCCGCAGCACTACCCGAACGCCGCCATGAGCGGCATAACATGGCAACCCGGCACGCGGCTGGACACTTGGCCGGATGGCCGCGCCTGGCACAGATGGGGCTCCACGCGCTGCGCGCGGTACCACTGAGCCCTGGAGCACACCACCACGTCGTGCTCCTGATTCCGGCGCTTGAACGAGTCGCCGCCCACCCTGTCAAAGGCATTGCCGATCCTCGGGTTGCCCGCATGGCCGACCTGCTCGGCGCGGTCGGGGATCTCCTGGACGACGAGCCGACAGCATTCGGCCCCGATGAACGGGACGCTTTGGCGGTACGGGCGAAGATCCTCGCGGGGATTGAGACCGCAGGCCGATCCACGCTCGGATTCCTCGACCATGCCGCGAGATTGAGCAATACCAGCTGGCCCGGCGAGCTGGGCAAGGTTGTCGATGAGGTTCACCGATCTTTGAGGGTCCCAGCTGGCGAACGTCAAGGGCGGTACGACGACGTCGCCGCCGTTACGTTGGGTGACCCGACTTTGGCCGGTGTGATCGCCCGATGGAAGACCGCCACGGCGGCAGCTCTGACCCCTCAGGCTGGCGCGGCTAGTAGCCGTGGGGTGCAGATGGCTGCTGTGGATTTAGGGCTGCTGGCGCTATCCAGCGCAGTGTTGGTCCGTGGAGCCGGGCATGTGGGAGTGATCGACCGGAGCGTAGGCACCGCAGCCGTGGTCGCGTTCGAGGCTGCGAGCGATGGGTGGGGCAATGCTGCGGCCTCATGGCCATCTCACGTTCGGGCTGGAGGCCGCGCGAGCGAAGATCAGGTGACGGCCTCCATGGGTCTTAGGGAGTCGCTCAATGCACTCGTGCTCGACGGTGACAATTGGACGACACCGGAGGACATCGCGGGCAGGGTGGATCCCTTAGCGGCTCTGGCCGATGTGCGGCGCGGCGCGACAGCCGCAGAGCGGCTCGGCTACACGTACCAGGATTGCGTCTCCTCTCTCGTACACACAGAGGCGTTGACGATCCCGGCCCGCGCTGTGCAGCGCACCGAGGCAGCACAGCCCACGGAGCTGTTGGCCGCAGTACAGCGCGGACACTGGGTGCCCTTGTCAGCCGGCCAGCCTGCGGCGACGAACCTCACCGCTACGGCCGCAGCAGCTGTTGGACTCAGTCGTGATGCCCGACTGGCGGTCGATGTAACGAGCCGGGGCCGCCACCAACTCGCTTTTGATAAACCCGCACCGAGTATCCAGAGCGCACGACTCACCGCCATGGAAGAGCGCGAACTCACCGCCCGGTGGGCCGCGCTCTCCGGCCGCGACGGCCCATCAGCCGCCACCAGCCATGCCCCGGTCGTGGAAGTAGTTGCACGCCAGGCTAAAGAAGTCAACGAGCAAGAGACTCGTCGCGGGGCAACGACCCGCGCTGCGGACGACGCGCGCCACCGCGAACCGCGCATGTAATCGGCGGCCGTGTAGGAACTCATCGAACTTGTCGGATTCTTCGGAGCCTCCTTCAGGTTGCCAACGAGGGCAACTGCACCGACATGGGCGGCTCCATCCGAGAGGTTCACCGTTTGGGGATCGGTGACCGGTCACCGCGAAGACCCAGGGTTCCGCCATCGGGATGATGGACGGTCTGTCTTACGACGTGACCACGCAACAGGGTCCAGGACACAAGTAACTCTCGATTCATGGCACGCTCACCGTCGTGACCATCATCAAACTGCCCGACGGACGATACCTCGACTTGGACGTGTCCGGTCCTGAAGACGGCATGCCACTGGTCTACCATCACGGCACTGCCGGCTCAGTTCACCAACTCCGGGTCATGCAGCGCGCAGCCCACGACTGCGGCCTTCGACTGGTCACCTTTTCGCGTCCTGGTTACGGGGCCTCGACGCGACAGCCCGGACGCAGCGTCGTCGACGCGGCATCCGATGTGGCTTCCCTGCTCGCCCACCTCGGTGTTCCACGCTGCTTAGTCGCCGGGTGGTCCGGAGGCGGTCCGCACGCGCTGGCGACGGGCGCCCGCCTGCCGGAGCAGGTCGCCGGCATCCTCTGCATCGCGGGCGTCGCACCATACGATGCGGAAGGTTTGGACTTTCTCGATGGGATGCGCCCGCAGAACATCGACGCTTGGCGACTGGCCATCAAGGGCGAGGACGCGATGCGACCCGGCTTAGAGGTCTACGCCGCCAAGGTCAGTGAGTCCGACGCAGCAGACCTGATCGCTGAGTGGGCCCCATCATTGCCGGACGCTGATCGTGCCGTCCTGACAGCTGAGTTTGGCGAAGACATGGTTGCAGGCGAAGCAGAGGCGTTCCGTCTTGGTGCGGACGGCTGCATCGATGACAACCTCGCCTTCGTCAAGCCTTGGGGCTTCAGCCTTGCCGAGATCGCCGTGCCGACCTTCGTGTGGCAAGGCAGCGAGGACACGAATGTGCCCTTCGCTCACGGACAATGGCTTGCTGCGCACGTCCCCGGTGCGGTAGCACGACTAAAGCAAGGCGAGGGCCATCTGTCCATCGGCGTTGGTGCCCTCGACCGCATGTTTGACGATCTCATAACCGTCAGCTCCGACCGATACGCCTGTTGATCCCAATTGGCATGTCCGCCTACCTGTAGCCCTGTAGGCGGCAGGGCGGCACGGAGATGCCCGTGCCGATTCTCCCGAAGGCAAGAAGAGATCCGACCCTGCCGCAACGGGTGTGCCTTGTTTGTCCGAAGACCGAACGGCCTGCGGGAACACCGCAGGTCAGACACCGTCCGCGCGAGGGTGTGTCCGTAAGACCCGCCCTTTGAAGATTCTCGCTGACGCACGTCATACGGCACATGCTCATGTGTCCCAGTTCTGAGACACCTCGACCGAAGATCCGACTCGACAACGGCGCCCCTGTGAGAACAGCCCCAGTTGAGCAGCCCCGCGAGTCCGCCATTTCGGTCACCAGTCGATCAGCATTGTCCATTCTTGGAGCGCATCGGTTCTTCCCCCATCGGGCATGAAGCCGTGTCGCGTCATCAGCGCCTGACTTGGCGTGTTTGAAAGGTTCACGCGCGCGACCACAAGCGCCTGACCGCGCCCATGCGCATCAAGGTCGGTCGCGACGCGGCTAAGGAGTGCTTCCATGGTGGCATCGGCGAGTTGCCCGCCTTGCCCGCGGTACTCAACAGAGACGGCCGCCACTCTAATAAGAGCCACCGGCATCTCTGGGTGCATCTGATAGACGAATTGCGCCACGGAACCGAGGGCACCGTCAATTAGGCCCAAGAGGGTGACGTCACGTTGTACCGGCGGTTTGAGCTGGCGGATGTACGCCTGGACCTCGTACTCCCAGGGCTTCGGGTGCGCCAGAGTGCGCCCGTGCGCTGTGCGTGGCCGTGGGATGGTGCAAGTGAAGCTCGCAAAAAGCGGGCGGTGGTTCTTATCGGCATCTACCCAAGCCGTTTTAGGCAAGGATCTTGATCCTGCGGGCCGGTTTTCCGCGAGCGGCGTCGACCAAGCGTTCCAGGTCGAAATCAGTAAGAAGCGCGGCAGGTCCCTCTTCGTATCGCTTGGCGACCTGTGCTTCGGTTGGCTGTGACTCTGTGGCTTCGGGCCAGGTCATTTCGATCTCCCCCGATTCCGTTTCTTTGACAGTTAGAGCGGGCAGGACGTCGACCACGGCGGCGTGGCCGACAAAGCGTCGGAAGACCAGCACCGGGTCACCCGCGGTAATGCCCCGTTCTTCGGTGAGCAGGCGCGGCAGAAGAAGCTCGATCGCCTTACCGTCGCGTGTCACTGCTTCGATGTGCGCCGAGTCTTGGTCGGTTTCGGCGAGTAGTCCTGAGGCGAACACAAGATCGGGCAGCCGTCCCCATTGCCGGAGTGCTTCGCTGGTGTCTTTCACCAGACGAGCGTAAAAGTCCGCATCAGGTAGGTCCTCGGTTGTGTGGCGGGCGAGGAAGTCAGTAAGCAGGATTGCGTAGTGCCCTTCCAGTCGCGACGCTTCGTTGCTCAGGTAGGCGGCGCCGGTGGTGTCTCCAGCTTTCTCAGCTCGGATGGCCAGGGCGGCGAGGACGCTGTGGAAGGTGCGCTTCCCAGCGAGGCGGCCCTTTCCGCGTACGGCGACGGTCAGTCCGTTGGAGGCAACTCCGTGCTTGAGGAGGGTTCGATACCGGGCGCGGGAGGCGTCTTTGAGTGGCTCGGAGGATTCGAGGACCGTCGTCCATTCGACGATCGGCTGGGGCAACGTTTTGATCATGATCTTTCCTCTCTCCCGTGGCTGTGTTCACAATAACACGCTGAACGGTTAAAAAAGCCGCTCTGTTCCTTCATCAGGTGTCGACTCTTCCGTAACGGAATCTCACGGCGACTGGACCCGTTCGGCTCAACCTGCCCCCCGTGAGGCACTCCGGGTCGTTTAAGCAGTGGATGGGCGTTCGGTCTGTCTGGTTGGGGTATACCCCAACCAGACGTCAGGTGACCACCCGGAAACCGTCAGGTTAGAGTCGTCTGGACAATTTATTGACAGGTGATTCAAAGGGTCTTAGATTTCAACCTGACACTTCGGGGTTAGGGGACACGATCACTGGACAGAGAGTCGCCTACCAGCGGGTAAGTAGCCTCGACCAGAGGGTCGACCGGCAACTCGACGGCATCACCGTCCAGCGGACGTTCACCGACACCGTCTCTGGCAAGGACACCGACCGGCCACAGCTCGAGGCGATGCTCGGCTTCGTCCGAGACGGCGACACCGTCATCGTGCACTCCATGGACCGGCTGGCACGCAACCTCGAGGACCTCCGCAGGATCGTGCGAGAGCTGACCGCCAAAGGCGTCCGAGTCCAGTTCCTCACCGAACAGCTGACCTTCACCGGTGACGACACCGCGATGGCGACGTTACTGCTGTCGGTGATGGGTGCGTTCGCGGAGTTCGAACGTGCCCTGATCCGCGAACGGCAACGCGAAGGGATCGAGCTGGCCAAGAAACGCGGCGCATACCGCGGCCGCAGGAGGTCCCTCAGTGAGGAACAGGTGACCGAACTACGCCAGCGGGCCGACGCGGGTGCCGCGAAGTCAACCCTGGCCCGTGAGTTCAGCATCAGCCGCGAGACCGTCTACCAGTACCTGCGCACCACGCGATGAAGGGCGCCACCGACGCGGCGCCCAAGCCAACCGCTATGTCATAGACCCTGGAGCCTGGCTGCGACCTTGTGCTCCTGCAGGTCCTTGGACAAGGCGATCAGGTGCTCCAGGGAGCGGCCAAGCAGATCCAGATGATCACCGGCCCGGGCCGATGGGCCAACTTGCCGGAGGCTTTGTCGACGAAAATCTGATCGCAGCCGGCCGCGGTCAGGGCGTTGAGCTGGGCGTCGTGGTTCTGATCCCGGGTCGACACGTAGCCGATGTTCACCCCCAGACCGCAACGCAAATCCCCGAGAGCGTGACATAGGCGCGGACACGCGTTGCGTTACAGATCGTGGGTGCGGCGATGTCTTCGCGGTCTTGGTGTATCGCGAACCTTCGTTCCCGGACATGCAGGTCGGCGCTCGATCCTGAATGACGGAGCGCCGGGTGAACGCCGTCACGCAGTCACCGAAGACGTCATCGAAACCGCCGCAAGCATCCTCGTCATCGGGAACTAGCGACACAGAGCGACCACAGAACGCCGCCACCAGCCGGCGAAGTCCACAGGCCAGCGGCAGGAGGGACACGGGGATGCCGACGTCGCTCATCAGCTGGGTCAAGGCGGCATGATGTCGCCATGAAGAAGCTTCCGACGGCGGTGATGGCCGGGCTCTCAAGTGGGTTGGACCGCGTGACACCTGCGCGTATCTACCTGGTCGTCTTCATTTCAGCGCTCATCATCCTTCACGGCTTGGTGCCAAACGGGTTTTTGGTTGACGGCACGACGGTGGGCCTGCTGGGCGTACTCATCGTCGTGATCTTGGTACCGCTACTCAAGTCAGCCACCCTCCCCGGCGGCGGAGGCTTGAACTTCCGTGAGAACCTCGACCGCCTGCAGAAGCAAACCGAGCAGGCCGAGGAGGACCAACTTGAGAAGGCGTCAGAGAACACGGCGGGTGGACCGCATCAGGACAAGCTCGCCGGTTCGAGTCCCGTTACGCGAGCTTCAGAGCAGGACCACACTCGCGAATTCTTGCCAGTCCAAGAGGCGCCAACCGACGAAATCATCGATGAAGTCCTGAACGAGGCCTCTAGATCGCCGCGCGTCGGACTCATACTGCTAAGCGCGGAACTTGAAAGAGCAGTTCGCCGACTTCTCCTTGCGACCGGTTGGGGGACCCCTCAGTCGTCTCGCTCTCTCCGGCTTGGCATCGCCCGGCTGGTGGACCTGGGCGTTCTAACTCAGAGTGCGGCAAGTGCCCTATCGCTCTTCTCTACAGTCCGAAACGAAATCGTGCACGGCGTCCGAGTTGCGTCAGATGACGAGGTGCTCAGAGCTTTGGATGCAGGGATTCCGCTCCTTCGAGCAGTCATGGCCATTCCGCGCGAGCGGAACGTGGTGGCATACCCAGACGTAGAAATATTTGCGGACCCAAGTGCCACCAAGGCAATCCCGGATGTCAAGGGACTGATACTTCAGACGTTGAGTCCGGGCACTTCCTCCACGTCATACCGAATCTTGCCGACAACAAGGAGTGACTATGTAGTCGGCAAGGAGGTCACCTGGGAATTGGGATCGCGGCAGTGGGGCGAGGCGTGGTACCGCGATCCCGAGTCCCACAAGGTCAGGAAGGCCTGGGGTGACTCGATGGAGTTCGTAGGCCGCCCATTGGACAAACAATAAGGACTCCAGCAGACGAACAAAGCCCGAGGTAGCAAGATGCTGACGCGGGTTTACCCATGCGCGTCATGCGGGGCACTGGCACGGAGCAGACCATCGGGCCAAGGTGTTTCGTCGTGGCCGTCGTCCCGCAGTGGATCCGTCCCTGGCGCAGGTCCGGGCTTGTCGCTCTGCTGGTCTCGTTCTTGACCTTCCTGGGTCGATCCCCTGGCAGCTCGACTCGTACTTACGGCTGCCAGATCTTGATCCAGTCGTCCGGAGGAGAGACTGGTACGCGCACTTGCCACTGCTGTTCCCCTGCGTTGGCGTCCACCAACAGTTTCAGGCCGTCGACCGGGTAGTAGTTCGTGTCCGTGATCTCGAACTGCCAGTCGCTGTGCGCGTAGGGGTGCAGGGCGATCCCGTCTTGCGGGACGGACGCATTCAGTACAGGAGCGGGTACATCTGCCACGACGCCGGCCTGCTCGGAGGTGAACTGCATCCCGCGTGGTGCGTCCAGCAGACGAACGCTCACCACTGACAGCGGCTGCGGCCCCTCCAACTGGAGACGAAGTGTGCAGAGCCGATCCGAGCCCCACAGCGACACCAGACTTGCGGAGAACCGAGGCGTGAGCTCGTCATGGCGTCGGCTGGAATCGTTGGCGGCCGTCACGTCAGCCGCTCGCGACTGCCTCCATGTGTAGTAGGCCGCCACGCCGGCGACGAGGATCGCGACGATGGAGATGCTGAGCGCGGCAATGGACACCCGTCGATCCTCGCAGTCGACTTCGGGCATCGACAACACGGAGGATGCCGACATCGAGCAGCAGCTCGCCGAAGCGACAGGGACCGCTGCCATGATGAAGGATGCACAGCATCCTGAGGTTAGGCCCATGCGCTCGAAATAGACTCCGGGAGGGGCGGGGGTTGGTCGCTGTCGCTAGTTTTGGTGGCCCCACCGACCGAGCCAAAGTCACCGGCATAGGTGGTGGACGGGCCGGTGGTGATCGAAGTGCCGAGACCTGGACGGCTACAGACATGTCTCAGGAGAGAGCGTTGCAGAGGGATGAGAGGCTGATTGATGTCTGAATCCCGGATCCGGATCGACGCTGAAGGCCAAGCAGTCCTCACGGAACTCGCGTCTGGTATTGACCAGACGCTCGATGGTTTTTGGGCGTTCAATGAGCGGACCCACTGGACAGAAGTACACGGAAGCCCGCGGGCGCTGGAACGCGCCGGCATGAAGCGCAAGTTCGGACCGGCCGTCAACTGGGACGACGCCGATATTAAGTACGCGACGACCAGTGCCGTCGTCTACCTCGCGGCATGCGCTCAGCACCTACGCGGCATTCGCACCTTGGTGCGTGCGTTCGAGGTCATCTTTCCGGTCGCCCCGATTGCCCGCTCTGTGATGGAGACATGCGGGCGCATCACGTGGCTCTTCGACCCCGGGCTGGAGCTCAGGGACCGGGCGGCTCGGATCTACCTGAGCAGAATTGATGATTTGGCGCAGACGAAGCGGCTGGCAATGTCGCTGGGGCATGAGCGGGAAACCTCGCGCTACGGTCAGAATCACCATGAGTTGCGCAAGATCGAACTCATCCGGCGTTTCTATACGAGCGAGTTGACCTATGGCGATAACCATGACCTGAAAGCGATCCGCGGCCAGCAGCTCCCGCGTCTCCGAGAATCGGTCGAGGCGCTCTCGCAAGCGAGCCACGAGCATTGGAACGCCGGCGCCCTGTATGACTACCTCTCGGCTGCCACCCACCCAACGATGCGGGTCGTGGTGGAGATGATCGATCCGGAAGCGTTCAAGCCAGCTGGGGGTGAAGACCCGCCCCGAGAACTCAACTTCAAACTCGCAACCCTGAACTACCCGCGACTACTCGTACGCAACGTGCTACTCACGTTCATACAGACCTGGGGTCTGTTGGCGTCCTATCACGGCATCGCAGCGCCCGAAGCAGATGATCTCCAAGAGCGGATTCACGTGCTGACGGATGAGACATGACCATGCTGGCGTTCGTCACGAAGAGTGATGCAGAAATCTGTCAGGCGTTGCCACCGTTCGCTTGCGAGCACCGACGGAAGTGCGGTGCAGCTACCAGACGATTTCCCCGCCGCTCACGCCGCACCTCGAGGTCGTTTTTTTACCTTCTTGTAGACCTCGCGGTGCGCCAACTTGGTGAATGCCTTCATCAACTCCGGATCCGGGACCAGGTCATCTGGCGATCTGGTCGTGGCTCGCTTGAAGATTCGGCTCTATCACGCGAATCGTTCAGATTCACTCAACGCTCCAGTCAGTGAAGCCGAGGGTGCTGAGGTTCTCTTTCAACGCAGTGATTTGGTCGGTGGTGAGCCGCTCCATCGCACTGCTCTCGATATCGACGGTGAGTTGGACCGGAACGTCGTTGACGGTGAAGAGTGCGAGGATCTCGTCGCTGATCTGGCTGATGTCCCGTACTGCACGGGTTGGGTCGATTGTCTTGGTGCCGTGGAACTGCGTGACCTTTGGCTGGGTGGGCGGCACGAAACCTTTCCTTGGGGGGAAGCCGCCTCCTTTCTTGGCTCCCGAACTACTGTCCGTTCTGTCCGACCCACCATCGGTTTCCCCACCGGCACTTTCCCTCTCTTGCCTCTCGGAGTCGATCTGCTGCTGTGCCACCTTCGGGTCCACAACCAGCCCAGAGTTGCTCACCGACGTCGGGTTGTCATGCAGAACCAGACCACGGTACCGACCGTCATCGGCCCGGCTGTCGGCATACGCGAACCCGTCCTGTTCAGGCAGGAGCACATCGATGAGATGGCCGATCGCGGTGCGAACCACCTCGTGATTACGGACGCGCGGCATGTACAGGTACTGAGTGAAGTACCCGCTGAACGTGTCGACCTGGACATGTGGTTGCTTGTCCCAAAGATGCAGCCGGTCGATCTGCTGCCGCAGGAGAGACGGGGTGTAGACACGCAGAACGAACTCGCTGGCATCAGCCTTCTTCGTGACCCGCCCCGCGAGAGTTCCGTCGCCGTTCATGATGATCGTTTCGAGTTCGAAGTCGCTGGCGCCGGGCTCTTGGTGCGGGTTGATGATCCACCGGTAGGTCTCCCGGATTGTGTCTGCGACAGCCTGCGTGGCTTGAGTGAATCGGTTCTCGACAACGGAGATGTTGTGCTGGTCGAGGTTGAGTCCCTTCGCGGAGTCCTTGACAGACCCCCATGCCAACTTGCGGCGGATGACTGAGTCGAGAGTGTCGACTCGGTCCACGTCAGGGGCTAGGAAGACCAAGGAGTTCTTGTGAATGCGGGGTTGGGTGCCGCGCCGCTCGAGAAACTCGCGGGCAGTGGCTGCTGCAACGGAGTTCACCTTGCGTGAGTGGGGTCGGTCAAGACCGAAGATGACAAGTGCGACGGTGGGTTCGTCATCCACGTCACCGGTCCCTGCCGGGATCCGATGCACGCGCTCGAATACACCCCGGTCTGTCTCTTCGCGGATGGTCCTAGTGAGTTCGGCATGAACTTCGGACACGTCGTAACCGTCGGCACGGTCCTGCACGATCCGGGAAACGGTCTGCTGTAGGGATAGCCAGTAACGGTCTTGGTCCCGGTTCATGTACGCGCCACGGTCAGCAAGTTGCCGCAGAGCGTCTGTGACATGGGCAGGGTTATCACCTGGGTAGGTAGCTCCCAGGACGACCCGCTTCTGCTCGACCCCCGGAATTGGGCCGGACTCACCCGCGCGTGCGTTCCTGTTCACCATGGGTGCAGTGCTGAGGAACACGCACCTGGCGACACGTTTTGCGGCCATCGACTTGCCCAGCAGCGGGATGTCTCGGTCGATCGTGTCGGCAGTCGATCCCGGCCCAGCGATGTCAGCGTCGACCACCGGCTTCCACGGGTCATCCAGATGACTAGTGATCTCCTCGAACACTTTGGTGTCGTCGAGCGGGATCGTCGCGGGCATGATCATTGCGGACTGGTCCCCGCGAACCCACAACGCATGCACGACCGTGGCCATCAACCGCAGAACACCCCGAGTCCGTTGGAAGCGTTCCAGCGTGGACCAGTCCTGGTAGAGCCGGTTGAACATCTCCGGGTGGATCGGGTACGCGGCCTTCATCACGTCCCGGTACTGCGGCTGTTGCACCTCGCTCGGGACGATGTTCGCGTTCCGCTGGTAGAAGTCCATGAACTTCGAGACGACAAGGTCTCGTCCCCCAGCGGCTCCTCCTGTAAGCGGTTTGAAGATTCGTCGCCGAACGATTTCGTAGGACTCGTCGACCGTGGCGGGCTGCCATGGAGTCTCCACCCTGTGGATGACAGACCGCAGGCTCCGCAGGGCCTCAAGGCCAGCAGTGCCACCGATTTCGTGGCTGTCTTCGAAGCCTTCGCCACCCATGTCGCGCACCGAGTCGGACGCGGGCAGCGACACCACGAGCATCGCCGTGTCTACAGATTTCATGGCCTCGGTCAGCGACTGGGCGAATGTTTGATGCGCATCAAAGGTGCCCGCCGCGTATGCCTCGTCAGTCCCATGGGAGTACAACTGTCGCAGGTACGCGACCCACTCATCAATCAGGATCACGCACGGCGAGTACGCCGCCAGAAGCGATGCAATGTCGGACGTGGGCGGTGGGGTGCCGTTGACGTCGTAGCGCGCGAACGTCGCGTAGCCGTCCTTGCCGCCTAGCTGGTAGGCAAGTTCGCCCCAAAGGGTATTGATGACCGTACCGTCCGGCTTTGTCATCCCGAGCACGGAGAAGTCGTTGCCAACGATCACGGCCCGGTTCACTCCGGCCGGCATGCCCGCGACTCCAATCTCGTCGCAAATCTCACGCATCCCGAGGAGGGAGTCCACCGATGTTCCTCCCGCGAGGTGGTAGACGGCGATCTCCGAGTGGGTCTTCCCCCCACCGAACGTCGTCATAAGGTCGAGGACGGGCTCTCCGCCGATCCCGTTCACCCGCTGCAGTGTCTGTGAGAGCAGGTATTTCAGGCCTCTGGTGATGTAGGTGCGGTCGAAGAACTGGACCGGGTCGCCATACTCCGGACGAGCGACACCTTGAGCCACCTGACGGAGATCGGCGGCGAACTGCGCCAGCTGGAACGTGCCCTGCGCGACATCGTCATGCGGCTCGACCACGTCACGCCACGCTGGAAGCCCGGCAGTGTCCAGCCGGACCGACAGTCCCTTCTCTGCTGCAGCCTGAAACTGCTTCTGATCCTTCTCGAACCTGACCCGCCGCAGGTCCCGGCGAAGTTCCTCAACCGAATCTGCCTGCGGTACCGCTCCGATGGCTCGCAGCAGGTGCTCACCATCCGACAGGACCCGCTCGGCCTGCTCATCAGTGAACTTCCCCCCATGCGCCCACTCCTTCCGCGCATCCCACATCGCTGAAACGCACCGCTTCTCCTCATACGCGCAGTGGTCCTTGAACAGCGTCACCCACTGCCTGTCAAACACCCAGAACAGGTATGAAGGGTCGTCCACCTTGTCGGTGAAGTCTCGCGGCTGCACACCGGCAGCAGCCCGGACCTGGATCTGCCACGTCTCCCCATACTTGCGGGTCAACAGATCAACCATCCACGGACCCAGGCCAGCCGTCACTAGATCCAGCACCCGTCCGGCCCGTTCTTTGTTCGACAACGCCGCCATCAGAACAACCCGTCTTTCTCGCTAGCCGCGATTGCCAATAGATCCGACCAACTACCGATCAGGGCGTTGTACCGCTCCTGATCCTTCGTCCGAGCCTTCTTCGCGGCGATGTCATGCAGGCGGTAAACCAACGCCTGCGCCGGATCACGAAACACGCTCAACTCACCCATCAGATGCCCTGCTTCCATCGCCCCGCCACCGTCGATGAGCCGGTCCGCCAGGTGGTGAACGGCTTCCCATGCGGTGGGGTGGCTATCTGTTGACGGCTTCCAATGCCGGTCCATAGGAGCGGAACCGAGCAGACCCACGAACCCCGGCTTCGGATAGGTCGCCACCCCGGCGCGAATCAACCCATCCACAGAGATGCCCTGAGGGCGAGCCAACTGGTCCGCCTCACCGAAGGGTGCATACTCCCAACCGTGCTTGTCCCACCACGCCACTGCGAACCGGGAATCTGGATCCAACTCCCCTTCTTGTTCATCCAACACCTCGCCCAAGGCCTCGTTGATCAAGCGGAGAGCCTGCTCTACGGGGACCCGTCCACCGGACTGATCCACGACTTCGCGGTAGCGAGTGAAGATCTGCATACCTGGACCCATCGCAGCCTGCGCCAAGTCCACCGGCAGGATCCCTGCGGACTGCAGGGCGTGAACGGCTGGCTTCAACTCGCGGCGCAGTGCCCGGTTGAAATCGGCAAGAGAACACGTACCCGCAGTGGTTGATCGGGGTCGACATACCATGACCACATACGCAGCGACTGCATTCGTACCCTGGCCGATCAACCGAGCAACCGAAGTGCCGTGAATCGGCCAAGTGCCCGTTATCTCCAAATCGGCGTCCACCATGGCCGTAAGGATTGACGACCATCGAGTTTCCTCTTCCCTACCTCCTTTCTGCTCTTTCGACGCATACACAACCAGCAGGGGCAGCCCCGTACCCATTGATTTCTGCAGGTTCCTGAACGTCTCGGTAAACCCGTTGATGAAGTATTCGCGAGCAGCCCACTTGTCGTTCCCGTGGTGAGAGGGAATGGCCGTCAACTCCCCCACCTTGGGAGCGGCAATTGTTCGGTAGAGATCCGGGTGCACTTTCTGCAGTGCACGACGATGCCAGACATAGAAGTAATCGGAGAGGTCCGCGTAACCGATCGCATCGAAATAGGGTGGGTCCGCCGCCACGAGACATGGAGAGGGCGCGATGGCCGTGCGCGCGTCCGCCCTGACAGCCACTCCCTCACCATGTACAGCGAAATCGAGAGCGTGAAGGATTGTCGACAAGGATCCCAACCAGGTGCCGGTCTCACCCATCGGATTGACTTCGGCGAAGTCCCAATTCATCGGCAAGTCGTTGCGCGCAAATGCAGCATTGAATCGGGTCGTGGTGCCGTCGTTCTGCGTGGTGGCACGCGCCTGCGTCGAGTTGATCATTGCGAGACGCCCAAGAGCCAATCCCAGCAGGGTCGTGACTGCATCAGCCCACCTCTTGGTCCCACCGTCGCTGACTATGGAGTCATGAGTCTCGGCCACGAGGTCCGCCACTGTTGTGAGCGTCAGCAACTGTCGGGGCGTGTAGATATCCCTCTGCGTAACGAAGCCGAATCGGGGGCTAGAAAACCAGCGAGGATTGTCCGGCAACCTGATCTCTGGGAAGTCCTCGACGCTGGGTATTGTGTCGCAGATCAAGACATCCTCGGTCGTCGGCTGCCGATACGTGCGCTTGCGGTTTCGCTCAACAGCAACGCAGGTCATACGAAGTCCCAGTTCCCCTCGCAAGCCCTGGTCGATAACTGATCCCTCGTCCACAACCGAGCCACAACCGAGACATGCGAACGATGCACCCCTCCCAACCTTGGGGGACTCAGGGGGTCCACCTTGTCGCCGACCGGCCACCACATCCAGGTGGACGACACCCCCTTCGACTCGGGGTTGTATCCAGGCTAGGTCGCCCTTCTTCTTTGACAGCCACCATGACGTGGTGAGAACGGTTTCGATCCCACAGGCGGGGTTGGGACAGATGGCGGTCCGCGCCCACAGCCAGGCGATCGGGGTTTCCCCCGGCTGAGAAGGATAATGGTCCTTGAGTTGCGCCCAGGCTTGGTCGCGGATCTGTTCGGCGTAGTAAGTCACGTCGCAGCTGAGGCCGTCGTATTCGCCATAGGACTTGGCCTTGCCGGATGCAGTGAACAAGACATCCGCGTCAACCGTGACGCCACCGCGCCGTGCCATTCCCTTCGGTGCTACCGCAAGTTCAGGATGTAGGGGTTGTTGCCCGTAGACCTTCGGGAGCAATTCAATGAGGGTTCGGGTGATCAGCACCGGAACAGGGTTAAGGTCCGAGCCATAGGCGGGGAGTCCGAGACGTTGCGTTTCGATAAGAGTCGAACCGCCGCCGCAGAACGGATCCATCACCGTAGGCACCCCGTCTGGGAACTGCTTCCTGATGATCTTTCGCGCCTCATCAATGATGTCGTTATCGGGCAGGTCTGCACCGCTTACTACGAGTCGCTTGATGACGTCTAGTAGGTAGGCACGCTTCTCGTCATCGCGAGGATCGTCAACCAGCGCCGCAAAAAGGAGCGCCCGCCAGGCTGGGAGCGGCATGGGAGCGAACCACTTGTGCAGGTTGCGAATGGTGCCGGTCTTGCGATTCTTGTCCGCCTTGCAGGCAGCGTTAATCTCCAAAAGCGGCAGGGCAACTTCGATGAGTTTCTTCGGATATTCAACCGGGGTCACGCTTCACTCATCTCGGTTCCTCGGCTCCAGAAGTAGTCCCAGTCGGCGTCGATCGCTGTCTGCCAGGGTTGTATCGGCTCGTCGAGGGGGTGTCGCACGTATCGGACCGTAGTGGTGTCGTCGAGGTGGACACGGACGAGGGCAAGGACGCTGTGGTTGCCCTTGTTGAGCGCTGTCACTGCTTCTTGCCGCGTCAGGACGAACGTGTCACCGCCTTCGACTCGACCCTTAACTTCAATGAAGTCCAGACCGTCAGCGGTTTCGGACTCGATGTCGTATCCCGGGTTGTTGTGGGCCATCTCCGTCGGGTGGTGGTCAAGACGGTGTTCTATCACCAGGACCGCGTCAACGGCGATCCGTTCGATCCGGGTTGTTTCCCGGGCATGGGCGGCAGCGGCTTCGGGGTCGATGAGGGCATCGATCCATCCTTGCGGGACCACGAGGCACGCACCTGTGACTCGTGGTGGTGCGGCGGCGATCGCCCGCTCTAGCGCGAGTTCGCGCATGCGCTGGTCCAGGCGGCGAGCGAGCGCTTCGGCCCGGGCCTGCGCTTGATCAGCGGGGAGGCGACTGGAGCGACCGACCCGTTCGTTCTCCCTGATCTCGGCGGCACGCCGGTCCCAGTAGTTGATCTCATGCTGGAGTCGTTCCCGAACCAGATGGCCGGTCTTGTCGATGCGCGCGTGGGTGCGTGCGGTGACCTCTTCAACATGGTTGCGCGCGACGGTGACAGACGCATACCGAATGGTTCGTTGGTCGAGGTCGGACGCCTGGCACCACGGCTGCTTCAGGATCGTCGCAGCCGAGTTCCGCTCCGCCTCAGTTGGGGGTTCGAGGTTAGGGATCGGGGTTTGCGTAAGTGGTGTGATCGTGCCGTCGGGGTCGATACGCACGTACTGGACACGCCTGGAGATGACTTGGGGGTGACCGCTCTGGTCGACGCGCCCATCAGTGACGTCGTGTTCGAGTAGGCATACGACGTAAGGGTCCAATGAGGGGTCGTGGTGATCTGTGAGAACGGTGCCGTGCCGGAGTGCGTTGTTGTGTCGGTCCCCGATGAGGGAAAGCATCGCGGCCATGAGGGGATGGCCGGGATACATAAGGGTGGCGTCAGCTGTGTGACCCGCGACACGGATGTGGGGCCGGTCGAACGTGATCCGTGAGTAGGTGTTGACCACAGGTGCGCCCCGACCGATGAGCCGGTCCCGGTCCTTGATCGCTGCGGGTACGGACCTGATCTCGAACCGGTGCTGCTCCCGGGTGCGAAGGGTGCCACCGAGGTCCTTGTAAGCGGAGACGAAGAACGCTTCGACGTGGTGCGGTTGGAGCCGGGCGGCTTCAGCGCGATCCATCTCGCGGCGCACCTCCTCGATTTCGCTGCCGGTGAGCATTGTGGGAACAAGTTGCTCTTCGGAGAGCACTTCATCGATCCCGTCCCCGACGTGCGCGTCCACAATCTCGAACAACCGGGCCTGTGATTCAGGGGAGTCGCCATACCGGATTGCGCTGATCATGAGATCGCGCAACGAGTTCCCGTCAAAGACCTGCCCGAGAACGTCATAAATCCGCCCGCCCAGGGAAGAGCGCTGCTGCTCCAGCTTCTGCAGGAGACGGGAGTACACATCACCTTCGCGGGTGTCTTTGGCGACCAGGGACCACATGTGGCAAACCTCGCGCTGCCCAATGCGGTGGACACGACCGAACCTTTGCTCGATCCGGTTGGGGTTCCATGGAAGGTCATAGTTGATCAGCAGGTGTGCGTTCTGAAGGTTGACGCCCTCCCCCGCTGCATCGGTGGCAACGAGGAAGATACACCGGTCGTCGGTCTTGAACGTCTCCTGGACCTTGCGGCGGTCCTCATGACGAACTCCACCGTGAATGGTGACAACAGCGTCGTCACGGCCCAGATGGTTCCGCAGGCGGGCCACCAGGTCATCCAGAGTGTCACGGTGCTCGCTGAAGATGATCACCTTGCGGCGGGCACCGGAAGCGTCTCGCATCTGGTCAGCGTCATCGAGGGTCTCCTTGAGTCGGTCCCATTTGGAGTACGACGGGGAGTTCCTGATCGCCCTTGCCTGTTCCACCAACCTCGTCAGCGATGCGATCTCGGTTTCCATCTCGCCCATGGTCGCGGCGGCTGTTGCAGTCGAGACGGCCTGGTCTTCCAGCGCCTCACGCTCCTCGTCGGTCAGGTCATCAAGGTCGATGTCATCATCGAGCGCCGCGAGGTCGACAGTTCGTGGTCTGCCGATCCCTAAGCGGGCTTCGCGTAGTTCGGACTGAAGCCGGTCCAAGCGGCGCTCCAGGGACCGGGCAATCGCGGCAGGGCTGGACGCCAACCGACGTTGCAGAGTGGTGAGGGCAAATCCGACCGCGATCCTTTTCCTGTTGTCCTTATCCTGAAGCCGGTCCGCCAAGTTCATCTGGTCGCGCACATAGTCGGTGACCGCGACATACAGAGCCTTCTCCGGGTCTGACAGCGGGTACTGCACCGTGTACGACAGCCGTTCTGGGAACAACCTGGTCCCGTCGAACCGGAGGAGTTCTTCTTTCACCAGGCGGCGCATCATGTCGGACACGTCCACCCGCCGGGTCCCTTCCCGGACGACCCCCTCGAAGCGGTCCGCGTCCAGCAGGGCGAGGAACAACTGGAACTGCTCCTCCTTGCCCGAGTGCGGAGTCGCCGTCATCAGCAGGACATTCCGGGCCTTGCCCAGACGTTCACCCATTTGGTATCGCTTGGTCTTCTTCACCTCGGATCCGAACACCGACGCAGACATTTTGTGCGCCTCGTCGAAGATGACCAGATCCCAGTCAACGTCACACGCCTTGTCCAGAATCCCGTCGCTGTCGCGCGCGAGGACGTCCAGACGGGCAAGCCACAAACCACCCCGTGCGAAAGGATTCCCGCCCTGATCGATCAGGTCCTTGGTGAGTATCTGGAAGGTCAGGCCAAATTTCTCGGTCATCTCGTCAGACCACTGGTCCACCAGCGACCCGGGGGCGACGACAAGGACATCGGCGGCATCCCCCCGCATGATCAACTCCTTGATCAACAGTCCCGCCATGATCGTCTTACCAGCGCCGGGGTCGTCCGCGAGGATGAACCGCAGAGGATGCCGAGGCAGCATTTCCTCGTACACGGCACGCAGCTGGTGCGGCAACGGGTCCACATCCGAGGTCCCCAGGGCGGCTTGTGGATCGAAAAGATGCGATAGCACCATCCGGCGTGCTTCAGCAGCCAGCTTGAACGCCGCCGGGTCGCCGTCAAACGAGAACGCCGCGCCCGCCTCGATCGCTCGAATGTTCGGCAGGTCCGTAGCAAATACGATCCGCTCACCGAGGGTTCCGGCTTCCGTCCTGTAGACCACACTCACCGAATCGTCGGTCAACCGGGTTGCGACCATGATCAGGACCGGTTCCGGGCCGACCAAGCCCTGCAGGGTTGCTCCTTGACAGACGACATCCAAGATTGATGATTGCTCCATGGAGGACTCGGTCTCACCATGGTCCGCGCTGGTTGGCGGTGTGTTATCCGTCATTCGACCCGCTGCCTCCAGTCACTGGCCCGTCCCCGGTTAAGCGAGACTCACCCGACGGTATCGGGATCGGGGTGCTGGTGCGCCGCAAGCCTCAACCTTTGCCTCAGGACCAATTCCTTCTCTGGAAGCGGTTTGGCCATTCCAGCGCTCGATGACCGTAGTGACCGCCAGTCTCTCCGACGTGTCACGCCCGTGCCCGTTGAGGCCCAGAGTGGATTGCCAACGAGGCCTCCCCGGCTGGACCCCGCAGAGAACTGACGACAGTTGAATACGCGAGCTCACCAGTCGGGGAGGCCTGGCAGGTTCGTGCGCAATGGGTCTGGGTGGGTTGGAGATGTCGCAAACCACGCGTACCAACTATCGGCATGGTCTTTACCGTGACTTTTCGTTCCGGTGTTCCTCGTGCGCCGTCCTCGTCCCTCACGATCGGCCCATGGCCCTATCTTGGCCGTACCCCGTCTAGCTCGGCGCGGACATCCATTGGGGTTGGGACAGCACCGCTACAAGCACTTCACTGCCTGACCAATTGTCGATTGTGCTTCAGTTCCTCAGTCAGAGCAGTCAATTTCTTGCTGAAACCGTCCGTCGTCTCGTCTTCGACCGGTGTCCAACCCCAGGCCTCGCGGTCGCCCGACTTCCGGAAGTCGTCCTCCCAGATGAGTCGGCCTTGGCTGTACCACTGGTTCTCGCTGATGAACTCGCCGGAAGCCAAGCATGGGAACCCACCAACCGCTTTCGGCGCGAGCTTATGGGCGAGCGCGATCCGGTACTCGGCCCTGTGAAAGGTCCGAACATACGAATCGTCGTCACCCAAGAGCGGAAGCAGAATCGACCTGAGCGTGTCCTTCAGGAGATGGCTTAGCGGATAGGCAGACACTTTGCCGTCCCAGCGGGGGAACTGGTTGATGAACGCGGGGTCGAGAACGTCGTACTCGTTGAGCGCATCGAGCGCGATCTTCGGGCTGTCCGGGTTGAACGGGGGTCGCCATGTTGGCTCGTGGAGCAACTGGATGGCGACGTTTTCATGCTTGGCGGCGACGGCGACGGACACACCGACGCGCAACGCGAGCAGCGCGGGGTAGTGCTGCAGGTTGTTCCACCACTGGACGTAGGTCCCACCAGGGGTCCGGCGCGCCCGCATGAGCTGCTCCACGGTCCGGACCCAGAGGTCGGTGTGCTGCTGGTCTCGATCGAGGTAGATGCCATGGGCCAGGAGGTGGAGCAACGTGTCAGATGCGCGCCGCAACGAGTCATGTGCATCCTGGAGCGTCTGGGGGTCACTGGCGGGTGGCGTCTGCGGCCGTTCGGCGAGGGCGTCCTGGATCCGCCCAATCTGGGCGTCGATGAGGTCGCGAAGTTCGATGTGCCTCACGGGGTCTGGGAGTGCGCGTTTGAGGAGTGAGATTGCCATTGCCAGGGTGGGTGGCGGGTCAGCGAGTGCGTCGATCGCGTCGAGGCGACTGACAATGTCGGGGAAGAACTGGTCGGCCGTCACGCCCGCGATGATCTGCGCGTGGTGCTGTGCGATGAGGTGGCTCGCAGCGGCGCCGATGTTCGAGTAGGCCGACCAGTACAGCGGGTACCTGCGTGACCGGGTTCCCTCGAGCGCGCGCACGAGAGCACCGTCCCAGTCACCGGACCACCCGTTGACGATGACGCCGTACTCATCGAGGACACGGTCGATGAGGCCCGTCATCTCGTCGGAGTAGGTGCTGAGCTCCTCGACCGTGTTCAACTGGTCAAGAGTCGCGTAGTCGCCATGAAGCTTGATGATGGTGCAGCGAGCGTGGGTGAGAGGTTCCATCCCTGCTACGGCGCTCGGGGTGGCGATCACCTGGGGCATGATCCCGACTGCCTCTAGCGCCTGCTCGATGAGCCTGTCGAAGTTCGTTGTGACGATCACCCGTACCGAACCTCGTGCTACGAGGGCGGCGATCGCTTGGTGTGCCGGACCGGGCACCCTGCGACCCTGTTCCCGGTCGTCATCTGACGGTTCGAAGAAGCCTGCGAGCAGCGCCCGCCGTGCGGCTGGCGTCGGCGCCAGCGCGGACAGTAGTGCGGAGTAGCCGAGGGGCTGTCCGCCAGCGTTCTCGGCCCACCAGGACTCTGGGTCGAGGTCGCCAGGAACATCGTCCTTGGCTGCTGCTGCTGCCTTTCGCACAAGTTCGGTGACGACACCCCAGCCGGTGGGAACGCCGGCGCCAGTCGATGTCCCGGAGCCAAGCAGCAGTGCGTAGACGCCTGGCTGCGCTTGCAGCGCGGTCGCGAGGCTGATGCGCGGGTCGAGCACCGAACGGAGAGGCGGGGCGGGGAGATCGCTCATCCGGCCACGCCCGTCACGGGTAGATCGAGCCCAGCCGGTGTTCCTTGTGCCCCGAGTAGTGGTGCATCAGCGGCGCAGCCCATTTGTGCAAAGCAACGCCGCGGATGTTCTTCAACAGTCATCACCGGTGGTCCGATCGGCCAAACACGCTTTTCAGGAACCCGTGTCGTTCCGTTGTGGCCGATGGGGCTCTTTCCGCTTGCCACGAGCCGTTGGCCTGCCGAACAGGGGGTGGCGGGTATACGTGACATGCGCACGGCGGCGTCGCGCAGTCTGTGTGCGGTACCGGTGCTACGGCTTGCGCCTCGGCGAGGGTGAACCGGTCCTGGGTGTGTGTCCGACACGGGTCGCACTTACATCCGCCGGTCTGCATGACAGTGCCTGGCGGGTTCGACAACGTGATGCCACGCATCTCGAGGCCCACCGCGCGAGAGACCAAGTCGAGCCGCACCGTTCCGCTTTCGCTTGCCGCGTGAGCGGCCATCGACCGAAGCGCTGCTGCAGCCTGGTTCCACTTGCCGGCTGTCTCTGCGGAAAGTGCCCGGGCGTTCGCCAGTGACCAGAACGTGTCACCCAGACTTGCCTGGGCTCCGAACTGGGCTGTGAGACGCTTGCGTTCTGCGGTCATTTGCGCGTCCGAGAATCCCAGTTGGTTCGCTCGCTGGCTGATCTTCTCGTTGGACTTAGCAATCGCCGCAGCCTGCGTGCGAGCCACGTCCTGTTCCGGCGTGAGCAGCTGCACCAGCCCTCCGGACTTGCGGACCACAATCTTGTGGCCGCAGTCGGGGCAAGCTCGAGATGTCTTGGGGGCCGCATCCAGGACTTTCCCGCAGTGCGGGCAAGCATTTGGGGCACCAGCAGCGGCGGTTGCCGCGGATTGCGCGGCGAGCAGCGTTCGGGCCTTGCGGATTCGGTCGTCGAACGTCGCGCCGTTACTGGCGTGATTGTTCTTGGCGTAGCGCTGACAGACGGCGATCTCCGCAGCGTAGTTTTTGCGCTTTCGGTAGATTGTCGCGGCTTGGTCGTAGTACGCAGGTGGAGCGGCCCAGTGTTTCGCGCGGCTCTCCTCTTCCACCGCGGTCATGAGTCCGTCGAGCAAAGCCAGTGCCTCGTCGTCATGACCTGCGCTGTGCAGCTCTGTCACCTCGTCTACGTACTCGGTGTAGTGCTTGCCGCGATAGAAGCCCGCTCCGCCTTTGGCCACGAGATCAGCGTACTGGGGTCGAGGGAACATCAGCTCAGGATCGTGCGCTTGGCTCCGTTCGCGACGACCGATGCAGTTTTGTAGTGCCGCAAACAGAACCCATCCGCGACTGGCTTGCGTGGGCAGCTAGGCCCGCGACACGACGCCATGTCGCGAGCCGGGGAGCGGCTCACGGCTGAGGGAACCTCGCGGACGCGACGGGTTCACCCCAGTCGAGGGTTTCGGCGCGGACGTAGATCCCGACGCTCGCCCAGCCCTCGGGTGTGTGGTCTGCGTTGGTGGCCCACCACCGTGCGATCGCATCGGCCAGAGCATTATCGGCGGCCGGGCCCAGGTCGAGCACCTTCTCCTTGATCGCGTCCTCATCCACCTCGTGCTTCTCCCCGTAACTGCCCGGGTACTCATGGATGGAGTCGATGACACCCATCGCGATCATCCCCGAACCGAGCCTAACGCCGTCGGAGATGATGACACCGTTGTGTACGTCGGCGAGCAGACCCATCTCAGCGAGGGTCCAGTGTTGTCGCTGGAGTTCGACCCTCAGGACAGACCGCCACAGGCCGAGCTCGGCCTTGGCCCGCATCCCGGCGCTGTTTGAGGTCATGCTGCGGGCTGCGCGGCCTTCGAGCCATTCGATCAGGTCGGGGGTACCGGCGAAGGAGATCCCATCTTTTGCCATGGTCTTTATACCTTTCAGTCGTCTCAGGTCTACTCGGGTTTACCGTAGTGGGCCCGTCCGACAACACTGCTGATCACGCGGGGCTTTTTGTCCAGGCTGCGTGAAGACTGTTTTGGGCCCCCGGTTCCCCCTGGGGGCATGCGGGACACTGGTGGGTTTTGCCTCAGTAGGGTCAGAAACAGCGGAACAGGACCGCTGGGCTGGAGCCCCGTACGAGTATGAATCCGTACCGCTCATATCTCCGGGCCAGCTCAGGTTTGGTGGTCGAGACGACGGCGCACAAACCCGAGCTGGACCATTCCTGCTCCAGCTCTTGGAATAGGCGTGTCGCGTGGCCCCCGGCATGTGGCCAGCTCACCAGACCGTTAACGGTGACCACCACGTGGCCACCCGCGATTAGTTCTTGAGCCTTCGCCCGCTCACCTGCCCGCCAGGACACCATGCCAGTACGCAAGCCCAAAACGATATACAGCAGGATGCCTCCTACCCCGACGCCGGCGAGGCCATAGAACACCCTCGGGAAGAAGAAACAGGTAGCCAACTCGGCGCCCAGACCGAGAGGGATCAGCGTCAGTGTCCGCCACCTCAGTTTGGCCGGGACAGGCGTGACCCACGCCAGCGCGAGGCCATTCGTGACTATCTCCGAGCCCAGAGTCCACCCAATCACCCAGCTGAGGAGCAGGCCGGGAAGAAGCAGCGAAGCGCCCCAGACCGAAGAGGTCTGGCCGCGGGCGGCTATCCACAACAGCGCCGGCCACTGCGCCCAGCCGGGCCGCAATGCCCGACCGACAATCATCGAGTCCCTGGGCTTCACCGGACAGAGTCCGCCCAACTTTTGGCTGCCAACGCGCCAAGCAGAAGGCCGACCAGGCCGGCGACATCAGCGAGCAAGGCCGTGATGACGTGGGCGAAGGGAAGGATCGGCGCGGATTGAATGGCCGACTCGTGCAAGTGCCACCCCAAGACACCCGCTCCGATCACCACTGCCAGGACGACGGCCAGGTAAGTCGCGTAGCGGACACGCTTCCACCGAAAATCGTCGAACCGCCAGAGGAGACGAAAAAGGCCGAACCCCGCCAGAACCAAAACCCCGGCCGCCGGGGCTACGCAGACTGACAGGACCAGCGATTCGGCGGAGCCATTGGGGAGCGGTATGGCAACGAGGTGCATCGGTGAGTTCTCCTTCAGTGTTGGTTCCGTCAGCGGCGTCGGAGCGCAGACGGGGCAAATCCGCGGCCAACCCCAGGAACATGACTCCTATATCGGGCGGTGCTTCGCCGCGTCTGCCGCAGGCTGTGCCCCCCAGATAACAAATCCCCCCAAAAGTGAGCGCGCGCCAAGCATCACATCCCCTACTGACACCGGGTTGACGCCACCGGATCCAGCCCGGGCAACGACCGGGCTGGATCCGCGCCCTTGGGCGCATCTGCGGCGCTTTCGACCAGGTCACCGACGGCAAACCTCCCGCGCAGAGCTTCCCACCCATGTCGCCCACCAGCGGACGGACTCGAGCGATCCCAGGGCTCGACCCGACCACACAGGGGGACGACGACCAGCGGCCAGCTGCCAGTGGGTGACCGGGCGCCGGGGGGTAAAAGCAGCCTGGACGAGAGGGGCGGGAAATCGCGGGGCTGCCTTCTGCATGCCCCCCAGGGGTCACCAAAGTGCTCCAACAGTTTTCACGCAGCCTGGACCATGAGGGACATCCGCTCACCCGACCGACCATCGGCCAGGCCGTCTCACCATCAGCCCGCAGACGATGCCACCACCAGCAGAAACAGCCCAAAATAACCCACCCAAGGACTAGCATTCATTGAACAGAAAGACTATACTAAAGACATCAGCACAACGGTTACCACATCACCAAGGAGCACTAAGAATGAGCAAAACAGTGACAGCAGACGCAGCGGTGGGAAGCGACGTGTTGCGTCTGGACCCCCGGTCTCTGCTCGTGGACAGGAACATCCGCGAAGTCCGCCTTGACCCGGACTTCGTCGGATCCATTAAGGAACGGGGCGTGCTGGTGCCGATTACGGCCGTGCGTACAGCCGATGGGCAAGTACGGGTTCGGCTCGGACACCGGCGCACCCTCGGGGCGATCCAGGCCGACCAAGCGACCGTCCCGGTCCAGATCGCAGGCAACGAAACAGAAGACGATGCCGCGACTATCGACCGGATCATCGACCAGCACGCCGAGAACGCCCACAGGGACGGGCTGACCATCTCGGAGAACGTCGGGGTAGCGGCACAACTGGCGTTGTTGGGTGTTTCGGCCGCCCAGATCGCCAAGCGGACCCGGATGGCTCGCGGGAAGGTCGACGCCGCACTAGACGTCGCGGGTTCCGAACTGGCGATGGCCGCAACGTCAGATTACGACCTCACTCTTGACCAAGCCGCCACCCTTGCAGAGTTCGACGCAGACCCCGAGGTAGTCACTGCGCTGATCGACGCAGCCAAGACCGGACGGTTCGCGCACGCTGCGCAGCGAGCCCGCGACGACCGCAAGGACGCCGCGCGCAAGGAAGCATTCGCCCAGAGCCTGCGCGAGACCGGCATAACCGTCATAGACGGTCACACGTTGGCCGACACCACCTCCAAACTGACCTCACTTGTTGACGCTCAAGGAGGTCGTCTCACCGCCGAAAATCACGCGGACTGTCCCGGCCATGCGGTTTACGGCGGCACGACCTGGGGCTACATGGACCCCACTACCGGCGCCCAGGCGCTCGACCAAGACGACGACGAGTTTGACGACGATGACGACTCAGAGTTCGAGGACGACCAAGACGATGACGATGACGAGGCACAGAGCCCGAAACGAGAGTGGGGGCAGTGCCTTACCGCCGTGGCCGTCTGTACCGACTACGCCGCCAACGGCCACCGCATCCCCGTTCAGGCTCATTACGGCGTGAGCGAGCGGCCTAAGATGGCCGACCTACCCCCGCAGGAGCAGGAAGCCGCACGGGCACTGAGGCGTGACGTCATCGAGTCAAACAAGGGCTGGCGCGCGGCTGAGACCGTCCGCCGCGACTGGCTGCGGACGTTCCTGTCCCGCAAGACCGCACCCAAGGGCACCTCCGCCTTCGTAGGTACGGCGCTGGCCCGAGACGCCGCGACTATTGCGAGCATCGGCGGCAACAACCTCGCCGCCGAGCTGCTTGGCTGCGGCTCGGCGGGGTACGGGCGAAGCACCGACCTCGCCGCCCTGATCACGAAGGCGACCGAGGCGCGCGCCCAGGTCCTGATCTTGGCCCAGGTCGTCGCGGCCTACGAGGACGCCACCGACACCAACTCCTGGCGGCACGTCAACGACGGCATCCGCCGCTATCTGATCTTTATCGCCGCGAACGGCTACGCCCTCGACAGTGTCGAACGCCGCGCATGCGGGCAGGATCCTTTGCCAGAGGAGACCACGCCCGCCGCCTGACCGGGCCACCGAGTGGGGCGAGGACCGACCGGGCCTCGCCCCACTCCCCTGGTGGTCAGGTAGTACGGCGCAATTTTCAATGGATCTGCTCCCAGCGTTGGGGGAAACACATTGAAATGACCCACCCAAAGACTAGCAATCATTGAACAGAAAGACTATACTTAAGACATCGGCACGAACAATTACCACGAAGGAGCACAGCATGAACGTCCGCCACGGGAACATCACCAAAGTTCACGCGATAACCCCCGCAGACCACTCCGAGATCCTCAACCGGACCGCCGCACCCGCGTGTGGCGCCTACCTCGGAAATCCGAAACCCCGGCAAGTCACCCCGGACGCCGTAACTTGCCGCAAGTGCGACGCTCTCGCAGGCAGCAGCGTGTACGCGCTATGACTGATTTCTGGCAGGCAGTAGACGCACAGATCGCAGAACTCGAGACCGCGAAGGATGCTGACGATGTGGTCAACATCCTCAACGTGTACGGCCCGCCCAGCAGCGGTGACGCGTTCTTCGGCGGCAGCGGTGGCGACGCCACCGTGTGGGGTGCGCTGTACCAGGCAGGGTGGCACACGGTCTGGTCAGACGCCGACTACTTCTGGTGCATGCAGGCACCGGACGGGTCCAAGGTCACCTACGTGGAGGGCGACATCTACAAGGGCGACAGTCGCACACCCGCTGAGGTGGTCTGAGATAAGAAAAGAGCGTCCCGGCCAGCACCAAGCCAGCCGGGACGCTCTACATCAGCACGTCAGCCAGTTACCACGCCAGCTGAAGCACCTCCGAGAATACCCAAAAAACCGGCGCGCCTGGCGGCGCAAACCACCTAAACGCTCCCGCGCACGTCGGCGAACTCTCGGCCTATAGACCGACAGCCCGCAACGGCAGCCATCCTTCGATGCATTCATTGAACAGCACGAATACACTAGGGCCGGCCAGCGCACCACCACGAAAGGCGAGACCTTGACCAAACTTGCGCAGAACCTACCAAACGGCGCCGGCACCACCGGTGTCGCAACGAGTGGCGTTCGGCTCGGCACCTACTGGCGGCCGGACACCTTCGAGGCCGCCAAAAGCGCCTATCTGGGCGACCTGGACTCCCAGCCGGACAGCCCCGGATCGTTCGCCGGCTGGATCAACCGCTCGATCGAACGGCACTCCCGACTAACCCCCGAACGCCGATCCAAGATCGCCCAAGACATCGGCGACGAACCCAAAGCCGGGCGCGGCGTGTCACGGTCCTTTCAGGTGGAAGCCGCCACAGTAGACGCAATGGAGGCCGCCATCGTCAAGGACCGCAAAACCCTGGGGAGGGTAACTAGTCGCACGCTGTTCGTAGCCGAGTCCGTGCGCGAGGCCACTAAGGAAGCCCGCGAACGCTACGGCGCCGAACTGCCGACCGCACCCGCACGACTTCCCAACCGGCCGCCTCGCGGGTAAGTCAGGTCGAATCGCTACTGCCGAGAGGCCCTGGCCGCCCAGGAGGGATGCGTCGGATAGGCCCACCTGGCTAACCGGGCCGGGCCTGGTGCCTTCTCCATACGATCGCGTTCTTGGTATCGCTCGGCCAGGCGCGCGGTAAGTGGGCATTGCTGCTGGGTCGCGAAGTCGTCAGCCTCCAGTTCCCGCGGTTGCAACATGCGACGTATAAGCAAGCGATTGATCAGGATGATCAGCAGTGGGGCGAACTTCACTAGGGCGAGGCGGCCGTGCGTACCCCACAGGGTCAGCCCCGCGGCGATCAGGGACAGAAGCGCCGCCGGGATGGCCACGGCCAGCCACGCGAGAGTCCTAATAGCGGTGCGTAGTTCGCTGTGGCCTGCAACGATGTGGCCGAGCTCGTGAGCAATGGTGAACCGCATGTCCTCCTCATCATCGAGGATTTCTCGGCCGAGAGACAGCCGAATGCCCGTTCTGGACCGGCGGACCGATCCACCAGTCCCGGCTGCCCATTCAACGTGGGGTGACTCGGCAAGTCCGGCGCGGGCGACGATGAGGCGTACCAGGTCCTCGGCTTGGTCCTGGGTAACCGTCTGTGCCGCTTCGGTGGGGTGGCTGCCAGCACTGCCTGCAGACAGCGCCGGCGACTTACTCATGCTCGGGGGCCGGTGGGCGCGCGGCGGCGAGCAGGTCGGGGTTGGTGAGTTGGCGCGGCCGGGGGGTGCTGTGCGCGTCCTGGCAGTTCTTCTGCTGGAATCCTTCACGCAGGCGCACCAGGCAGGGATGCAGCCAGCGGTCGTGCCAGATGATCAACGCATCGTTGGACTCGTTGGCCCGGCCCGCAGTGGCGGCCGCGCGCCACGCACTGCGTAGCGCGGCGAGTTCTTCGGCGGCCCCGCGGTGGGCCGGCCAGCAGGGCAGCACCGTCCGGGTGGGAACGACGTCGTAGGTGGCCGCGAGCCAGTCGACCCATTCAGCGAGGTCCGCCCAGTCCTGGGCGGTCGCGTAGTCAACCCAAGCCTGCGGCTCCTCCTCCTCGGTGGCCTCAGCCTCTGGCGGCTCGAGCTCGTCGACCCGGGCGCAGAGCTCACCCAACGCAGCCTTGAGCTCGTCAGTCTCCCGGCTCACACCCCAGGCGACTGTCCGCACGAGGCCTTGGACCTGCTCAATCTCGGCAGCCAGGTCATCAATCACCTGCGCGGAGTCGAAGACCTGACCGACGCCCTCGGGCCCGGGGCTGGTGTCGGGCTGCTCGTTCACAGCGAGACGCTGGCCGGCGCGAGGCGACGGAGTTCGGTCTGGGCACGCTCGGCGTCCAGGGCCTTGCCGCCTGCGCGTTCGTACCAGGGGGTCATCGCCAAGAGCACGGGCGGGCGGTTGCGGTAGAGCAGGAGCCCGTGACCGTCGGCGATCTGGCGGATCTCGTCCGCGCGCATGACCTTGCGCTCGCTCAGCTGCTCGCTGGCGTTGGTCGCTTGGCCCGTGGCCGGGTCGTAGCTGGTGGTTGATCGCGTCAGCTCGACCTCACCGACCAGGGTCGCGTAACGCCCGAGCGCATCGACGTCGGTCAGGCCACCCAGGACAATCTCGGCAGGCATGGAGTCGAAGAGGGTGCTGGCCCCATCGGAGCCCCACCGGAGTCGGGCTTGTGAGAAGCCCTGGAGCGCGAGGATCAGCTGCATCCCGAATCCTCTGGCGTCGGTGCCCATGTAGGGGAGCTTGGGCAGGGGTGCGACGTTCGCGATCTCGTCACCGACGAGCCTCAGTGGTGGGTCGAGGCGCCCTCCGGGCAACCGCGCGGCCGCGGCCTTGGCTGCGTCGACGACGTCCTGTAGGAGCATCGTGCACAGCGGCCCGACGTTCGTCGACGCGTTTTCGTCGGCGACCAGGAAGAGGGTGTCGGTGCCGGCTACGAACGCTGCCGGGTTGAAGGTGGGCACGCCGGCGCGTGGCGTGACCCACGCCAGGACCTGACGTAGCGCCAGAGGCTCGATGGCCTGCATGAGGGTCTGGCGGCTGGACGAGACGGTGTCGTCGGCGCCGGTGGCCACCGACCGGAGCATGCTCGCCCACATCGGCTCGGCCTGTTCCAGGGTCGAGGTGCGGATGATGTCCTGGGCTTCGTCGGCCCCGCTGTCCAGGTGCATCGCCCAGTCGATGACGGTGGCAACGGGCCGGTCGGCCAACGCGGCCGCGTGCAGTAGGCGGGTGAGTGCGGACGATGCGTTGGCGCGGAAGAATCCGGAGTTGGTGGACGAGTCGCCGTCGGAGCCGAGCCCGGCAGCGAACGCGAGGCCGCGCGAGACGGCGATCTTCCCATCTCGGCAGCCGGCGACCGGGTCCCAGACCATCGGCTCGGGCCACCCGAGGCGCTCCAGCGGGTCGAACACCCAGATGCGTCCCATCCGGGCACGTTGGGCGGCGACGACGTCGAGGATGTCGGCGCGGGTGCAGGTCACGACCAGCGCGCCGGGGGCATCCAGTGCGGCCGGGATCATCAGGTCCCGGGATTTGCCTGCACCGGTGAGCGCGACGATCAACGCGTGGTCCTCCAGGGGCAAGACGACCGCCTCGCCCGTGGTCGATGCCCCGATCTGGAGCCCTATCGCCGTGATCGGAGCAGCCTTGCGCTGGGCATCGGTCAGACTGCTACGGGTCTGGGCAGCTGCCCCGCGGGCGCGTGCCTCGCCCATGCCCGCACGGATCTGGGCGTCGGCAGCCAGGCCCATACCGCGCCGGCGCCGCGACCGCCACGATCCACAGGCGAACGCCCACCCAACAAAGAGGCCAAACATGGCCACAAGCAACGCCGCCCAAACGCTCAAGGTCACAGCCAAAGACGCGGGATGAGCGCCGGTCAGGCCGGCCAGCGGGTGGCCATGCAGGACAGCGCCCAGCGTGCGCTTGACGTCGCCCACGCCGATGCCGTCGGCGGTGAGAAACACCGCCGCATGCCAAGACAAGACGACCGCGACACCGAGCAGTGCCATGGTGATGTTTGCCCGTGTCCGCCAGTGCATGATCGGCGCGGCGTGGTCTTCGCGGCCCAGCTGCTGGCCCGCGCTCACAGTGCGCGCCGGGCGTCCTGGACCATCGCGGCGTCAGTATCGGTCAGGCCACGCTCGAGGCGGGAGCGAACATGTTCGACGTGGATCTCGCGGCGGCTGCCGATCTTCAACAGGTGGTGGCCGGTGGGCAGGTCCGCGAGCGTGCTGCGCGCGCCCGGGTCCAGCCCGTACATCCGCACCACCGCCTCGATGTCTTCGGTGGTGCCCTGGCGGAAGAGGTGGATGGTCTGGGCTTCCTTGAGCATCGCGATCGCCGGGTCATCGGCCGGGATGTCCGCGACGTGGTGCAGGGCTGCGATGTTGCTCAGTCCCAGGCCGCGCGCCAGCTTGGAGTTGCGCTGGAACACGCGCCCGCCGGGGCCTCCGACGAGGTCCCAGCCTTCCTCGGCGATGAAGTTGGTCCGCAGTCCGCGGTGGTTACGTAGCGTGCCAAGGAGCCAGACGTTGGCCACGGCCATGACCATCTGCGCGGCCGGGCCGTCGTCGGGCAGCTGGGAGATGTCGAAGACGGTCAGGCGGTCGGCCAGGTGCACGTTAGGGGACGTCGGACCGTCGAAGAGCCCGCTCAGCTCGTCGGACAGCAGCGCGCCAAGGAGGTGACGGACGCCGAGGCCGGCCTGGTGGATGCGTTCCAGGGCGGCGGGCGAGTAGTCCGCGTACTCCGGGTGTGTAGTGCTACCCAGGTGGAACAGCAGGTGCTCCAGGATGGGCACCACACCATCGGCCTCGCCCTGGCGCAGCGTCGCCTTGTGCGCGGCCCGCAATGCTGCCTTCTCCCACTTGTCGAGGCTCTCGCCGTCATTGGCGAGCTCGGCCATGGCGATCAGGAGGCGGGCCTGCCCAGCGACACCTGAGCCGGCCAGGATGACCGGGTCCATCATGTTCAGGGTTGTCCCGCCCTCGCCGATGAGCATGCTCAGCGGCTCGGCGCCGAACTGCCTGGAAATCTCGCAGTATTCGCCTTCGCCCTGCTGGTCTTTGCGGTCCATGATCACCACGCGCCGATCTCGCAGGATGAGGGTCCGCAAAACATAGACGGTCTTGATGATGCTGCTCTTGCCCGAGCCCACAACCCCGAGTAGCACCACCGCAGGCGAGGTGATCGCCCGCGCCTCGTAGGCGCTGAACGGGTCATGGGCCACCGGGGTGTTGCTCAGCCGGTCACGGCCCTGGAAGATGCCGACGGCGTCTGTGGGTGCGGCGACTAGTGCGGTGCTGAGGATCTCGGCCTGGCGGGTGGAGGTCAGGGCAGCGGCGGCTACCGGTGCGTACCAGCCTCGCTGGGCCCGCCGACGAGACGTGCGGGCGACATATCCGCGGGGCTCCGGCAGTTCCATCACGCCCGAGGCCGCAACTGTTGCTGCCTCGTCTTGGATGGTGGTGGGCGGCTCCTGGAGGCCCCCGCGGCCATGGGTGGCCGCGAACGGCGGCGTCGTGGTAACCCGTGTTGCGCCTTTCAGCAGGTCTCGGCGGCGCGCACGCGGCACCTGGTCCAGGTCGACCTCTACGACCTTCACAAGCCCGGCGTCGACCACCCGGACAGGCAGGTCGTAGAGCGCGGCAGCTCGCGTCGTGTCGGTGGCCGCCAGATCAGCCCACGCGCCATGCTTGGTCATCGGGGCCCACCTGTGTTGGTGCGGTCGTTAGACATTTGGGACTCCTTCACAAGTGGGCTGAACCAGGGAATGCGATGAACACCGGGCGGCTAGATTGCGGCTTTACTCCCGCCGCCAGCCAGCACGCCGCGCAAGGATGCCCCGGCCGGTTTCGATATGGGCTTCATCCCGCGCGCGATGGGCCAGGTGCAGGCTGCTGCGGCGGCCTGCTGGGTATCCAGCCATGTCAGGGATGAGATGCCGGCATTTCCGGCCGCTTCGGTGATTTTCGCGGTCGCGTCGATGAGGTCGTCGCGCGTCCGTGCCGAGATGCTCAGGTGTGCGACCCACCCTGCGCCATGGTGGCCCGAGCCCGGACGCAAGTCGTCCAGGCGGGAGCGTGCAGCGCTGAGCCCAGTGGTCAGCTCCTCGCTGGTCAGGACCCCCTTTTCGCGTTGGGCCGCCAGGTCTGCCAGGTCGTGAGTGACGTCGGTGCGTGCAGCTCGGCGGGCGTCGGCTGCCGGCGCGACCTCTATCTGGACGGACAGGGTCCGGATGATCGGATGAGGCATCCGTGAGAGCAGCGGCGCGAGCCACATCGCCGTGCGTGGACCTGTCTCGACTGAGTCGATCGGGATCTGCGCGGTGCGGTGCCACCACTGCTCGGGCTGCCCGTCCGGTCCGATGCCGTCGGTGATCGTCGCGGACAGCTCGTCGTGGGACGCCACCCAGGGCGCGTCAACGTCGACGTCTCCGGCCTGGTCGATCGGCCAGGACGGTGCCTGCATGTGGCGCAGCACTGCGGCGGTTTGTGCGGCCGTCAGGGGATCGACCTGTCCTAGTTTGGCCGAGACCAGGTGGGAGCGGACCGACTCGATCTCGGCGGCCATCAGTGCCAGCCATCCGGCCTGCGCCGGTCCTCTGCGTCCCGCGGCGGCCCGGAATTCCGTGGTGATCGGCCAAGAGACCACGAAGTAGTGGCGTTGCATCAGCCCGGCGCGGGCAGTCCGCCGCACGACCTCGTCGTAGGAGGCGACTAGCTTCGGGACTGCATGCTCGTCCAGCTGCTCCCAGACCCAGGCCTCGTGATAGGCGCTGTCGACCGGGATGGTCCGGGTCAGGGACTGGACCCGCTTCGGCAGCGCAGAGCGCGAGCCGTAGCGGGCCAGCAGCCCGCCGAACGCCTTCCCGACCAGGTCGACGAAAGCATCGGACTCGATGCCGCGGATCGCTCCCTCGACCGCGAAAGCCACCGAGAGATAGGCGGGCTCGCCGATCGGGGCGTGCCAGGCGATCCCCGGCTTGCCAGGGGCGCGCTGGAGCCAGTACATCCCCTGGGCGCCGTCGGGCCAGTCGCGGTACGCGTTCCAAGCCAGCGTCTTGGCTTTGCGCTCCGCCCGGGACCCCTGCGCGGGGTCCAAGTCGGCCGGCCGAGTCGCTACAGGTTTGAAGGCGACGGTCCCGGTCTTCGCCCGCTCCACCCACCGCTGCCGACACTGCCAGCGCACCAGCGGCGAACCGCGGTGGGTCTTGATCGTCGCCAGGAACACCAGGGCCGTCGTGGCCACCCAGATCCCCAGGCCCAGGCCCTGCAAAGCGATCGTCAGGACCGCACCGACCGGCGCAACAGCGATCAAGGCGACGGTGCGGGTCTTGCCGTGGGAGCCGCCGAAGAAGCCCCGGCTGCCGCCCTCACCACCGAGTACGCGTGTTTGCATCGTTACTCACTCTCTCCGTGTTCCATATGGTCGGTGGCCATGTCGCCGGCGGCCTGCGCCATCCTGGCGGTCGCACCGACCGTCGACGCGACGCCTTTGACTGCCGCACCGGCGACCTGGAGAGCCAGGCCCACAGGGGCACCCGCCCCTGTGGCGTCCGCCGCGGCCCCCACCGTGTTCAGTGTGTCGCCGACCTTGTCCGCCTTGTCCGCGCCGCTTTGGGCCGCAGCTATGCCGTCGCCGGCTTCGGTCCCTGCTGTCGTCAGGTCCTGTGTCCCGGCGCCGGACTCCGTGCTGCCGCCACCTGATGGTTCCATCGAGGACGAGCCCGAGCCCTGCGAGGCTTTAGCCGATGCCAGCCTTCCCATCAGGCCGCCACCAGGGGCACCACCACCAGCACCAGCGGCGGCATCAGCGCCACCAGCGTCGCCGCCAGCGCTGGCACCGGCGTCGTCGCGCGACATCTGTGCAGTCTGGGAGTCACCCGCTGATTCGGGGTAGCTACCGCCTGACCTGCTGGGTGAGGGCACGGACAAGCTCGGGCCGCCGCCCGACGCGCTCGACGGACCGACCGGCGCGAACTTCGCCAGGGACAGGGGGGAGAGCGTCGCCATCAGCAGAGCGATGGTCGCGACCGCGAGATTCGCCAGAATCGTCAGCCCGGGCTTGTCGAAGTTGGTCGCTAGGCCGCCGACCATGCGGAAAGCCACGCCCAAGAGCAGGAACAGCAGTATGTGGGAGCTGCAGATCCCGATCCAGACCATCACCACCTTCATGCCCTTTTCGCGCTGGCGCGGGTGAACGAGCCAGACCAGGGACAGCGGGATGATCGCGCCGGTCAGGTACAGCGTCACGAGCATGACCAGCAGCACGATGAAGGACAGCAGGAGGGCGATGATCAGGGCGAAGAAGAAGAGGATCGCGACGAAAGAGCCGCCGGCGATCTTCGCCGGGTCGCCCGCCGCGATCGCAGCCTGCAGAGCAGTCGTCGTGCCGGTCACGCTGCTCGTCACGCCCCAGCTGATCAGGGAGTCCGTGACCGCGCCCGTCAAAGCCAGGAGCAACGCGCCCGCTGCCGGGCCAAAGATCACCCCGCCCAGGAACAGCGGCGTGTAGATCGTCAGCGTCTCCACGACGTCATCCATCGAAATGGCGTGACGCGCCAGCAGGACGAAGTTCCAGCCGAGGAACCCCACGAAGACAAACATCGCCAGGGCAAACGAAACTTGATACGCCGACAAGAACCATGCCGCTGTGAGGTCGGGGTGGGTCAGCTTCTCCAGCGCCGGCAGCACCGTGTCAGCCAGCCCGGCCGCACCAGCCTGCATCTGTTGGGCGATGTACCCCATCGGGTCAGAGGCAAAAGAGATCGCCGTCGCAGCGCCGCTGACCAAGGTGGCGATCCCACACTCTGCGGTGCCCGGGAGGACATCACAGACGCCCATGTCAGCACCCACCCATGTACGGCAGACCGAGCTGTTTAAGGCTGTCTATAGTCCGCGCAAATGTCACATCGCGCAGGTGCCAGGTGCCGCCCACCGCGACCAGGTTCAGGGTGGCCGCGACCGAGGCGGTCCCCTGTGACACACCGTCCACCGAGGCCGACGCCGTGCCTAGAAATGACACGGCCGCGGTGCTGCCAGCACTGGCTTCGACGTAGTACTCCCCCGATGTGAAGCTCACGCTTGAGGCGAGGCCGGAGTGGAGATCCTGAGCGCCGTAGGGAAACTTCCGTGCGGCCGGGGCCGCGTCCTTACTGAGGACCTGCCGGGCCGTGGCGGCCTGGAGTGAGGGGACCGGTGCGGTCATCGCCCACCGGGCTAAAGCTGCGGTGAAGGCCGCAGCACCGTTCGCGGTCAGTGGCGCTTGCTGCTGCGCGGCGAGCACGGCCTGATCCGGGTCACCGACCCCTCCGAGGCAGCCATCGGCGAGAGTAGTACCCACCGCTGGTGCAGAAGTTGAGACGGGTGCTGGTGCGGAGGTCGCGACGTGTGCTGGTCGCAATAGGGCGGCAACTGCCCGGCCGCGGGGGGCAAACACCGCGACCGACGTCGCGACCAGGGCGATCACTGCCAGCAGCACGATCAAGACCCATGCCCAGCGCGGGAGCCCTGCGCGCGGGGCCGAGGCCACCGGCACTGGCACCGGAACTGGCGCGGGAGGCGCAGAGGTCGCGGGTTCGATCGGCGTATTCATCGTCATCAGCTGAAGATCGTGATGAAAACGGTCACGATCGGGGCAAGGGCGAGCAGCCCACCAAGGGCAATAGCCGCAAGTTGGGCTTCCTTTTTGGATTCCTTCAGGTTCCCGGGGTGCCCATTTTGGCCATGCGCGATGCCCAGGATCCCGCGACCCAGGTAGGCAACCGCGATGATGAGGGCCAGACCCCACAACCCGGCGGCGAGCTTCTGCCAGATCCGCGTGAAGTCGGCCCCGAAGATAGTGAAGTTCGGGATGATGCCGTTGAGCGGGTTATCGATGGCCATTGGCAGGTGCGCGGCAGATATCACCATCGTGTGGTGGGCTATCTGCGCCGCAGAGCCCAGAAAAGCTACGTCAGCAAGCATCGTCGTCTTCTCTCGTTACGTCAGTGAGTGGTGGTCTGGAGCGTGTGCACCAGGTCCAGGTCGGTGGGCGCGTACTCCAGCGATTTCACGACCGCGGCCGCGGCGGCCGTCCACGCCCGGGTGGACGCTTCGCTGAGCTGGGACAGCGTGATCTCCCCACCGAGACGGATCGCCGGGTCGAAGGGCACTTCGACGACGGCACCGACACCCAGCTCGGCCAGGCGCTTACTGACGGCGGCAGAGATGTCGGGGTCTTCCGGGCCGCCGTCGTGGCTCAGGACCACGACCAGCCGGGACAGCAGCCCGTCCGGGGCTCCGACCTGCCCGCCGTCGGCGCGCATGACGGCGAGCACTTCCTCAAGGCCGGCCAGGGCGTCGATGGAGACCAGGCACGGCAGCACGGCAGCATCGGCGGTGCGCAGCGCGGCCAGGTACGCGGGGTGGCCCGGGTTGTTGCCGGTGTCGGTGATCGTGACCCGGTAGTAGGTGTCCAGGACCTGCCGCGCGGACACCACGTCAGCCGCGGTCAGCACCGCGCGAGTGCCGGTGGATCCGATCACGTCGGCGTGGGAGGTTTGCGGAGCGGTGTAGCCGCCCAGGTGACCAGCGGATCGGACGTCGCTGGCCCGGGCCAGCAGCTCGGCGAGGCCGCGGTGCGGATTGCCTTCTGCTCGGCGGTTCAGTGTGCCGATCGACTCGGCGGCCTCCCATGCGCAGACGTAGCCGCCCCTGATCTGGCCGAGGATGCCCGCGAGGATCAGCGCCGTCGGCGTCTTGCCGACGCCACCCTTGGGGTTGGTGACGATCACGTTGACGGCCCGCACCCACGTGGCCCGGCGCACCGTGGCCACGGCGTCGCGGTGCGCCAGCTCGGCACCGTCGGGGCCCACCTTCACCAGGCCGCCGGTACCGCGTGCAAGGCGTCCTCGCCAGCCCCACGTCGCCGGTTGAGGGCGAAGCGGTGCACTCACAGCCGCAGACATAGGCGCCGCAGCCGAGACTCGTACAGGGGACTTCCTGGCGACGTCGTTGTGCCCCCGGCCCACCGTACCGATGACCTTGACCTCACCGCCGCGCAGCGGTTCGCAGCCGAGCTGCTGAGCGCCTGAGGAAATGGGCTGCGCCGCGGTGGGCTCCTGATATTGAGCCGTGCGCCCTGCACCGCGGAACATCTCGGTGGTGTCGGAATGGTCGTTCTGCGCCATGTCCCCTCCTGGGGTTGAGTGAGTCGCTGTAGTTACTGTACGAATACTGTCAATGCGGTGTGAGTTATGGCTTATCTGGATCATATCAGGCTATAGTGCTCTGGTCGGGAGTCACTCTGGCGTGGCGTGGGAAGGTGCATCTACCTATGCGTCACCTGGCGCGCCGTCTACCCGGAGACATGTCATGCATCCGCAACTACTTGATTTGGAAGGGGCAGCCGACGTGATCGCCGTCAGCCCGAACACGGCCCGCCGTTGGGCAGCCTCCGGACAGCTGCCAGGGGCCCGCATCGGCGGCCAGTGGCGGTTCTGGCTGCCGGCCGTGCTAGAGAGCGTCGTCGGTGCGGACGCCGCCGCCCACGCGCAAGGGCTCCCAGAAGGACACATTGAACCCAGCGTCGTCGGCGTCGCACAGCTCGCCGATCTGCTCGGTATCCACCAGCGAACCATTGCGGTTCTGCTACGAAACGGCGACATCCCTGCCCGAAAAGCTGGATATCTGTGGCGCGCGTACTGGCCGGAAATCCGCGACCGTATCGCGGCCGGCCAACCCCTGCGCGATCCTGCCGAACCCGACACGGAGGTCAACACTTGAGATCCAATTGTTCTGCGCTCCTGTCCCAGCAGCGCGCTTTCCGCCGGCACACCAGAGCGCAGGCGGTACGTGTAGCGCACTGCACCCGCAGCAACATAGCCGCTGGCACCGACACCACCACGCAGGGCCAACAGCACCCTGACCTCCCCACGGCTAAAGCCGAGGGTTTCTCAGCCGCACCGCGATGAAGAAAGCCGTCGGCGCCGGTGGCGCCCTGCTGGTCGCGACCGCCGGAGGCCTCGGTTCACTGGTCCTGCTGGTCGGCGCAGCCGGTGGTTCTAGTGGCTCGGGCACGACTGGGGGCCCTGGGGTCGGCGCTGGGATCAGTGCCGCAGTCCCGGCCGCCTTCGCGCCGTGGGTAGGCAAAGCAGGTGCGATGTGCCCGCAGTTCCCACCGGCGATCATCGCCGCCCAACTGGACGCGGAAAGTGGCTTCTCCACGACCGCGGTCAGCCCAGCAGGTGCCCAAGGCCCAGCACAATTCATGCCCGGCACCTGGGCGACCTGGGGTCGCGACGACGACCTGAATGGCACAGTGTCACCTTTCGAGATCGGCGACGCCGTAATGGCCCAGGGCCGCTATGACTGCGCCCTGGCCGCGCAGGTCCGCAGCCTCGCAGGGGACAACACCGCTCTAGCCCTGGCCGCCTACAACGCCGGGCCAGGAGCCGTCATCGCGGCCGGAGGCATCCCCCCCATTCCCGAAACGCAGGCATACGTACCGCGAATCATGGCGCTGGCCGCCAAATACGCCGCAGCACCCCCGGTTATCACCGGACAGGTCCCGGGCACGGCCGGAGCCGTCATCGCGGCCGCGGACAGCCAGCTGCGAGTTCCCTACGCGTGGGGCGGCGGCGGCCCGACCGGGCCCAGCCTCGGCTTCGCCCAAGGTGCAGGCACCGTCGGCTTCGACTGCTCCAGCTTGGTGCAGTACGCCTTCGCCCAAGGCGCCGGGCTGACGCTGCCCCGCGTTGCCGACGCCCAAGCACGCGGGGGCATCGCCATCACGAAGGCACAAATCCAGCCCGGCGACGTCGTGGCCTTCGGCAGTGGCGGAACCTACGACCACGTCGGTATCTACATCGGCAACGGTCAGATGATCAACGCACCCAAAACCGGCGACGTGGTCTCAACCACCACCATCGTCGGCAACTCATATTGGGAGGCCCAGACCTGGGCGATCAGGAGGTACCTGTGAATCACCCCAGCCGCCAACTTGTCAGGGTCCTGGGCATCCTGCTCACGGTCGCGACCGTGAGCAGTTGCGGCAGCCAGCAAGAGCTGCCCGCGCCAACACCAGCTGCCACGACTACACAGTCCCCCGCCCCAACCACGGTGGGTCCAGGTGACGTCCAGACCATTCCCCCAGCCACCACCCCAACCCGGCCACCGCGCGGCGCTGTCGGCGGGCTGCCCGTCGACCTCCGCAGCCCGGACTCCGTCGGCGCGCAGTTCGTCAGCCTTGCCTGGACCTCCGACACCGTCGTGGACCGCACTCCGGCCGACGCCGCACGACGTGCGGCAAAGCTAGCAACGCCAGCGCTGGCCCAACAGCTGCGCGCGGCCGTCTCCGCCGCAGCCCCTGGTGCGCAGTGGCAAACCTGGACCGCTCACCACGCCTACACCCGCGTCCAGCTACTACCGAACCACGACAACGGCCAACCCGCCGACACCACCACCACCGCAGTCCGGTCCTGGCAGGTACAGGTGACCCCCGTCGGCGACAACGGATGGACAAGCTCCCCCCAGACAATCGTCGTCTACCTCGCGCTCACAAAATCAACCGGGCAATGGGCAGTCTCAGACCTACGCGTAGGCCAGTGACCCACACAGCCCCACCTCGACCATCCAGAAAGGGCAACATGACCACCACCACCCCAACTCGCCTCCGCATAGTCCTCACAGGTACTGCCTTGGTCGCAGCCATCGCCGTCAGCGTCTATCTCCTCTACGCCGTCCTCATCCCCCTGTACTCCAACAGCTTCATCGGCGTCCCGATCCCGCCCAGGTTCGGGAAACAGCACTAAAGCGGCAACGCAGCAGCGACACGCAGTCAAACAAAACCCACAGCATCCAACTCTCAAAATGCATTTCGTGGCAGGATCACTGACATGCCAGCTGTGAAAGGCCGTTCGAAGCGGCCAACAGGATCGGCCACGGTTACGTTGCAGGGCCGTGTGCCGGAGAACGTTCGCGATGCTGCACGCGCTGCAGCTGACGCCGCCGGCATCAGCATGGCCGCCTACCTCGAGGCGCTGATTCTCACTGACGCTGAGCAGCACCTCGTGCGGCCGGCCCAGGAGTATCGCCAGGAGGCCATCTCCGCCTAGCCCTGCCTAGGGCAATGCCCTAGAAACGACGAAACCACCGCGGGGAAGCGGTGGTCACGTCTTAAGTATTTGGCCCGGCTTGCACCGCCGGGACCTTTTAGAACCGCTCCGCCAAGAGAGGTCGCTTTGCTGTGCCCAGAGTAGCAACGTCCTACCCAGATCCCAACCCATTCGCCAGAACCGATTCTGAGCGTGTCGCGTTCATGGTGCATCGCGCGCACGTCCTGCGCACGCATCGGGTCTGTGATGCCAAGGACCAGCCGTTCGTTAGTAGCGCGTGCCTGTATGACCGTGGGGTCCTCCCCCGCCGCCACCAAGCCGACCGTGGCACGCGTAACGCCAGCCGCGGTATCCACCGTCAAGCACCAGCTGGCGCCTACTGCGGCATACGCCCCTGGGACGGTCGGCAGCACTGGCTGGCGTTCATCGTCCCGATCGCTATCAGCATGAACACCCAGATCCTCAAGCAAGAAGAACTCTCAGCGGAGACGCTTCTGATCTGGGCCCGTGTCGAGTCCGGGTACGCCCAGGACCAGCGCACAGGCCGGCGCTGCATCGTCCGCCCGGACACGGTGGCCAGCGTCATGGGCGTGCACAAGAAGACTGTGAGCCGCTGCAGGCGTGTCGCACGCAAACTCGGGATTCAGGTCGTCATCGAGCTGGGTCGAATGCTTACGCTCGATGAGAGCACCAGAGCACGTCGTGCAGGATCCTGCCAGCGGGGGTTATCCACAGAGACTGCGCTGACGGTTCCCTCTCCTGTCGCTTTTGTCCTACTTTCCGCTACCCCTACCAGAGGTAAGGCAACTACGAGCAAAGGTCACCTTGAATCTTCCCCACTGAAGAACGCAACCACCAAACGAACGGAGACGGCTCCGCCGCCGCGCCAACCAAAGAGGTCCCCAAGGACCTGTCCAGCCCGCACTCTGGCGGGTGAACTGGTCAAAAAAGTGCCATGGCTGCGGTCAGAGCGCCCAGGACGGCTCGCCCCAGCCCTCAACCGTTTCGCGACGTCTCGCCCGACCTGGACTGCTCAAGACGTCATCGACGCGATCCAAGCTATACGTGACCGGCGCGGCCTGGTCACCGCACTGACTGAGGACCAGATCAGGACACGCCCCGCTGTGGTGTTGGCTGCATTCCTCCGCGAGCTGGACCCCCACGACGACCATCCGCGCCTGGCGCTGGTCGATCCTGCCGAACTGCGCTGCGACCGGCCTGAATGCGACCACGGTTGGATCACCATCGATGAGGCCCTCGCCGGCCACCCGCTCGTCCATCGCTGCGATCAGTGCCGACCCGGGGCTTGGCCGGCCCCAAACGCCGAGGACGACTACCTCGCCGAACTTGAACACAACGACGAGCCGCCCTTCTGACAGGTTCGTCGTTGTTTGCTCTTGGGCGAAATGGCTCGGGCGAGCCACCACCGCACCTTCTAAAGCAGCCTGGACGAGAGGGGTGGAAACCAGCGCAGCCAGTCTCGCACCGGCCCCAGCCGATCATCACTACACCGGCTCGTGTCTGCAAGCAGCCTGGACCATGAGGGACACACACTCCCCCAACCGACCATCGGTCAGTCATTCACACCATCAGCCCGCAGACGACCAACCCTCTACGGTCCCGAGATGCATCCCCATGACCGCCGCAACCAGTGCCGACACCGAGGGTGCGTCCACCGCTTTGACCTCGTCTTTGATCCAGTTGCGCGTCTCGGCCAGGAACCGGAACTGGCGCTGAACACCATGCCCGGGACGTGCACGCGGATGGCCGACAGGGATGCCACGCCCATTTGGGACAGGCGGGGTCGTCGCGAAGTAGGCGATCAGAATGTCCTGTGGGACGGCGGTGAAGGCTTCGATCGCCAGGTCGGCGTAGGTGGTGCGGCGTGCACGGCACAGCTCGCCAGCCTTGTCGAGGGTCGCCGGAGGCAGGTAGATAGGAACAGAGACAACGATCTCCCCTGCCGGATCCTGTTTTGCGCGCTGCACCGCGCGCGGCGTGTTGGGTGACTGCGCAGGTTGGGCGGGCGGCGCGGTGTGAGGTTTGGGTGCGAGTATCCCCGCCAACCCTGCTGACCTGTCGGGCGTCCCTCGGCGGGCGGGCGCGAACGCTGCACCGAGCCCGACATGCTGCGGCTGCGAAGTCATACCGCCACCTCACGCCCTGCCCGCTCAGCCTCGATCTCTGTCAGGCGTCCCAACAATTCGGCGGCCACGTTCTGGTAGTCCTCAGCCAAACCTGACGGGTCCGAACACAGCAGCCGCTCAGGCCGCGGGCCTTTCGACCGCAACGCAAGGATCAGGTCCTGCTGGATCTTCGCCGCAGCTCCCTCGAGCTCATGGACGACCAGGCCGTGGTCCCGGGTGTCGACGGCCGCGGTGTCGCTGTGCCGGATCTGAGCTGTGAACACGGGCGCAGACTGTTCGAGGATTGCCTCAACCCTTGCGCGTGCCCGGTCTCCCAACTTGTGGCCTTGCACCGAGATCGCGAACAAAAGCACCCCAGCCAACGCAAGGTCGGGGTTGGTCTGGCGGGCGGCCACGAACCTCTTGGCGACCACCTGCAGCCCGTCCAGGCTGGCCGAGTCTGCGCGGGTCGGAATCAGGACCGCAGACGAGACCCCCAGGACTGCCTCAACGACCGCAGCCTCCCCAGGCGGTGTGTCGACCAGGATCAGGTCGTAACCGCCGGCGACCCCGCTGAGTGCCTGGCGAAACGTCGCAGTGAGGGTGACGCCGTTCCTGGCTGCCCGGGCGGTCGCCAAAGCTGCTAGATCGAACATGGACGGCCCGGACGGTGTGACGTCGAGGCGCCCGGCCGCGGTGCCATCGCCCGCGAAATGTTCACGGACACCCCGAATGATGGGCACCTCTCCCCCGGTCCTGAGCGCTTCAAGGAGTCGTTCGCCGTCGTCCAGAGGCAGTCCGAGATCGCGTCCGAGGTTGCCCTGGGGGTCAGTGTCCACTGCGAGCACTGTGAGCCCGGCCTTGGCGACTAGTGCTGCGAGGTTGCTGGTGAGTGATGTCTTGCCGACGCCACCTTTGCCCTGGACGATCGCAACGCATCGGTCAATGCAGGTCTGGTTCTGGTTCATTTCGGTTTCCCTTGTCCGGTTGGGGCACCAACCGAGGTCGGAGCCCCGGTCAACGGCAAATGTAGCGGCATGTGGCGCGTTGCTTGTGGTGTGACGCGCTGGAAGACCCGAGGCTCTCCGTGTCGCCATTCAACCAGCGTTATGAGTAGCCACTCACAAGCCAACTCGTACTGCCATATGAGTTGCCATACGAGTTGGTATATGTGTTGCCATAAAAACTAATAACATCTAATTTATTCATCACATCTCATCCATATGAGATGAGATGTGATAGGGTGAAGCCATGAACGAAAGCGCGAACGAGACGATGCAGAGTGAAGTCGAAACCGGTGGGTGTCAGTGGCCGGGACGGTGCTCGCGGCGCGCTGCCGACAGGAGGGGCAAAAGGGGGCCCGCCCCGATGTACTGCGAACAAAGTGACGACGACGGGGGCCCGGTGCACAACGCGCTCAACGCCTGGAGGCTCAAGACCCGGACGCCCGAGAGCCTTGAGGAGGAGCCCGACCGGGTGCCGGTCACCACGGCTCGCGTCACGGCCGGGAATGCAGTCGAGCGTGGGCATCAGCTAGTCGCTGCTCTGCGGGAGACCGCCGAGCACCTGGCGGAATCCCTGGCGACGGTGGGTGACCCTGACGCCGCAGCTGCGCAGGTCGCTGCCGGGGTCGCGGATGCCGAAGAGGAGAGCGCGCGCGCCCGTGCGGACGCAGCCCGGGACCGCGCCGCGCGGCTGGCCGCCGAGAACGAGGCGGAACAGGCGCGCACGGCCGCCACAGCGATGGCCGCGCAGACCGAAGAAGCCGTGGGGGCGTTGGCCATGCACGCAGAGGCTGCCACGATCGAGAGGGCGGAGCACGCAGAGGCAGTCGCGGCCTCTGTGGCGGCCGCGAGCCAGGCCCGCGACGATGCTGCTGCGGCGCAACTCGCCCTCGACCAGACCCGCGAAGCCCTGCAGAAGGCTTCCGAGCAGGTCGCCCAGCAGATCGCGAAGGTGAGGGCGGGGGAGCAGGTCGCCCAGGATCTCACCGAGCGTGTCGCTGGCGCTGTTGCCCGTGCCGATCAGGCTGAGGAAGCCCTGGCCGCAGCTCGTCAGATCGTGGCCGAGCGGGATCGGCGTGTGGCTGACCTCGAGGAGGACGTTCGCTCGGCTAGGTCGCGGGTGGAGGATCTGACGACCCAGCGTGAACAGTTGCAACAGGAGATCAACCAGGTCCGGATCGAGATTGCCGCGACGATCGCGCAGCTGCTTGCCGAGCAGACCGCGGCTCGCACCGCGGCCGCAACGGCCGAACAGACCACGACCGCGCGGCTGGCCGAACTGCGCGCACTGTACGAGGAGCGCGAGCGTCGGCACGAAGCCGAACACGCCGCCGACCGCCCGACCCGCGCACGCCCCACGACCCCACCAAAGGGCTGAACCCAGCCCTGACGTGAAAGAACCCCGGCGGTGTTTGAGCACCGCCGGGGGCCGAAGGAAACACACCAACTCACTGGAGGTTCCCTATGTCATTCTCTCTTACCCAGATCATCCACCGCAGCGTCACCCTCGTGCCCGTCGTCGTTGACGTCGAGACCGACGACCTTCTCGCACTGGCCGTTGCCGTCGGCGTGCTGACCTCACCCACTGTCCGGCCGGTCCGATGAGTACCCAGCGAACCGAGGGAGAAACCCCCCATATGCCCCATTCAGTACAGCCTGTCCAAGCCACGACCACCACTGAGGCGGTCAAGCGAGCCCGCAATCAGGCCACGGTCGTGACGTGCGCGGCCGCGACCGTGCCGACCGTGCTGGCCATGCAGGGCATGGCCAGCCTCGCCGTCGACCTACTCCACTTCCCGGTGGTGGTCGCGATCGCTCTGGCCGGCTTCCTCGAGCTCGCACTGATCTCCTTCGCGCTCTTGACCAGGGCCTCGGCTCTGGCCGGTCGCCCCGGCGGGGTGGACGCCGCAGCCGTATGGGGGGTCTCGCTGGCATCCGGGACGTTCTCCGGGCTGCACGAGCTCGTCGGGCCCGCCATCGGAAACACACGGGCCTGGCAGGTCGACCCTGGATCCCTGCTCGCCGCCTGCGTGCGGCTCACCGCGCCACTGGTCGCGGCGCTGCTGTGGGAGCGGGTCCTGACCGCGGCTCGCCGCGAGCACGAGGCACGCTCACTCGTGCAGGTGCGCCGCGACCACCGCCTGATTGCCGTCGCCCAGGCAGCCCTGACGGTCCGCCAACTGTCCGAAAACCTCCCTGCTGGCTGCCGAGCCACCGCGCGTCTACGGCGGGCACGGCGCAGACTCCAGCGTGCGCACATCACCGCGTTGCGGATGACCGGTGTCGGACCGGACCTGTTCGAGGTCCTGGCCGCCGTCGGTGCAGTCGACGTCCTCCCAGCCGCGACCATCCCGACCGGACGATCCGGCACCCGACCGGACAGCCTGGGTGCGCAGGTGCCGGCAGTCCTCGCCGTGTCGGACACGTCCACTGTCCTGGCCGGGGGAGCGGACACCGGGGTGGACACCCTGGCCGGTGACCCGTCTGGTGCTGTCGCCGTGTCCGAGCCCCTGTCGGACACGTCCGCTGTCCTGTCCGGTGACCCGTCTGGTGCTGTCGCCGTGTCCGAGACCCTGTCGGACACGTCCGCTGTCC
>Ga0182021_10000249_pt1 | contig 54601 bp, 44 predicted proteins | sample 612E3MmetaG_FD_120493 | JGI IMG/M metagenome (GOLD analysis project Ga0182021, IMG submission 120493) | Permafrost microbial communities from Stordalen Mire, Sweden - 612E3M metaG (Illumina Assembly) | ecosystem: Environmental > Terrestrial > Soil > Wetlands > Permafrost | place: Sweden...
GAAGGAAGAGAACTGAGCTTATCTGAAGTCCGGGATATGAAAAGCAATATAGGGTCAGTCCTTTCCGGTTCCTATAAAATGGACGAAGAGAGCACGAATGTTATTGTTGAGTCGACCAAAAAAAAGGTTGAACTTTATCAGAAGAATATTTTTGTCAGGATTTTCAAAAGAAATTTGAATGACCGTAAGGCCATTCGCCGGGTAAAATCTGTTATGAAAAGCAACCGATTGACCCGCCAGGAGTCTGGTAAAATATTAAAACTGGTGAAACATGAAATTTCATTGAACAGAAGGATCGACAGGTTGCTTACCATGCAGAAACTTTTCAGGTACTGGCATGTCGCCCATTTCCCGTTTGCCATTGTAATGTTGCTTATCATGGCTATTCATGTTGTTGTTACAATCGTATTCGGATACCGCTGGATCTTTTAAGGATGGAACAACTGATTGAAAATATTGTGGTTTATTCTGCTGCGGTTATCATCTGCCTTGCGGTTGTGGTGTTATACCTGAGGAGGCAGAGCAAGAGATCGAAAAAGGTTGAAGCCAAGATTGCAAAAGCAAAACTGGAAGGGATTTTCGAGCCGGTTTCACTTCATCCGGTAGTAGATCCGAACAAATGCATACAGACAGGCGCCTGTATCACTGCTTGTCCGGAAAAAGATATTCTCGGGATCGTGAACGGGAAAGCCACCACTATCAATGCTTCCCATTGCGTCGGGCATGGGGCCTGCTTTCATGCCTGCCCTACCAGGGCCATCACCCTTGTAATAGGCACTGAAACACGGGGTGTTGAACTGCCAAATGTTGACCAATATTTTGAATCCAATGTAGAAGGTATCTATATCGCAGGAGAATTAGGCGGCATGGGGCTGATAAAAAATTCCGTAGAGCAGGGAAGACAAGCCGTTGAAAATATTGTAAGAGCGGGTAAAAAGCACCATGAGGAGGCCATGTACGACCTTATTATAATCGGTGCCGGACCGGCTGGGATAGCAGCCTCACTCACTGCTAAAAAGCATCATCTGAATTGCCTGACCCTTGAACAGGATACGCTCGGGGGGGCTGTTTTCACATTTCCGAGATCAAAGATCGTGATGACATCTCCCATGGATCTTCCGCTGCACGGGAAACTGAAACTTTTCGAAACAAGCAAACCGGAATTGCTCGATCTCTGGCGGGAGGTCCTGAAAAAAAACGATATCCAGATAAAAGAAAACGCGAAGGTAGAGTCTGTCACCCAGGAAAACGGCGCTTTCAGGATTGAAACCCATTCAGGGGAACATTATACCTCAAAATTTGTTTTACTGGCTATCGGTCGCCGGGGAACGCCGAGAAAGCTGGGAATCCCGGGAGAAGAACTGGAGAAGGTTGCTTACCGGCTCCTTGAGGCTGAAAACATCGAGGGGAAAGAAATCGTCGTGGTTGGCGGAGGCGATTCCGCCATTGAATCTGCTTTGCTATTGGCGGTTCAAAATAATGTGATCCTTTCTTACCGGAACGAGGCCTTCAGCAGGATAAAACCGAAGAACCAGGAAAAGATCAACACCGCCATTTCGGATAAAAGCATTGATGTCAGGTTTAACACGAACCTCCTGGAGATCACAAAAGACGAGGTGACAATCGTTTCTATGAAGAATGCGGAAGAAAAACAAACCGTGAAAAACGACCTGGTTTACATCTTTGCAGGAGGTGAACTGCCTTCTCAGTTCCTGAAGAAAGCAGGAATTGATATTACCACAAAATTTGGCGAAGCAATTTTAAAACACGATTAACACATTTTCAGATTTTTGCAGAATATGAGAAAGATAATCATAACTGGATTTATTGTTCTGATGGTTATTCTCAGCTATTCTTCATTTTCGCAAATCTCACCGGGAAATCTTGCTGCTGTTCATTCCAATCTTGAAGGAATGTCGAATTGCACCAAATGCCATGAACTTGGAAATAAGGTAATCAACGCCAAATGCCTTGCATGTCATACGGAACTGAAAGTACGAATCGATCAGAACAAAGGTTATCATTCATCCTCAGAAGCCCGCAGTAAAAACTGTACGAGCTGCCACAGCGATCATCATGGTGTAAATTTTCAGATCCTTCGTTTCGATAAAGAAAAGTTTAATCACAACCTGGCAGGATTCACTCTGACAGGAGCACATGCAAAGAAAACATGCAAGGACTGTCATAAACCAGAATTTATTACAAACAAAGCGGTCAAAGCCAAGAAGTTTACATTCCTCGGATTGAAAACTGAATGCCTTGGCTGCCATACCGACTACCACCAGAACACACTTTCCTCAAACTGCACAAACTGCCATGGCGTAGATGCCTTCAAACCGGTTGCAAAATTCAGTCATGCAGCTACCCGGTTTCCCCTGGCAGGAAGTCATCAAACTGTTGAGTGCATAAAATGTCATCCCGTGACATCAAAGAACGGATTGAAATTCCAGGAATTCGCCGGTATCCTGTTTACCAATTGCACGAATTGTCATGCAGATATCCATCAGAATAAATTCGGGCAAAACTGCCGGCAGTGTCACACCGAAGTTTCTTTTCACGCGATCAGGTCAATGGGCAATTTTGATCATTCAAAAACAAATTTCAAGCTGGAAGACAAACACCTCACTGTGCCATGCGCTTCCTGCCACAAAGCCAATTTAACTGCCACGATAAAGTATAACCGTTGCACCGATTGTCATAAGGATTATCACAACAACCAGTTCAGCCGGGAAGGTGTTGTGACTGATTGCTCCGTTTGCCACGACACAAAAGGATTCGACCAGTTTTCATTTACAATTGAACGGCATAACCAGGGTAAATTCCGGCTCGATGGGGCACACCTGGCAATACCCTGTATTTCCTGTCATAAGAAAACTGCAAATTGGAATTTCCGGCAAATTGGAATTCGCTGCAATGATTGTCATAAAAACATCCATGAGGGCTATTTAGACCCAAAATATTATCCTGACGGAAACTGCACAACCTGCCATAACCCGTCAAGGTGGAGCGAAATAAAATATGATCATTCGGTTACGGGATTTGCTCTTTCAGGAGTACATGCAATCAAAGATTGCCGTATTTGTCATTTCAAACCTGACAGTTCCAGCCGGGTTGTACAAAAATTCTCCGGAATGACAACTGCCTGTTCCAGTTGTCACCAGGATATTCATTTTAAACAATTTGAGGTTGGCGGTTTGACAAACTGTTTAAAATGCCATACTTTTGAAGGTTGGAAAATTGCAAACTTTGACCATAACACAACTGCCTTTAAGCTCGATGGAAAGCATCAGAATGTCGCCTGTGCAAAATGCCATAAAAAAATTACAGACGGGCAAAAAACCTATGTTCTTTACAAAATAAAGGAATGGAAATGCGAAAACTGTCATTAGTCATAATGTCGCTGCTGGTGCTGGTGTTTCTATCCGTTCCCGTGATGGCAGATTCACCGCATGGCAAGGGTTTTAACCTGAACTGCGACCTTTGTCACAATTCAAATAGCTGGAAGCTGGATAAAAAGATCTACGCTTTTAATCACAATAAAACCGCTTTTCCGCTCAGCGGTCAGCACCAGGTAGTAGATTGCCGGGCATGTCATCCAACGCTGGTGTTTTCGGAAGCCAAAACCGCCTGCGTCGATTGTCACACCGATATGCATAACCAGACCGTCGGTCCGGATTGCGCCAGGTGCCACACTACAAAATCCTGGATTGTGGAAAATGTAACAGAAATTCATCAGCGCAGCCGTTTCCCGCTTGTTGGAGCCCATAGAAACACCGATTGCACAAATTGTCACAAATCCGCTTCTTTGCTCCGTTTTGAACCCATTGGGGTGCTGTGTTATGATTGCCACCGCGACAATTATCAGAATGCCAAAAACCCAGATCACGTCCAGGGAAAGTTTTCTACAGATTGTATTCAATGCCATTCGGTAAACAGCATCACCTGGAGCTCCACCAATATAGATCACTCTTTTTTCCCATTGACGCAGGGTCACGCCCTCAATTGTACCAGCTGTCATACGAATGGTTCTTTTTCCGGTCTTTCCAAAGACTGTGATAAATGTCATCAGGCCAATTGGGCGACCACAACAAATCCAAGCCACCAGGCTGCAAACATTCCAACAACCTGCGCCGATTGTCATACTACCCTCCCGGGCTGGAAACCTGCCACATTCGCAATACACAATACTTACTGGCCTCTTACCGGCACACATGTCACGACCAGTTGTAACCAGTGTCATAACGGGATTTATACAAACACTCCGAACACCTGTATCGGTTGTCATCAGGCCAATTATAATTCCACCACAAATCCACCTCATTCAACGGCTCAATTCGGCACCGACTGCCAGACATGCCATAGTACCACAGCCTGGACGCCTGCTACTTTTGATCACGATGGAAAATATTTCCCGATCTATTCCGGGAAGCACCAGGGCACCTGGACGCTTTGCACGGATTGTCACACAAATGCAGCAAATTACGCTACTTTCAGCTGCATCGATTGTCATGCTCACAACAACCAGTCCCAGGTGAACAGCCAGCATCAGGGAGTAGGGGGTTATACATATACCAGCATTGCCTGCTATTCATGTCACCCGACAGGCAGTACCGGCGGAGCCTTCAACCATAATAACGGCTTCCCGCTAACGGGTGCACATGCGACCCTGCTTTGCAGCGCCTGTCACGCAAGCGGATTCAGCGGAACGCCAACGGCATGTTCCGCCTGCCATATCAACGCATATAACGGGACAAATAATCCGAACCATCTTACTGCCGGTATTGCCAACACATGCGAGAGCTGTCATACAACAAATCCCGGCTGGACACCCGCCACAATGCCGACACACAATAATTACTGGGCATTAACCGGCGCACACACTTCAATCACAAATTGCGACAATTGTCATAACGGGAATTATAACACCACACCAAATACCTGTGTCGGCTGCCACCAAACCAATTACAACTCGACCAATAACCCCTATCACGCCACCATTGGAATTTCAACCGATTGTGCAAGCTGTCATACAACAAATCCCGGGTGGACGCCCGCTTCAATGCCGACCCACAGCAATTACTGGCAATTGACCGGCGCACATATAACGACCACCTGCGATCAGTGTCATAACGGGAATTATAACACCACCCCTAATACCTGTGTGGGTTGCCACCTGAATGATTACAACCAAACCACCAATCCGCCTCACGCTTCGGCACAATTTCCAACCGATTGCCAGTCGTGCCACACCACAACTGCATGGATACCCTCCACCTTCAATCATGACAGTCAGTATTTCCCGATCTATTCAGGACATCATGCCGGTACCTGGACGCTTTGTTCCGACTGCCACACCAATGCGACCAATTACCTAGTATTCAGCTGCATCGATTGCCATCAGCATAATAATCAGACCCAGGTGAACAATCAGCACCAGGGTGTTGCCGGGTATTCCTACAACAGTGTAGCTTGTTATAACTGCCATCCAACGGGAGGTTCCGGTGGGAAATTCCTGAAACCCCAAAATAAAAACAATAGTATCAAGCTAAATTAAATATGCGACAATGAAATATGTCTTGCCGCTTTTTCTTACCCTTTTTTCAGGACTGATCCTCGTGGGCCAGAACCAGGGTGTGACGCTTGAGGGATCCGTTACATTTATTACTTCACAGAGCGTATATGTTCAATTTAACAATACCGCTAATATCAAGGCAGGCGATACACTATTTATTCAACAGGAGGAAAAATTTATTCCGGTCTTAAAAGTCAAGGATCTCTCCTCGACTTCTTGCGTCTGTACCCCATTATCATCAATCACATTCAAGGTTTCAGAAAAGGTCTATTTCAAACCTGCGTCATTACTGTCAACCCCAAAAGAGGAAACGGTTCCTTCCGCGAATGTAAATCCCGGGGAACCCGTTCATCAAACCATTCCTGTTGAAAAACCGGATAGCACCGGTGCAGGGAAACCCCTGGAATACAAGAAAAGACAACAGATTCACGGATTTGTCAATGTCGCATCCAATTCATCCTTTTCAAATTATTCCGCTGCAAATTCACAAAGTGAGAAATTAACTTTTTCCTTGTCTGCCAGAAATGCCGGCAATTCAAATTTATCAGCAGAATGTTATCTATCCTACATTCAGAATGACAAACAATGGAATGAGACTTCAAACAGCATTTTTAACAAATTAAAGATCTATAACCTGGCCATCAGCTATGATTTCGGCAAAAGAGCTTCATTATTGCTGGGGAGGAAAATCAACCCTAAACTTTCAAACATGGGCAGCAACGATGGTCTTCAGTTTGAGCTGAAATTCAAACCCTTATCAATAGGGATCATTGCGGGTTACCGGCCGGACTTCAATGACTATGGCTTTAATTCAAAACTCCTTCAATTTGGCACCTATCTGTTTAATGAATATGCAGGGAAGAAGGGTTTTATGCAAACCACACTGGCATTCATTAACCAAACCAATTCAGGGAAAACGGACCGCAGATTTTTTTATTTGCAGCATGTCAACTCGCTGGTTAAAAACCTGGTCTTTTTCGGATCGGCTGAAATGGATATTTTCGGGAAAACATTCAACAACATAGACAGCACATACAAAACCAAATCCACTCCGAAACTGACAAACCTGTATTTATCGTTGAGTTACAGGATCCTTCAGCGCCTGTCAATGTCTTTTTCTTACAGCGCCAGGCAAAACGTTATTTATTACGAGACTTATAAAACCTACCTCGAAACGCTTCTTGATAACCAGACCCTCCATGGGTATAGCTTACAGGTAAATTACTCACCGGTGAATAAATTATCCATCGGGGCAACTGCATCGTACCGTTTCAATAACCAGGATCCAAAGCCGACACAAAATTTATATGCTTACCTTACCTACAGCCAGATTCCCGGGATCAATACGTCAGTAACAGTTTCAACGATACTGTTGAAAACCGGTTATCTGAATGGCAGAATATATAGCGCAGGACTGTCGAAAGATCTGGCATCCGGGAAACTTTATATGGGATTAACCTACAGGTATGTCGATTACCATTATTACAACACTGAATCTGTTCCAACCTATCAGAATATGGGTGAATTCAGCCTGACCTGGAGGATCATCCGAAAACTTGCACTTTCTGTTTACTATGAAGGGACGTTTGAAAAAATAAATCAATATCAACGTGTCTATGCCCAGGTCAATATGGGATTCTGAGTATTCAACAATAAAACCAGCCGAAGGTAGTAGGGGGTAAAATAGTATTTTACCATTTTACCATCTGCGATGTGGCATCGAATGAATTACTTAGATAATCATATGCTAACAGTTCATTAAAAAGCCCTGACAGCACGCACACAGTACATATTGGTCTTATTGCTGGCGTATACGGAACCATCGTTGATGTATTGGTTCCAGGCGAGGTTAGCATCGTACTCGGAAGAACTCCAGTAGGCGATATTAGAAAAACCGCCAATAACATTTTTTTGAAGAAACATCAGATTAAGTTCGTCCTTTGATGGTAAAAACCAATCGCTGTGACCATCCATTGCCAGAAAATAACAAATCCGGGATGCGATACCTGCCGTGCCACATCCATTTATAATTCCCTGGGTATTGGTTTTACCCTTTCCGATATCAGTGCCTGTGCCACTGATAAAGGTGCCAACACAGCCCCACTCCGTCCCCGGACTCTGGTCGCTGGTGGCAGCCATCAACCCATGCTCACCTGTTCCGTCAAGGTAGAAAATTATTCCACCCTGGTAATACAAACCAATAGAATAGGGGATAGTTGTTACAGCAAGTGTACTGCCATATCCCGTTCCATTCATATTCGAGGCATAAGCACGTATATAATACAACGTCTGGCTCTTCAGACCTGGTATTATGCCGGAGAAAGAACCTGCTCCAATTCCGGATTCGACGGTGTCATTCTGGATGTTTGGAGTTTGACTGGAGCTGCTCCAGCAAAAACCACGCTGCGTCACTAATGAACCGCCGTCAGATGTTATATTTCCTGTAACATCAAAAGAGTTGGGCGTGAGGTTGTTGTAATTACCGGTTACCACAACGGGAACCGGGCCTGCTGCAGTATTATCACTCTTTTTCTTGCAACCCGGAGCAACGATCAGGCTTGCAAAGAGGATTGCCAAAATTGAAATCGCTGTATTTTTTTTCATAACATAAGTCAACTAGTGGAGTTATTTGTTTTTCTTCTAATTTACGTTATTGATTTATCGTATTCTTATTCTATGGAGTGTACGCGAGATGATAAAATCATAAACTTATGCAAATATATATATGCTTTAATATAATACGGTTACCAAATCATAAATAAATAGCAAAACAGCATTTTACCATTTTACCATTTGGCATGTGGCATTGACCGGACTACCTCCCGCATTTCAAAAAAGATAAATAACATTGAAAATAAACCGCACAACTGTGTGGTTTTGTTCATATTTAATTATGCATATATCTATTTTTATTTAATCTGCCCATAAATTTCATTTGAAATTTTTTCATATCATTTTGAATATCAAGCCTGTAATTTCAGGGAATCTCTTCCTGGATTTTTAGTGGTACAACCCTTGCATAAAAAAGCGTTCTTTTGATAACCTGTTAATATTTTCACTATAACGGAAATTAATCAGGGGAAATCGTTTCAGCTCAGGTTGCATATGCAGCCAGACAAATTACATATTTACATTAATATTTGAACGGCAGGGGAGCATTCCATTAGGCGGAAGTGCTTAATGTGTGGGAATAGTAATCATTTTATTAAAACTAAAAAGAAAGCTATGAAAACAGGAATGAAAAGATCAATCATTTTAATAATTGCCATGTTTCTGGCAAATTTTATTTATGCAGCACACGTAATTGTTGCTCCGGCTACCTGCTATCTGGTTGGAACGTCAGCCCCGTATAATACTTTACATGGCGGGGATACATTGTTTATGACGAGTGGAAATAAAGCCTATATCTACATGATGAATTTTACCGGAAGTTCAACTGCTCCTATAGTAGTTATAAATCAGGGCGGAATAGTAACGATTGGAACAAATTACGCTTACGGAGTAAAAATCGGGGGGTGCAGGTTCATTAAATTTACGGGTACGGGAACAAGTGCAACTTACGGATTTCAGGTAACCCAAACAAATGGTGATGGTATTTCCATAGGCGACCTGTCGTCTGATGTTGAAGTGAACCATGTTTATATTGACAATTGCGGGATAAGAGGAATAGTTGCAAAGACCGATCCCGCTTGCGGCGGATATGCATATCGTAAGAATTTCACCCAGTATAACACGATCATTCATGATAATTTGATTGAGAATACTACCACCGAGGGAATGTATATAGGATCTAGCTTCTATAGTGGTGAAACATTAACATGCAGCGGAGTCGACTCATTAATCCTGCCATCCATTCTAAACGGTTGCCAAATCTATGACAATATTGTCCGGCATACAGGATATGACGGAATACAGGTAGCTTCCGCACTGAATCTTTCGGTGCATAACAACCTTGTTCAATACGATAGTCAGTCAGGGGTAAGTTCTCAAATGTCGGGAATCCTGATAGGTGGGGGTTCACAAGGCGACTGCTACAATAACTATATTGAGAATGGTAAGGGGGACGGAATTGAAAACCTGGGACTCGGTGGTTACAAAATTTACAATAATGTGGTTGTTAATGCAGGGTTCAATTTTTATCCGGGGAATCAATCTTACCCGAAATACGGGATTTACACGAATGATTGTTCAGCCCTTTCGGGTTCTGAATTTGATATTATGTTCAACGATTTCATCAGCCCAAAAACATCAGGAATTAAATTCGCAAGTGTAAACGCAACTGCCTCCGTAATAGAAAATAATGCGATCCTCAGTCCAGGTGTGGCAGGGAGTTACATAGTAAACAGTGGCTGTACAACGATAACCATCAGGAACAACTATACTTCGGCAACGATTGCTTCTGCAATGTTTACCGATACTACCTATAAAACCAATCCGGGCTCACCTTTGATAGATGCTGGCTACCCCGAAACAAAAGGAATCGCAACCGATAAGTTCGGCAATGCAAGGTCGCAGGGAACGGCTCCCGACATTGGCGTTTATGAAGCAACATCAACCTCCGGTCTTCCGACTGTGACTACAGCTGCTGTAACAGCCATAACTCAAACCACCGCAACCAGCGGAGGCAATGTGACAGCAAACGGAGGGGCAACAGTGACGGCAAGAGGGGTTTGCTGGGGAACTGTCACTTGTCCGATCATTACCGGGTCTCATACAGCTGACGGGAACGGGAACGGAACCTTTGTAAGCAATATCACAGGATTAACTGCCGGTACACTTTATTACGTGAGAGCATATGCCACAAACAGTGCAGGTACTTCATACGGAAATGAATTATCATTTACGACTTTACCGAATATAAATCCGCCAACTGTGACTACAACTGCCGTCACAACCATCACTCAAACCACTGCAACCAGCGGAGGGAATGTGACATCAAACGGAGGGGCAACTGTGACGGCAAGAGGGGTTTGCTGGAGTACTACTCCTGCCCCGGTAACTACAAATAATCATACATCCGACGGCACCGGATCCGGAACCTTTGTAAGCAATATCACAGGATTAACTGCCGGTACACTTTATTACGTGAGAGCCTATGCCACCAACAGTGCAGGGACTTCGTACGGAAATGAATTATCATTTACGACTTTACCGAACATTAATCCGCCCACTTTGACTACAGCTGCTGTCACGACCATCACTCAAACCACTGCAACCAGCGGAGGCAATGTGACATCAAACGGAGGAGCAACAGTGACAGCAAGAGGCGTTTGCTGGAATATTACTCCTGCCCCGGTAATTACAAATAATCATACATCCGATGGCACCGGATCAGGATCCTTTGTAAGCAATATCACAGGATTAACAGCCGGTACACTTTATTACGCAAGAGCCTATGCCACCAACAGTGCAGGAACTTCATACGGAAATGAATTATCATTTACAACTTTACCGAATATAAATCCGCCAACTTTGACTACAGCTGCTGTCACAACCATAGCTCAAACCACTGCAACCAGCGGAGGTAACATTGCTTCCGACGGAGGAGCAACAGTGACGGCAAGAGGGGTTTGCTGGAGTACTAGCCCTGCCCCGGTAACAACAAATAATCATACGTCCGATGGCACCGGATCCGGATCCTTTGTAAGCAGTATCACGGGATTAACAGCCGGTACACTTTATTACGTAAGAGCCTATGCCACCAACAGTGCAGGAACTTCATACGGAAATGAAGTATCATTTACGACCTTACCGAATATAAATCCGCCAACCATAACTACTGCTGCAGTCACATCCATCACTCAAACCACTGCAACCAGCGGAGGGAATGTGACATCAGATGGAGGAGCAACAGTGACGGCAAGAGGGGTTTGCTGGAGTACTACCCAGGCCCCTGTTATTACAAATTGCAGTCATACAAATGACGGGACAGGATCAGGATCCTTTGTAAGCAGTATCACAGGATTAACAGCTGGTACCCTTTATTACGTGAGAGCCTACGCCACGAACAGTGCAGGAACTTCATACGGAGTTCAGCAAAGTTTTACTACGCTAATGCCATTTACTTTAGCCCGCGTAACAACAAATCCGGTAACAAATATTCATAGTACTACAGCCACCTGTGGAGGTAATGTCACATCCGATGGAGGTACCGGAGTAACCGTAAGAGGAGTTTGTTGGAATACTACAGGAAATCCTACATTAAGCAATTCATCTACCCAGGATGGATCAGGAACCGGTTCATTTACGAGCTATATCGCCGGTTTGAAAAGAAATACCCGTTATTATGTGAGGGCATACGCTACGAATTTAATTGGAACTGCTTACGGGAATCAACAGACTTTTACAACTTTAAGATTTTCGTATATGGACCAAGAAACTACTGATACTGTAATCTCTCCTGAAAAACAAAGTATACCTGCAGAGCAAAGTACACTTAAATTATACCCTAATCCCTGCACGAATACTTTGACAATCGAATTTGACCTGTCTGAAAATTCGAATGTCAGTTTATCCGTATATAATCTTAATGGGATAAAAATTTATAATGAACAATTGAATGTTCAGGCCTCAGGAGCCCATAAAATGCAATTTAATGCATCTTCATTGGCAGTGGGGCTTTATATTGTAGCAATAACTACAGATAAGATGGTAATTAAGAAAAATTTTATCAAACTAGATTAACAGGATAACATTTGAAAAACCAACCCGGTTACCTTCCATCAACACCCGGGATATGGGGTTCTGAATAACTATTTTTTTACTTGCCTGAGTGGGAATAAAAACCCTGAAACCCTAAGGAATCAGGGTTTTTTGTTTGTTATGAAGTGGCATTGGCCGGAGAAGCAAAACAGGTGATCCGTATGTGGCCTATGCAGATTCTGCGGTGGCGGCAAAAGCCATAGGAAGTCGCCTGTCAATTACGGGTACCGACGGACGGGAGGTGGTCAGGCAAAGCATTGCTGACCGCACAATGGTTATTAATACCGGGAACCTGTCTGCTGGTGTGTATTTAATCAGGCTGACCAATGACAAAACGGTCGCAGTGGAGAAGATTATCAAGCAGTAAGCACCCTCTGGAAATACAAAATGGCGAAACAGTTTTCGCCATTTCGCCATTTCGCTCCTTCGCCATTTATTTTTGTGGCATCGACTGGAATCGAACCAGTGACACAAGGATTTTCAGTCCTCTGCTCTACCATCTGAGCTACGACGCCAGATCAATTTGGGACGGCAAAAATAGAAAGAATTTTCGAAATTACAATACCTTTGTCCGGATTTACGATTGGACGATTTACGATTTCAGAAGGAATGTAATGATTTACGATTTCAGATTAATCAAAAATCAAAATCGAAAATCCGCCAATTCAATCGTAAATCGTAAATCGTCCAATCGTAATTCATGTTATGGAACTGATCCTCGACCTGGGAAACACGAATCAAAAAATCGCATTGTTCGATGCGGGGAACCTGGTTTGGGTCCGGACCAACAAGCGGATAAGTCTTTCGCTTGTCAGGAACATTGTTAAATCAAATCCAGGGATCGATTCCTGCATCCTTTCATCGGTAATTAAGGTTCCTGCCCCCCTTCAGTCATATCTTGAGAAACAATTTCGGTTTCTCCTTCTGGACGAAAACACCCCGTTGCCTATCCTGAATCATTACCGCACTCCTGAAACACTCGGAAAGGACAGGCTGGCAGCAGCTGTTGCAGGGTTTAATCAATTTCCGGGTCATCCGGTACTGATCATCAATGCCGGGACAGCGGTCACCTATGATGTGGTCACAAAAAAAGGGGAATACCGCGGTGGTTCGATCTCACCCGGAATGAACATGCGTTTCCGCGCCCTGCATACTTTTACAAAGCAGCTTCCGTTATTAACTTACACCGCCATTGATTTCCTGGCGGGAAATGATACGGATAAGTCTGTTCTTTCGGGAGTTATTAACGGGATGGCCGCTGAAATGGAAGGAATGATTGCCTGCTATCAGAAAGAACATCCGGGGATCAGCGTCATCCTGAGCGGAGGTGATCTTAATTATTTTGTCAATCGGCTTAAAATTAGCATCTTTGCAGTACCAAATATTGTCATCTACGGACTCCAACAAATTCTTGCCTTTAATGATAAAAAACCGCTGTAAATCCCGTTTTTACCTGTCTGCCCTTTTTCTGTTCCTTTACTGTTCCGTTTCTGCCCAGACAATCATCACTTCGCCTTATTCACGATTTGGAATCGGCGATCTGACGGCCAATGCAAATGCATGGAATTTTTCCATGGGGGGAACCAGTATCGGCCTGCGGAGTCCTTATCATATCAACTTCCTCAATCCTGCATCCTATACTGCTTTTGATTCCACATCCTTCGTGTTTGAGGGAGGCGTCATCTTTAATTATGTACAGTTGAGAACCAATCTTCAATCCACCAGTCGTACCTATGCATCGGTGGGTTACCTGACTTTTGGTTTTCCTGTTACGAAATGGTGGAAAACGACACTGGGCCTCCTTCCGTACAGTAATGTCGGTTATAATGTAGCCTCCGATGAGATCTTACCAGACGTTGGCAGGATTTACAGGATCTATTCCGGCTCAGGAGGCATTAACCGTTTTCTCTGGGGAAACGGATTTAAACTCACGAAGAATTTATCCATTGGCATCAATGCTTCCTATCTTTTCGGATCCATGGTACGTGAATCTTCTTCCACCTTCCCTGATTCTACTTATTACATGAATTTCAGGGAAGCTTACAACATTATGGTCAGCGGCTTGTATTTCGATTACGGGATCCAATATACTGCCAAATTGAAGAAAGATGTAAGGCTCACTGCCGGCGCCATTTTCGCATCAAACACAAACGTCAATGCCAAGACCGATTTCCTTGCTACAACCTATTTCGCATCAAGCGGAACCGAATATCCCAAGGATACAATCAAATCCGAACCCGGGATCCGCGGAACCATCAAGATACCTTTAATGTATGGACTGGGTCTCTCTTTTGAAAAACCCGACAAATGGCTTATCGGGGCGGATTACAGGTGGCAGAACTGGAAAAATTACCAGGCTTTCGGAACGAACGATTCATTGGTAAACAGTTATCAGTTCACCGCCGGGGTTGAACTTGTTCCCGATATCAACAATTATTCAAATTATTTAAAACGGGTCCGGTACCGTTTGGGGTTGAGGTACAACAGCACTTACCTGCAGTTAAGACAAAAACACCTCAATGAATATGCAGTCAGCCTGGGACTTGGGCTGCCGCTCCGCGGAATGAAAACCGGGATCAACCTGAGTGCCGAACTCGGTACACGCGGAACAACCCAGTCGAACCTCATCAAAGAAACCTATTTCAATTTTGTTGTTGGTTTTTCAATTTATGAACGGTGGTTCGTAAAACGTAAGTATTTTTAATCTTGAAACATTTTTCACCGCTGCCTTTCTTCCTTAGCAGTTGCCTGGTTGCCCTCCTGTTTCTGCTGGCAGGTTGTGGAAATGATTTTGAAACCGTCAAATCGATCACACATACCTACTCGGGGCCGGTGATGTCGGCAAAGAATATCGAGGTGGTCTTCAGTGATTCAGGCAAGATCCAGGCAAAGGTTTACAGCATTCTCCTGAACCGCTATTCAAGCCCTGAACCTTATATGGAGTTCCCGCGTGGATTTAAAATCAACATCTTTGATTCAGCCTTCCGGACGGAAACCACCATCACTGCCAACTATGGAAAAAGAAAAGAATTTGCCCGGATCATGGAAGCGAAAGGGAATGTAATCGTCAGAAATGAAGTCAAAAAACAGCAACTTAATACCGAACATCTTACCTGGGATGAAAACCATAGAATGATCTTCACCTCTGAACCCGTTAAAATAACTACTCTTGATAAAGTCGTGTTCGGAAAAGGTCTCCGGTCCAACGAATCTTTTTCCGATTATACCATCCTTCATGTATACGGACAACTGATGGTAAAAAAAGATTCCATCTGATTTTGACTGAAGCCTTTGTACTTTCACGAAAATTCCATAGTTTTGCAGACTCTTAAAAAAAATCATTCATAATGGCGATAATCGGAAGAATAAGAAAACATTCAGGACTTGCTGTAATCATCGTTGGGGTTGCAATTGCAGCCTTCGTTATCGGCGATTTCGGAAAGAAAAGAGCGAAAGGCACCAACGAGATCGGATCCGTAAACGGAGAAGCTATCCCCTACCAGGAATTTTCAAGCAAAGTGGAAGAGTCTATTCAATACCAGAAGGATAATTCCGGAAGTGATAAAATCACTGATGATGAAACCTACTCTATCCGTCAGAATACATGGAACACCCTTGTAAAGGACGTTCTCATGCAGGCAGAATATGACGAGCTGGGAGTTACTGTTTCTTCGGATGAACTTTTTGATCAGGTCCAGGGCAAAAATCCTCACCGTTTCATCCTTCAGTATTTCAAAGACCCTAAAACAAACGTCTATGACCCTGCACTGGTAAGGAATTACCTGAAGAACCTCGATAATATGGAACCCAAAAACAAGGACCAGTGGCTCCGTTTCGAGAAAGCAATCAAAGATGACCGCATCGAGACCAAATTCAACAACCTGGTTAAGATGGGTTATTATATGCCCAAAGCATTCTTAAAGAAGATCTATACAGAGAGCACCCAAACAATAACTGTCCGGGCTTTCTCACCTGCCCTGACAACGATACCTGATAACACAGTCCTGCTGACCGATGCGGATTATCAGGCCTACTATGATAAAAACAAAGAAATGTTTTTCCAGGAAGAGCCAACCCGTGAACTGAATTACGTGCTCTTCGAAGTGAAAGCTTCTGACCTTGACCGCAAAAAAATTGCTGAAGACGTGAACCTGATCTATAAAGATTTTCTATCCAGCAATGATCTGCCCAATTTCATCAATGCCAACGGCGACAAGAAATTCGACAGCACCTATAAGAAAAAAGGAAGTTTCCCGGGAATACTTGACTCAACGGCCTTTTCATCCAAGCCCGGCACGATATATCCTCCTTTTGAGCTGAATAATACCTGGTACATGGCGAAATTGATCGATGTCCAGGAACGCCCCGATACGATGAAAGGCTCGCAGATCCTGGTCACTTTCGCCGGAAGCCCGCTGAAGAACGAAAACATCAAGCGTACAAGAGAACAGGCAAAATCGCGGGCCGACAGCCTGATGACCGTCCTCAAAAAGACACCCGAAAAATTCCGTGAATTTGCATTGAATTATTCCGATTTCCCATCAGCCAAGGATGATGGCGGAGATCTTAAAGAGCTTATCGACGGGCAACCGAGTTTTGGGATATTCTTCAACACTGGCCTTACGATGAAGCCCAACGAGATGAAAGTCATTGAGACCAATATCGGGTATGCCATCTTCCGGTTCACATCAAAGACGAAAGCCATCAAGAAGGCTAAAATGGCCATCCTTCAAAGGAACATCGAACCCAGCAACCAGACATTTCAGGAAACGTATCTGAAAGCAAGTGCATTTGCCGGCCAGAACCGCACCAAGGAAGCTTTTGCAAAAGCATCAACTGAAAAGGGACTTCCAAACAGAACTGCTGAAAGCATCCGGGAAATGGACAATTACCTGAATGGCCTTTCTTCCGCCCGGGAAGTTGTACGATGGGCCTATGCCGAAAACACCAAAATCGGTGACATTTCTCCCGTCTTCGACCTGACAGGAAAATATGTGGTAGCTGTGTTAACCGGAACCTCCGATAAAGGCTATATTCCCCTTGATAAAGTGAAAGAACGGATCGCACAAGGGGTCCGTAATGAAAAAAAGGCATCCATGCTTTTCGACCGTTTGAATCAATCGATAAAGACGATAAAAAATCTCGACCAGCTTGCCATGCAGTTCCAGACAAAGATCGATACTGCCAAACTGACTTTTGGCGGGTTTAACAATTCACTTATTGGCCGGGAACCGGAAATCATTGGCCAGTTATTCACTTACAAGACCGGTGAACTGATCGGACCGCTGAAGGGAAAATTCGGGGCTTATATGGCCATCATCGACAACATCAGCAGCGTACCTGAAAAGCAAGATTTTACAGGAGAGAGAATGCAACAGGAATCAGGTTTTGCAAACCGTGCAAGCGGCATGATCTATGAAGCCATAAAAAAAGCAGGAAAAATCAAGGATAACAGAAGAAATTTCTTTTAAAAATACAGGATTCCAGGATCCTTTAAGAAAAAGACAGCTTTTGGCTGTCTTTTTTTTATTGAATGATGACCTTCCTGCTTTTTGAACCCCATTGTTCTCCGTTGCTGCTATAGGCTTTCAGCACAACCGTATAGGAAGCGGCAATGGTATAAATGTGAACAGGGTTGGTCTCTGTTGAAGAATAACTGTCGCCAAAGTCCCATTGATAGGTAGAAGCATTTTCGGAAAGGTTCCTGAAGGTCACGGTATCCGGAACGAGGGTATCATTGCTGCCATGAAAGGAAAAATCTGCAGTTGGAACCGCTACCTTTTTGTAACAACTTAATCCCGCAAAAAGGAAAAAAACAGATGCCAGTAATAAAACTTGTTTTTTCATCTATTCTGCCAGTATCAATACATGGTTTTCCAGAACCTCGATCACTCCGCCATTGACATCAAAAAAGAGTGGATTTTCTCCTTTGGTCTCGATTTTGATCTTTCCTTTCCGCAGGACGGATATTAGCGGTGCATGGTGGTTCATGACTTCAAATGACCCATCGTAGCCGGGTAATTGAACCAGGTAAACATTATCGCCTGTGTAAAGGACATTATCCGGAGTGATGATGTTGAGTTTCATAATCTCTCCAAACCTTATTTATTCTCACCAAGGATTCTTTTCCCTTTTTCTATTGCTTCTTCGATGGTCCCAACAAGGTTAAAGGCGGATTCGGGATATTCGTCAACCTCGCCGTTCATGATCATATTAAATCCCTTGATGGTATCTTCAATATTCACAAAAACGCCGGGAATTCCGGTAAATTGTGTGGCAACGTGGAAAGGTTGCGAGAGAAAACGCTGAACCCGTCTTGCGCGGTGAACGATTTGTTTGTCATCATCTGATAATTCATCCATTCCAAGAATGGCGATGATGTCCTGGAGCTCTTTGTACCGCTGCAGGATCTTTTTTACACCCTGGGCCGTGTTGTAATGTTCTTCGCCGACGATATCGGGAGAAAGAATGCGGGAGGTGGAATCGAGTGGGTCAACAGCCGGGTATATGCCCAGCTCGGAGATCTTGCGGCTGAGTACCGTGATCGCATCAAGATGTGCGAAGGTAGTTGCGGGTGCAGGGTCGGTAAGGTCGTCGGCAGGCACATAGACAGCCTGGACGGAGGTAATGGATCCTCTGTTGGTGGAGGTGATGCGTTCCTGCATGATTCCCATTTCCGTTGCAAGGGTAGGCTGGTATCCCACCGCAGAAGGCATACGGCCGAGAAGGGCTGATACTTCCGATCCTGCCTGCGAGAACCTGAAAATATTATCGATAAAGAAAAGGATATCGTGACCGCTGGAATCTTCTTCCCCGTCGCGGAAATATTCTGCAAGTGTAAGCCCCGACAATGCCACGCGTGCACGTGCGCCGGGAGGTTCATTCATCTGTCCGAATACCAGCGTTGCCAGGCTTTTGAGGAGTTCTGCACGGTCGACCTTTGAGAGATCCCACCCTCCTTTTGCCATGTCGTCCAGGAATTCTTTTCCGTAGCGTATGACACCGGACTCAATCATGTCCCGCAGCAGGTCATTCCCTTCACGCGTGCGTTCCCCTACCCCGCCGAATACCGACATCCCGGAATATTTCTTGGCAATGTTGTTGATCAGTTCCATGATGATCACCGTCTTTCCGACGCCGGCACCACCAAATAAACCTATTTTACCTCCTTTTGAATACGGCTCGATAAGGTCGATGACCTTGATCCCTGTGAACAGGACTTCTTTCTGCGTGGAGAGGTTTTCAAACAAGGGAGGATCCCGGTGAATCGGATAGGTGCGTTCTTCCGATACTGGTCCAAGCCCATCAATGGGTTTGCCGATGACGTTAAAGAGCCTTCCCCGTATCTGTTCGCCGATCGGCATGGAAATCGGGCCGCCTCTCAGCGTCACATCCATCCCCCGCCGAAGACCATCGGTCGAATCCATGGCAATGGTACGAACCTTATTTTCACCGATGTCGTACTGGCATTCCAGCACGATAGCAGTTCCCTCATTGTTGATCACTTCAAGTGCATCATAGATATCCGGCAGCTTACTGTTTTCATCGAATGCAACATCCACAACGGGACCGATTATCTGGGCAATTTTTGCGACTTTTTTATATTCCATATTGAATACTAGAATTTTGCGCAAAGATAAAAGAAGTACGCCATTTATAATAATTTTTTATTTTAAAGGTTAATATTATACCTTAGATTTGTGCCGCGAAAAACAAAAATCAGCCCGATAAAATTCCTGCTTATGAAGCATACTTTCATCCTTTTCATCATCTTATTGTTACCTTTTTTTAGTTTTTCCCAACGGAATATTCCAAACATCATTGATACTGTTGAAACCGATAGTGGTGCTGTGCTGCTCTATCGCAATCATACCTGGGAATACCTTGAGAATGAGCCGGTGATGATGTCGCAGGAAGAAGATTCAACCGGTTTATTCTCCCACAGCTGGATCAACGACCAGGTGTTTGCATACATGGGTGCAAGCAAAAGGGATTCGATAAAAGACACGTTACTTTCGCTTGTTTCGAACACAAGGACGTTCAATCTCCCCATTATAGGCAGGCTTTACCGGGGATTTTCCTATGCACATAAAGGAATGGATCTTTCCCTTAAAAAAGGAGATACCGTCAGGGCCGCATTCGACGGGGTGGTGAGGTATGCAAAATACAACCGGGGAGGTTTTGGGAACCTTGTCATCCTTCGTCATTACAATGGGCTGGAAACCTATTATGCCCATCTTTCGAAACTCAAGGTGATGGTGAACCAGGTCGTGAAGGCAAATGAGGTTGTAGGGCTCGGGGGATCTACTGGGCGAAGCCGTTCTCCCCATCTTCATTTCGAGGTCCGGTATAAAGATGTTCCCCTCGATCCGCAGCGGATGATCGATTTCGATAACCATAAACTGATATCGGGAATTTTTCCTGTCACCAAAAGTGTATTTTATCCTTCCGATTATGACGGAAGAGCCGTTTATTACAAGATCAGGACGGGTGATACCCTGGGACGCATCGCGAAAAAATACCATACTTCCATTAAGGAACTTTGTGCCATCAATAGACTCAAATCGAATTCTACCTTGCGCGAAGGAAGGTCGATCCGGGTAAAATAAGCGAAGAAATACGAATGAAATTTTAGCGGGTCTGTTCTTCTTTCTGCTCCAGGCCGGCATGACTGATTTCCTGCCGGGGTTTAAAAAACTTCCGCTGAAAGAGGATCAGCATAGTTACACCAATAGTAATGGATGAATCGGCGATATTAAAAATCGGCCGGAAAAATTCAAATTCCTCACCTCCATAAAACGGGAACCAGGACGGGAAGTGGGTCCTTATGACCGGAAAATAAAGCATATCCACTACCTTCCCATGCAAAAACCCCGCATATCCGCCTTCTTTGGGAAAGAGCGTAGCAACCTGGTTTACACAAACACCAACCGGATCGTTGAAGATCAATCCGTAAAACATACTGTCGATGATGTTCCCGATCGCTCCCGCCATGATCAGGGAGATACAAACGATCAATCCGGTATTGCCGTTCTGCTTAACAATCTTGGAAAGCCACCATCCGATGATGATTACGGCAATGATCCGGAATAAGCTGAGAAACAACTTCCCGAAATTTCCGCCCAGTTTCATTCCGAAGGCCATTCCTTCATTCTCAGTAAAGTTGATGTAAAACCAATTTCCGAAAATACTATGGCTACTACCGAGGGACATGGTTGTTTTCACAAAAAACTTCAATGCCTGATCCAGGAGTAATATCAGGAGAATAATGATGACTGCTTTTTTCAAAGGTCAATGGAAATTGAACTGTAACATCCGGAACATTAAAAATTATGTGCGGTCTGCTGGGGAATCACGGGTAAGGTAGTCTGTTGCCGTTTGGCTTCGATACTTAAGGTGGCATGTGGAACAATACGCAACCGGTCTTTGGGGATCAGCTTTCCTGTAACCCTGCAGATACCATATGATTTATTTTCGATCCGGATCAGGGCATTTTCCAGGGCTTTGATGAATTTCGATTGCCGGGCAGCAAATTTACTGTTCTCTTCTTTGGAAAACACCTGGTAACCTTCTTCAAGAACCTTAAAGGTGGGAGAAGTGTCATTGGTATCATGATCATTCCCGGTAGTATAAGATTCAGTGAGCAACTTCAGGTCATCGTGAGCTTTTCCCAGTTTGTCGAGGATAATCTTCCTGAATTCTTCCAATTCTTCATCCGAATAACGGTTCTTTACCATGTCGACAATACCTTCCTCTTTCTTTATCTTCACACTCGCTGCTTTTTTCATTGTAGTTGATTTTTAGAAAAACGTATTCAATATTCAAATATTCTTTTTTCCCGGAAATATTAATCAGGCGGATCCTTTATCCACCGCCTGCTCCGGAGATACTTTCTGAAGCAGGATTTCTACCGTCAATGTATCCGTTAACTCGATCACATCCTTCCCGGGAAGTACAATAGTATTAACAATTTTGAAGGATTGTGCCAGCGTTTCAGAGCAAATATACAATAAATTATTCTGAATGGCCAAATTAATCTCATCATTCCCCTGTAATACTACGCTGATTTTATCAGTTACTTCGAAATTCTTGTCCTTCCGAAGGTTCTGTATCCTGTTGATCAGTTCACGGGCAATGCCTTCTTCCAGGAGAACCGGGGTGATTGTGGTGTCAAGTGCAACGGTAAGCGCTCCCATAACAGCCACCTGCAGCCCGGGAATATCATCTGAAATTATCTCAATATCCTCCAGGGTGATCAGAACCTCCTGGTGATCGATGGACAGGTAATATTCACCTTTTTTTTCAAAATCGCTGATTGCTTCCTGACCCAGGCTGACAAGATGTTCGGCGATCTCTTTCATCAACTTGCCATACTTGGGACCCAGTTTTTTAAAATTCGGCTTGACTCTTTTTAAAAGGATATTGGCTGTGTCACCGATATATTCAATGTCCTTGACATTCACTTCCGAAAGGATCAGGTTTTTTACTGCCTCCACCTGTTCTTTAGTGGAATCACTCAACAACGGGATCATGATCTTCCCAAGGGGCTGCCTGACCCTGATGCCGGTTTTCTTCCGCAGGGAAAGCGCCATGGAAGAGATCTTCTGTGCCAGTTCCATTCTTTGCTCGAGGGCGGAATCAACGAGTGAAATATCCTGAACCGGAAACTTTGTAAGATGAACCGATTCCACATCTTTCCTGCCCGTGGCGTTGTTCAGGTCGATGAACAGCTTATCCATGAAAAACGGGGCAATGGGAGCTGCAAGTTGTGCAATGGTTTCCAGGCAATGATAAAGGGTCTGGTAGGCGGATATCTTATCTGAAGAATATTCTCCTTTCCAGAATCTCCTGCGGGAAAGCCTTACATACCAGTTGCTGAGATGCTCATCCACAAAATCGGAGATCGCCCTTCCTGCCTTGGTGGGTTCATAATCGTCGTAAAAACCATCCACGGCACCAATCAAAGTATGGAGTTCGGAAAGGATCCAGCGATCGAGTTCGGGCCGTTGATCATGTTCAACTTCCGGTTCGGAATAATCAAATCCGTCGATGTTTGCATAAAGCGAAAAGAAGGCATAGGTATTATACAACGTGCCGAAGAACTTGCGTTGCACCTCGGTAATGCCGTCGGTATCGAATTTCAGGTTATCCCAGGGTTGAGAATTGGTAAGCAGGTACCAGCGAGTGGCATCGGGTCCGTATTTGATGATCGTTTCAAAGGGATCCACTCCATTGCCCAAACGCTTCGACATTTTATTGCCATCGCGATCGAGTACCAGACCGTTGGAAACACAGGTTTTAAAGGCAACGCTTTCAAACAGCATCACCGAAATGGCATGCAGTGTATAAAACCATCCCCGTGTCTGATCCACTCCTTCGGCAATGAAATCGGCCGGGTAATAATCTTCCAGCTTCTGTGATTTATCAAACGGGTAATGATACTGTGCGTAAGGCATCGCGCCAGAGTCGAACCAGACATCGATCAGGTCAGGCTCACGGATCATTTTCATTCCATTATCTGAAACCAGTACGATGTCATCCACGAAAGGACGATGCAGGTCGAAGGTGTTGTAGCTTTCCCCGGTTACATCGCCGGCTACAAGATGATCGAGAGGATTGGTTTCCATGAATCCTGCTTTCACCGATTTTTCTATCTCTTCTTTTAACTGCACAACCGAACTGATGCAGATCTCCTTCGATCCGTCTTCCGTTTTCCAGATCGGTAAGGGTGTTCCCCAGAAACGGCTGCGTGAAAGGTTCCAGTCGACAAGATTTTCGAGCCAGTTTCCGAAACGCCCGGTACCGGTGGATTCCGGTTTCCAGTTGATCGTTTTGTTCAGGCTGATCATCAGGTCCTTGTAAGCAGTGGTCCGGATAAACCATGAATCCAGCGGGTAATAAAGGATGGGCTTATCGGTTCTCCAGCAATGAGGATAGGAATGTTCGTATTTTTCAGTCTTGAAGGCTTTGTTTTCCTTCTTTAATTTGACGATAATATCAATATCTGCGGATGTGTCCTTTGATGGATCAAAATGTTCATCGTATTCGGTCCTCACATACCTTCCGGCAAATTCAGCCATCGGTTCGGTGAACTTCCCCTGTTTATCAACCAGTGTGAGTGAACCCAGTCCGTATTGTTTGCCTACCCTGAAGTCGTCGGCACCAAAACTGGGTGCGATGTGAACGATCCCGGTTCCGTCTTCTGTCGTAACAAAATCGCCCAATACCACTCTAAACGGATCTCCGTCGTCGGGCTGTGCGTAAGGAAGCAGTTGTTCAAATCTTATCCCTTCCAGGTCCTGTCCTTTGAAATCCTTACCGGTAACAAATGGAATGGCTTTCTGTCCTTCTTCATATTTTTCCAGTTCCAGTTCCGCATTCTTTTCCGGGAAATACCGTCCCAGCAGTTCCTTTGCAAGGATGACGGTTTGTTTTTTGAACGTATAGGGATTATATGTCTTTACAAGGATGTAATCCATGTCTTTCCCAACGGCGAGGCCGGTATTCGAAGGCAGCGTCCAGGGAGTGGTAGTCCATGCAAGAATGTAGAGTTCGCCGAAAAGATCCTTGAAAAGGAATTCCGATTTTTCATCCCCTATCACCTTGAACTGGGCAACCACGGTATTGTCCTTCACCATGCGATAGGCGCCCGGCTGGTTGAGTTCGTGCGTGCTCAGACCTGTTCCTGCTGCAGGTGAATAGGGCTGGATGGTAAATCCCTTGTATAGCAAACCTTTTTCATAAAGTTTGCCGAGGAGGTACCAAACGCTTTCAATGTATTTGTTGTCGAAGGTGATGTAGGGATCATCCAGGTTCAGCCAATATCCCATTTTCACGGTCAGGTCGTCCCAGAGGTCCTTGTATTTCATCACTTCCCTGCGGCATTCTTTGTTGTATTCTTCCACCGAAATGCTCTTTCCAATGTCTTCCTTGGTGATCCCCAGTTTTTTCTCGACGGCAATCTCGACGGGCAGTCCGTGGGTATCCCATCCCGCCTTGCGGTGAACGTAGAAACCTTTCATTGTTTTGTAGCGGCAGAAAATATCCTTGATAGCCCGTGCCATGACATGGTGGATACCGGGGATACCGTTGGCGGAAGGGGGTCCTTCATAGAAGATGAAAGGAGCGTTGTTTTTAGTCATTTTGAGGCTTTTCTCAAAGATGCCATGCTGCTCCCAGTACGACCGGATCTCATCTCCGATCATCGTCAGGTCAAGGTTTTTATATTCCGGATATCTCGTTTTCATCAATTTCTTTGGGGTGCCCCGTAAAAAACGTGCAAAATTAGCGAAAAATCCAATAGGTTGTTAGGAATGAACCGGGTTATCTTTTCGGATGAATTGATAATGGATAATTGACAATTGATAATTATTTCGCCACTCATAATTGCGAGGCACGCAATGCCCAAGCAATCTCCTTATAAACCCTACAACCGTTGTCATTGCGAGGGACACAGTCCCGAAGCAACCCCTCCTCATCACTTCATCACTTTTTTAACCGCAAAGGGCACAAAGGTTAGTCGCAAAGGACGCAAAGAAATTTTCGCTTTTCGTTATTGCGAGGAGCGTAGCGACGAAGCAATCGCTACTTCGTAATTTCTTTTCTATTGTGCCTAATGTGGTAAAAAAATTAAACCGCAAAGGCGCAGAGAAAAATCACAATTCAATTCCTTTGCGTTACTTTGTGTGCACCTAGTTTGCCTTAGTGGTTAATTTTTTTACCACAAAGGATCACAAAGCCTGCCTGCCGGTACGCAGGGTCTTCACGAAGGCGCTCAAAGGAAAAGAAGAATCATGAACCCGAAACCAGACAAGATCCGCCATTTCACAATCCCCGTCTTCATCCCCATGGAAGCATGCCCTTTTCAATGCATCTTCTGCGACCAGGACCGGATCAGCGGGAGAACTTCAATACCCTCTGAAGGTGATGTCACAACCATCCTGCAGCAATACCTTTCAACCATCCCGGAAAAGAATACCGAGATTGAAGTGGGGTTCTTCGGAGGAACCTTTACCGGGCTTTCTCCTGAACGACAGAAAGCCTATTTCGAATCCGTTCTTCCTTTCATAAATAATGGAAGGATAAATGGAATCCGTCTTTCCACCCGGCCTGATTTTATTTCTGAAGAAATTCTTGGTCTTCTGAAGAAATACCCTGTAAAGACAATCGAACTTGGTGCACAGTCGATGGATGATGAAGTCTTGAAAAAATCTGGGCGTGGTCATACTTCCGGGGATACTGAAAATGCCTCCCGGTTAATCCTGGAATCAGAATTTAAGTTGGGACTTCAGATGATGGTCGGCCTGCCAGGCGATACGGAAGAAAAATCGGTACATACGGCAAAGAGGATCGTGGAACTCGGCGCCTCCGAAACACGGATCTACCCGGTTATCGTGATAAAAGGAACCCATCTGGAAAAACTCTTCAATGAAGGAAAATACATTCCACTCGAACTGGAAGAAGCCGTCGGGATAACAAAAAATGTGATGGCGGTTTTTGAGGACGCCAACGTAAAGATAATCCGGATTGGGCTTCATCCATCCGAAGGGTTACTGAACAGGGATGACTACATTGCCGGTCCGTTTCATCCATCGTTCCGGGAACTGGTGATGACCTCGGCCTGGACCGATCGTTTTCATGAACTGTTAAATGGCAAGAAAGGTGATAACCTGGAAATCCGCGTCAATCCTACTGATCTGAACGCAGCCATCGGTTATTCCGGAAAGAACCGTAAATTGCTTGAAAAACTTTTTCCGTCAGTTAAGTTCATTGCCGATCCGGAGATAAAAGAAAAGACCTTCCATGCTGATCATCATTGATAAAAAGATACCCGCCCAGGCCAAAGATAGCTTATCGGCTTATGGGCATATCCTTGAGCTGGAAACGGGAGGCATCGTTTATCCGGCCATTTCCGGCCATCCCGATATTTTCTTTTGCAAAACCCCGGAAATGCTCATCGTTCATCCAGGCTTACCAGAATTTTATTTTCAACAACTCAAAGAGCATGGGGTACAATATATCACAGGGAATCCGGATTCGAGCATCGAGCATCGAGTATCGAGCATTGAGCATCCAGCATCCAGCATCCAGCATCCAGCATCCATCCACTACAACACCGCAGTTAATGACCGTTACCTCGTCCACCGTCTTGAATATACCGATCCCGTCATCCTTCAGCATTGTCATACCCTGAAAAAAATTCCCGTAAAACAAGGCTATACCCGCTGCAACCTTCTTCTGATGAATGATGATCATTACCTCACTTCCGATGCCGGAATCCATAAGAATCTGACACGATCAGGACTTGAAGGTGTCTTTGTTTCCCCGGAAGGCATCCTTCTTCCCGGCTTCCCGAACGGGTTTATCGGCGGGGCAATGGGGTTGTTGAACGAAACCATTTTTATCATCGGAAGCCTTGATCATTATTCTGAAGGTGTTGTTGTCAGGAATTACCTGGAAGATCTGAATTACCGGATGATTGAATTATACGACGGGCCGTTGTTTGATGGGGGTGGAATCTTGTTTCTTTGTGAATGCTGAAATATCTCCTTTGGGCCCCTTTGTGTTGTCCTTAGTGCGCCTTTGTGGTAAAAAGATTAACCACAAAGTATCACAAAGGTATTCACTAAGGCGCTCAAAGGAAATTTCAACAAAAAAGGTATTACCTTTGCACTGTCCCTCAATTCCCGAAAATGAAAAAATTTACGCTGCTGCTGGCGAGTTTAATTTTTTGTGTCAGTCTTGCATTTTCCCAGATCCCCACGGGGTACTACGATTCAGCCAATGGCTTGTACAAAACCGCTTTGCAGGCTGCCCTGCACAATATCATCAAGAACCATACTGTTGTGACATACCAGTCCCTCTGGTATTATTTCGAATCCACCGATAAAAGCCGGATGGATCAGTGTGGGACATGTATTCAGATGTACCGGGAGGAACACCTCCTTATGTTTATTATTTTAACACTGATCAGTGCGGCACATATCACGTTGAAGGGGATTGCTTCAACCGGGAACACTCATGGCCGAAAAGCTGGTTCGGCGGGGAAGTTGAGCCTATGTATACAGACATTTTTCATCTTTATCCTGTGGATGGCTATGTCAACGGCATGCGGAATGACAATCCTTACGGTGAAGTCAGCAGTCCGACCTACACTTCTGAAAATGGCAGTAAACTAGGGCCCAATACAACCCCCGGGTATTCCGGAAAGGTATTCGAGCCCCTCGATGGGTACAAAGGAGACCTGGCCCGGACTTATTTTTACATGTCGACGAGGTATTATACCGAAGACAGCGGCTGGCCCGGCAGTGACGCAACTACCGGATCGCAACTGAAATCATGGGCACTGGCAATGATGCTGCAATGGAATATTCAGGATCCTGTTTCACAGAAAGAGATTGACAGGAACAATGCTGTTTACGCGATCCAGAATAACCGCAACCCGTTCATCGATCATCCCGAATTTGCAGAGGAGATCTGGGGTGTGAATGCCGGTATAACCGCAACAGGTTCCGGGTCAAAGACACTCATGATCTATCCTAATCCCGCTATGGAACATTGTTACCTGGTCATTCCGGCAGGTTGCCCGGAAAAAGACTGTCAGATAAAAGTTACCAGTGTCACCGGAACAGAGGAGCAGATCAATTTTACTTTTGAAGGGAACAGGATTTCTGCAGATATCAGCGATCTTCCTTCGGGTATCTATTTTTCCACGCTGACGATTACCGGGATACCCGGGATTTACGTCGGAAAGATTGTAAAGCAATAATTCTATTGCGTCTTATTGGGTTACATTTTTCAGCGCAAAGAGCGCAAAGAAAACAAATCGTAAATCCTAAATCGTAAATCAAATAATCACTTCTTCCGGGATAATGATCCATGCCAGGATATAGGCCAGGAATCCGACGCCTGCAGCGAAAAAGAGGATTGCCCATACCACCCTTACCAATACCGGGTCTACATCCAGGTAATTTCCAAGGCCTCCGCATACGCCGCCGAAAAACGCGGTCTCTTCGTGATCTGAAAAGTCTTTTAGGTTCCATAACGTTTTTGTTTAATTCTTTGACGAGAAGTCACAGTTAAAGTTACAGAAAGGATGTATGAAGGAAAGAAAGGCAAATGAAAGAAACTTCAATCAGTAATTCTAATGTGCCCTATTGTTGTAAGTCTTTTTTTAACCGCAAAGGGCGCAAAGATTCTACGCAAAGGGCGCAAAGAAAAGAAACCGTAAATCGTAAACCGTAAATCGCAAATTACGAATCATACGCCCACTTCACCCAGATTGCGCCCCAGGTAAAGCCTCCGCCGAAAGCGGCAAGGATGATATTATCTCCTTTTTTAAGACGACTTTCCCATTCCCAGAGGCATAAAGGAATTGTGGCGCCGGTGGTATTCCCATATCGTTCGATGTTCACCATGACCTTTTCTTTCCCCACGCCCATCCTCCGGGCCGTTGCATCAATGATCCTCAGGTTTGCCTGGTGAGGTACCAGCCAGGAAATATCTTCTGATTTCAGGTTGTTTTTCTCCATGATCTCTGCGGACACATCTGCCATTTTGGTGACGGCAAATTTAAAAACAGCCTGTCCTTCCTGGTAGATATAATGTTCACGTGCATCAACGGTATCATGTGAAGGGGGTTTCACCGATCCTCCTGCTTTCATATGCAGGTAAGGCATACCGGACCCATCTGACATCAGGATGGAATCCATGATCCCGAATTCTTCCGTTGTCGGTTCAAGCAGGATAGCTCCTGCTCCATCTCCAAACAGCACACAGGTCTCCCGGCTGGTATAATCGGTAATGGACGACATCTTATCTCCGCCAACAACGATCACCTTTTTAAAACTACCGGTTTCAATAAATTTAGATCCCGTCACGATGGCGTAAAGCAGCCCGGAACAGGCGGCATTCATATCGAAGCTGAAGGCATTCTTGATCCCTGCCTTGTCGCTGATAAGGTTTGCCGTAGCAGGGAACATCATATCCGGTGTGACCGTGGCGCAGATCAGCATGCCGATCTCCTCCGGTGCAGTCCCGGTTTTTGCAAGTAACCCTTTTACCGCCTCAGCCCCCATATCGGAGGTACCAAGACCGGCTCCTTTTAAAATGTGCCGTTCCCGGATTCCTGTACGGGAAAGTATCCATTCATCGGTGGTATCCACCATCTTCTCCAGTTCCTGGTTGGTGAGAATATAAGGAGGAACATATCCGTGGATTCCTGTAATGGCAGCTCTGATCTTCGTCATGAATAGAAAATTAGTTAAATGCTCAGATGAATGGATGATTAAATATTATTCAGTGCAAACTTTTCAAGCGCATGCTTGACTTTCTGAACAAGCTTTGACTCATGAATTTCTTTCGACATCAGGATCATATTCCGGATGGCATTGCCATTCGATATCCCGTGTCCGACAAGGACTGTAGAATTGATGCCAAGGATCGGTGTACCCCCGTAAGTTTCATAATTGAACCGGTCGAGGTAGGAGTCTTTAAACCCTCTTTTCAAAAACACTCTGTACATGGCTTCAATTTGCTTAAGTACGATATTGCCGACAAATCCGTCGCAAACGATCACATCGACGTTATCCCTGAACAATTCCCTTCCTTCCACGTTCCCGACAAAATTATAATCCTTGGAATCTTTCATCAGCTGGAAGGCGGATTGTGTGTTCAGGCTTCCTTTCTTTTCTTCTGATCCGATATTGAGAAGGCCGACACGCGGATTCTTTACATGGAAAACATTTTCTGCAAACAGCGATCCCATCAGTCCGAACTGGTACATCACATCCGGTTTGCTGTCGGGGTTGGTCCCAACATCGATGAGTACGCAGGAACCTCCGTTTTCTTTAGGGATATAGCCAGGTGTACTTGGACGGATGATGCCCTGGATGGTGTTGACGCTAAAAATGGATCCGACCATCATGGCGCCACTGCTTCCGGCACTTGCAAATGCATGGATCTCCTTGTGCTTGAGCATCCTGAACCCAACGGCAATGCTTGAATTGGGTTTGTTGATCAGTGCTTTTGTTGGCTGCTCATCCATCTCAATGAGATCAGGAGCATTCACAATATCGAATTTTTCAGGATTAATCTTTTCTTTCTCAAGGAAGGCAAGAATGATCCCCTTGTCCCCGATCAGAACGATGCGATCAGATTCCGGTAATTCCTTCTGGGCCATAATCGCCCCGTCTAGCGCAGCTTTGGGTGCAAAATCACCTCCTAAAACATCTAATCCGATTTTCATTCGTCTGGAATTAAATTACTGATCTGAATGATGGCCCTAAAAAGATCGATCAGCTAAACCGTTGCTATAGTTATTCCGGTAACTGATCAAATCTTCAGGAAATAATGCGTTGCAGCAGGGAATTATTCAGCTGTCGCCTTAACAATGGCTTGTTTTCCCCTGTAATATCCGCATTCAGGGCAAACCCTGTGGTACAGAACAGGAGATCCGCAATTTGAACACAACCCAACTGTCGGAGCTACCGCTTTGTAATGGGTCCTTCTCTTATCTCTCCGGGTAGTGGAGATTTTGTGTTTCGGATGTGGCATAATTTAAAATTTATTAGATATGATTTATAATTTACGATTTTTCTTTAACTTAGCTAATACTTCCCATCTTGGATCCGGTTCAGACGACGTTGCAAGGTCTTCCAGTCGCCGGATGATCCCGGCATCACATGTATTTTCCCCGAATTCATCTTCGGGATGCACCCTGCGAACAGGCAGGGACAAATGGATATATTCATAGATAAACGGACTGATATCAAAATGGTTTTCACCGTTGGGAACCACTTGAATCTCTTCGCTTTCCTCATGGAAATCACTGCCGAACTTAAGGATAAGACGCTCCTTCCCTTCGATCGGCAGGTCAAACGGTTCAAAGCAACGGTCGCAGGGAACCCTTACCTGTCCTTCGAAATCAAAATGAAAGACCAGCAGGTTATCTTCTTTCTCAATGACCAGATGCAGATTGATCCGTCCGTTCCGTATCTCAGAATATTCAAAATGTTCAAAGAACGAATCATCAATTTCAAAGTCGAAATGATGAGATCCCGGTTTCAACCCCGTTACAGGGATAATGAATTGAGTAAAGTAATTCATCACAAACTCCCTTCCATCAAAAAGTGCGCAAAATTATAAATTAATCTGATGAATAACAAATCTTTATTTGCCGGGTCACTGCTAATGCTATTGTTAATCAGTGTTTGCCCCTGATGTCATCTGTTTTGTCGATGACGATAATTCTCCCGGAAATGAAGGCAAATAAATATTGGTTTTAACAATAGGAGACTCCCGCAAAACAATTTTAACATCTGCAAATTTTCTATTTATGGGATTATTATTAATCGTAACCCTTACAGATGCAGGGATTCCAAAATCACATCAATCATACAAAACCCCTGATTTGCATGCAATACAGGAGATTCTCATCATGCAATACAGGAGATTCTCATTGAAAGGAGGCTGACAAATTCCATCTTTCTTCAAAATTTCCTTGACAAATATTATTTATTTGTTATATTTGACACCGGGAAAGTATATGCTACATATTTTTTCTAATTTTTATTCATTACGGTAAATTGTTTAGGTTGCCCTCTTAAGGGGTAGAGGAAAAGTGTGTGCTTATGATCTGCCCGGGAATTTATGTTTGCGGCAGCGGATGATGGTTTAAAATAATTTTGCCAGAAGCCATGAAAAATATGTTTAAAAAAATCCTGATCCTTGTTGTTGTTGTTTTCGGTTTTTCCCTCATAACCCTTGCTGATCCTCCCGGTCCTCCGGGGCCCGGAGGCCCCCCGGGTAGCGGCGGAGGCATTCCGGTTGGCGGCATGATTGACGATGGAGTAACCATTTTACTTACCCTGTCGGTCGCTTACGCCGTTTGGAGGTTCTACTCATTAAAGAAAGATAAGACAAACCTTTTAAGTTAACAAGTTGCTTATTTGGCCTGGGTGTCTTGCGGGCTGAAGAAAATCCTTTTTACGGTCAGGTTGTAAACTCATCAGTCTTTTGATTCATCACATCTAAACCCGCCAGTTTAGCAAATGGCAAACGTTTCAAATACACCTTCGATTTATAAACACCCTGGTTCGTCATCACCTGCTCAAGGTAATATCCTTCAATCACATTGGGGGTGATCCTGTTCAGGGTCTGGTTTGAGAGTGTACCGTGGAATTGTCCTTCCCCGATTTTGAATGAGAGAAAAAACCGATGCAGTATGGTTATCTTGAACAGAGCCCCAGTATAGGTGAAATCGCCATCCACTTTCAGTGTATAATTCCCTGAACTTGTGGACAAATCTTTATTTCCCGGTCCTGTGCAACCCACTTTGAAATTTGGTGTCTGTTTAAAATCTTGATTGTCTAACACGGGTGAGAAGAATTTCCATTTTTCGAACTACATTTTTTCATCCCGTTTTAAAATATGCCCAGATATTTACATAATGATTTCCACTTTATCTATATAAAATTACTGGGAATGGAGATACTTATGGTACAAATTGGGTATATTTGCAAATTGCTATGATATCGGGTGCGGCATTCTTCGTAATATTCTGATGAATCAATAAGTACTATTTTACTGCTAGCCTGATCAGAGACGTTGAAAATACTTATGTTGTTGATTTTTTGAAGTATAAAATTATAAGCTATGAAAAAAATTACATTTTTTTTAACCGCTATTTTTCTTTTGAGTGGTTATTTTAGCCAGGCAGCCCTGAGAACTGCAAGTGTAACCGGTAACTGGAGTAGTACTGCGACCTGGGGTGGCGCGGCTGTTCCGGTTGCAGGTGATAATATTGTAATAAATAGTGGCATCTTGGTTACAGTTGATGTTACAACGGCATTGGTTACGACTGTTCTTATTAAAGCACCTGCCGCTAATAATGGTATAACAATAAGTGGCACGAATGTACTTAATTGCGGTGCAATCACCATGACAAGGCCAACAGTGGATTTTAACAGCACAATTGACGTAGGCACAGGTACATTAAATGCAACCAGTATTACTATTCCAGGTGGTGTTGGAGTGGCAAGGTACTGTTTATTAACAGTTAGCACGGGTACGATCAACATCACAGGCGACATTACATTTTCAAATACTATTGCACAGGCAAGGCTTACATTTACAGGAGCCGGGACGCTCAATATTGGAGGAAACTTTTTGAATGGAGGAACTTTAACTCCGGATATTGGCACTATAAACTTCAATGGGAGCGGTACACAAACAGTTGGCACTTACACCTATTATAATTTAACTCTTTCCGGTTCCGGAACCATGACTGCCGGAGGAAATATCACTGTGAGCAACAATTTTGTTTCAGACGGAGGCACATTTAGTGAAACTGCGGGGACAATGACTTTTGGAACATTGACAATCAACAGTGGCGGCACAGTTACCATGCTTCGTGCAATGACAGTGAGTGGAGCTACAAATATCACCGGCACGATAAACTTTGGCTCCTCAAACACAACCGCCAAGGCTATGACATTCACCGGACCTATAACGCTCAATAGCGGTGCCGTTTGGAATGAAACAACCACCTTAGCGGCTGCCACTTTCAGTTTTGGCGATAGCTTCACAAATAATTCCACCACTTTTACTGCTCAAAACACTGCTCATAATTTCACAGGTACTGGAATGACAATTGACGGGACAACTGCTTATGTAATCCCAACGGTAACATTCTCAGGAGACTATACAAATAATGGGACCCTGACATCTTCAACACTTCTTAGAGTTATAGGTGCAGGTATCAGGCTTACTAATAACGGGACCCTTACAGCCACCACGGCATTATCAGGTACTGGAGGAGTAATACAGGGAGCAACCGGTATTCTGAACATTGGAGCAGCGTCTGCGATAACTGCGATTGATGCAGCCACTCCTGGTAATGTAGTAAACTATACAGGTGCAGCACAAACAGGTAAAAGTATCACATACAGTAAACTTATTCTTTCAGGTTCACTCGCAAAGACTTTCGCCACAACACCGACGGTAAATGACACACTTTCATTGGAGGGACTTGCAACAATTACGGTGAACAATGGCGTTGTTACTTACGGCAGTGCTGCAACGCTTCAATACAACACGGCAACTTCAAGAACCGCCTCTTCAGAAGAATGGATAACCCCATTTGCTGCAACCGGTGGTGTAATAATAACGAATACCGGAGCAATAACCCTAAATGCCTCAAAGGTTCTGAATGCATCTGTCCCTCTCACTATCAACAGCGGAGCCAGCCTGACTGTATTGTCAACCCTGCGACTTACAGTTGGAGGCACCACCACACTAAATGGCACTGAATGTCTCATCCTCAAATCCGATGTCTCCGGTACGGCTTCCTTTATCGACAACGGAATTTCCGGAGCCGGAACAGCAAAAGTTGAACGTTACCTTACTACGGATGCCTGGCATTATTTTTCATCTCCGATAAGCAATGCAACCGCCCTTTCGTTTATTTTCGACTACCTCATGACTTCTGATCCGACAACTTTAACCGGTTGGAGCGGATGGATCACGAGTACTTCAACACCACTCGATGTTATGCGCGGATATGCCTGCTGGAAACCTGCCACAAATCCGGGACTTGAAACATTCTCAGGAACCCTTAATACAGGAACCCAGACTTTCACCGGAAACCGCACCGCTACTGATCCATGGGCCGGCTGGCACCTGGTGGGTAATCCCTATCCGAGTTCAATTGACCTTTTAACCGGTATTTCCTGGGGACAGTTCGAATCAACTGCCTGGTTCTGGGATCCGGTAGCTAACAATTATACCACCTATCCGGCAGGAGGGCCTGGAACGCATTCGCGGTATGCCCCGCCGGAACAAGGATTTTATGCGCATATCGTTAACACCTATTCGGGAAACACAACTTTGACAATGGACAATACGACACGTGTCCATAACGGTGTTGCCTTTTTAAAGGACGCTCCCGTGTTTAGAAATGACCTACTTATGATAGCACAGAATTCCTTCAACTCTTATTCCGATAAACTATCGGTTCATTTCAATCCTGACGCAACTGCAGGTTATGACCCGGGATATGATGCTTACAAACTCTGGGGATCAAGCGATGCCCCGCAGATCTATACCCAAATCGGCAATATCAATGTCACCTGTAATTCTTTGCCTTTTGAACAGAAAAACATGGTCATCCCGATGGGTTTCAGCTGCGGATTGCCTGGAATCTATACGTTGATCGCCGACAGCCTTGGAACGTTTGATGATGCCATCTCCATCTCACTTGAGGACCTGAAACTTAACACCACCCAGGACCTGCGATCAAACCCGGTATATAATTTCACCTACGATACCGCTGACAATGCCAATCGTTTCCTGCTGCATTTCGATAACCCGATACTTGGAGGGAAAGACCTTAAAAATATCGAGCAGGTGCAGATCTACTCTTTCGGATCATCTGTTTATATCCGGTCAACCGATGGAACGGTTCTCGCAGGTAATGTCTTAATTTATGATATGCTCAGCAGGGAATTGTACCGGGAACAGCTGGTAGGCACTGCGCTTAACCGCATCACGCCGGGTATTGCCGAAGGGTATTATGTGGTGAAGACCGTTACCAATGCTGGCGTTATTACGAAGAAGATCTACCTGAATTGAAGCTGATGAGCCCACGAGCTGATGAGTTGATGAGCTGAAAGGTTTATCAGCTCATTTTTTTTACTTGTCTTATTAATTTCGGCTGACTATTTCTTTATTTTCAACACTTTATCCTATATTTACAAGGGTATTATTCATTTATTAAACTGAGTTCTCTCCTTTTTTTTAATGTTTAATCATAAAACTGAAACGCTATGTTGAACAAATTGATTGCCTGGATGCTTCCGCATATGCCCAAAAAGCTGGTGTGGATCTTCTCCAGAAAGTACATAGCCGGTGAAACCATCGAAGATGCCATCCGGGTTTCAAAAGAGTTGAATTCACAAGGCATCAAGGTCACCATTGACCTCCTCGGCGAATTTATCACCGATCTGAAACAGGCAGAGGAGAACCGGGATACTTACCTTCAGATCATTGACCGGATCCAGGCTGAAAATATTGATGGGAATTTCTCCCTGAAGCCAACCTCTTTCGGGCTTCTTCTCGATACGGAAATATGTTACCGAAATATCCGCCGGATCGTGGAAAAAGCTGTCGGTTATAAATCCTTTATCCGGATTGATATGGAAGATTCTCCCTGCACCGACCGGGAGATCGAACTCTTCCGGAAACTGAAACATGAGTTCCCGCAGCATGTCGGTTTGGTTCTCCAGGCATATCTCCGGCGCACACTTGATGACATCAAAAAGCTGGAAGATCTTCATTCACCGGAGGTACCCCTGAATTTTCGACTGTGCAAAGGAATTTACGTGGAACCTGAAGCGATTGCTTATAAGAAATACCAGGAGATTAATGATCATTATCTGGAAGACCTGGATTACATTTTCCACGAGGGAATGGTTCCCGGCATTGCCACCCACGATAAGCCCCTTGTGAATGGAGCCTTTCAGCTGATAAACAAATACAACCTGCCAAAAAGCGCTTATGAATTCCAGATGTTGTATGGTGTTACGCCTGAATTACGAAAAAGTATTGTGGAAAAAGGCCATAATATGCGTGTATATGTACCTTTCGGCAAGGACTGGTTTGGATATTCAACAAGAAGGCTCAAGGAAAATCCGAAAATGGCCAGTCACATCATTAAAGCGCTGTTCATAAGGAAGTGAGGAAGTGATGGAGTGATGATGGATTGGTAATTTATGTCACCTCATCACCTCATCACTTTGTCACTTATTTAAAAGCTCTTTCCAGCATTCCATCTCCCGACATTTTGAGGCGGTCGAAATAGGTAGGTGCAGGCTTTCCCAGTAATTTATCAACGTACATTTTTGCGAGGTACTGGCTCAGCATGAAGCCTTGTCCGCGTAAGCCGAGGAACAACCCCAGTTCCGGATCAATGATCATTCTTGGCTCCACGTAGTATCCTGCCCAAACAGCCTGGAACCCTACAGAAGAAAGTTCCGGGATCCAGTTGGTGAATATCTCCGAGGCGATCTCTGCAAATTCTTCAGAATTGATCCGGATGTTTTTATCTGCTTCCTGCGGTTCAAAGGCAGGTGAAGCACAGCCAATGATCTGGCCGGTTTCGCCGAGCTGCTGACCGTAAACTGCAATAAAACCTTTGTATTTTCTGCGGTCGATGAGCATTCCAAGAGGAGCTCCATTGATTCCCAGCATCGGGAGCCGCCGTGTGATGAATGCCTGGTGCTTCACGGGGTACAGCCCGGTTTCAAATCCCAGCATCCGGGCGAATTTTTCTCCTTCAGGGCCCAATGCATTGATAAATATTTCTGTCTCGTATTCGATATACGCTTTTTCGTGATTCAGCGTGAGGATGAAATACCGGGTTCCTTCTTTTCTCACATCCACCAAACGGCAATCTTCCTCCACCTTTCCACCATGATCGATCCCGATCCTGCGGATCAGGTCGATGACGCGCCCAGGCGTGGCCTGCCAGCAATCTTTCGTGATCAAAGCCGAGATGTATGTTGTGAGGTTGGGGTTGATGCGCGGAGATATTTCCCTTTGAAAATCTTTCGGTCCTACCATGTACGCATTCGACCAATGCATCGATTCAACCAGTGCATCATACATTTCCTGGTCATGGGCAAAGGTGACATAGTTGATGGGGCGGTAGTTGACATCATGCAGTTCCTGGAGTTGTTTGAATATCTCATGGTTCCGGCTGGCTATTTCCGATAATTCCTGCAAAGAGAAATTCGGGCGCCCTCCTGCGATGTTTCGCCACGAAGCCCCACGGCCATAGTTGAGCAGCACCGGTTCCATTTTCTCTTCGCTGAGATACCGGAACAATGCACTGCCTGCGATGCCTCCCCCGGCGATGAGTGACTTTACTTTAATCTTTTTCGGTGGATTCCCATTTATTGCAGTGATCACATGTTCATGAACTGTGCGGGGATAAAGTTCACCCATTGAAACCTGGTTGGATAAGGGCCCGCGCGGCGTGGGTTCGCCCACGATCGAAATACCGGAACCGGCCAGCCTTTGTTTCAGTCGCTTTATGCATCTTTTCCCGCGGCAGGCACCCATACCCAGGCGGGTAGTATGTTTTACCTCATCCACTGAAATGAATTTCCGGTCGCCGATTGTTTCCAGGATCTCATCCAAAGTAACATCATCACAATGACAAACATAAGTCGGCACAGCGCTTTCGTATTTGTAGGGCTTGAATCCAATCGGTTCCGGATAATTCTCCTTAACGATAAATCCCCTGATCTCTGCAAGCTTTTCCCCATGAACATCCAGCGATTTCACTCTTGCAATGTTGGTCTTATTAGGTTTCTTCAATATTTTCTCGACAATACCTTCTCCCAGTTTTTGCCCATTATTATCTACCAGGAAGCATGCAGATTTTTCAGCTACTTCATATTCGATCGGCAGAAAGAGCCAGTCTTTTTTTATGTTATACCCGAAGATGGCAAGTCCCGGGCATTTGAACACGCAATCCATGCACCCTGTGCATTTCTCAAAATCGATGCCAGGCACCGTACTGGTAGAAGATTTGGTGATGGCTCCATTCGGGCAGGCAAAGGCACAGGGATTACAGGCAAACCCAAACAGGCAGTCAATCAGCACAAATCCTTTTTCCTGCATCCGGGCAGGTGAAGGCAGGTATGGCTCTTCGATGATCTTCACCGGGTGCTGCTGCGAATCGATGTACTCTTTTGATGTAACCAGGAAGGCATCATAATCGAACTTCTCTCCCATTTCCTGGAGGATCTCTAAGGCCACCTGTTTCCCGCGTACCACGGCACTGGTACCTTCCCCGATCCGGATGGAGTCGCCGGCACCGAAACATTTTCTTCCGAAGATCTCATTGCCCTTAATCAGCAATTGGTCATCAGAAACAAGTCCCGTACAGATGTTTATGGCATCGATCCCGTCGATTATTTTTTCGGTTCCCGGTATCGCTTTAAAATCTTTACTTTCTGCAATAACGGCGCCGATAATTCCATCGTGATTTTCATTCGGAATTGCTTTCAGAAGTATGTGGGATGTAAGGACAGGGATGCCCAGTCGGCGGATGCGGTTGGCCTGTACCGGGAATCCTCCTTCGAATGCCTGTGCCTCGATGATTGCCTTCACCCGTGCTCCCGCCTGCATCAGCTGGTAGGAAGTGAGGTAGCCGATGTTGCCGGCGCCAACAGTGAGAATATTCTTCCCGAGCAGGGTTAGCTCGTTGTTCATCATCTTCTGAACAACAGCTGCGGTGAAGACACCGGGGAGGTCGTCATTCTCAAAAGTCGGCATAAAAGGAACCGCACCTGTGGCAACAACCAGGTATTCTGCATCCACAAAATAGATCTCATCGGTAAGAATGTTCTTGATGGCGATCCTTCCTCCTTCCAGGAGGTCCCAGACGGTGGAGTTCAGAAAGATCCCGCTCGGATCATCTCCGGCAAGGGTTTTGGCGATGTCGAAACCACGCATGCCGCCGAATTTCTGTTCGCTTTCAAAGAAGAAGAACTGGTGGGTTTGCATGATGAATTGTCCGCCGATTTTATCGTTGTTATCGATTACAATGTTGGGGATGACGTGTTTGTTAAGTTCTTCGCGTGCTGCAAGACCGGCAGGACCTGCGCCGATGATGGCGACCGTGGTCTTATATACGTTGATCGGAGTTTCTTTAACGTAGTTGGTGCGGTATGGAGCATAATCATGCGGGATCTCTTTCACTTCTTTTACCTGGTCGACCCGTGTAATGCAAATCCTCTTGATCTGGCCGTTGACCAGCATCTCACAGGCTCCGCATTTCCCGATCCCGCATTCAAGGCTTCTTTCGCGGTTTGTAAGACTATGGCTGTGAACCGGGAATCCTGCCTGGTGAAGTGCGGCAGCAACGGTAAATCCTTTTTCCCCGGTGATCTGCTTTCCTTCATAAAGAAAGGTCACTTTTTCGGAAGGATGGATCTCAAGGATCGGATGAGTTTCGATTTTGTACATGGCAGCGATGCAATTGGAACGAGTTCGTGATAAAAAGAAAAATGTTCTGAATCGGAATGCAAAATTATGGTTTTTCCCGATTCCGGATGGAAAATCACCAGGGTTTTATCCTCTTCTTTTTTAAAAGTGAACATAAAACCCTAACGTGATGAGGTTTTCCAGCTGGATGCTCCGGCTGATCATCTTTTCGTAAAAAATCCGGGTCTGGATGCTTGCTTTCAGGAACCTGTTGATCCCGATCCCGAAATTATTTTTCAGGTTGACATCCACCGGGGAAGTGTAATTTTTGAACACCAGAAGATCACAATTCCACCTCAGCTTTTTAAAGAATTCCTTGTCTGCAAGAAATTGCAGGCTGAGCCCATATTCAAAAAGGTGGTCTTTTCCTTCCGGGACTCCATAAAATTTGGTGACTTTCTGTTTGCCAAAGATGGTTTTGTCGCGGATGCAGGTAAGTTTTGCCGTTGACAGACCCAGGTTGAGTGATCCGAAATCCTTCCATTTTACAGAAAAACCACCGGAGAATGTCCAGATTAAAGGTGTACAGAAAGATGAATTCAGGATTTTGACGATTCTTCCGCTGTCGTCAACAGAATAGTCATACCCGTTCATGATCCTCGAAGTCAGGATGGAGTTCAGCGTAAAATTCAGGTTCTTATGGATCCGGATATCGAACCGTGTATTCAGGGTGTTGTCGTCGGTCTGAATTTTTGTAAGACTGTCGAAATAGCTTTGCAGTCCGAGGTTGTGCAGGAATGATCCGGAAAAACAAACCATGCTGTCACCGGAAAAGGAAAACTTATATTTTAAATTCTGGAGGAAGGCGACCTGGTTGGCATTTTTGTCGTGATGCCAGTTCAGGAAGAGAAAATTGCTGAAAGAGAGGGAATACTCCAGTTCCTTTTCATATTTGATCTTTTTTCCGGAGATTTCTTTTTTTAATGAATCAAGGGAAAAACAGGATTGGGTATTTGCGGATGTTGCAAGAAACAGGCAAAATACCAGTAGTGATTTTTGTTTTTTCTTTCTTCCCCACAAACTCCAACATTTTAGAAAAAACGAATCGCGAAATTTTTGAATTTATTGATACATTCCTTTGCGGACTTTGCTCTTTCTTCGCGTTCTTTGCTGTTAACCCTTATTTATACTCGCTATCATTTAAAAGAACTGATCCATTGTCTTCATTAATAAAGTCTATTTAACCGCAGAGGGCGCAGAGTTTATGCAAAGAACGCAGAGGAGTTGTTACATTAATAATTAACATTCCGGGTTATGATACCATTTATTGCGATTTGTTTACAACTCTTTTGATCCCGTTTTTTAACAGGACAACATTAAAATTTATAAGCAGTCCAAGTCTAAAATTTCCAAGTTTCATGTATGTCAGTGTTTGCGCCAGGTGAATTTCGTTGAGGGTTTCAACACTTTTTATTTCAATTACCACCTTGTTTTCAGCTAACAAATCAATTCTATAGCCACATTCAAGTTTAATGTTATTATATACCAGCGGTATTGGCTTTTCTCTCTCAATATAAATTCCTGCTTTTTGCAGTTCATAAAATAAGCATTCCTTGTATGCACTTTCCAGTAATCCCGGCCCTAGAATCTGATGTAATTCAATTGCCCTGCCAATTATTTGATGTGATATTTCGTTTTCCGTCATTGTTTACCTTTTTTTAGTGCGAATACGTCCATCTTTCTTTGCGAACTTTGCTCTTCCTTTGCGTTCTTTGCGGTTTCTTTTTTATTATCCTAAATAACTTGATTCAAAAAAATCGAATCATCAAACCCCGGCATCTCTTTTAACCGCAAAGGGCGCAAAGTTTATGCAAAGAGCGCAAAGAATCACTAATTCCTCTTACATACCAAATGCGTATATTTCTTTATTGTATCGCAGTTAATTGCCGTTCCACCTGTTACAAATAGAAGTTCAGCCTTACTATTGAAAAGAAGGTTCTTTGGAACACCTCCCCCCTTGAATCGATCAATCAGGATCCTTTTATCAAAATCTTTGATGAATTTTTCCTGCTTGAAGACTTCATCAGTTCCGTATTTCTTGGAAACCAATAAATAGGGAATATGATTATAGTTCGCTTCAAATATTTCTTTTTGTAAATTTTTAATGTTTAAATCCTGGCTTATAATAATTAATTGAATCGAGTCTTCAGGAAATTGGGGTATAAGCTGGGTGTTTTTGATTAATGATTTTTCACTTACTGGACACCATGAAGCAACAAACATCACCAAGGAAAATTTCTTCTCAGCAATGATGTTTTTCAGATTATCCGTTTCAATTTTTTGAAAAAGGATATTGGATGGAGAGGGATATTCATAAATCTTATGAATAGAGCCGTAATCGAATGGCAATATCTTTGCACTATCCTCTTTTGTAAGGGATTTGGTGCCGTCGTCAACCTGTCGCGATCGCATTACAATGCATGAATTAATCAGCAGGAAGACCCAAAGAAATAGCCAAAATGGATTCTTTTTCATGGGACAGAATTTTGATTTAACAAATTAAATTATAAAGGAAGGCTGTCTTAGAAAGATCTGAGACAGCCTACTCGTTCCGATTATTTAAATATTACAGTCACCACATCTCCATTTTCAGTATAAGAATATTTCCCTACAGAAAGTCTGAAATTAGCAGATAGCCCAAGTGTTCTCAGTATCTCTTCTGAAAAAGTTCCATCACCATCAAGGATGAAATAACCATTATTTACCAGTTCCTTCCATGTTTCGGGAAGAATTCCTCCCCTCTTAGAGAATGAAAATGCAATTTCATTATTCGGCCTTGTTTCCAGGGTTCCACGGATCTGGCCTTTTTCAATAACCTTGAACTCTATTGATATGTGAAAGCAACATCCTTTGTCCCTTGGCAAACAACTTTTTGTTGTACCATCCCAATAGGCTTTTGAAGAAAAATCGATGCCAATACCTATTGGTAATGAATTCGTTGATGCAATTGTTTGAATACTTATCCCTATAATCAAGGCAAGCATAATAGGTAGAATTAAAAATATTTTTTTCATGACATTCAATATTAATATTCTCTCATCCTGCCGCATTCCCCGCCGGCAATCTGCGGTCAATCATTAGATTGTGGAAGCAACGATTGCACCTACCTGAAAAAAACCACCCTTCCTGCGATCATTTTTTCCGATTAACCGATCTTTTCTCCCCTGCGTACCTCCTTTTTTTTTAATTACTCTGGCTTTATCGGTCGGGAAGTCAAAAGGTAATACGGTCAGGGCAGTTTTTTTTCACATTTTTTATTTCAAAACTTTAATTAAATAAAAATCATTATTTTACAGAATTTGCTTGGATATTAGTTAAAAAATTTTTAGTATCTTTGTAGACTCAATTAATTTCAGAAAAACAGAAGGAATTTATGGAAAAAGCAAAAGTTTTATTTGTTGCTCAAGAGATCATGCCTTATCTGAAAGAAAGCCATATGGGACACATTGGCAGGCACCTGCCGCAAGGTATCCAGGAAAAAGGAAAAGAGATTCGTACATTCATGCCCCGTTATGGCCACATCAATGAAAGAAGGAACCAGCTTCACGAAGTGATCCGCCTCTCCGGAATGAACCTGATTATTGATGATACCGACCACCCTCTCATTATAAAAGTGGCCTCCATCCAACAAGCCCGGATGCAGATCTATTTTATCGACAATGAAGACTACTTCCAGCGGAAGTTCATGCTTACCGACAAGAACAATAAGTTTTTCAAAGACAACGACGAACGCGCCATCTTCTATTCAAGAGGTGTCCTGGAAACGGTAAAAAAACTCGGATGGGGTCCCGATGTCGTGCATTGCCACGGATGGATCACCAGCCTGGTTCCCCTGAATATCAAACGCGCCTATAAAGATAACCCCCTCTTTACCGATACCAAAGTAATTTATTCGATTTACGACGATGACTTCCCCGACCTGCTGAATAAGGATTTCGCAAATAAAATCAAGATGGAAGGCATCACAACAAAGGATCTCAAACACTATAAGAACGCAAACTACGTTAGTATGATCAAGGCAGCAGTTGATTTTTCGGATGGAATCATTTTCGGTTCACCGAAAATCAACCCTGAACTCAAGAAATACGTCATTGAATCCGGGAAACCGTACCTCGAATTCCAACCAATGGAAAAATACATCGATGCCTATTCCGATTTCTATGATGAAATCCTTGTACATGAATCAGTCGAAGTTGACTAATAACGGAACCTACTAACCTGTTTCCTTTGAAATCGAACCATTTCCGCATCTTTAGCATCCTTGCGTCCCTGGTCCTTCTTGTTTTACTTGTATACTCATGTAAGAAAGACCCATACCAGGTCGGGATTAACCTTCTTCCTCCCAGCGACACACTGAATATTAAAACCACCGACACCGCTTCCTGTGTAGCTTATTCAGTATTGCAGGATTCCGTCCGTACCGACGAAACCTCACTGAGCATGCTGGGATCCCTGATGGATCCGATATTCGGCTCTACCACCGTCGGTCTTTATATGCAGTACAGGCTCTCTGCAGAAGCCCCTGATTTCGGAACCAATCCCAGCCTTGATTCCATCGTTCTGATGATCCCTTACGGAAAAATCTACGGCGATACCAATGCCCTGCAAACCCTGAGAATTTATGAACTCAGCCAGAATATTTACTTTGATAGCGCCTATTATTCAAACCGTACGGCTGAAACCTATGGTATCCCGATTGCAAATTATACATTCAGGTATGCTCCAAGGGACAGCCTGACCATTGATGGTGTCAAAACAGCACCTCATATCCGGATCAACCTTAACAAACTCACAAAATATTTCGGCAACAAACTGCTCAGCACTCCAACAGGTACCCTGAGCACGAACGTCAATTTCCTTGGGTTCATGAAAGGGTTGTACATCGAATCAACACGGGCCCAGTCAGGCGGTGCTTTATTATCCTTCGACCCTACCAGTTCGCTTTCGAGAATTATTATGTATTTTCATAATGCAGCTAACGACTCGCTGCATTTCGATTTTGTTGGCAATTCGCTTTGCGCCCGGTTTAATCATTTCGATCATAATCAATACCTGGATGCAACGCCCGAATTCAGGCAGCAGGTTATTCAGCATGATACCACCCAGGGGAAAAACAACCTCTTCATCCAGGGACTTGGCGGGGTTAGGGTACGGCTCCGGCTTCCTTTCCTTAAAGACTTTGGAAAATCAGGAAAGATCGCTGTCAACAGTGCGATATTGACGATTAAAAACGCAGAAACCGACACCACGCTCCAGCCTCCGGTTGACCTGACCCTGGTTGTAGTGGATTCAGCCGGGCATGTGGGCTTCCTTATCGACGAAAATGAGGGGTCTTATTATTTTGGCGGATCTTACAACACTTCTGCCCGAACCTATCAGTACAGGATTACACGCCATATGCAACAGGTCCTGGATGGAAAAATAAAAAATTATGACATGTTCCTTATGGCCAATAATCCCACCGCCAACGTGCTTGTGGCAAATCGTGTTAAGCTGACAGGAACCAAACCACAGCTACCTTCTTTTTCCGCCGACAGGATCAAATTACAGGTTATCTATACAAAACTTCACTGACCCTCGGGTTAACCCGTTTGCTTTTTCGTCTGATTTCTAACTTCTTATTTTTGATTATTCAGGCAAAATCTGCTACCTTTGATCTTCCTAAGTCATTATTATGTGTGGAATTATTGCTTATATCGGTCCGCGGGAAGCTTATCCCATCCTAATTAAAGGGTTACACCGGTTGGAATACCGGGGATACGACAGCGCAGGAGTATGCATACTGAACGAAGAACTGTCCATCTATAAATGCAAAGGAAAAGTTTCAGAGCTGGAACATTATATTGAAGGTAAGGATACCTCAGGAACAATCGGCATGGCACATACCCGTTGGGCAACCCATGGCGAGCCTAACCAGGTGAATGCACATCCTCATTTTTCCAGGAATAAAAGCCTCGCAATCATCCACAACGGGATCATTGAGAATTATGCTTCTCTCCGCAGTGAGTTGATCAACCGCGGATATATTTTCACCAGTGAGACGGATACGGAAGTGCTTATATACCTTATCGAAGACATCAAGGAAAATGAAAAGGTGGAACTGGAAGAGGCGGTACGTATTGCGTTAAACCAGGTGATCGGTGCTTATGCGATCGTGGTGATATCGAAAGAAAATCCTGATCTTCTCATTGCTGCACGTAAAGGCAGCCCAATGGTGGTAGGGGTCGGTAAAGGTGAATTCTTCGTGGCCTCGGATGCAACACCCATCGTGGAATATACCAATAACGTGGTATTCATGAACGATGAAGAGATCGCGATCATCGAGCGCAACAAAGAATTGAAGATAAAAACCATTAAGAACAAGAATAAAACTCCCTATATCCAGAAGCTTGAACTCAATCTGACCTCTATTGAAAAAGGTGGGTTTGATCATTTTATGCAAAAGGAGATCTATGAACAACCCAGGTCGATCCGTGACAGTATGCGTGGACGGTTGCATCCTGAACAGGGAATCATTGCCCTCGGAGGGATTCGTGAGTACGAACAAAAACTGATCAACGCAAAGCGCATCATCATTACGGCATGTGGAACATCCTGGCATGCAGGACTGGTCGGTGAGTATCTTTTTGAAGATCTTGCCAGAATCCCGGTGGAAGTGGAGTATTCCTCCGAATTCCGTTACCGGAACCCGATCATCTGTGAACAAGACATCCTGATTGCCATATCGCAATCGGGGGAGACAGCAGACACGCTGGCAGCCATTGAGCTTGCCAAATCGAAAGGAGCAACTGTTCTTGGAATATGCAATGTGGTTGGTTCATCCATTGCAAGAGCAACCCATGCGGGCATTTATACCCATGCGGGTCCTGAAATCGGGGTTGCCTCTACCAAAGCATTTACGTCACAGGTTGTCGTACTGACCCTGATGGCGCTAAAGATTGCACTGAAAAAAGGAACCATCACCCAATCGCGGTTTCACACGATACTGTCGGAACTGGAGACCATTCCGGATAAAGTGGAGGCTACACTGAAACAGAATGAACAGGTAAAAGCAATCGCAAAGATTTACAAGAACGTGCGGAATTTTCTCTACCTGGGACGAGGCTACAATTTCCCCGTTGCTCTGGAAGGCGCGTTGAAACTGAAAGAGATCTCCTACATCCATGCCGAAGGTTATCCTGCCGCCGAGATGAAACATGGTCCCATTGCACTTATCGACGACCAGATGCCGGTTGTGGTAATCGCAACAAAAAAGGGCACCTACGAAAAAGTCATCAGCAACATCCAGGAGGTGAAGGCACGCAAAGGAAAGATCATTGCCATCATCAATGAAGGGGACAAGGTGGTAAAAAAACTGGCTGACCATTACATTGAGATCCCGGAGACTGAGGAATTCCTGGTTCCCCTGCTCGCTACGATACCCTTGCAACTTCTTTCCTACCATATCGCAGTCATGCGCCATTGCAACGTGGATCAACCCAGGAATCTAGCAAAATCAGTTACCGTGGAATGATTGCTCGCATTCTGAAATACATCCTTTTCTTCTTCGGATGCCTTTTTCTCATCCTCTTTATTTTCTGTCTTACTTCTGGCCCTTTCTGGACCTGGTATAACCTGAGCACGAAACATGCAGGGATCCACCGTCCCCCAAGGTTCATCGTGGTACTGGGAGGAGGAGGAATGCCCAGTGAGTCGGGGTTGATGCGCACCTGGTATGCTGCCCGGCTCGGGAATCATTTTCCCGCTTCTAAGATCATAATTGCACTTCCAGGGGATACTGCCGACAGCCTGAGCTCTGTCTGTCAGATGAAAGAAGAACTTATTTTACGCGGGATTTCCGCAAAGAGGATCTCGTTTGAATCTCTGGGAACCAATACAAGGGCCCAGGCAATTAACATTTTTAAAGGAATATCGAACATTGCCCCCTCCCCCAAGGGGGAGGGAGTTGGGGGGAGGGGTATCTTAATTGTAACCTCCCCCGAACATCTTTACCGTGCCGTACTGACCTTCAGGAAGGCTGGTTTTAGGATGGTCGAAGGGTTGCCGGCCTTTGAAACAGCCATTGAATCCGAACTTTCCTTTGACGACAACTTACTGGGTGGAAAAAAATGGCTGCCTGCCATCGGGAAAAATATTACCCTCCGCTACCAGTTCTGGTCACAGTTGCATTATGAAGAATTGGTAATCAGGGAATGGCTTGCGATTGCTTATTATAAACTGAATGGTTGGATTTGAATTAAATAGCGAAATTGCGAAGTAGCGAAAATCCAGGACCAAATATCCAAAAACCGATTTTTCATTTTTCACTCTTCATTCTTCATTTTATTAAACATATTCATCGTCCTGTCAATCCCTGACAGGGCAAAATTCTTGATGATATCCACGCAGGTTGTGATCTTTGGAAGCAGGATCTTTTCTTCTTCCTTGGTCCACTGACTCAATACATAATCAACCTGCCTGCCCTTCGGGAAGTCATCGCCTATGCCAATGCGCAGACGGGCATACTCGTTGGTGCCGATCTCCTCATTGATACTGATCAGCCCATTGTGGCCACCATCGCTGCCTTTTTTCCGCAGTCTCAGGGAACCAAGCGGCAGGGCAAGGTCGTCGACGATTACCAGAATGTTTTCCGGAAGGATATCTTCCTTCGTCATCCAATACCTAACAGCTTTTCCGCTCAGGTTCATGAAGGTGGTAGGTTTAATAACGACAAAGGTTCTTCCTTTTAGTGAAGTCCTGGTAACCGAAGCATACCTTGCGCTTTCAAAGGCCACTTTGCGGTCAAACGCAAATGCATCCGCCACAATAAACCCGATATTGTGGCGGGTGTTGGCGTATTCATCACCGATGTTTCCGAGTCCGATGATGAGGTATTTCATATAAGGTCTGGCATTAGCAATTGGCCATTAGGAAAATAATAATTGTTTATTGATAGTTATTTCGCTACTTCGCCATTTCACTATTTCGCTATTTAAAAAAGAAGGTGTAAAGTTAGCAACCCTACACCTCCTGTGCAATGAAACCGGAAAAAGATTATTTCTTATCTTTCTCTGCTTCACCTTCCTTGCCTTTTTCAGCGCCTTCGGCAGGTTCAGCACCTTCAACGGCAGCGCCTTCAGCAGGGGTTTCTTCCACCAGCACGCGGGCCGTACGAACACCTATGATGACGGTGTTGGGAGAATCCATGAAGGTGATGTTCTCTATATTAAGGTCTTTAACTTTGATGGAATCGCCGATATCCAGCGGATCGATGGAGACCGTGATCTCGTCGGGAAGATTCTGCATAAGTGCCTGGAGCTTCAGTTTCCGGGTCTTAAGGATCAGCTTGCCCCCTTTTAATACACCAGGTGCCGTACCGATAACCTTTACCGGGACACTGATGTTAACGGGTTTTTCCGGCTGGATTTCAAGGAAATCCACATGGAGGATATTGTCTGTTACAGGGTGATATTGCACATCCTGGATAACTGTATTGTAGGTTTTTCCTGCAACGTCCACATTAACAATATAGACTTCAGGAGTAAAGATCAGTTTACGGAAAGCCTTATCACCTGCCACAAAATGAATCTGTTCCTTGCCACCATACATAACACAGGGAATATTTCCCTCCTTGCGATGTTTTTTAGCATCTTTTTTCCCTACGTTCTCACGGAGAGAACCGCTCAATGATACTGTTTTCATGATTTCTAATTAGTAATTAATAATTGATAATTATAGTTATAAAGTTTGTAAAGTTCTTAAAGTTATAAAGTTAAAAGTGTTACGTTTTAAGTATTAATTCCGGCACTATTATTAACTCGTCAGCTCGCCAACTCATCAACTTGCCAGCTTTTTTCGGGCTGCAAAGGTAATGATATTTCTTTCAGAAGCTAATATTGGCGGGATTATTTGTCACGCGTTAGATCCTACGTGTCACAGTATTTTTTAATATTTCGCTCTTTATTCTTTTGTCCACTTGTTTAAACTGTCCGCCTGTCCGCTTGTTACTCCCCGAACTTAAATAAAGAACTGATCGACTCATGGCTTTCCACGCGTTTAATGACCTCTGCAAAGAGGCTGGCAGTGGAAAGGACTTTAACTTTTGCGCTTTTCTTCTTCAGTGGGATGGTATCGGTTACCACCATTTCGACGAGGGGTGATTTTTCGATCTTTTCCATGGCATTATTTGAAAATAGCGGGTGGGTGCAGATGGCCCGCACGCTGCTTGCCCCGTTTTCCATTATGATGTTCGCTGCTTTGGTGAGGGTTCCGGCAGTATCCACGATGTCATCCACCAGTACCACATCTCTTCCGGTTACATCTCCCACCAGTGCCATTTTACCCACTTCATTGGGTTTGTTGCGTTGCTTGTAACAAATTACGAAGTCGGTGCCCAGGAATTTTGCATAAGTGCCCACCCTGCGGGTGCCACCGGTATCGGGGGAGGCCATGGTCAGGTTCGGGAGCCCCAGTTTTTTCAGGTAAGGTACGAAGATCGATGAGGCAAAGAGGTGGTCGACCGGGACGTCAAAGAATCCCTGGATCTGGTCGGCATGGAGGTCGATGGTGATGATGCGTTGTACCCCGGCAGTGGAGAGCAGGTTGGCCATCAGTTTGGCGGCGATGGAAACGCGGGGTTTATCTTTACGGTCCTGGCGAGCAAACCCGAAATAAGGGATCACGGCAATAATGTTGCGTGCTGATGCCCGGCGGGCGGCATCAATAAGCATCAGCAGTTCGAGAAGGTTAGAGGCAGGAGCGAAAGTGGATTGAACGATAAAGATGTCATTCCCCCTTATATTTTCTTCAAAGGAGGGCTGAAATTCTCCATCGCAGAAGTCGGTAACGACAACGGTACCGAGTTCGGTGCCATAGCTCTGGGCTATCTTCTCGGCCAGGTATTGCGTGGTGCGGCCGGAGAAAATTTTTACTTTGTTGGGCATACTTGGGAAGGTTTGGAATCGATGCGAAATTACGGTGTTCGGGTTAATTATCCAAATCGAAGCTAAATGCTTTTCGCTGTTTGCTATTGGCATAGAAAGAAAATTTAAATATCTTTGCAGCCCTCTACGCCCGGATGGCGGAATAGGTAGACGCGTTGGTCTCAAAAACCAATGAGAGCAATCTCGTGCCGGTTCGATTCCGGCTCCGGGTACAAGCAAGGCAAATTAATATGCTATTATCCAAATAATTACCTAAATAACAATGTGTTAAGGTAAGAATCTGGGTGCGAATTTTCGATTAAAAGGTTAGTGAAAACCGGCCTTTAATTTTTTCTAAAAGACCTTTTCTTTCTTGGGGAATTCCTAATACTCCAGTGTTTATTTATATTTTGGCAAGTTTCTTTATTGTAATTCAGGAAATGTAGCGGTTAGATGTCTCCTTCAGTCGTTTAAACATAAGTTTGCAGAATTTGTAAATCAGATGGCTCAATAGGTATTAATTCATCATCCTGTATTCATTGGGAGAATGTCCCGTTTCATTCTTGAACATCCGGCTGAAATGCTGTGGGTATTTGAACCCTAATTCGTAAGCGATGGTACTGACCGATTTACTTGTATCAAAGATTTTCTCTTTGGCAAGTTCTATCACTTTCCATTGTATGTGTTCGAGGGGTGACCTTCCAGTCTCTTTTTTGATTAAATCTCCTAAATAGTTGGCCGATAAATTAAGATTATCAGCACAATATTTAACTGTTGGTAATCCAAGGGTTTGAGTTTTCTCTGAGTTAAAATAGTCATCCAGAAATCCCTCAAACTTCACCAAAATGTCTTTGTTGACATGATTTCGGGTTACAAATTGCCGGTCATAAAACCGTACACAATAGTTCAGGAGAAGTTCGATATTATTTGTAATCAGTGTTTTACTATGTTTGTCAATAGCTTGCTTTAACTCATAATCAATTTTTTTTAAGCAGTCTATGACATTCTCTCGTTCCCTTTCTGACAGATGCAAAGCTTCATTTACTTCATAGGAAAAGAATGTATAGTCTTTCATCGAGTGCCCAAGGGTAGTTCCACGAATCAAATCAGGGTGAAAAAGTAAAGCCCATCCCTTTGGTTGAACTAATTCTTCCTTATAGATTCCAAGAACCTGTCCGGGAGCAATGTATACCATAGTTCCTTCCTCATAATCATAATAATTACACCCGTATTTCAAGTCCCCGCATTTCACTTCTTTTAAAAAAACACAATAGAAACCAAATTGGTTTCGAGAACCCGGTATTGGCTTGACTTTTGAAAAATCAATGACACTCACAAGCGGATGAAGGGTCTCAACACCCATCCTTGCATTGTATTGAGAAATAGTGTCAATTTTTAAGAGAGTTTCCATTTTTACATTGTTAAAATCTTCAACAAAGGTAAAGCAGATTAGGAAGGAAAACATCTTGAATAAGCCAAATCAGTAATCATGGTATGAGAAACAGTAATTCATATACTAGCCAGTACCTTTTTTCAGATGAAATTTGCAGTGTCAAAATTTGTTACCCCTCAAAGGGAATTCAATAAAGTATAAAGAATATGAAAACAAGAAAATTAGGAAAAAGCAGACTGGAAGTTTCGGCCCTCGGGCTTGGATGTATGGGAATGAGTCAATCCTATGGAGTGATACCCGGAAAAAAAGAAATGATTTCATTGATTCATTCGGCGATAGAACGAGGGATTACTCTTTTCGATACTGCTGAAATTTATGGCCCGTTTAAAAATGAAGAGCTTTTGGGAGAAGCTCTGGCTCCTTACCGTGAACGAGTGGTGATTGCCTCCAAGTTTGGTATAAAAGTAAAGGATGGTAAACAGGTACAGGATAGTAGTCCTGAACAAATCAGAAAATCAGTAGAGGGTTCACTCAAACAACTGAATACTGATTTCATTGACTTATATTATCAGCATCGTGTAGATACCACCGTACCGATTGAGGATGTAGCAGACACCATTAAAGATTTGATTAAGGAAGGTAAAATCAAACATTGGGGGTTGTCCGAAGCGGGAGTTAAGACCATTCGCCGTGCACATTCTGTCCAGCCTCTTACTGCTGTTCAAAGTGAATATTCTCTCTGGTGGAGACGACCCGAAGAAGAATTGTTGCCAACACTTGAAGAACTCGGAATCGGTTTTGTGCCATTCAGTCCTTTGGGTAAGGGTTTCCTCACTGGTATTTTTAATAAGGATTCTAAATTCGGTAGTTCGGATTTCCGTAGTATTGTTCCACGATTTACCTCTGAATCAATGGAAGCCAATCAGGTTCTGGTTGATTTACTAAAAAAGGTGGGGGAACAAAAAAATGCTACCCCCGGTC
>Ga0182021_10000250_pt1 | contig 54580 bp, 52 predicted proteins | sample 612E3MmetaG_FD_120493 | JGI IMG/M metagenome (GOLD analysis project Ga0182021, IMG submission 120493) | Permafrost microbial communities from Stordalen Mire, Sweden - 612E3M metaG (Illumina Assembly) | ecosystem: Environmental > Terrestrial > Soil > Wetlands > Permafrost | place: Sweden...
AGAATATTCGCCGGCGACATACACATTAGCTACCTTACCGCGTTACATTTGATGTGCACGATGACGCCGTCGTGGAAACTGCTGAAGTCACTGGTGCCCGGCGGCGGGCCGAAGAGGTAATCGTGAGTGAATACAACAAGACCGTGATGAAAAGAATATCGAGGGACAAGGTCAGGAGGCTGAACCACTGCCATAAGTGTTACACCCCCAGGCTGCTGTCCCTGCTCTTCCGCTGGGACGACGGTGGCGCACTCGCCCTGAGGTACATGAACCCGAACATGCGGTTCATCTTCCTGGAAAACGACCTGTTGAACGAAGTCATGGACGTGCTCGGTGCGCACTTCGGCGACGACGAGGTCTACGAGATCGCGCGAAATACGGAGAGAGCCTCGTCGGCGGGATACGTCGCGATGCTGTTCGCTTCGGATAAATGGTACCTGAGGCTCCCATCTCTCCTGGCCAGGTACACCTTCCTCGTCGAGTACGTCATGGAAATGAACATGAACCTGCTCGGGTACGGGGCCGGTACGACCGTAGACCGCAGCCTTGAGAACCCGTCACTGTACACACGCCACCCTTTCAACCCGACCCTTTTCCAGGCAGACCTCGAGGGCGTATACCTGGTCCTCCGCGAGAGAGAGGTCAACGCGTTCAAGGATGTCATCTCGGAGGAAGAGAGCATCTACATGTACCACTCCGAGCCGGTTCCGAGGGTGCCGGGCATCTACAAGAAATTCAAGCTCGAGCTGCCGCCGATAATGCCGGTTTCGCAGCCTTACGTCCAGTCGAAGTGCCCGAGATGCGGTGTACCCAAGGCGATCGGTCAGTACATATGGGACCCACGAGACGGGGTCATCATTGACAAGAATAACGGCAGGAGAATAATCCTCTGGCCGTGTTATGCCCTCGAGCAACTGCTTGGGACCCTTCGCGAGCAACTCGGTGAAGAGGCGGAGATACTTATCACAAACACCGTAAAGCGCTATCAGAGGGACAGCATCCTCAGCGGTGGTGTAGGATTCACGCCCGAAGAAGACGTCGAGTTCCTGGCAAGCGACAGGCAGGGCCAGTACGCTCTCCTGCTCCGGCATCTCGCATGCATGGGTTACGGTCACGGAGTGGCGGACCTCGAGCAGGATAACAAGGTCAGGATAACCATTACTAATCCGCTGATACCTCTGGTATCCTCCGGACTCGTTGCCGGCATGGTCGAAGCACTCGAAGGCGAACCCGTCAGGGTGTCCTGGACCGAACGCGCCGAGGCCACTGCCTATACCCTGGTCTGGTAAACCCCGTCCATCAAGCCTCTATATCGAGGTCTGTTTATGAAGCAATAGCGCCCCCGCACGTTCAGGAGTCACGGAAGTTCAGGATAGTACCAGGTTGTTGATGTGCTCGATGATGTCCTCGATCGGCGTGCCGGGGCCGAGGTTACCCGTTACGCCCATGCCTTCGAGTGCTTTCGCGTCGGCTGGGGAGATCAGACCACCCGCGATTATGGGAATGTCCGCGGCATCGAGTTTCTTGAGCTCCGCGATCACGCCTTCCGCGATGATGGGAAGGCTGCCCGTGTGATCGCTCAAGGCGATGACGTCAACATCCTCAGAGACAGCCGCGTTGGCGACCCCGGCGGGCGTCTGGTAGCGGCCCGTATAGATGACCTCCATCCCGGCGTCGCGCAGAGAGGTCACGAGGGTCAAGGCCCCTCTCTCGTGGATATCACAGCCTACTTTCGCGACCAGCACTCTTTTCTTACGCTCGTCTTTCATGATCCTTTTATCCCTCCACGATGTCCCGGACGAACCCGGGAGCCTCGATCTCCTTGAAGGGGTCGTATTCGACGCCGGAGCCCAGCCTTATGACTCCGACGCATTCGCCGATCGTCATCCCCGCCTTGGCGGCCTCGATGACCGCGCGCTGAACGTTTCGACCTTCCATGGTCGCCACGAACAGGGCCCTGGTCAGCGGTTTCAACCGCGCCATGTCGCGGGAGGCCTTGAACTTCTTCACCTCGCGGACGCGCTCCTCGCGCATGGCGATGGTGGGCGCCTTGTAGGCTACGTCCTTGATAGCTTCGTTTATCGGTCCCTCTTCCTCCTCGGAACGGAACGCGTTGACACCGACGATCAGCCTTTTGCCCTCCGCTTTCTCGCGCTGCACTTTCAGGCGGGACGACTCCATGACCTTGTTGAGCCAGCCCGATTCGAGGCATTCGAAGATGCCTCCCTGCTGCTCTATCTCGTGGAGGTACTCGTTGACCTTTCCCTCCATGGTGCTGGTCAGCCATTCCAGGTAGTAGGAGCCGCCGAGGGGGTCGGCGACGAGAGGCACGTTCGCTTCGTGCGTGATGATGTGCTGGGTATCCAGGTTGAATATGCGCGCCTCGGGAGAAGGCAGCCCGACGGCTTCGTCCATGCTTGAAGCGTCCAGTGAGTTGACGCCGCCGAGGACGCAGCTGAGGATCTGTAGCGTTATGCGCGCGGCGTTGTTCAATGGCTTCTGGTAAGTCAGCGACAGGCCTGAAGTACGGATGCCGATCTTCAGTTGCGCGGCCCGGTCCGTGGTGGCGCCGAACTTTTCCCTGGCGATCTTCGCCCACATCTTCCGGGCAAGGCGGAACTTGGCGATAGTCTCGAAGAAATCCGATTCCGCGTCGAGGGAGAAGACCATCGGCCCGTACTCGTCGAGCGAGATGCCGCGCTTCCGCAGGTCTTCCATGACGGCGGTGGCGACGGCCAGGCATCCGCCCAGCTCTCTCACGGCGTCCATCCCGCCCTGGCACGGATCGACCCCGTTCGGCGCGACGGGACGCCAGTTGGGGGTGTTGCCGACCGAGAACTCTATATGGTCGAGACAGATGCGCCGGTCGACCCTGGTGGGAAAGTCGGGGCAGCCGTAGACGAGCTTGGTCCTTATGGGGTCGTTGATGCTGTTGCCGCGCAACTGCTTTATGTCTATGCCCTTGTTCTCCATCATCGCCACCAGCAGTCCGTAGAAGTAGATAAAACTGGACATCCCCGCGTGGGCCAGCTCGAAGACAGCGTCACCCAGCGGGAGGCCATCCAGCATCTCTTCGTAGACGTTCAGGGCGTACGTGGCGACACCGCCGCACATCATGCTGTTCCACGCCGAGGGGTGGTCGGGGTCGATTCCGGCCTGGGTCGGGAGGTCGCAAAGAAGCCTGAGGTCGGTCATGCCGTTGGCAATGTACTGCCTGAACGCCTGGTTCGTCTCTTCAGCCGTCGCGTAGCTGACGATGAACGACTTCAACCACAAGCGGTCCCTGTACATGTTGGGGTAGATGCCGCGCAGGAACGGGTACTCACCCGGGTTTCCTGAATCCGCCTCGTACGACAGGTGGCTGATGTCGTCGGGGCCGTAGCCGGTCTTCAACTCGATGCCGCTTTGAGTCGCCGTCCGGACCATGTGCCCGGCAAGCCTGTCGACCTTTGTTTCCTCCGATTCCATCGGCCTCTCCCAACATCATCCAGCGTAATTCGTGGTACCTCCAGCGCCATGTATCGTTAAGTATATCTATCATACGGTCAGCCAGAAGTCGAAGATGGTTGCTCGGTCGAATCGGGGACACCGGCGAATGACTACTTCCTCGCGGAGGGGACGACCGGCTGGAGATTCACGACATACGGACTGGTCCAGAACGCGAACGTCTCGGACGTGGTGAGTTCTCCCTGTATCGCATCCGCATTCTAAACAAATGATAAGCTATTGACGGGCGACCTGGAGATTCATGAGTCGGGCGATCAGTGAGGATGCGGTGCGACTCGATAACCGGCGAAAGGTTTTCCTGAGGCTGATAACGCTCGCGGCGCTCGCGCTCGGATTCGCGGGGTGCGGGAGACTCGCGCAACGCGGATTCGGTGGTACGCGAGGTACGGCCGGAACTGGGAACCTGACCACTGCCACCATGGAATCGGATGGAATCACACGGACGTACCACATCCACATGCCTCCATCCTACAACGGCTCCGGCCTTATCCACTGGTGCCTGCTTTTCACGGACACGGCGGCGAGGGTCGGGGCCATTGGCCTTTTATCATCGGTTAAAAGGAAGGAGAAATGATGACCACACAGGCTGCGAAGCAGAAACAGAAAAAGAAGAGGGCGGAAAAGAAAAAGCACGAACACGAGACCGAGCGGATGGCCGAGGAGGTCGCACTGAAGAAGCGCGCCCACACGGAAGCCACCGTTGCGATAATCGCGCTGTTGATGATGGTCCCGTTCATTCTGACCGGTGTTATACTCTGGCCGGCGAAGTAGAAAGGTGAGACAAAATGGAGGAGAAGGGCGCAGGATGGTTGACGTTTGCTTCGATAATGCTGGTCATCGCCGGAGTCGGCAACTTCATCTGGGGAATCACCGCTATCGCACGCAAGGAACTGCTGGTTCATAAGTTTCTCTTCGCCAACCTGACTTTCTGGGGAATCGTCTTCATGGTGGTGGGAGCATTCCTGGTCGTCGGGGGAATCGCGCTCCTCAACGAGGCACAGTGGGCTCGCTGGTTCGGGATCACCTTCTGCTCGCTCAGCATAATATTCTACTTGCTGGTGATCTGGGCATACCCGGTGTGGTCCGTGATGGTCATCGCCATCGACGTGTTGATCATCTACGGGCTTGCGGAGTATGGAGCGCGGCAGACTGCCTAGCGTGAGAAAGACATGGATATGCGTTTTGATCTATGCTTATCAGTGACCTTGTAGAATAAAGGTCATCAATTTCGTAATAGGCTAGGTCAGTTTCGTGCGCGAAAGCACGGAGCAAATATCGTATTGAGGTTGTAAGACATGGCGCGAACTGCTTCATCAAGGGGACCGACGTACTCTTCCGGCCGGAGCGGGCGGAGGAGGATTCGTCCCCGGAGCGCGAAAGCCGTAGGGCCTGCGCCCGCCAGGCGCCACGGCCCGGCCCCGATATTAATCATCGCGGCCATCATAGTAGCGCTGGTCTTCTGCTGGGTATTCGGCAGGGGCTGCAGCGGAAGCCAGCAGGCAAAAGAGAACGAGAAGCTCCAGACGTACACGACCTCGGTCAACAAGCTGATTCAGCGGTCCGCGGCGGTCGCTTCCCAGTTCAACACCCTCAAGGGAACTATCAAGGGCATGCCGCGCGACGATGTGAACAAGAAGCTCTCGCAGATGGAGAGCGACTGCAAATCTATCGCGAACGAGTCCGGAAAAGTCGTGGTGCCGTCCAAAGCCGGGGGTCTTCAGCCTCTCTTGCAGCTATCGTTCGACCTTCGCGCCCGGGGCGTCAGCGAGTTCAAGACCGGAATGCTCAACGCTCTGGACAACAAGGACAAGAACGCGGCCGTTGAATTGATCTCCAAGGGTCTGACCGACCTGGTCGTCTCCGACCAGGTGTTCAAGAGCTATCAAGACCAACTCGGTGCGAAACTGAAGGCCGCCAAGCTATCGTTCGTCAAGGTCGCGGATGCCGGGCAGTTCGTTCCGAAGGTCGATGATGCCTCCGTCGCGGCGATCGGCGCGTACGTCTCCCCGGGAAGCACCACCACCTCAACCACCACGACGGGGACCACTACAACAACGGCCACCAACACTCCGGCGCAAGTCATGCAGGCATATTTGAGGAACCAGGGGATCGACGTGACGGGCGCGTCCTTCGCCGTGGTGTCCGGGAGCCAGAGTGACTCGAACTGGAAGTTGGACAGTGTCACGACCGGTTCGAAGACGAGGTATTTCATCCTCCACAATGTAAACGGCAGCTGGACCGTTGTCGACTACGGCACCGGCTTTACCACGGCCCAGTTGAAGTCTGACGGAGCTCCGAGCGATATGTCGCCGACCGGGCAGTAAGAAAAGGCTGGGGGCGAGAGTTGAAAGAGAACGACCGTCACAACATGAGCCCGCGCGCTCGGGTCTGGCTGCTCGGGCTGCTTGCCGCCCTGAGTGGACTTTGCTACTACGTCCTGATATCGATGGCTCTGAACCCCAGGCTCAAACTCGTGTACGACGTCAAAGGCGCCAAGTACGGCGGCCCGCTCACCTGGCCGTCCAGGGTGTTCCACCTCGCGAGCCTGTCGCGCGAGTCGCGCTCGTTGCTGTTTATCTTCCTGGTAGTCGCCGTCAGCCTCATGTGGCTTGCCGCGATATACCTGGTACGCCGCGATAACCGCAAGGCGCTAACCTACCTAATCGTGGCCGGATTCGCGCTGTTTGCGCTTCTGTTCGTCTTCGCCCCGGTCTTCCAGTCCAGGGACGTGTTCAGCTACATCTTCTTCGGCCGGGCCATGACCGTTTATCACAGTAATCCGTTCCTCCTGATCCCGCACGCCAGGCTTCACGACATCTTCTACCCGCTGATTGGCTGGAAGTACAATGCGAGCGTGTACGGCCCCGTGTTTAACTACCTTACCTGGATAGTCACCAGGGTCGCGGGGAACAGCATCATCGCCAACATCATGGGCTTCAAGCTTATGGCTCTGGTGGCGTATGCCGCATGCCTGCCACTCGTGTACACGCTCACCAGGCGAATCTCACCCGGAAAGGAGAACATGGCTCTCGCCATCTCAGCGTGGTGCCCGTTGCTGGTCCTGCATTTCCTGGGGGGCGCTCACAACGACGCGGTCATGGTCGCGCTGGTTCTCGCGGGTTTCCTGCTATATCGAAAAAGCCATCTCCTGTGGGGAATCGTGCTGGTCCTTCTCGCGACTCTCGTAAAGATCGAGGCCGCGCTCATCCTGGCGCCGCTCCTGGTCCTCTACGTCAGGGACAAGCAGGGCGTGCCGGTAAAAAGGGTCGCGGCCGCGGCGGGTACGTTGATAGGTGTCACATTGCTGCTCTATCTTCCGTGGCTGAACAGCCTCAAGATATTCAAGACCACCCAGCGCATGTCAATGATGTACTCCGGCGCGTCGGTACCCAGGCTCATAAGCTGGCAGTACCAGAAAGTGCTCAGGGGTGGCGGGATGTCGGCTTCCCGGGCGGCGACGGTGGCCAACTCGAGGGTCCACCTGCTATTTCTCGCCGTGCTGGCCGTCGTCGCGGTCGTCCTCCTCTTGAAGGTAAAGGACTATCGCTCGATGGCGCTGTCCGGCGCCGGGTTGGTGCTCATCTGGTTCCTGACGAGCATATACGTCGTTCCCTGGTACCTCGCGTTGGGGCTCTTGGTCGTAGCCATAACCGGCTGGAACCTGACTACGGCGTTGCTTGTGGCAGCTTCGGCGATATTCGCGTTCTACAGGATGCCCTCTCCGCTGAGTACGACCAGCACCCCGGGAGCTCCGACCGTGTACATCGGCCTGCCATTCCTTTTGCTCCTGATCGGCTGGCTGGCTTTCGCCGCCACCGGAAAGCTCAAAGCGATCAGGTCCTCGCGCCTCGAAGCGGCTCCTGTCGACTGCGCCGAGGATTCACTTCGGGAAGAATGAGAGTCATTGCCGCGGTTTGTGCGGAATCGTGGAGCGCCTCGCCTACCTGTTCCTGACCGATGGGTTGGTCGCGTTTATTATCGATTCGGCCTGGCCCGAGACGAGACCGACGAGCAACAGGTCGACCCCGCTCTCATGAAGCATCAGTCTCTTCTTCCATTGTGGCGAGAACTTCCTGTCAAAGTTGTAGAGTGATATCAGCGAGAAAAACTTGTTCATGATCCGTGCCACCAACCGCCAGAAGGCGCTTCCAGGTTCGGTGCGGTCTTCGCGGTAATGCGACGACAGGTTCAGGAAGTGGAGTGCCATGTATCTGTAATCATGTTCCCGCAGGAACATGGCCGTCTTTGCGATAAGGAAATCGGAGAGGGCGCCCGGCGCATCGATCCTGGTGCGGTGAACATCAAGTGAGTAACCCAGGTCCGGGTACAAGGGTACCCAGTGCATGAACCCGACCGGGCTCATTTCCCGGTCGTAAGCGATGGAGAGCATGCAGTCGGGATCTTCCTGGCTGAGGAGCCTGCCAAGCCCCATCGCGAAACCGCTCTCGTCGTGCCCACCGCGCCAGTCGGCCGAGATCTTCTTCAGCTCGTGCCTGACATGGGCGGGGATGCTCGCATTGAACATGAATTCAATCGTGATACCCGAACGCTCGAGCTTGCTGACGGACTGTCTGAGTTTCCTCGCGTTCCGGCCCTCGAGAGAGAAGCCATGGAGGTCGACGATGGACTCCTCACCGAGGACGAACGTTCTGAAGCCAGCCTCCTCGTAGAGTGTAGAGAGCTCCGCGCTTTCACCGACTCCGCCCATGCGCCAGCCCCGCTCGAGGCAAAATGATTTGAAAGCCCTGATTGCGTCGGGAATGAGCTCGACAGGGCCGACGGGGTCCGCTGAGATCAGGGCGACGTCTCCAACACGCTTGTAGGCGATGAACATCTCCTGTCCATAAAAGAAAAACGCCTTGTCACGCCTGAGGTTGAAGTATGCGAGCGAATCGGAGCCGTGGCGCCTGACCAGGTCACGGGCCTTGTCGAGGACGTCGTCATCAGTGTCGTCGGGCTCCCGGTAAGGCCGGAATAGAAGCACGGCCATCGAGATGATGACAAAGAGACCCAGCAGTATGAGTGAGGCCCTGTAGACGACCATCCATCCATCGAAATCAAGGTGGCTCTTGAATGTGGCGATCTGCACGGAGCGGTAAGCCAGAGCGTAGATATTGCTTCCGCCGATTCCGAGGTTGGAGCGTCCGGCGTAAAGGCCCAGGATCCCGTAGCAGAAGAATCCGGCCGTCATCACGGGCATGGCGATTCTCATTTGCTTCAAGGACCTGCGATCGGGAAGCCCGGGGAACTCCGGGAGTTCTACAAGCAGCAGGATGCCGAATGCCAGGGTCAGCGCGCTCCTGAGCAGATTCCTGTCCCTGACAAGGCTGAAGAAAGCCTGGAGTATTATCACCGAGGACAGAATGATGAGTGCCGCGCGCTTTCTCAGCCAGAGTTCGTACGTCAGGGAGAGAAGGAACAAACCCATGAGCAGAGACAGCATGACCGGACCGGGCCACGACCAGATCCTGACGAATCGCTCCAATCCGGAAGCAACGGTTCCTATCCCGTGGCCCAGCGCCGCGGTTAAGTTCAAAAGGCTCATCACCAGGGCTGTTCCTATCGCCAGAGTCACAGCCACCGGGCGCGTCGGGGCGATACGCCTGGAGATCTTTGTTCGTATAGTCTTTGCCCTGATCTTGATCAAGAGGTTGGGGTTCCTTTCCACTTAATGCCGGTGAGTCCTTGAGGCTTGCATCTCACAATGGAGCGAAAGTATTTCATGGCAACCGGTTCCTATCTGGGTCCTTTCGCCAATACCATCGCAGAGTCCTTGAGCGAAGGTGACCGCCATTCGGGTGGAAAGACCCCGATCGTTGGCTAAAAAAAGAGCCCGGGCAAATGAGCCCGGGCCTTTTGTTGGCTTGTCGGTAGACCTTACACGGGGATGTTGGGAATCACCGGCAGGTAGCTCTTGAGGCTGTTGAGTATCTCCAGGACCTTGGCCTTGACCGGGGCAGCCAGGGCCGCTGCCTGGGCCTTCGCGTTGTCGATTATCGTCTTGATCTGGGCGGCTGCCGCTGTGACTATCGGCTTTATCGCGGCTTTCGCATTGTCGGCTATCGCCTTGAGCTCAGCCTTTGCCGCAACCAATATGGCCTTTATCGCGGCAGGGTCCTTGACGCCTTTGAGAGCCGCTATCGTATCGGTGACGACCTGCTTCGCGTCAGCCTTGGCCTGGACGAGGATGGGCTTGATCTGCGTGGCCGTGTCCTGTGCTATCGCCTTCACCTGGTTAACGGCATCCGTCACCCATGAGGGCACCTGAACGCATTTTGGCGCTGCCAGACCCATCGCGGGTGTCAATGCCAGAATGAGGATTACCATTAGTACGCATCCGCTCACAAACATCCTTGCCTTCATGATAAGCCCCTTTCTTCGGGCCATGCCCATGGCCCCCAACCAGCACTCCTTACCTATTAATTATTCGTAAGCAAGCAATCTTGGCTAAATAGCACTAAAGAGCCATTAACTATCACCCTCGGGTGACTGATGCGCTTCGAATGGTTATCAGTCAACCAGCCAAACGGTTGTTTTTCGAAGCAGTCAGGCTACTGGACGGAAACCGTTTTGAGCAACCTGATGACAATTCCTCGAGCATCCATCTGTTCAGATTTGTCACCGGAGGTCTTCGTCGCAAGGACGAACTGGTAAGCGGTCTGATCCTGCAGTATGAACGCGTGGACTATGTACATTGTGGTCATGCCGGACGGCGCTTCGTAGCTCATGATAAAACCGTGGGCGTTGGGGGCCTTCACCATATGCGCGTCCTGAAACTTGATGTTCAGGTTTGCCTGGTATCCCCCGACCTGGTATCCGCTCATGATATCTTTTACGTCCTCTTCCCAGTCGCCAGTCGCTTTCGGGGATTTTCCGCTCGAGACTACCAGCAGATGCTTGAACATGCCCACGCCGCGCTGGATGAGGACGATCTCGTTGCCCGTCGCGGCGCCGGCGTCACCGGAAAGAGCGATGTTCTTGAGGAAAGAGACGTCTTTCTTTTCCAGGTTAGACGGGTATTGGAAGGAAAGGCCGGTGCTCGCGCTCTTGTATTGGACTGAGGTTATCTTCTTTGCCGAGCCACCCGTCACCGACGCGATCACCACGCCGGCGATAATGACTAAGAGTGCGAGCATGCCTCCAGCCCAGATCAGTGATCTGAGTCTCTTTTTTCGTCGGTTTTCGAATTTGTTCTTGAGATCGGCCGGGTACTGCTGATACGAGCTGACATGCACCTGGTCGATATATGTTGATGGAGACTCCATCTGGACCAACCCGGCGTGACAAAGGCCGCAGAACGTGGCTCCATCCTGATTTTCGGCTCCACAGTGCGGGCAGTGTTTCATCATACCTCCCGGGCATAACAGGCCGCATTGAGTTGCTTCGCTTCAGGATTCTACAGCAAGCAAAAGGGGCTCGCCAAGACCCCACCCACCCCCGGCTCCGGGCGGCCGGGAGAGACCGCTCTCAATGCTCGGGTTGAAAAGGATGAGGTGTTGTGCCGTGTCCACTCAGGGACGGGAGGTTTAGAAGAAGGTTTCGATGGCGGTTTCGAACTTGTGTTTCTGGAATCTGTCGGCAAGGCCCATATCGCCTTCGAAGATGATTGATTTGAACTCCCGGCCGAACTCGTCCTGGAGTGCCGCGGCAATCTGACCCTGCAACCTGGAAAACGTGTGACAGCTCCTGTTGTCATGGAAGAGGACTCCGTCAGCTTCGAAGTCGGTGACCATCTCTTTCCAGAGCTGTATCCGTTGCTGGATGGTCAGGTTTGTGTACATGACGCAGTATGCTTCGGCCATGCTCCTCAGCAGGTTATCGAAGCTCGAGCAGTCGAGCTGCTTGGTCCAGATGTCGAGGTAAGTCGAGCCGACGACAGCGATGCTGTGCGCGGCCATGTACTTCTTGAGCTTCCCGAAGTTGAACCACGTCGCGAGGTTGTCCCACAGCAGGCGATGGTTCTCGGGTTCGACCGCGAACCCGCCCCTCGAGATGCTGTCCCGCGTCTCGTCGTTCAGCGTACTGTAGTACTGTATAGCCTTCTCGGTCCCACGTTCGGAGACGATCAGCGCCATGTGGAAAAAACCGTCGAACGCCGTAATGGGTGAGGGCTTCAGCTTGCCGAACCCGAGGTACTCTCTCCAGAGGGTGATGGCCGTGTTGGACCTATCGGAGACCTCCAGGAGGCGGTCGGTATCGAGGCGGGTGTCGGTCACTTCCTCGAGGAGAGCTATGACGTCGAGAAGCTGTCTTTTGACGTAATCGATACGGAGATCGTCGACTACGCCGTCGTACCTGTTGCCTACATTGATAACCTTCAGCGGCTTGCCACCACACAGGTGGGAGAGGTTCTGGTACCACTCGGCTACGACGTCGCACTGGTTGTTGCACGCGAGCAGGACGTCCGGAGGCGGCAGGAACGGGACACCGGCCTCCAGGCCGGGGTCGACGCCTCTTTCGAGGACCTCGGAGATGTACCCGGTGTTGGCGAGTTCGTAAGAGCAACCCATCCTGTCGAGCGAGCATGAGCCTATCGCCTTTTCCGCGAACCGCTCCGCCAGTCCCCGGGTTATGAGGGACACCGCATGGTTTTCCGGGTATACCGCGATGCAGTCCGGCTCGAAAGCCTTGACGAGCTCGACCGGGAATATGGCGGTCACGTAGACGACCGGAATCCCGCTTTTCGCTGCCTCGTTGACCCGTTCATAATGCGCGGACATCATCTCTTTCTGCATCGCGCCCGTCCTCTTCTCCCCGTTATCAGTCATCGAAGATGTCATCTCTCTTTGTGAAGGCGACAAGCCTGTCGAGGTTTGCGGGGTCGCGATATCTATCTATCTCTCTCCGGTATTCGACTGAGGTGAAGAGCGCCGGCCTCTTGCCGACGATCTCGTAGAGGACGTCACCCGGGTCCTCATCGAGCTCCGGCGTCCTGAGGATGAACTCGTATTTGAGCCGCGCTTTTATCACCTTCATCGTATCGGTCATTGGCAGCGACGCCCGCAACCTGATGAACCTGGGGCGCATGTAATGGGGGAGATTCTCTGTGCAGTACTCGCAAAGGCCTTCGATGTCGAACGTCTCGGAGTCTTCAGGCTCAACGACGAACATGGGATCGTCTTCTTTGCCTTCAGATTGGGGAACCCCGATGACGCCGATGTTTCTGACACCGTCAAACTTGATGACGATCTTCTCGGCGTCGACGGGTGCCCAGTTCTCGCCTTTGAACCTGACCCAGTCCCCTGTCCTGCCGAGGAAGATAAGGTACTTGCCCCCGTCCCGGCAGACTATCGCTCCAAGGTCGCCCATCCTGTAGAAATCTTCCCCGTCGAAAGTGACGATGCGCTTCGCGCTCTCATCCGGGAGGTTGTAGTACCCTGTGAACGCCGAGCCACCGAGGGACGCCTGGCTTACGATCACTTCGCCAGAGGCCGCGTCGAGGTTGGTTATCCTTCCGTTCGGGTCGACGATTGCGGCGTCGGCTTCACCGAGTGGCTCACCTTCGCGGATCACTCGCACGTCTTTGATGGGCCTGCCTACGCTGTAATCGGGCGATGACTCGTCTATCGCCGTAATCGCGCCCGCCTCGGTGGACCCGAATATCTCGGTGAATATCTCGAGTCCGAAGATCTCTGAAAAAACTCTCCTGTCAAACGAGTTCGCTCCGGTGCTGATGACCGTCCTGAGCCGCAGGTCGCTGAAATCGGGTGAGTCGTAGTTCTGCTCGAGGTGGCTCAACACGTAGTGCACCGGGTCGCCCACAGAGTTCCAGACCGTCGCGCCGGAGTCTTCGAGGTCTTTCACGAAATTGCTCGAGCTGAATCTGCGCCGGAGCATGATCTTTGCGCCGTTCATCATCGCGGGCATGACGTTGAGATACAGTGAGTTGGAATGGTTGAGGGGCATGCATACGTAGCCGATATCGTTTTCCGTGTAACCGAGAATGCCAGTGCCGGTGGCACCGGTATCTATCAGCTTGTTCCACGTCACCTCGATACCTTTCGGGGCACCGGTCGTACCCGATGTGAATATGATGATAGCTGGCTGTTCCGCTTGCAGCGGGCAGGGCGAGAAGCTCTCGAGCGAATCGCGGACCTCATCCACAAGGCCCTTTGCCGTGGCGGTGCCTTCGCCGGAATCCCCGAGCGAGTAGATGAAACCGGGAGTGAGCGACCGAAACCCGAACTTCTCCCGGGCTTCGAGGACCGTACCCGTGAAAGGCGTCCCCGCACCGGGATGTACCGCGTTGTCAGCGAACAGCATGTCGACGTCGATGTTGTTGATGTCGAAGGCGAGCTTTTCGCCCATCTGCGCGTTGTTGATGCCGACGAGGGTTGAGCCGGAAAAGGCGCAACCCCCCAGGATGAAGAAGAACTCGGGCCTGTTCTGCATAAAGACCGCGACGTGAAACCTCTCGGAACCCGCCTTGCCTCTGACCTCGCGAACGCGGCTCAGCGCGTTTCCGTACTCGATGGATTTGTTGTAGAGCTCGCCGTAGGTGTATTCGGAGAGGCTGTCGTCGTCCTCACGGAAGGTCATGAAGACGCGGCCACGTGTCGCCTCGTCCGTTCCAAGCATCGTTATGAGCTCGGAGAAGTTGAGTCCCCGGGTTTGAGATAGGTTCACTCTGGACCCGCCTGCAGCGTGTCGTCGGCCATGTTCGGGCTCAACAGCAGCTGTCGCAGCCGCACGTCACCTCTTTGCGACCCGTCAGCGCGGCCATTATCATCGCATTGGCGCAGCCCACACCGCTATCCACCCTGATCGCTTCTTGCGAGCAGTTGAGGGCGCACGCCCCGCACTCCATGCAGGCATCCGGGTCCGCGAGGCGCACCGCGCGACCGTCCTCGGCGAAAACACCGTGTGGGCATACGGTGATGCACATGCCGCAGTTGTTGCACGCATCCCGGTCAAATTCCAGCGTGTTTACCTTTGCCTTAGCCATAGCCTAGCCTTTCCGCATGCGGGCGATCTTTTGCGCCACGTTTACGATTATACCCGTCACGGTCATGCCCGCCATGACCGGGACATATCTGAATATCTCTTTTCGGACCCCGCTCGGCGAGGGATAAGGCGTAGCCCCGGTGAAGTTGAGCGCGATAAAGGCAGTGAGTGGTGGTATCGCCAGAACGTACGAGGCCGCGCGCATCAACCTGAGGGTGAGGCTCGAACCATCGTCTGAAAGAAGTGCCGTCCCGGCGGTGGCCAGGGCCACGATACCACCCAGGATGAAGCCCTTGGCGCTGTACTCGTCGGCGGGCAGCCACGGTAGCAGGACCGGGACGCCCACCAGCCCGGCTATCGCGGCCCCGGCGATGCCGGCGGAAGCGATAGTGCCATCCGCGATATATGCGGCAAGTGAGACGCCGGCGGCGATGGGCAGTGCCTGGTTTGCCTCAACAGGGATGAGGACGACCCTGTCGCGCAGGTCGAAACGTATCCTGCGCATCTCGGGGGTCGCTTTGCCGGCACGAAGGAACTCGGGGATATCCTCGGCCCTGACAGGGCCGTAGTCGACCTTGAAGCCGGAGCGCGCTTTGACCTCGTGAGCGGCGACCCCGGTGGCTCCGAGTTGTGGCACGAGCATGCGCCTCGTCGTGACGACGTCGGCGAGTCGGGAGCTCTCGATCCTGGAGACGAGTTCGTCAGTCCCGAACGTCCCCTTACCCGCGGCGCACCATACGTTGATCCCGAAAGTATCGAGCACGAGGATGAAAGCATCCATGCCCGAGAGCGCGCTCCGCAGGGCGTCGAACGAGAGCTTGTAGTTTGCGGTAACCAGGACCGGGGATTCTTCGCCGGCATCTCCGAGCCTGTACAGGCCGGGTTCGACGCGCCATCCGCCGCGCCGTATTCCGAGCCTGGCGAGGACGTGTGTCAGCTTGTCTTGGAACGTAAGGACGGATGTGGCCGTCTTGATCTCATTCCGGTTGGACGCGGGCGCAGGCCCGCACGCGTTGTCCGGAGTGGCGGATTTCTGACCGTGGCACGAACAACCGGCGTTGTCTTCTTCTTTCACGGATGTCACCTCGCTAGCCGATGATGTCTTTCATTACGGGCCCCAGGACTCCCTTGACCATCTCGCTCAGGGATTCCACCTTGATCAACGTGATGCAGCAGACCTCTCCGTCTTTTTCGTGGGTAACGAGCGCGAGCTTGTCTCCAGCGTTTATGCCCGCCCGTTTGCGGACGTCTTTCGGGAGGACCATCTGGCCCCGCTCGTCCACGCTCAGGACCGACTCGACCCTGCTCGAGCTACCGGTTTCGCAGCACGGTTCCTGCTTCCTTGCCATGCTTCAGCTCCAATCATGAATAATCTGAAAAATCAACTGAATCAGATATTACAGGGATTGTGGCGCTCTGTCAACGGGAATGTTCCGACAAGGCACGAGAGGAAAAGCATTTTATGTTATTGCGGTGATGTAGGTTTCGGTGCAAACAAATGGAAACAAGCACTGTCATTCGATGCGGTCGGGCGGTCGAGGTATTGCGGCATGGGGAAGCACTCGGAGCACAAGACCGCGCATGCATGGACGGAGTCCGCCAGCAGTACCGGGCCGGATAGCCTTCCGGCAGGAAGCGCCGTGCCCGATAAGGGAGATTCGACGCGGATGCGCGTCTACGCCACGGGATTTGTTATTGCCCTGGCGATCGGCGTATTGCTGGGATTCAACGCCAAGCCGATCGCCAGGTTCGCAACGCGCGTCTACCTTTCCCTCGAGTTGAGCAAGGCGCATGTCACAGGCCGCGAAGGGAAGCGCGTACGGCAGGCTCTCTCTCCGCTGCCGACGAACCCCGATGGCAGCATCAATACGCTGGTCCTGGGGAGCGATGCCGGCAGCAACAAAGGCGAGGGGGGTTACTGCCGCAGCGACGTCATGCTACTGGTCTCGCTGCAAGAGAAAAAGAAAACAGCGGTGGTGATCTCGATCCCGAGGGACACCATGGTCGAGATCCCCGGACACGGGACCCAGAAAATCAACGCCGCCCATGCCTTCTATGGCCCGTCGGGCGCCATCGACGCGGTGAAAGGGCTCACCGGCCTCCAGGTCAATCATTACATCAGCATGCAGTTCACCGGCTTCCAGAAGATCGTCAACGCGCTCGGCGGCGTGCCCATTCACCTCAACGCGCCGATAAACGATTCACATTCGGGGTACCTCCCGGCGGGTGACCTGAACCTCGACGGGTGGCAGGCGCTGGTGCTGGTCCGGAGCAGGAACCTTCCGATGGGCGACCTCGACAGGATCGAGAGTCAGCACGCTTTCCTCAAGGCGCTCCTGGACAAGGCGGCTGCCGTGAAGAGCCTGAGCAAGGCCAACGAGATGGTCAACATCCTGGCCTCCAACTGCAAGATGGATTATAGCGCGGGGCAGCTCATGGACCTCGCGGAGTCGCTGCGCGGGTTCAAACCGGAAAACGTACAGTTTGTGACTGCGCCCGGCCAGTTCGCCACGATTGACTCCCTTGACTACTGGGTTGTCGACGCGACCCTGATGTCCCAGGTCGCGAATGAAGTGCGCACGAGCGCCTGGATATCGCCGGAGCTCACCGCGAAGCTGCAATCGGACACGAGCGCAAGGGCGGAGGTGCTGAACGCACCGAACTCCGACGTGATCACGGTACTCAGCGGCACGGAGGCGTCTGCGTCTGAAGTGCCGACGCTGGCCCGCGAGCTCACGTTGATGGGGCACAAAGGTGTTTACCAGGGCCACGCCAAAGAACCCCTCGCGCAGACGACAATCTATTACAGGAAAGAAGCAAAGAGCTACTTCGACGCCATGATGGCATCGATACCCGAGCTTTCCGGCGCCGCCGTGCTGGAGAACGAGCAGGTCCCCGCGAGTTACAACTCGCCCATTGTCGTGGTGCTTGGCAGAGGTTTTACCACCCTACCCATCGTATCCACGTACGGCAGGATAGCGACCCCCGTGTTCAGCGTCGACGGCTTAGGCATAAAACGCCTCTCCTTCAAACGCTAGGCCGTGGAACACGTTCCTGGCCTCGCTCGTCTACCCGGCAAAAGGATTATCCGCGTTCACCTGCGTATAACAGGAGTACCGATTGACAAAGAATCGAGACGTGGCCGGACGGCTCTGAGAGGAGAGCGGTTGGATTTTCGCGGCAGGGAACTCTGGATTGGCATCGGCATCGTAGCGGCCGTGCTTGCCGTGCTTGCCGGTATCCTCGGGTTCGCCATCGGGCGTGGGCACGGAGGCGCGGCCAGGCCCCTCGTGTGCCTTGACCCCGGCCATGGTGGAAGGGACACCGGGGCGAGGGAAAACGGCGTCGCCGAAAAAGACGTGAACCTGGACATTGCCCTTCGCGCGAAACAACTGCTCGAGGCCATGGGTTACAGGGTCATCATGACCCGTGAGAACGACACGTACGTTTCTCTTGCCCAGCGATGCGCGATCGCGAACCAGGCGGGAGCCACGGTGTTTGTGAGCATCCACAACAATGCACGACCTCCGGACGCGGCCGGGACCACGACCTATCACAACTTCAACTCTCCCAACGGCGAGCGTCTTGCCACGTACATCCAGTGGGGGGTGGTCGCCAGGATAAAGCGCCCTGACCGTGGCGTGAAGGAGAAGAACCTGTACGTCCTGAGGAACTCGGCGATGCCGGCGGCGCTTCTCGAGGGTGTCTTTCTGACCGATGCGACAGACGCCAGGCTGATCGCGCAGGCGCAGTTCCGGCAGAAGATGGCCGAGGGAGTGGCCGCGGGTGCACGAGATTATCTGAACAGCAGGTGATCCGGGATGGCAACGGCGTAGCGCCAATGCCTGCCCGAGCGGCGGCAGGACCTCACAAGCCCATGTCTTGAAGCGAGGCTAGCTTGTCTGCACGCTCTTCTTCGTTGATAAAGGGGCAATCCTCGAGGTACTGCTTGCCTTCAGCCAGTTTTGCGGCGAATGCCATACATGTGGGCACACCGCATTCCCTGCAATTGGTGCCAGGCAACTGCCTGAGTATGTCGAGCACCTTGGGCTTCTCCCAGCTATCGTAGCTGGGCTTCATGTTCTCCCTGTCCTCCCAGATGGCGTTTATCCTGTCGACGATTGAGCGGGTCACTTTCTCGGCGTGTCGCCTGTCGTCGAGTGTGCTTATGGCAATCTCGTTCGATCTTAGCGCGTACCTGTGACCCTCTTCCCTCCAGACGAGCACCGGGATTCCGGGAATGAACTCCGCCTTGTCGACCGTTGCATTGACGTATGGGAGCACATCACTGACGTCAGCCTTCAACCTGACTTTGGCGGCGTAGATCGGCGACTCGAGATCGCACGCCGGGGTCTCGAGCTCGATTTCGTAGTCATCTATCAACATCGTGCATCACCGCCTATATGAGAGTAGTCACAAATATGATAAACCCCATCTTCACTATCTGCGATGACACGTCGCAAATGCCGGTTCCCGGGGATTCCATAATCGAGCCCGGAGTACTACCAAGATACTCGTCCCGGAGTGTCGCAGGCCGGATAGATTCGTCATGCCACTTGAGAGGCGAACGAGTCTCACCGCTTTTCAAAGGGACGGTTTCACGCTGTTGAAGGGGACTCCGTTCCACACGTCGGTATCGGCGCCGTAGGGGTTGTCCTGTTGCTTCGATGTCGTATTGAGGATCATCGTCGCCTTTGAGCCGGTGTCGTAGGCTTGCCACTCGGGGACTCCACTGGCGCTGGGGTTGCCGTTCCTGGCGAACGCGAGCCATGCGGACTGCATCGTGTCGACCAGGCTTTGCGGCGGATTCCCGCCGATGAGCGCTGATATGCGCGCGGCTTTCAGGTTTCCGAAGACGAACGGGAGCTCGATGGCGTGACAGGCCCCGAGGCGCGGCAAGACGGGGCTGGGCCACGTGAAAAGATACATCCACGTTTTGGACTGCTTCGGCGACCGGGCTTCGGCGATCCTGATGGCGGGGACGCGGAACATCGAGTCTGTGATGACAGCCAGGCTCACCTCACCGTCGGTGGCGGCCGGACGCCTCGACTTGTAGCTTGCGGCGACCGCTTCGGGTGTGGCGAGTGAAGTCAGGGAGATGGCGCTTTGGACGACAGGCATATAGGTCGAGACCACGCTCAGGGGAAAGCGTGCGACCGAGGGCACGGTGAGCGTCCACAGGTTTATCTCGTTGAGGTTGGTGCCTATCAACAGGTCGACGCCCGCAGCGCTCCCGCCGGCGATCGCGTCGAGCGGAGCTTGCGGCAGGGCGGACCCGTCTACGACCGGACCGAAGAGCAGCTCCGCCTGCATTTTCTGTTTCTTCATCTCGGCTTCGGCGCTGACCATCTGAGAAGTCGTGAGGGAGCGCAGCCCGGCGATGTCCGAGACGCCGGCGATCTGCATGAACCGGGCCGTGATCGCCTCGGCGCTTTGCGTGCTGTGGGCGAGGTTTGCGGCGCCACTTTCGGCGATGGCGCGGTTGAAGAGCCCTCTTGCGGCCGGCATTCCCAGTAACGCGCTGATGCTGATGGAGCCGGCCGATTCGCCGAAGACGGTTATCCTGCCGGGGTCGCCCCCGAATGCCCTCGCGTTGTCGCGCACCCACTTGATCGCGGCGAGCTGGTCGAGGAGACCCAGGTTGCCGCTTTGCGCGTATTGCGGGCCGGCGATGTTTCCAAGGTAGAGAAAGCCGAACGGCCCGAGGCGGTAGTTTATCGTCACGATCACGGTGTCCCCGCGCTTCGAGAGGTTGGCGCCGTCATAGATCGAGTCGCTCCCCGAACCATTTGTGAAGCCGCCGCCGTGTATCCATACCATCACGGGGCGTTTCGTGTTGTCCAGCCCGGGAGTCCAGACGTTGAGCGTGAGGCAGTTCTCCGACTGTGCCTGTTGTGGCGTACCGGTGAGTGCGTCCGGCGGTTGAGCCTCCGCCTTTCCGAACGTGAGCGCATGGCGGGTGCCGCTCCATGGCTTTGCGGGCTGGGGTGGCATGAAGCGCAGGTTACCGACGGGTGGCGCTGCGAAAGGTATGCCTTTGAAGACGAGCACCCCGTTGGAGCTCGACTGCCCCTGGACCTTGCCAAGGTTCGTAGTTGCGACCAAGTTTGTCCCGCATCCGGCGCCCGCCAGCGCGAGGACGGCGCAGAGAGCCGATGCCAACAGGCCGGCCATAGCCTTTCTGTAGTGACGGGAAATCCTGTTTATGGACACACATGCCTCCGGACGAGAGCTGGCCTCGATTCCTTCCTCTGCATAATTCTATTTGCCCAGGTAAGTACCTTCGGCAGCGAAAGCATCGTACGCAAGGATTGACTCTCGCCAGGGCCGAGAATACATTAGTGTGAGTGAGTGCTCACTTACGGCGCGGACGGGGGGACCAGGCATGGATGATGGGGTATATATTCTCGGAGCTGGAATGATCCGCTTCAACAAGTACCCCGAGAAAGGCATCAAGCAGATGACGGCCGAAGCGGTTGCTGATCTACTGAGTGATGCGCATATCGACGGCAGACACATTGAAGCGGCCTGGTTCTCGAACGCGGGCTGGGGTATCTACGATGGTCAGCACTGCATCAGGGGCCAGGTCGCCCTGGCGCCCATCGGCATCCAGGGCATCCCGATAACCAACGTCGAGAACGCCTGCGCCGGGGGTTCAACCGCTCTTCACCAGGCCTGGACGGCCGTCAAGGCGGGGATTCATGATGTAGTGATGGCAGTGGGTTCAGAGAAGGTCTACGCGCCGCATGAAAAGCAGAAGATGTTCGACGCGTTTCTCTCTGGAACCGATGTCGAGTTTGCCAGGGGCATGATCGAATGGCTGCAGGCTGACGCCAGGCAGGAAGCCGAAGCCGCCAGCTCGACCGGTAACCGGAAACAGGGGGCTCACTCGGGGTTCATGGACATATATGCGATGGGTGCGCGCACGCATATGCACAAGTACGGCACCTCAAGAAGGCAGTTGGCCGTCATCGCATCGAAGAACCGCAAGAACGGTGCAATGAACCCGAAAGCACAGGTCTGGCAGGCGATGAGCGTCGAGGAGATTCTCAAGGACAAGATGGTCGCGTTTCCGCTGACTCGCGCGATGTGCGCTCCCATCGGCGACGGCGCGGCAGCGGTCATCGTCTGTTCGGCCGATGCCTTGAAGAGATTCCCCGACGCGAACCCGGTGCGGATCCGAGCGTCGGTGCTTGCATCCGGTTCGCTGCCGGATAGTGGCCTCGACAGTATAGGCAGAAGGGCAAGCAGGCAGGCCTACGAAATATCCGGTATCGGCCCTGGCGAGCTCGACGTCATCGAAGTGCACGACGCGACGGCATTTGGAGAGCTGATGCAGTACGAGGACCTGGGTCTCTGCCCCGAAGGAGAGGGCGGGCCGTACGCCGAGTCGGGAGCCACGGCCATCGGGGGCACACAGCCGGTCAATCCGTCTGGAGGGCTGGAGTGCCGGGGGCACCCCGTTGGCGCGTCCGGGCTTGCCCAGGTATACGAGCTCGTAATGCAGGTGAGAGGCTGCGCGGGAGCGCGCCAGGTCGAGGGAGCCCGCATCGCGATGGCCGAGAACGGTGGCGGCTTTATCGGGATGGCCGAGGCTGCCATGGCGATACATATCCTGGAGAAAATGTAGGACGAACGGATGTTCAAGCGTTGGTATCCGGCGTGTCAGCCGAAGCTCTTGCCATCGAGTTCTCTGCACGCCGCGAAATCGTGCGTGGCGAACATGGTGATACGTCCGCTCGTGACCTTCGCCAGCCTGCGAAGGCGGACGAGCTCGAGCATCGCGAGGCGATGCTCGTTGTGGGCGAGGGTGCGGAAAGCGCGTACGTCGAGGGGAGCCTTCCCGTCTTCGGACAGCTCCCGGCTGACATAGAAAGCATCGCCGCAATGCAGAAGCCAGCCGTCGCCGGTCTTGACCGCAACCGCCGTATGGCCGCGCGTGTGCCCTGGCAGCGGAACGAGGACGATCTCCGGAGGAAGCCCGTCCATGTCCCTGATGCAATCCAACCCGAACCAGGGGGCCTCAGAGAGCTTGTCGTGAGCGACCCAGTCAGGGCCGTGCGAGAAGTGACATTCCCTGTAGCGTTCCCTCTCTGACGCGGTCGGGGGGTTCAATGCCGCATCTCGCTCGGCCTTGTGAACGTGAACGCGCGCGTGCGGAAAGTCGGAAAGACCACCGGCGTGGTCGCGGTCGAGGTGGGTGCAGATTATATCGGTTACGTCCGAGGGACTGTACCCCGACGCTTCGAGCCGCCACAACGCAGTGAGCTCTGGGTCTCGTTGTATGTTGAGAATGGCACTGGAGCGGCCCAGCCTGCCGGGGTCGGCTATATCTCGCGTGCCCAAACCCGTGTCGACCAGCAGCAGGCTGGAGCCAGTCTCGACGAGAAGACAGAGGCATGGTGACGTTGCGAGGTTCGGAGCCAGTATGCGCCCGAGGCGCGGTTTCATCATCCCGCAGTTCCAGACCGTGGCCAACATCCCTGCTCCTTTCACTTACTGGCGTGAAATCATTTGCATGATGCCGATGGTGCACATCCCCAGTATCACGGAACAGCGGCAAACTGGGAAGCCGAACGACAGCTCGAAGCTCGAAAAGAGTGACAGTTTGCTAACCCGCGTGTCTCCGGCGATTCACTATTTCAGGTCGTTCAGCGAGCCCGGGCATCTGTCGATAAAACTACTGAGGTGACCATGAGAAAGTTGAAATTAAAACCAAGAGAAGATTCCGTCTGGCGCAAAGAGCTCATCCCGGAGGATTCCATCTGGCGCAAAGAGCTCATCCCGGAGGATTCCATCTTGAGAAGAGACCTCTTCGCGTTTGCCGGTCGCCGGAGATCGGCCTGCCTCGCCTGTCCGATCCTGATGATCGAAGACGAGCGCAAGTGCAACAGGTTTAACAGGATCCCGGACGACATATGGGATGGGCTGGAGATGTGCCCGCTCCACGGAGATCAGTGATCCGAATACCTCAGTAGTTGAGCCATGGTCCCGCAAGCAGTAATGCACTCAAGGCATCACCATACCGTCACCCTCTTGCCCTCCCGGTGGCACCCACGACTCAGCGGTTCCACGCTCTCATTCTCAAGACGCTTACGATGAACATGAGGAGAGTGAATCCGACGAGCATCAACAAGTCCGTTGGAACCCCAAAGTAATGTTTGAACCCGAGCCCTTTGTTCAGAAGGTCGGCTGCATAGGAGACCGGGCTGAACCATGCGAGAACCCGTCCGTACAGCGGAAGGGTTGATATCGCGACGAAGATCCCGCTGATGAACATGAGCGGCAGCCGCACGACGTTCAGGACCATCATCACCTTGGGCGGCGTGTCCGCTTTGACAGTCGATATCAGCATGCCCATCGTAGCCATGCAGAGGTTTCCAAGGATAAACACTGTGATGAGCGCGAACCAGTCTTCGATCGTGGAGCCAAAGAAGATCAGCCCGATTGCCAGCGGGACAACGCAGATGACGAAACCAAAAAGAAATGCGCTCATGACCTTGCCGATAACCGCGTCAACCATGGAGACCGGCGCGAAGAGCAGGCGCTCGAACGTCCGGTTCATCTTCTCCCATGGGACGCTGAACGGCGCCACGGTGGTTGTCGAGAAAAACAGGGTAAGGGCGATCAGGCCGGGGATAAGGGTTACGGCCTTGACGTCGCGTCCTATCGTAAAGGCGAAAAAGATCGCGATGGGGAAGAGCAGCCCGAACATGAGCACGGCCGGCTGGAAGTAATAGATCTTCATATCTTTTTTCGAGATGGCCCACGCTTTTCTCAACCCATCGCCCGCGAGGGGTCTTCTTGCGGTCAATGTCGCATCAGTCATTGCCTGCCTCCCTGCTCCGGCTGGTCAGATTAACGAAAACGTCTTCGAGTGAAGGGCCGAAAGTGCTCAACGAGACAGGTTTGAGCCCGTTTTCCGACATGAACGGATAGAGCGACCACAGCACTCGGGGCGGATCGGATGTGAGAAGGCGGTACTTATCGCCGCGCACCAGCACGTCGCCGACGGAAGGCAAGAGGGACAGGCCCTCTCGCGTCTCTTCACTGAGAGTCATGTCGAACGCCACTTCCACGGCCTGCGCCGCGGATGAGGCCTGCTTCAACTGCTCGGGGGTATCCACGGCGATGAGAGCGCCGTTATCGATCACGGCGATTCTATGACAGAGCTGATTTGCTTCTTCCATATTGTGCGTGGTGACGAATACGGTGACCCCGTCTCGGTGCAAGTCCTCGACGATATCGCGGATGAGGCGCGCGCTTTCGACGTCGAGGCCCGATGTCGGTTCGTCCAGGAACACAACGCGCGGGCTGTGCATGAGCGACATGGCGATCGTGAGGCGGCGCTTAAAGCCAAGGCTCAGCTCCGCGGATTTTTTCTTCCGATAGTCAACGAGGCCGAACAGCTTGATGAGCTCGTCGGCGCGGGCGCCGATATCTTTTTTGCGCATACCGTAGAGCGCGCCGGTAAACGTGAGGTTGGCAAAAGTGGAAAGCTCAAAGAATACATTTGAAGCTTCGGGCACTATTCCAACGACCGACCTTACCGCCAGGGAGTCGCGTACGGTATCCATTCCGAGGATCGAAGCCGCGCCTTCGCTCGGCCTGGTCAGGTTGGTGAGCATCCGCAGCGTCGTTGTCTTCCCGGCGCCGTTCGGTCCCAGGAAGCCGAATATTTCGCCGGCCTCGATGTCAAAGGACACGCTATTGACCGCCTTGAGCGGGCCGTAGTACTTTGTCAAATCTTTCACTTCGATGGAAACGGTCATTGTGATCGTCCTTCCGCTCTCGAAAGCGCAGCGTAGCGCCGTCCAAAACTGGTGAAAAAGGCGCACATCTCTTCGAGCTTTGCGACCCACATGCTCAGGACCTCTTGTCCTTCGCCGGTCAGTTCGTAGACCTTTCGGGCAGGGCCGGAGCCGGTCGGATCTAGTTTGGAGGCAAGCAACCCCTCCGCCTCCATCATTCTCAACACCCGGTACAGGAACGACGGCTCCGTGCTGTTCTGGATCACCTCGAAGCCGGACAGACGTTTCATGAGTTCGTAACCGTGAGCAGGCTCTTCGGCCAGAAGCAAGAGGACGTAAGGGCGAAAGAAACGGTTTGCGATGGCGTCCAGGCCACACCCTCCACGCGAATGATGACCGGGCTGTCCATGCCGGCCGCCGCACCCGCACTCCGTGGACATATCTTCTCCAGCACACATATCGTACGAACCTCCGTTCAATACTGTCAGCAAGTCAATAGACATCATTGACCAATAGTGTCAATAAGTCAATACTGAAAAAAACGTGCATAGATCATGACAACTTACTTCTTGAGCCATGTCTCTCAAGCCCGGATAATTCCCCTCGAGGGGGAGGGTCAGGGTGGGGGTGGCGTCATGCCTTACGGATGTCAGTTGGGGTTGCCGTATAGGGAACGCTCGACGACGACGGGCTTCGAAGCTCGGATCTCTGTGGCGACCTGGTAGTTTTCCTGGCACCACTTGGCGACGTTGTAGGACTTCCGCGTATGGGGAGCGAGCGTATCTTTCGGCCCTGTGATGATGCCGCCACGCGTCATGAACGATATGTCTACATGCGAGGGAGAATCGCCGGGATTCTGTACGAGTACCCAGGTTTCGAAGTTGGTGCCGGTCGAGCCTTCCGCCAGGTACCACCGGGTGGCAGGCTGACCGGTACCGATGGAGTCCTGCCCCTCGATCCTGTTGTCCCAATAGACCGCCCGCTCGGCAGCGACGGGGACGTCCGAAGAGACCACGGTAGAGACATCCCAGTCGTTGTTCACCGTATCATTGACTTTGATCGTCTTCCTTGTCTTTGGTGGAAGGCTCAGGTGCGGACCTTCAGTCTGGCCGGAGCCCGTCATATACTTGAGCCCGACTGTGGCAGGCTTCGAACCGGGGTTCTCAACCAGTATCCATGTCTCCATACCCCCCGCCGTGCATCCCTCGGCGAGGTACCATGTTTTCTGCAACGTGGATACACCTACCGATTCCGTTGCACCCTTCTTGCCGTTCCAGTAGACGGCCCGCTCGGCAACGACCGGCCGGTCCGAGGAGACAACCGTGGAAACGTTATAGTCGCCGGGGACGGTGTCCGAGACGTTTACGGTCGTGCGCGATCCGGGCTTCATCCTCACCGACGGTCCTTTGAAGGAACCCTTGTCTGTCATGTAAGTGATGTTGACGTTGGCCGGGCTTTTATTTGGGTTCTGGACCAGAACCCAGGTCTCAAAACCGCCCGCCGTCGTGCCCTCGGCAAGGTACCACGTATCGGCGAGCGACGACGTACCGATGGAATCGGTTCCCCACGTCCTCCCCGGGCCGTACATGGCTCTCTCCGCGACAACCGGTATGTCGGAGGACACAACGGTCGAAACACCCCAGTTGTCCGGCACGCTTTTCGCGACGTTGAAGGACACCCTAGAGCCGGCGTCTATATATTGGGAAGGGCCTTTGACGGACCCGGTCCCCGTCATGTAGGTGACGTCGACCTTGGCCCGCGTGCCGTTGGGGTTCTGGACCAGTATCCACGTCTCCATGCCACCACCGGTGGACCCCTCGGAGAGATACCAGTCAGTGGCCGGCTTCGTGTTTCCAACGGAGCCGGTCCCCCAGGTACGGGTGGTCGGGACCGTAGCGTCCGCCATCTCCCATACCTGTGTGCCTTCAGGGAAGTTGAAGGTGCTCACAAAGATCCTGTCGTTGAAAATGGTCATGGCCAGAGCGGCGAGGTTGTTTGGAGACCCGAAGCCGTCGGTGTTGACCTGCGACCAGCCCCAGCAGTCCCACTTGAAGACCCTCGCATCCGATGTGCCCACGAAGAGATTGCCGTTGAACTGGGCAAATGAATGCACGGTAAGGGATGCACCAAAGCCGTTCTGGTTTATCTGGGTCCAGTTCGTCCCCACGTCGTATCTCCAGATCTGGGCTCCCTTGGTATAATTGCCGGCACCCGCGTAGAGACTCCCGTTGTATTCGATAAGCGCCTGGGTCTCGCGGGTGCTCGCGTCACCGAAGCCGTCAGGGTTTATCTGCGTCCATTTCGTCCCGTCGTACTGCCAGATCTCCGTTCCCGTGTTCACGTTGAGTGTACCGACGCAAAGAACATTGTCGTATTGCACCATGGAGTAGATGTCCAGATTATTCACGTCGCCGAAGCCGTTCTTGTTGATCTGCGTCCACTTCGTCCCTCCGTCGTACCTCCAGACCTGGGAACCTATGTCGATGATCCAGGAGCCGTAGTAGAGCACGCCGTTGTACATGACGAGAATGCCGTTGATCCCCGGCGGCGCGCCTATCTGTGTCCACGAAGATCCGTCGTACTTGTAGACCCCCTCCTTCCCCGCGACTCCCTGGGAGTGCGCGTACAGGAAATTGTTATCCGAGGTGAGAGAATCAAGACCTCCGCTACCGGGAGGTGTCACATTGCTCCACCCACCCGGACCCGCGCTGTCATAACGGAATACTCCGCTATTGTGGTTGCTGTCACCGCTGGCGGAGCAGTAGAGATTAGATTTATACTGCACCATCGCGTCGCACCTGAACATACCGGGGTCGCCGAACCCCGACGAGTTGACCTGCACCCAGTTACTCGCATGCGCGGCGGGTGTGAACAAAACGATAGCGCTCAGCGCGAGCAGGCATGCTACGAACAGTGATGTGCATCGGAACTTCATCCCAGGTCTCCTTTCAGCCCCCAGACACTTAGTCACGCTGAAGAGATGGATGTCACATTTCTCTTGCCGCAATTCGAAGCTTAGTACCGCAACTTCCCGCCTGTCAAATTCTCGAAGTCAGGTTTGTCAGGCCCAGTGCTTGGAGCGCTCAACCGCTCTCTTCCAACCGGCGTATAGCCGATCTCTAACATCCGATGACATGTCTGGCTTGAACTCACGTTCGACGCGATGGATCTTCAGGATGTCGTCGGGGTATTTCCAGAGGCCGGACGCTATGCCGGTGAAGTACGCCGCGCCGAGCGCGGTCGCTTCGAGCATCTCCGGGCGCTCCACCGTCGTGTCGAGGATGTCGGCGAGGAATTGGAGGAGGAAGTTGTTTTGTGACGCACCACCGTCAGCTTTGACATTCTTGACCTTTATCCCGGTGTCCTTCTCCATTGCGACGACGATGTCCCTGCACTGGTAAGCGATGGATTCGAGCGCCGCCCTCACCACCTGCGCCTTGGTCGTGGCTCGGGTAAGCCCGATGACTGTCCCTCGCGCGTATGGGTCCCAGTAAGGGGCGGTAAGCCCGGTGAAAGCAGGAACGACGTAGACTCCGCCTGTGTCCTCGCAACTGTACGCGAGCTCTTCACACTCGGAAGCGTCGCTTATTATCTGGAGGTTATCCCTCAGCCATTGAATGGTGGAACCCGCGCTCGAGATGATGCCCTCCATCATGCAAGTGGCTTTGCCATTCATCTTCCACGCGATCAGTGGTGTGAGCTTGTTGATGGACGCCATCGGCTCGCCGCCGGTGTTCATATCGACGAATGTGCCGGTGCCGTTTGTGCACTTGACGCTTCCCAGTTCAAAGCAAGCTTCCCCGAACAGGGCCGCCTGCTGGTCGGCCACAACGCACTTGATCGGGATCGGCTCCCCGAAGACCTCGGTCACCCCGAAGTCTCCACTCGTTTCGCGAATATCGGGAAGAGTAAGCCCGTCCGGGAGGCCGAATGGTTTGAGCAGTAGCTGGCTCCACCGCATGCTGAACGGGTCGTACATGCCAGTCGCGCTCACGTTAGAGAAGTCGGTGGCGTAAACCTTGCCGCCGGTATACTTCCAGACTATCCAGGTATCGACGGTTCCGAAGAGCAGATCGCCCGCCGCCGCTTTCTCTCGTACCCCGGGGACGTTGTTAATCATCCACCAGGCATGCGCCGCCGACATCGCGGGGGTCACCGTAAAATGAGCCGCTGTTATCAGGAGCTTCCCCACGGAGTTCCGCTTGAGGTTGTCGCTGACGAGGGCGATCCTCTGGTAAGCTCCGCCGATGATGTGAAGAAACCTGAAGAAAGCGCTGTGGTTGATGCGCTCGCACTCATCGGCGGCACGGGTATCCTGCCAGGTTATCGCGTTATAGACCGGCTCGCCCGTCTTCCTGTCCCATAGCATGCTCGTCGCCCTCTGGGTCGCGATGCCCATCCCGGCGATATCCGCCGACTTCAAACCCGTCTGCTCGAAGACCTGGCGTGTCATTTCGACGCACCTGTCGTAGATGCTTATTGGATCCTGCTCGGTCCAGCCGGGTTGGGGAAAGACCTGTGGGAGCTCGGCGTACGCTTCACCGACGACGTTGGTCTTTTGATCGTAGATGACCGCCCTCGTGCCGGTGGTGCCGACGTCGTTCACAAGGATGTATTTCTCGTTCACGCGCGCTCCCTCCGTGGTGGGTCCCGGCTCTACCTATTATAGTAGCGGGGCCGTGGGTAATGGCCAAATCACACCTTTTCTATTCGAGGCGCAACGGCCGTTCCATTCACGGAAGGAATGACTGCGGGCTAGTTCGCGCGGACTTTATCCTCCTGGAAGAAACCTTCATCGATGAGTTGTTGACGCAACTCCCTCTTGAGCACCTTAAGGGTCATCGTCAGGGGCATCTCGTCGATTATCTTCACGGCGCGCGGCGATTTATAGCCGGCGATCTTCTGCTTGCACCAGTCGAGGAGCTCTTCCTCGGTCGCCGTCTGGCCCGGGACCAGTTGTATGACCGCGACGGGCACCTCCCGCTTCGTCGGGTGCGGCACGCCTACCAGGGCGACCTCCAGGACCTTCGGGTTCTGCAGTATCTCTTCCTCGACCTCGCGCGAGAAGACCGAGTATCCGCCGACCTTTATCACGTCTTTTTCCCTGTCCACGAAGTGGAGGAACCCGAGCCGGTCCTTGTATCCCATGTCGCCGGTGTGGAGCCACCCGTACTTGAACGCTTCGGCGGTACGCTCCTCGTCTCCCCAGTAACCGTTCATCACGCTGGGTCCCTTGACGACGAACTCTCCGATATCGCCCGCTCGCAGCATCTTGCCGCTCTCGTCCATCACTTTCACGCGGACGCTGGGGATGGGCCGCCCTACCGTGCCCGCCCTCTTCAGTAGCGGGATGTTGACGGAGATAAGCGCGGCTGTCTCGACCATTCCGTACCCTTCGATGAACTTGCCGCCGAACCCCTCGTATATCTTCTTCTGGTCCTCCGGCATCGCGTCCGCGCCGGCTATCCAGTAGCGCATGTTGGAGAGGTCGTACTTCTCGGGGTGGAACAGCAGCATCGCGTTGTACATCGCAGGGACGCCCGTGTAAAGCGTCGCCTTGTACTTCTCGAGGTAGTGGAGGGTCTTTTCGGGATCGAAAAATCTCTGCAGCATCCCCGACGCGCCGGTAAAGAATCCGCCGATGACATTTACATCGAAGCCGAAGATATGGGCCAGCGGAAGCGAGGTGACGCAGAAGTCTTTCGGCCCAAGCCTCAGCGTATATGCGGATATCGCCGTCGTGACGATCATGTTCCTGCTCGTCACCATGGCGCCCTTGGGAAAGCCTGTTGTGCCGGAAGTATAAAAGATCGCCGCCGTCTGCATCGGCTCGAGTTCGGCCGGCTCGACCCGCGAGTTTGAAAGCCCCTCGGCCAGCTCGTCCACCGACAGGAATCCGGCGGGAACCGTATCGCGCGGTCCGACCATTATCCAGTGCTCGATGCCCGGGACGTTGGCCTTGTCCCTGATATTCAACGCGAACAACTCGGACTCGGTGATGAGGACCTTGGCGCCGCAGTCGTTCACCATCTTGGTGATCTCTTCGGCTTTCAACATGTAGTTGAACGGCACGAAAACCGCACCGAGGCGGGTGATAGCCGTGAAGACCAGGCCGAGCTCGAGGGAGTTGGTGAGAACGACGGCCACGCGGTCACCCGGTCGCACGCCCAGCTTGTCCCGGAGCGCGGCGGCAACCACATTCGTCGCCTTGAGCGAGTCGCTGAAGCTGTAGACATCCTTGTCGGGATCGAGGCCGATGTTCTCGTAGACTATTTTCTGCTCGGTGTGGACGAATGGTTTGTCTCCGTATCTACGGGCGGCTCGATCGACAAGGTTGGCAACGGTGAGCTTCGGCATACGGCACCCTCCTCAAACCCCTTGTGGCTGAAATGCAGCCATATTATATAACTGCCGCCCCTCATATTGACAACCGAGTCTAGTAATTATATTAAGTGGAATTCAGCCTGTATTTCCTACCCGAGTGAAAGTAATAAGCGAGGCACGAGGCGCTTCTTGTTTACCTGTTCCAGGCACGCATCGCTCCTGGAGGTTTTCAAACGAAGGGACGGAGTTCTCTTACAGGAGGTCGTCAGCCACGTCTATGAGGCTTACGTCTGCGTCGTAACCCTCATCGGTGTCTTCCGAGGGTTTGGAGCTCGGCAATTTGTATGTGGCCTCGATGTGAGCTCCACAGTGCAGGCAGGTTGCGACTGTGGCAGGCGTGTCCTTGCCACACGAGAAGCACCTGGTCTGTTCCACAACGGAGGAGTCGTAGGGCATGTCCGTCTTGACCCTCCTGAAGTGGATCTCCTTGTCCAGGATACCGAGGGGAATCTCTTTCTTGAGGAATTCGGGGATGGTTAGCTCTTTTTTCAGGAATTCCACAGATATTTCTCGGCGGAGAAGTTCTCCGAGCGGCTGATGGAGGATACTCTCATTTTCTTCCAAAGTCCTCACCTTCAGCGGGCGATGCTTTCACCCATAGCTTTCATCTATGCCTTCCAGTGAAGGCATAGCTCACCCAGCCATGAACAAAGCATTCTCTATTTGGGTTATCGTCAGAGAAGACCACCAACTTAAGCTTTCTCCCCTTTTATGGAGGAGGAGATTCTCCTTCTTGAATCGGGTCTTTACGTGCCAACGCCTTCAATGGGAGTCACCCGTAAGAAGCCCAAGCCAAACATTGCTGATTCAACCCCCGAGGGGGTCCTGGGTAAACTTGTATCTTGATTTGTGCTTTTTACATGTACCCCTATCATGGGCAACCGCTTTTAGGCCGGCCTGCCGATGCCCGAACCACTGGCGGGTCGCGGGACAATCATGTTAACGTCGGGTAGCGTGCTCAACCATTGATCAAGGAGCGCGAGGATGAGACGCGGAAGAGCAAGCTGGACGGCGCAGGGGGTCGCTTTCTTCAGGGCTCTCGAGTCGACGCTGCCGTAAGACGAGCGTGCCTGTTTCGATCCTCTTGCGCTGCCGGCTTCCGGATGAACGGTGGTTCGAGAGCCGGCGTCAAAAGGTCGATAACTTACGTGAATCCGCTGGTAGTGAGACGAGAGCGAAATGCTAACAGAGAGGGAGAAGATAGCCGTAGGGGTTTCCCTGCTGGTCATCCTCCTTGTCGTCGTCGTCACGGGCGTCGTCCTGCTGGCAGGCAGGAAGGGGCCTTCCGTTGAAAGCAACTATCGCAGGGCGGTCTCCTCGCTGCCCGGACAGAGCTCCCAGGCCCTGACTCCCGACCAGCAGGTTGCCTCCTCCCAGCAATCCCAGCAGCAGGCATCCGACCAGACAAGTGGTGCCGATTCGAACTCGCAGTCTTCCTCGCAATCCGGCACCTCGACTCAGAGCCCGAGCTCTCCGGCATCCAGCAGTTCGATCGCCGGGCAATGGACGCTGGAGATGCAGGGAGCGAGCTCCGCTTTCCCCGGTCTTCCCGTGACTCTGAACCCGGATGGCACCATCACGATCAACGGAGCTGAATCCTCCTACCTGAAGGTCAAGAGCAGCAGTTACAATTACAACACGGTGACCCGCGCGTTCAAGGCCGCCTTTACCTGTAACGTGAGTGCCTCGATCGACACTTCAATGCTGGTCAGTTTTGACTTCAAGGGCACGATGGACGCCGGTCTCACTTCTTCGAGTGGGACCTTCACGGCGACGATAAACGGGGCGACAGTCGACAAGGGCACTTTCAAGCTTCGCCGCTGAGGGACCGGAGATTACTTCAGTATGCGCGATTTGAGTCTGGAGAGAAGGCCGGGGTTTTCCTGGGCAGAGGCGCTTGTGTCTCCGGTTTCCTCTTTTCGCCGCGGTGGTGGGGAGTAGTACTTCGCCAGGCGGCTGTCGATGTCATCCTGATACGCGAGCGCGTCACTACCTCGCTCGCCGGTCCTGATGCGGATCGCGTCTTCCACCGGGTATACGAAGATAAGTCCGTCGCCGGCATCGCCGCCGGTCCTGGCGGCCTCTTTGATAGTCTTCACTGTCTTCTCCACGTTATGGTCGCTCAGGATGATGTTTAACTGGATGCGGGGGAGCATGTCGATCTGGTACGTGCCCGAGCGTCCGGCGAGGGTGATGCCTCCCTGCCTTCCATGTCCCTGCACCTCGAAGACGTTCATCCCGACTATCCCTATAGCCTTGAGCGCTTCCTTGACTTCGTCGAGCTTCTCTTCCCTTATTATTGCTTCGATCTTCTTGATCATTTCAGTTCTCCCGTCGAGTATCCGGAGTTGCGTCCCTGCGCTATTATGCGGTCGCCCTTTCGCCGTGTTCGCTGATATCGAGTCCAACCTCTTCCTCGTTCTCCGTAACCCTGAGGCCCATCAAAACGTCGAGCACCTTCACGATTCCGTATGTCATGACGAATGTGAACGCTATCACGATCGCGACCGAGGCCAGCTGGATGAGGAGCTGCTTGGGGTTCCCGTAGAAAAGGCCGTTGCGCCCCGCCTTGTTGACCGCGGTTGTCGCGAAAAGACCGGTTGCGAGCGCTCCCCATGTCCCTCCGAGTCCGTGGCATGCGAAGACGTCGAGCGACTCGTCGAGCTTCGTCTTCTGCCTGAGCTGGATCGCGTAATAGCTTATGCATGCCGCAACGCCACCGATGATGATCGCCGCCCACGGCTCCACAAAACCGGCGGCGGGAGTGATCGCCACGAGGCCCACGACGGCGCCGGTCACGATGCCGAGGACGCTCGGCTTGTCGTCGCGCCAGCTCAACAGCATCCACACCAGGGCCGCAGCCGCGGCCGATGTGTTGGTGGCGATCACGGCGTTTACGGCCAGCCCGTTTGCCGCGAGGGCGCTGCCCCCGTTGAAGCCGAACCAGCCCATCCACAGCAGGCCCGCGCCAAGAACCGTGTAGGGGATATTAGACGGCTCCATTGGGACTTTCCCGTATCCCTTGCGCTGTCCTATGACGAGGGCGAAAGCCAGGGCCGCGATTCCCGCGGTTATGTGAACGACCGCGCCACCCGCGAAGTCAAGCGCGCCCATCTTGTGAAGGAACCCGTTCTGGCCCCAGACCCAGTGCGCTACCGGGTCGTATACGATCGTTGCCCAGATGACGGTGAACACGAGGAACGTCTTGAACTTGACGCGCTCAACGAAGGCTCCAGTGATCAGCGCGGGGGTGATTATCGCGAACATCATCTGGTAAGTCGCGAAGCCGAGGGCGGGTACGCCCGGAGCGTACACGGGATTTGGCAAGGCGCCGACCCCGTGCAGCCCGAAAAGATGAAGGCTGCCAAAAAGACCACCGATACTGGGACCGAAAGCCAGCGAATATCCAAAAAGCACCCACTGGATGCTTATCAAGGCGATTGTGATGAAACTCAGGTTCAAGGTGGAGAGGATGTTCTTTCTTCGCACCATGCCACCGTAGAAAAACGCAAGCGCTGGCGTCATCATCAGGACAAAACCCGCGGCAACGATGACCCAGGCCGTATCTCCGGAATTGATTTTCATCTCCGTCTCCCCCTGCTGAGGCTCGAGGGTGGAGTTTCCGCCGGCCTGCGTTGGCACGGCAACGTCACCATCGACGCTGCTCCGGCGTCCACACCACCCGAATGGGCGCTTCAAGATAGGAACTGTTACGTTTATATTCCGGTTTTGTTTCCCGGGTGTTTCGCAGATGTTAACTCCATGTAAACTCAAGGCAGGCAAAGCGCCCGGTAGCTCCGAAGTCATTGCAGGCGGGGAGTTGGGGCATGGTGGGGCCGTCGGTGGCGAGGGTGGACGCGAGCCGCCTCAACAATGTAGTAAAGTGAGCAACGACCAGTTGGGTCTATTGCGTCAGCTCGGGGGTCTCCCCGTCCGGCCGTAAAGCACTGAGGTGAGAAGAAAAGAGGTGCTGTTCTTGAAGGTAACCGGCATATCGATGATCGCATTGGTGCTAACGCTCGTAGCGGCCGGCGCCGGATGCGGGGGTGTCGGAGTGCTTTCAAACAGCGGAGCGCACCGGACGGTGGTGACGGACGGGGCGGAAGTAAGAGCGTACCTCGCGAAGTCCGAGAGCATCCTGAAAGCGAAAGAAGGTTCGATCGCGGGGCGCACGAAAGAGCTCGATTCTCTGCGAGGTGAATACGAGGTGTTCTGGCCCGGAGTCCTCGAGACCCAGGTCAAGCCGGCGGAGTGGAGAGCGGTAGTCCAGAAGAGCAAAGACAAGAAGACTCTCTACGGCACACTGTACGGGTTGGCTGACAAGAAGCTCATCAGCCTGAACGGTAATCAGCAGAACGCGAGCTCGGTCCCTGAATACGTCTCGAGTGCAGCGAGCAAGTACTACGTCGCGGTGGACAACCTGAACAGCCTGTCGTACTTCGACGACCTGCTGGCCGAGCACACCATTGGAGACGGGACAAAAGTGAACGCCGGCGACCCTCCCCCCAAGACCACGAGTGGTTTGGGCACATTCGGTGGCGCTTTCATAGGGTTCGACTGGGACCGTTCAACGGGGCAGCTGGAGCTGTTCAGGTATAACACTGATCCCCAGTTCGATACCTCCGGGGCCCCGACCACGGTGACGGCGACGGAGCAGTCATTCATCGATTCCGCCAGGGCGAGGCTCGATGAGGCCGACCGGATGGTAAAGGCGGAATCGGCCTCACCTTAGAACGGGTGCAACCGGCCACGCCCGCGTGCTCCTGGCTGCTATGCCCCGGCAAGCAACCCGGCAAGGCTCAACGCGCTACCCGATGCTATCTCGGTGCCGATACCCCGTGCGCCGACGTCCGAGCCGACAAGCATGAGTCCCTCGACAGGCGTCCCGTGCCCCAGGCGTTCGCTGCCGACTTGCCCGGGCACCTGCGCGAGCCCTATGCACTCTCCGGCCTTGTGCGCGGTCAGGCGTCTGGTGTCAGATGACGTCGAGCGCGACTGCCAGAGAATCGCACTCTCGATTCGGGGGAACAGGTCGCGGACGCGCGCGTAGACCCTGTCCAGAATCGCGTTGCATAACTCCTCGGAAGCGCCGGACGGCGCCGCCGTGCCGGCGATCACAAGCTGCCCCCCGGCAGGAGCCAGGGTTGGGTCGTGGTTACTGGGTACGGGCATGAAGATGTAGGGATCATCGGGCACCGTGAAAGTGTCGAGGTGCGCGAATACTTTTTCGGGGGGTAGGTCCGGCAGGTAGAATACGACAGGGTACGGCACGACCTGTCGCTCGAGCCCCAGCTTCACCGTTATGTAAGCGTTGGAGTCGACCATGCTTTCAGCCCTGTCCACGTATGCACCGGGGAAATGCTCGACGCCCACCATATCGATCGTGTTTCGCACTCCGGCGTTCGATATGACCAGGTCGGCTTCGTACCACCCCTCGGTCGTCTCGACGCCCTTAACCGCGCCATCTTCGACACGTATCAGCTTGACCGTCTCACCGTAATGCGGCGACCCCCCGTAGCGTTCGAACGCACGAAGGAAAGAGCCGGGTATGTTGCCCGAGCCACCAATCGGGTAGCCGAAGCTTGTTCCGTTGAACATCCTGTCGAACGACCAGATGAACTCGCCCGCGGAAGCCTCCAGGTAAGAGATCGCGAAGTAGAGCTGGGAGACACACGTGATGAAGAGGTGGATCATCTCATCGTCGGTGTAGCGTGAGACGTATTCACTAAGCAACGTCCCATCGTTTTGCTCGACGTTTTTACCACTCATGAGCGCACGGAACAGGCGGTACGCGCCGGCGTAATTCCTGGGACGCACTCCCAGCTTGCGGGCGATTCCCGCCTGCCTGACGAGCGACCTCATGTCGAGAGGGAAATCGAACTCGGTCTTGCCCATGATCCTGCAGGGTGGGTCCTTCGTGACCCAGTTGAGGTCGCCACCGAGCGCGCGGTTGACCTCGCTGTGGGGACCGGATGCGCCCCGGCTGAACATGTGGACTCCGAAGTCAACTACGAAGCCATCTCTTTCGATCGAGGCGCAGCGGCCCCCGTGGAATGAATGGCTTTCGAGAAGGTCGACTTTGTACCCTTGCTTCGCCAGCAGGGCCGATATCGCGGAGCCGCCGACACCGGAACCGATAACAACAGCGTTGCCGCCCATTCAGCATACCTCCCGAACCAGAAAATTGATCGCCTTATTGCCAGAATGGTTTGCGGGAGCAGTCGAAGCCCGGCTCGCCGCTCTTCTTGATGATGTAGACGGGCATCCCGATCCGACACTGTTCATAAAGAGCTTCGACGTTGCTTATGTACATCCTTATGCAGCCGTGCGAAGCGGAGGATCCGATGGACCCGGTGTCGTTTGTGCCATGTATCAGCACGCCGCCGCCGTTGAGGGTCATCGCCCTTGTGCCGAGCGGGTTGTTGGGCCCGGGCGGAAGCGAGGCCGGCATGTTCTCAGCCCACGTCGAGCCGCGGTTGTACCAGGTGGGGTTCTTTTCCATTTTGACTATTGCCCACTGACCGATGCACGTGGGCCACTGCTTGGAGCCCGTGGCCACGGGGTATTTCGCGAGCAGGGTCTCCTTGTCGTAGAGCGACAGCGTGTGCGTGTCGAGGTTGACGAGGATGAACTTACCAACGTTTATCTGCGGGACCTCGGGTGGGGTGCGCTTCACGAGGGGGACCTCAACCGAGCGCTTGCCCTCGTTCAGCGCCTGGTTAGCCGCGGCGAGCACCTGGTCGAGGTCGGCTTGCCGGCCATCTTTCGCGCTCACCATGTGGGCCGAGCCGCTCGATACGTCCAGGTATGCGTTTCGGGGCTTGCAGTCTATGAGGACCATCGCGTTCTGCACGAAAGAACGGACTTTGGCCTCGTCGTACCTGACATAGACCGGCACGTTGAGCGCTCTCGGTCTCCTCAGGAACCTCCTGATCATCCTCTCTATGATGCTGGGGCTCCAGGCGGTCCGGTACCCTTCATCTATCATCTTCTCGATATCCAGCTCGAGCCCGAGCTCGGCGGCGGTATTTGAGATGACCTCGCCGTCGGTCGTCAGAGAAAACGGTCTTGCGGCAAGACCGGACAGCCGCGCTCGGCACTTCGCCAGGGCTTCCTGTCGCGTGAGCTTGCTGACGTTCACGCCACCGATGCTGACCTGTGACGGGAAGCGCCCGAACGCCGACGCGTCCGACGCGAGCCCGAAAGGAAGAAAGCCCGCAAGCAGTACGAGCATAAACGCGAAACCTATCACCAGGATAACAAGGTGGGTCTTTTGACGGCCCAGCCATGCCAGTGATCGTAAAAAGGTTCTCTTGATTTTCACCCGCGCTCCATGTCCCGTTAGTATGCAATTGTATTGCCTTCACGCGACAATGCAACTACTGAAACGCAACCTCACCGAATGAAGTTTCCCCCCACCTACTCGAGGCGGGAGGATCAGGGTGGGGGAGGCTCAGTCGTACTGTACGTAAGAGCGTATCTGTTCGTGGGCCTTTTCGAGGAAATCCGGGTCCGTGATCTTGACTTCGATGGCCCCGGTGGGACAGGTGATGGCGCAACGGCCGCACGCGCGACAATACTCGCTTATCGTGGCCTTTCGCCCGTCGACCTCCACCGCGCCGATATAGCAACGTTTGACACACTTGCCACAACCTTTGCACTTATCGGCGTCCACCGTGACTGAAATGCCGTCGAGTACGGTGAACGTCGGTTCGAGGTACTGGAGAGGCGCGTAGGAGGCAAAGCGGGTTACGCAGCAACACTCGCAGCAGAAACAAACGGTCAGGAGGCGGTGTCGGTCCTTGATCTTGAATATGAAGTTGTCCGCGCGCGCTTTGCCCACAATAGGTACAAGCCCGGCCGCCACGGCTTTGCGCACGTGCTCGTGAGCCTCTTCAGGACCTACCTCCCGGAACGGGAACCGCTGTGCCTCGAGCGCGGAGTCTCCCATCAGGAGGCAACCGATCTCGTGCGGATAGTCCTTGCACTTCCAGCCTTTGCGACACCCGCAGTAGTCCATGATGACCCGGTGTGACGCCTCGTCGATCAGGCGGTGGAGCAGGTCCACGGGCATGGGGGCGTCGCCCGGCATATCGATGTCCTGGTTGATGGGGAGCCATCGCATGTCAGTCTTGCTCTCCTTGAGCCACGGGTGCCACCGGTTGACGAGAGGCAGCCTCATGAAACCTCTCATCAGGAGCTCGGCCTTCCTGCCGATTCCTTCGACGTGGACTTTTCTTCGGTTCTTGGAGCTGTTCGCCACGTTGCACCTCTTCAGATCTCGAGTACAGGCCCACCAGGGATAAGGAGCGTTAACACCACCCCCACCCTGACCCTTCCCCCTCGAGGGGAAGGGGAGAGAACATGCTAATAATTCTACATGCAGGGGAGAATCTTGACAGGGGAATGCGGCAGTTTTATTATCTGTTTGTCCCATGTGAGTGAGTACTCACTTATGATGACAAGAGGGTGCGTATGAATAGCAGCAGCAACGCGCGCCAGACCGGGCATGAGTCGGCAGTTGCGGTCACGGATCCCGGGTTCGAGACAGGACCGGCGGGAGTTCCTGGCAAAGCGTCGCGCTACGAAGACCTCGTCAGAGCATCGATAGAAGTGTTCTCCCGTACGAATTACGACAAGGCGACGACCGCGCTGATCGCGCGGGAGGCTGGAATCGCCGAAGGCACCATCTACCGTTACTTCTCCAGTAAAAAAGAGCTCTTCCTCGCATGCTTCCGACATGTCACGCAGCTACTTGAGGAAAGGTATGCCGTAATCTACCGGGAAACAACAGACGAGCCGGTCGAGTATCTTAGACGCGTCGCGAAGAGCTACCTCGAGTTCCTGCGCGAAAACCCGAGCATGCGGAAGTTCCTGGCGTTCATCCTCAACAGTTCATTCGACAAGGATTTCTTCTCGGAGCTGCAGGGGTTCGTGGAGATGAATATAAAGGCCACCGAGTCGATGGTGAAAAAGGCCATCGACAAGGGCGAGGTGAGGAAAGAAATAGATCCTCGAGGTGCGGCCTGGCTGTTCGTGGGCGGTTACTTTACATTCATCCTGATGACCGAGCTCGACGCCGAAGAGATCGGCGATCCGGCGTTCGTCGACAGGATGCTGGACATGGTGATGCGGTAGGGCGCCAGGTGCTGTGCAAGGCCGGTCGCGGCCTGGGCGAGGGGGTGGCATGAGGTTGGAAACGCTGAAGATGTACTGGAGCAGAGTGACCCTCGCATTTCGCATGGTGCGCTCGCTCGTCATGTTTATGGTCGACGAACACAGGCGAGGCACCCTCGCGGAGAACCTGCGAAGCTTCATCAAGGCCCGCGGCGTAGCCGTATCGGTGGACATGTCACACTCGGACCTGCTGGAAGAGAAGGCGGCGAATCCGAAGCTCAGAGACAAGTCTTTCCTCTACTTCGGCGAAACGACATTCACGTACGGGCAGATGGACGAGAACGCCAACCGTCTCGCGAACTTCCTCGAGAGCCTGGGTGGCGGCCCGGGCGTCGGCCTCGCCATCATGATGAAGAACTCCCCGCGGTGGCTCGATGTCTTCTACGGACTCGAGAAGCTCGGAATGTACACGATACCGGTCAACGTCGCGCTTCGCCATGAGCAACTCGTGTATATCATCGACAACTCGGAGGCGAGCATCCTGGTCATCGACCACGACCTGCTCCACCATTACAGGGCGGTGACCGACAGCCTTCCGGGAATAACGACCGTCATCGTCAACACCGAGGGAGCGCCAGAGGGGTTCGAGGTTCCGGACGACATGGAGAGCCTCGACTCCGCGTACTCAACGGAGGTTGGGACGACCAAACCGTCCGTGCTGCGGAACCCCGAGGACCTCTGCATAATCATGTATACATCAGGCACGACGGGCCTTCCCAAGGGCGTCGTGTACCGTTACAACTCGACCAACGTCAAGGCGCTGTCCGTCATCACGAGGATGCTCACGTCCGGTAGTGACGTCGCGTATACGTGCTATCCGCTCTTTCACGCGAACGCGCTGTTCCTTTCCGTAACCACCTCGATGCACGCGGGCGGTAGTGTAGCGGTGGCGACGAAGTTCAGCGCAAGCGGGTTTTGGGACGACGTGAGGCGCTACGGCGCCACGACGTTCAACGGTCTGGGGGCCGTCATGCCCATCCTCATGAAACAGCCTCCCGGGCCGAACGATGGCGACAACAAGGTCAGGCTCGTCATCTCCTCGGGGTGCCCGGCGGAGTTATGGCGCGACTTCGAGAAGCGTTTCGGCTTGACCATATACGAGGGTTACGGCGCCGTGGACGGGGGCAGCACAGTCCTCACAAACTTCGGGACGGCTCCTCCAGGGTCGATGGGTAAGCCTATCGGCGGGAAGATCAGGGTCATCGACGCCGAAGGCCGCGACTGCCCGGCGCATGTCCCCGGAGAGTTGATATGCGAGGTCGGCAAGAAGAAGAGCTCGGTCGAGTACTTCAAGGATGCGGAAGCGACTAACGACAAGGTGCGCGACGGCTGGATATACACGGGCGACCTCGTGTATCAGGACGAGAGCGGCTTCCTGTACTTCGTCGGCAGGAACACCGAGTCGATGCGCTGTCGCGGAGAGAACGTGTCGGCCTACGAGGTCGAGAGCGCGGTGCTGCGCTACCCGTGTGTGCTCGAGTGCGCGGTTTACGCGGTCCCCTCAGAGCTGGCGGAAGATGAGATCATGGTCACACTGGTGCCGGTGGACGGCGAGACGGTAGAGCCAACCGTCCTGCGCGATTTCCTCTCCGAGCGGCTCGCGAAGTTCGCGGTCCCGAGGTATTACCGCGCGGTGAGCGCGCTGCCCAAGACCGAGACCCACAGGGTGATAAAGAAGGACCTCGAGAGCCTCGGCGTTACACCCGACACGGTCGACACGATGGCCGGCGATCCGGCCCGTTGAATGTCTGGAAAGGAAGAAAGGATGAGACCCGGGAAGCGTAACATGTGCGGCGATGGTCTCAGGGGGAAAGTGGTCCTCATTACAGGTGCGGCTTCTGGCCTGGGCAGGGAGCTTGCCCTGTCGTTCGCGGGTGAAGGCTCCGACCTCGTCCTGGTCGACATCAGCTCGGAAGAGCTGGCCGGGACGGCAGCGATGACAGAGCGGCTTGGAGCAAGGACCATGTCGAGGACGGTGGACGTCTCGAGCTACGCGGCGATGTCAGAGCTCGCCGACGAGGTCCTGGCCGAATGGGGACGCGTGGACGTCCTGGTCAATAACGCCGGGGTGGGCGTCGGGGGTGGGCTCCACTCGATTCCCGTGGAGGATATCGAGTGGATCACCGGCATCAACCTGATGGGAGAAGTGTACGGCACCCGAGTCTTCCTTCCGCGGATGATCGAGAGAAGATCCGGTCACGTGATAAACGTAGCTTCCCTGTCGGGTCTTGTGGCGCTGCCGGGTCATATAGCGTACACGACCAGCAAGTTTGGGATCGTCGGGTTTTCGCAATCGCTCTGGGCCGAGGTACGGCGGTATGGGATAGGTGTTACCCTCGTTTGCCCGGGGGGGATGAAGACCAACATTATCTCGCATACGCGCATGCACGCGGAAAACGAAAGACAGCGAAGGTTCCAGGACCGCTTCGCCGAGATCCTGGACAACGCGATGGATCCCAAAGACGCCGCGGACCGCGTGATGAAGGCGGTGAAGAAGGGCAGGTTCCTGGTCCTGCTTGGACCGGAAGCGTACCTGATGTATTACATAAACAGGGTTTTCCCGATGTTTGTCATGAGGGTCACGGCGGCGGTCAACTACTTGATGAACAGGAAGAGCTAGACCTGCAGAAAAAGGTCGACGTGCTGGTCGTCTGATTTCATCGACGCGCACATCTCGATGACTCCGCCGGCGTCAGACCCCCGGGCTTCTTCGCCGTCCTTGTCGATCACCCTGAACGAGTACCCCAGTTTCTCCAGGTTTACGATGAGCGTCGCGGGGTCGTAACCCGCGTTCCTCAACCCGAAGGGCCAGAGCTCCATGAACATGACCGGCTCGTTCTCCTCGAGCACGTGTTGGGCACCCTCTATGATGAACCCCTCCGCGCCCTGGGTGTCCATCTTGATCAGGTCCACTCGTGAGGCGCCTCCAACAGAAGTGAGGAAATCGTCGAGCGTGGTCGTCTCGACAGAGACCTCGCCCGCGCTGATGAGCACGTTTTCCTGAGAGAAAGAGTGACCTCCGAGGTTGTACTTGTCGAGGTACAGGGTGATAGTGCCCGGCTCCTTTGAGACGGCCTTGTTGACGGCGGTTACGTTGGAGAACCCGTTCATCTCGATGTTCTTTACGAGGAGGCCGTAGTTGTGCGGGTCCGGCTCGAAAGCGAACACCCTGCCCGTGTTGCCAACGATCCTCGCGGCAATCAGGGTGTAGTGCCCGATGTTAGCTCCGATATCGACCACGACCATACCCGGTGCCAGCATCTGTATGAAGAGTCCGGTCTCGAACTCCTCGTAGATGCCGCCCGCCTGCAGCAGCGGCAGCACGCCCTCGTCTTTCGCGTCCGCGTACATCTTGTTCCCGTGCGATTCCAACAGGACGGTCCCGCGAGGTTTGAGGTTCCTCTTGAGAAAGACGTATATGTGCTCCGAGCCGGGAAGCTTCTTGAAGCCCACGCGCTTGAGGAACTCCTTGGTCCTGTTGAACATCTTCCAGACCAGCAGGGACAGCCCACCGCCTCGCGGTTTGCGGTCGTCCGCTCCAGCGTTCGAATCATCTTTACGTGCGCTCACTTGGTCACTTCAGCTTTCATCAGTAGGTACCTGACCATGGTGGGATTATATAATGACGGCCTTGATGCTGGGAGCATTTTTGTGCCGGGTTTCTCCAGCACGAACCTTTCAGTTGGTCATGCGCAGGACTTCGTCGGCGATAGCGGGCATTGCTTTGCCTGCTTCCATCTTGACGAAGACGTCAGCAGTCGAAGACAGGGTCGTCTCGGTTGGATTGATGTCGATCACGCGCGCACCGCAGCTGGACGCTATCGCGGGGACCGTGGCGGCGGGGTAGACCAGGACCGAGGTACCGACCGAGATGAGGCAGTCGCACCTGGAGGCGCGGTCGGCGGCTTCCTCGATCGTGTCCATCGGGAGCGACTCGCCGAAGAACACGACATCGGGCCGGTACCGGCCGCCGCAGAGGCACTTGCCGGCAAACTCGTTAAGAGCGGATATCATCTGCCGCCTGCTGACGGTCGGGACGTCGAGCTTGTCAAGGACGTCATTGATGTCCTTGCGGCTTCGACCCTCCCTGGAGCCGCATCTCGAGCATCGAACCCTGTAGGCGCTTCCGTGGACCTCGAGCACCTCTCTACTGCCGGCGGCCAGGTGCAGGTCATCGATATTCTGCGTGACGATAGCCGAGATCTTGCCGGCTTCTTCGAGACGCGCTAAGGCCTCGTGAGCGGGGTTGGGCTTCGCCTCGACGAGGGGACGTAGCGCGTCCGAGAAGAACGAGGCGATCCTGTCTTTGCTGAGCAGGAACACGCCGGCAAGACCCGGAAGATTCGCGTAGATGTTCGCAGGGTATCGCTCCCAGAGCCCGCCTTCGCCCCTGAAAGTGGGGATGCCGCTTTCGGCTGAGACCCCCGCGCCGCTGAAGACGAGCACGTCGCTCGACGATGCTATTATTCTAGCTGCCTGCTGTATCTTTTCCATGGATCCAGTGCGCGAAATGAATGCCCTCCGACTCAATTTGAGTGTAGCATCAAGATTTCACCGAATCGCGACAAGATGCACGAGAAGGTCTCTCGGAGGTACGGGTCTGTCGCAGGGAGAGACGAACTGTAATGAGAATTGCCGAAGACCCACGCGGGTTCATCCGCCGCCGCGCGAATGCTCCAGGTATTCGTGATATTGCGCCATCGCGCTGATCGCGGCACAGGAGGCTTCGACTTCCTTGAATATCATCGGCGAGTCGCCGTTCATGAACTCTTCGCCGGTGATGCCTCCCGAATCGACATTGGCCGTGAAGTAGAGAGGAATACCGATCTCGCGAGCCAGCACATTCAGCTCTTCCAGGTGGGGATGTACGGCCTCCATCGCCGCGTCCCAGAACAGTCCCATGTCGACGCCGGTGCCCCCGAACTCCTGGAGGTTCGGGCCTTTGTTTCGTTGCGACTCCACAAAGATGAACATGACGGAGTCCACCTCGCCGCTCCGCATCACGGTCTCGACTATCGGTTTGAGAACCGTCAGGTCGAGCCCCGCCACCAGGTCCACAGGATTGCCGGGGACGAAGTAGTCAGGCAGGTATCCCGCAATCTTCTCGAGGGTCTCCCTGGAGAAACGGGGCACCTCCAGGCCGAAGTTCGCGCACGCGTCCGCGGCTATCACACCGAGCCCGCCTCCACCGGTCACAATGCCGACACGCTTGCCTTGGGGAAGGGGACGCTTGACGAACGAGGCGGCGGTGATGCCTGCGTCCCTGATGCTCCGGGCCAGCACTATGCCCGCCTGCCTGCAAGCCGATTCGAACACCCTGTCGGAAACGGCCATCGCCCCGGTGTGGGACATCGCTGCCCGCATCCCGGTGTTGGAGCGCCCTCCCTTCAGCATGACGACGGGCTTGCGACTTGTCGCCCGGCGCGCGAGCTCGAAGAAGTGCTGCCCGTCTTCGATACCCTCGACATAGGACACCATAACGTCGGTATCGGGGTCGTCCGCGAAGTAGCAGAGATAGTCCTCGGTCTTCAACTGGGCTTCGTTTCCGCTGGATACGCCCTTGGACAGCCCGAAGCCCGAGTCCAGCCCGTGGCCTATCAACATGTTGAGGATGTTGCCGCTTTGAGCGACGACGCTGATCGGCCCGGGCTTCGGGTAGAAGATCGGCATCCAGGAGTAGAACGCGGACGAGGGGCAGCTGACGCCCTCACCGTTCGGACCCACGAGCGCGATGCCCGCGGCGGAAGCCCTGGCCACTATCTTGGCCTGCAGAGCCGCTCCCTCATCGCCGAGCTCCTTGAAGCCCGCGGTGATGACAACGGCCGCTTTTACGCCTTTTGCCACGCAATCGTCGAGGGCGCTTATGACGGACCTCGAGGGCACGGTGAAGACGGCCAGATCCACATCGTCCGGTATCGCCCCGACCGTCGGGTAGCACTTGTGACCCGCCACGGTCTCCCTGCTGGGGTTAACCGGGTAGAGCTTGCCCTCGAATCCGCCGCAGATGATGTTGTTGAAAACAACAAACCCCCACTTGGGCATCCCCTCCGTCGCCCCGACGAAGGCGACCGACCTGGGTTTGAAAACGTGATTGAGGTTGTTGAGCTGTGCCGCGGTGCCGGATGGTCCATTCATCTTCTGCTGCCACCTGCCGTGTTCGTTGGTGCCTGTGGTTAATAAGACGCGACAATGGCCGGCATGCATTGGTCGCCGACCATCAGCAATTATATAAGATTTGGGTGGTGGCTAGTCGAATCTTGAGGATCCAGCGCGTTTCCATTTGCCCGCCCCCTTCATAATTGTCACGGAACGCTAAACCTGTCGGGGGGCGGTGTCGACTGTGTCAAGGAGGCAGACACCGCTTCCCGGACAGCGGATGTGTATGGGAAAAGAAAGGCGCTCTGAGGCGGTAGACTCGTAGAAGAATGGCAACCGGGATAGGCTTCACCATCGCTCCGACGACTTCGCCTGCATACCCGGCATCCTCCTCGCCGTGACAGGGCGGTTTTATATCGTGGGTCTGCCTGACCATTCCGGTACTGCCGCTGACGTTCCTTGTCGTTCTTGTGATGTACTGGAAAGAGAAAAAGATCTTCAATGTGCCGGGTCTGAAAGTGTGGCGGAACCGTCTCGGTGTGGTCATGTTCGTACACCAAATCTTTTTCTCCCCCTTCAGAGGGAAGAAGATGTTGACTGGACGTTTGCGGGAGAGTATATTTGCATAACGCAAACAATGCTTAAGGAGTATTTTAGAAGTGGCACATAAACAGGAAGCGAGTGTATCGAGCTTCACGCGCCAGACGATTACTCTGATCTTGCACATAATGCGCAATCTCCGAGGCTCGGGCGCGGACATGCACCCGGAGATCGAGCTATCTTACCCGCAGATCCTCATGCTTTACGTGTTACTCGAAAATGGGACTTCGAGCATGAGCGAGGTGGCCAGCCTGCTCAAGATCTCGCACGGGGTCGCGACCAGGACCGCGGACAGGCTCGTGGACAAAAGGCTGGTCGATCGGAGGCACGCGGATACCGACCGACGAATGGTTCTCCTGTCACTTTCCAAGCAGGGCAAGGAATACGCTGAGGAGATGCTCGGGAACCACATGGAAAAGTTGAACGGAGTATTCGAGGAGGTCAACCTGCAGGAAAGAGAAGGTTTTCTCACGCTTCTCGAAAATATCGACGCCAGACTGGAGGAGTAACACATGTCCGGCGATGTACTTATCAGGGTGGAAGACCTGGTAAAGATATACGACCTGGGAGAGGTGAAGGTGCCCGCCCTCAAGGGGGTTTCACTGACCATCGACAAAGGCGATTTTGTGATGGTGACCGGACGCAACGGATCCGGCAAATCGACCTTCATGCACCAGCTCGGGTTGCTCGACCATCCAACGTCGGGAACGATCCACTTCAACGGCACCGAGGTGACCCACCTCCACGAAAAAAAGCGCTCGCGGATGAGGCTCCGTGACCTCGGCTACGTGTTCCAGGAGTTCGCACTGATAGGCGAGCTGACGGCGCTCGAAAACGTGCTCCTGCCATCGATGATGATAGGCAACCCAAAACCGGGCAGGAAAAAAGCGGCCGAGCTCCTCGAGGCGGTCGAGCTTAAAGGCAAACACGACCACCTTCCATCGCAGCTGTCCGGCGGCGAGCAGCAGAAGGTCGCCATCGCCCGGTCGCTCATAAACGACCCGATGGTGATGTTCGCCGACGAGCCCACCGCGAACCTCGACACCGTCGCCGCGGCCGAGGTCCTGGACGTCTTCAAGAAGCTCAACGAAGAGCAGGGGCGCACTATCGTGATGGTCACTCACGAACAGGAGGAGACCGAGTATGGCAACCGCCTCATCAGGCTCGCGGACGGTGAGCTGGTATGAGTAGCGAGTTTCGCATCCCGTTCTTTCTCATCTGGCGGTTCCTGAAGCGCGGCAACAAGTGGACGCTCCTGCTGACCATTTTCCTGATGTCGGTCGCCTTCATCAACCTCGTCTTCGTAAACTCGCTTTTCCATGGTGTTACGGAGACATCGGACAAGCAAGTGATACAGACCTCCGCTGGCGACGTTACCGTAAGCGCGCTGCCGGGAAGGGATTTCCTGGACGGGGTCTCGGCGAAGGTGGCCGCAATAAGCAAGCTGCCCGGCGTGAAGGCCGTGAGCGACCAGACTCTCGTTCCGGGGAGCCTCAAGCTGGGAGCGGTCCAGGGCAACTATGGCATATACTCGGTGGACCCCGTCCTGGACAGCAAGACGCTCATTATCTCGAAGCATATGTCATACGGTTCGTACCTATCGCCCGGAGACACCGACAAGATAATCATCGGCAGGCAGGTGGCCGGCGGCCCCAAGGTCGAGCTCAATTCCACCTCCCTGAAGGGCGCCCAGGTGGGCGACAAGGTGGTCCTGTCGACCAACGCGTTCAGCAAGGTCTTCACAGTAAAGGGAATCTACTTTACCAAGAACATGATGTCCGACTACAACGTCTATATCACGAACAGCGCGCTCAACAAACTGGCTCCGCAGATGGCGGACAGGGCCACGAAGATAATCGTCCGTACCGACAAGCCGGAGCTCGAGAACCAGGTCATCAAAGAGATCAAGAAAGCTGACCTCGGAGTTACCGTCTCGCCATGGCAGGATTCCGCGGGCGTCGCCAAGAGCGTTACCAGCAGCTTCATCACCATCAACGCCCTTCTAACAACGGTGGGGTTCCTCATAGCCGCCGTTGTCATATTCATCATCATCTACGTCGAGATAAACCACAGACGCCAGGAGATCGGCATACTCCGGGCCATCGGCATAAAGTCGTACCTGATCCGGACCACCTACGTCTTCCAGGCGATCGTCTATTCGGTTCTGGGTGTCGGGCTGGGGCTCGCGATCTACTTTGGCATAATTGTGCCCTATTTCAACTGGCATCCTTTCGCGATACCCATCGGTGACGTCAAGCTGATAGCCAACGCCGCCGACTTTAACGCCCGCGCCTGGTCGGTAGTCCTTGTTGCTATCATCTCGGCCACCATCCCGTCCATACTCGTTACTCGAGCAAAGATCCTCGACGAGATCGCCGGCAGGTAACCCGTCAAGGGGTCAGGTCCCCCGCACCATGTGACAACCAGTGGAAATAACGGGCAGACAGTATGCAAAGAGGATTCTTCCAGAGAGCTGTTCATCTCCGTACTGAAGTCGATAAAGAACCGATATGGCAACATACTGAAAAACCAGAGAGAAAAGGATAAACAATAAAAGACCTGAGCCCCAGCTTAGCCGCTACCGCTGAAATACTCAGTGCTGGAGGAACTCCTTCAGGTTGTAGACGAAAGCCTCATGTGTAGTTGCGCTGGTATTATTATCGAAACCGGTGGAATAACCCACGGCGCATATATATCCAGGCTGCGGAAAGCTGGTCACGTCAGTAAGAACTAGTCCGTCACTCACTTCTTTTTTCCTCCACTTCTTGCCGTCATAAACAAGCACAACATGTCCGGAAACCGCATAGACTTCGTCCGCGCGCACAGCGTAGACGGATCTAATGGGATCGACATGGGAAACTTTGGATTCCGGCACCTTTGTTGCACCCTCACCATCTTGCGAACCGGGACCAGGACTGGTGAACTGCTGCGTCCATTCTGTCCCGTCGAAGAACAGTATCGAAGCGGAGACCCCGCCGTCCGCGCTTCCGGCAGCCCAAACGCGGTCAGTGCCTAACCCATCAATACTGTTCAGACCCGGAAAGATGGGACTGCTCTTTTTCATCCACTGGCTGCTCCAGGAAATACCGTTGTAGAACAGAATCCCACCACTCCCAACTGCCCAGACATGGTCGGGGTCGGATGCCCATATATCTTTGACATTCCAGTCAACACCCGTGCGTTGAGCAGTCCATCCACCCCCATCGAAGAAGAGGATGGTGCCCCCGTCTCCGAAGGCCCAGACATGGGAAGAATCCAGGCCGAATATTCCGTCAAGCCGCATGCCTGCAAGTTGCTTCTGGTGCATCCACTTATGACCATTGAAGAAGAGGATTTCCCCGGACATTGTCTTGATGTTGTTGCCGATGCTACCCGCTACCCATACCTGGCTGGGGCTGGAAGCCCAGACTCCTGTATAGGAGGCGTTTTCTCGAGGTTTCTTCATTTTCCAGTCAACGCCGTTGTAGTTCAGAATCAGATCATCGCCTACTACCCAGGCGTGACTCGAGTCCAAAGAGAAGATGGCATTGGGCCTTCCAGAACCAAGATTCGTATAGTAGCCGGATCCGCTATCTCTATTCGTGGAACATCCCGCGCCAACCAAAGCGATCGCTGAGATTGCGATTGCAGCTATAACTACACTGAGCCTTCTCATTTGGCGTTCTCCAGGGGAATGACCATGATTTGAAACAGGCTGTACGCGACTCTCCTGTCATTGTTGTACCACGATTCAGAAGAAACGAGACTGCTGTTGAATTCAAGGTTGCAATCTTCCACTGTCGAGGCCAGCGACCCATATCCAAGGTCAGTGACTATTAGAACCCTTTTCACATCTGCCGGAGGCAGTGTTCTTACCTCTTTCAGGTTCTTGTAGAGGTGCTCGAGCGGAATTCCCTCGCGCTCAAAGTAGTAGGTCAAATTGATTGAATTCAGCAAGTTGCTGCAAACCAGATCGTCTTCATGCAACCTTGATTTTATCAACCTGGCAATAGTCGGGTAGTTCATCCCCGGGTACTCCCACAAGAACGGTTTGTTCCCATGGTAGGAAACCCCTGGAAAAACCATTATCAACAGGATTACCGCCAGGCCAACGGAAAGAAGACTCAGATAATATGGTCTGACAACATGACTTCTTCTTGTTCTCACCCGATCCAGTAAAGAATGGACGACGAAGTAAAGACCTGCCGAAGCGCAGCCGAAAAATAACGGCAGGAAAGGAACGGAAACCCTGGAGAAGGGAATTCTTCTCTGCGCCACAAAGACAAGGACAGCCCCGATCAGTACCGCAAGGGGGAGGTTGGCCTTCGCCCTGGATATCTTTTTATTCAAGATTATCGAAAGAGCAAAGCCCGCGAATAGTATCGGGTATATGAAGAACCTGACATCATAAGACCAGAACCTGTATGTGCCTGATATCACACCAGGCGTATTCCTGATGAAGTCAGATAACGCAAGTGATTTGGAGATAGAGTTGTCGATTATCGAGTTCAGGCCTGATTGCAGGATAAATGGCGTGTATAAGATGCCTGTCGCAACAGCGGCCAATGCGGTATAGAAGACCAGCTTCTTGATGAACACCGATCGTTCAGTGTAGGTGTCATTACGCCATGCCGAAATAAGGAGCCAGAGAAAAACACCTGCAACGAAATACAGAAACGTGATCAGGGCGTAGAATCCCAGGGAAATGATAATCACGAACCATACCCAGCCCTTTCCCGTCTCCTTGATGCGGATTGCGACCAGAATGAGAAGAAGGTACAGGCAAACCTGCAGTGAGTATCCCCTCGCTGTTGATGAGTAAAGCACAAGAGCGAATGATGAAGCGGTCAGGGCAACGCCCAGAATGGCTGCTTCCTTGTTGTATATTTTTCGTATGATGACATATATCAATGGCATCGCCGCAACGCCACAGACAAAAACCCATATTCTTATTACAGGAAGGCTGTTTCCAAAGGCCCTCGTTGTCATGTGGACAAGAAGCGAGTTCAGGGGATGATTGTTGGGATCGTAGTTGGAAAGACAGAAGCTCAACTTCCTTGATGCAAATGAAAGGTAGGAGCTAAGTTCGTCTCCATCGGCGATAGCAGTGAGAACGTAGTACAACCTGAGGCCGCAGCCTATTGCAAAAAGCACGAAAAGAGAGACGTAATGAGATGGGTATCTACATAGCTCATCTTTGATTCTTGCTTTCACGCGTTTTTTTCACCCTTGCTACCAATTCGCATCCACAGCCTCCAATCTTCTGAAGGTAGGCGAGTGTAGTCTACCGGCATGTCCCACCAATTGAAGAGAACATTGCTCAGGCGCCTACATGCAGTATCGGTGTCAGGTGACGGCGAATGTAGAACTTGAGTATGCGATCGCACATTCCGGGGTTGATTCCACCTTCCGAGACGACATCCACTTTGACGTTGAGGAGGTACTCGAGATCGAGCATGAGACCCACATGATCGAGCAGGCTGCGCCCTTCCTCAAATCTGGTCCTCCTGAATGATTAGACATTTTGATTTTACCATTTCCCACAATACTGGCCTTGCCCGGTTCCGGGGTCCCTTCTTCACACTCCTCGTAAGATTCAATTTCGTTAGAGTGTTCTTGTGTCTTCAATGCGGTCGCAATCGAGGGAGGTTTGACATGGATAGCAAAGAGCTCGCTTCTGTGTGCGGAATCCATTGTGGAGGTTGCGAGTTCCTGGGCGGGCAATGCGCGGGCTGCAACAGAGTTGAAGGGAAGCCGTTCTGGACCTCGCAGATGCCGAACGGGGTGTGCCCGCTCTATGACTGCTGCGTCAATCTACCTGACAGGGTCAAGTCTTGGGATGTGGGGCAGTGGTCTTCAAGTGAAGAAAAGAATACCCACATCCCAAGATCCCCTCAACCCTTTGGCAGGGGTGAGCAGGTTGTGGTCCAGCAGGTATCGCCCGACCCCAGAGACCGGAGTATAGATACAACGTCATGTCGGCCAGAAAAGGTGCCTGGTACCAGCTCCGCGTTAGCTCCAGGAGTGGGCCTCTGGCTCTTCTCGGTATTCTCGCTGATTGCGGCTGTCGCCGGAGGTGTGGGCGCTGCGCAGACGGGCCGCGTGGCCGAGGCTTAAGGCGCTCGAGCCCCCAAACGGCGCGGGCCTCAAGCGGTAACGCCGTCAGGCCTTTGCCCGGCAGGCATCAGGTCGTTCCTGATCAGCAGGTCGCGGATGAGCGCGTAGATCCTGGTGATTTCCTCCTCCTTGAACCTGACATGAACGCCTCCCGGGATGGTCACCAGGACGTTATTCACGCCCGCCTTGTCAAGCGCCTCCTGCAGCCTCACGGCCTGGCTGTAAGGCACGACCATATCCGCGTCGCCGTGTATCAGCAGCATCGGCGGCAGCTCAGGCCTGACATACGTGAGTGGCGACATCCTCTTCGCCAGCTCCTCGACATAAGGCACGGTGCCGAGCCATGAGAGAGCGTACCCCTTTCTGTTCACGCCCGCGAGAAGATCGTTGACGTCGGTTATTCCCGACCACGCTATGATGGCGGCCACTTTGAGCTCGTCCTTCCCCTCCTCGCATTCAGCGTAGTACCGCATCATGGCTTCCTGGCGCTCCAGGTCATTGCCGCCCGGTGTCTCGAAGTCAAGGCCCGCAGAAGCCGGAAGCATTCCGGTCATAAGCGCGAGGTGGCCGCCCGCGGAGTGGCCGAACGTCACGATCCTGTCAACATCGAAATTGTATTTGTCCGCGTTGTAGACAACCCAGCGCAGTGCTGCACGGCAGTCAAGTACGGCCGCGGGCGCGGCAGACACGTGCCCCATGCGGTACTGGACGTTCGCCACAGCGAAACCCATCTCTATGAAGGGCAGGAACAATAGCGAGAACTCCTGCCTGAGACCGCTGACCCATCCTCCGCCATGCAGGTATATAAGCGTCGGGACTGGCCCGGCGGCGTCCTTCGGGAGCCAGAGGTCGAGCTTGCAGTCGTAGTTGCCCGCGACGGCGTAGGTGACGCTGGGTACGACCTCGCAGTTGTATAGGATACGCGTTAGCAGGTCATCAACAGGGTTGGTTGTGATGTCCAAGAGGTCGAGGTGCTGCTCCGTCATTGTCAGTCCTCCTGAATGGTCCGGGCCGCTTTGTGATCG
>Ga0182021_10000251_pt1 | contig 54361 bp, 45 predicted proteins | sample 612E3MmetaG_FD_120493 | JGI IMG/M metagenome (GOLD analysis project Ga0182021, IMG submission 120493) | Permafrost microbial communities from Stordalen Mire, Sweden - 612E3M metaG (Illumina Assembly) | ecosystem: Environmental > Terrestrial > Soil > Wetlands > Permafrost | place: Sweden...
GCATCCGCTCGGGCGCGACCCCTCGCGGACGAATCCACTCTAAACCACACCCCTCGGCTTTACCGCGTAAACAGGACATTTCTACTTTGCTCGGAATAGGACATTTCTACTTTGCCTTGACACACGGCTGCATACCGAGCCGCGAACGTCAGAGAGCGGTTCCACGCGGATGTCAGGCAACCGGCGGTGAGCCAGAGCCTTCACCCTTCAGAAACTGTTCCAACACCGCCAGAAGCTCCGGTATTCGCGCGGACGCGACGTTCCAAACCTCTTCCAGATCCACGCCGATGTAATCGTGAATCAACACGTCGCGCATTCCGCAGATGCTCTTCCAGTCGAGCGACGCCAGTCGGCCCCGCGCCTCGCTCGAAACCCGCTTGGCCGCCTCGCCGATCACCTCGACGTTCCGGATGACTGCGTCCTGCAATTCCTCCGACGCCATGAACGCCGCTCTGCCGGTCCCGGTGAAGCGCGTTATGCGGTGGCAGCGCTCCAGCATGTGGTGCAGGTACAGCCGATCGTCCTTCACAGCGGCGTCGCCTCCCGCAGTATCCTATCGCGCACGTACCAATGAAGCGATTTCTCAGTACCGACATGGACCTTCATCCCGAGCAACTCCTGGAGATCCTCAACCAGCCCGGCGTGGTCCAGCAGGCTCCTGCCCGGCTCCCACGCCACCAGCAGATCGAGGTCGCTATTCTCATTGGCTTCGCCGCGGGCCACAGAGCCGAACACGCGCAGCCCGTGCGCGCCGCGCCGCTCGGCGAGTCGGAGGATTTCCTCCCGCCGCTCCGCCCGCAATGTGTCCAGGGTGACCATGTCTCCATTGTGCGACAATTCCGGGCGTCAATCATGACGAGCCGGAGTTCAATGAATCTGGTCCGAAACAAAGGCCGGTTCGGAAGGGAAGTAAGCCGCCATCATTCCCTGGACCACCACGAGCCACGGAATCGCGTTCGCGCACAGATCGTCACACAGGTCGGGGCGGTTCAAGATCTTCGACACTGCATGACCGAAACCCGCCTCACCCAGCGGAACCATGTTCCAGGGAGCGGAGTCGGGCTTAGCGTGCAGCAGGCTATTCATGGTTGCCGTCAAATCCCTGCCGGCGACCACGGGGTTGTGCTGCTGCTTCGCCTGAATCGCGTCGAACATCTTCGCAAGCCCAGGGGCATCACCCTGCTGCCAGCCTCGCTTCCACCGTTCGATGTCGTTCGGATAAAGGTGTAGGTACAGTAGGATGGCAGCACGCTCCACCAGAGCGCGAAGGAGAACGTGCGCTCCGAAAAGATAGCCTTGCCTAATCAGTTCGCGGATCGAAAGAGCGATACTGAGCGCCTGCGCGATCACCTGGCATGCCATGTTCTGATGGTCAGATAGGACACGACCGTGGGACCTCGGCGCCGTGCTGGCGTTTTGCTGCATCGCCGAGCTAATAAGCCGATCAAAGTGAAAGAGAAGTTCCCGCCCAAGGTATGGCTCATTTCCGGGCGTGAATACTACCGGATTTGCTTTAGGTTGCATGGCGCCGCACCCCGCCTAAGCGGCTTCCTGGATTTCGACGCCCAGGCGTTTGCCAAGCACACGGAATGCGGCTTCGAGTTGATCGAGCCGGGAGGCGTGGAGCAGGTCGAGCAGGCGATCCACCTGGGGGAGATGACAGTTCAATCGGCGCGCGAGTTCGGCTTTTCCTACACGATTGGCGCGCATCGTGGAATACAGCGCCAGTTTCGCCTCGGTCAGGGCAGGCAGGATTACAGACTTACCCCGCCGCTTCACCGGCGAGGGCTTGGGAATGTCGCGGCGATCCTCAATATATATGCTCAAGGCGCTTTCGAGCGCGTCCACGGCTTCGATGAGGGCCTCCTCGACATCCTCGCCGAAGGTATTGGCTTCGGGAACGTCGGGGAATTCCACCCGCATGGTTCCGTTGGTATCGCGTTTCAGGGTGACCGGATATCGCAGCATGGTATCTCCTCTATTTCACGCCAAGGTCTTTCTTGATCTTCCGCTCCAGCCCCTTGCCGATTTCCTTTTCCGCGCGCATCGGAAGGATGGTGGAATGCCTGCCAAGCCGGACTTTGAGGTGGCTGCCCTTCGCGGGAGAGAACGAGCATCCTTGCTGTTCCAGCCATCTCTTGAATTCGCCGCTTGTCACGATTTCAGAATACAACATTAATGTTGTATTTACAACATTAATGTTGCGTCAAAAATCTGGGATCTTGCGAGCGGGCTGCTGCGCGAAACAGACGGCCGCTGGATCGCCGGCATTCCCGAGCTACCCGGCGTGACGGTGAACGGCGTAACCCCCGAAGAGGCCACGCAAAAGGCTGAGGTCCTGGCGCTCCGCGTAGTCGCCCAAGAAATCGAGCACGGGGAACTTCACCCGGAGCAGGCACCCTGCGGTTTTCCATAGTCGTATGAGGTCGTATGACCGACAGGTTGCCGTCAGGACCACAATCCCGATAAGATCCAAGTATGAAGCTTCTCGTAACGCTGGAGCCAGACGAAACCGGCATGCTCGTTGCCGAGTGCCCGGCGATTCCGGGCTGCGTGTCCCAGGGACGGACCGAAGCCGAGGCTCTCGACAATATCCGCGAGGCAATCGCGGGTTGCCTGGCGACACGCGCGGCTCACAGGATGCCGCCGGCCATTGAAGTCCGCGAGATCGAGGTTCCTGCCTAGATGGCATCTCTGCCCTCCGTTTCGGGGGAGCGGGCCGTGAAAGCTTACCAAAAGGCGGGCTGGGTCAAAGACCGCCAGCACGGCAGTCACGTCATTCTGATCAAGCCGGGACATCCGGCGAGCCTATCCGTACCGCTCCATCGTGAACTGGCCCCCGGCACGCTGCGCGCCCTGATCCGTGCGTCGGGGATGTCCGTGGACCAATTCGTTGCTCTACTCTGAATCGCGGCAGCGATCCGGCGTGGTAGCCCTGCTATCATTGACCTCAAGCGATGAGCTATCTCCGGTCCGTGCTCTTCTCCACCCCTCTGATTTTTCTTTCCACCATGGTCATGGGCGCGCTGTCGCTGCTCGCTTCCTTCTTCGACCCCACCGGCTACACGCAGCATCGCATCGCCCGCGTCTGGGCGAAAATGCTGCTGGCCGTCAGCTTCATCCGCGTCCGCGCCGAGGGGCTCGAGAAACTCGACCCCCATGGCAGCTACGTGTTCGTCGCCAACCACGCCAGCTTCATGGATATCCCCGCGATCCTCTCGCGCCTCCCCAACCAGTTCCGGTTCTTCGCCAAGAAGGGCCTTTTCAAGATCCCCTTCCTGGGTACGCACCTGCGCCGCGCGGGTCATTTGCCGGTCGATCAATCCAGCCCCCGCGCTTCGCTCAAGAGCATGAGCACGGGGGCCCGCTTGATCGCCGAGCGCGGCATCTCCGTGCTGCTGTTCCCCGAAGGTGGCCGCGCGCCCGACGGCCTTCGCGAATTCAGGGACGGCGCCGCCTATATCGCCATCAAGGCCGGCGTCCCGGTGGTGCCCCTCGCCATCGTGGGGATGCGCCCGCTGCTGCCCATGGGCTCGATCCACATCCGCCGCGGACACGTCTTGTTGCGCGCCGGCGACCCCATTCCCACCGCGGGCCTCAAGCCCTCCGACCATACGGAGCTTACGTTGCGCCTCTATCGCGAAGTGTCGCGCCTGCTCGAAGAACCCGTTCCCGCGCCCGTGCGCTAAGCTCGAATCATGGTCCCCTCAATGTGGCGGCTCCTCGGTGTGGCGTTGTGCTCTCTGGCTGTGCTGCCGGCCGCTGAATTTACCACCTACATCGGCGATGTCAACGACTACCACGTCGCGCGCGTCGCCGCCGATTCCGCCGGCAACACTTACCTTGCCGGCAGCCGCACCGCCGGCGAGTTGACCGAAGCCGTCGTCATGAAGCTCGATCCCGCTGGCAAGATCGTCCTGTTCACCATTCTCAGCGGCAAGGGCAGCGACGCAGCCAACGGCCTCGCCGTGGACGCCGCCGGCAACATCTATGTGGCCGGCTCCACTTCCTCCCCGGATTTCCCGCTGCACAACGCGTTTCAATCCACGCCCGGCCCGGGCTTCGTCGTGAAGCTCAGCGCCGATGGCAGCCAGTTGCTCTACTCGACGTACTTCCCGGCGGCCATCGATGCACTGGCCCTGGACGCCGCCGGCGGCGTCTACGTGACTGGCTCCACCTGGTTGACCAGCTTCCCCGTCACCCCCGGCCTGCCCGCCGGATGGGTCTCGCTGACCTCGATTCCGATCACCACGGGCGCGTTCCTCACCAAGATCTCCGCCGATGGCTCGCACATCGTCTATTCGACGCTGCTCTCCGGTTCTTCGGTGGATTGCGGCGCGGGCAGCAGTTGCTTCACGGGCGGCCGCAACACCAGCGGCGTCTCCGTGGCGGTGGACGCGGCCGGCAACGCCTACCTGGCCGGAAACACCAACACCACCGACCTGCCCACCACACCCGGCGCTTTTCTGACCAAGGGCACCGGCGCGTTCGTCGCCAAGGTGAATGCCGCTGGATCGGCCCTCGCCTACCTCACTTATATCAGCGCCACCAACTTCATCTTTGCTCCCAGGGCCAATCCAGCCGTCATCGCAGCGGCCCTCGCCGCGGACGCCGCCGGCAACGCGTACCTTACCGGCTCCACTTTCGACCCTGGTTTCCCGGCCACTGCCGGCGCGTACCAGACCACGTTCGCCGGACCCTATCAAACCGGAGTCCCTTACCCGCTGCCGCCCACCGACGCTTTCGCCCTCAAACTCAACCCCACCGGGACGGCGCTAGTCTGGGCCACCTGCCTCGGCGGCAAGGGCGTGGATGCCGCGAAATCCGTGGCCCTCGACGCTTCCGGCAATGTCTGGCTCGCCGGCACTACGGCTTCTCCGACATTCCCCAACGTGCAAGGATGGTCGAGCGGCAGCGATTTCCTGGCGGCGCTCAACTCCTCCGGCTCCGCGCTGACCTACTCCGCCCGCTACCCCAACGACGCCGCGTCGCAATCCGTGGCCGCCGATCCCACCGGACTGGTGCACGTCGCCGGGCCGACAGGCATCGTCAGCACCGTGGCGCCCAGCGGCACGCCGGCCATGCGCATCTTCGGTATCGCCAACGCGGCCTACGGGGCCGTGTTGGGCCGCATCGTGGCCGCCGAAGTCATCTCCATCTACGGCCCGCACATCGGCCCAGCCACCCCGGCCACCGCTGCCGCCGATGCCTCCGGCCTGCTGCCCACCAAGCTCGCGGGCGTGCAGGTCTTCTTCAACGGCGTGGCCGTGCCGCTCCTCTACGTCTCCGATTCGCAGATCAATGCGGTCGCCCCGCAGTCCGCCACGCCTGGCAGTACGATGACTGTGCGGATCGTTTCGAACGGCGCCACCAGCCCCGATTTTCCGGCCACGGTCGTGTTCGCCGAACCCGAAGTCTTCCCCAACGCCGATGGCGCCGCCGCCGCCGTCAACCAGGACGGCACTCTGAATTCGGCCGCAAACCCCGCCAAGGCCGGTTCCATCGTCTCCATCTGGGCGACTGGCACGGGTTCGATTTACCCCCGCCCGAGCGACGGCCAGATCTCCACCGCCGCTCAGGATTATGATTGCTGCCAGATTGGCGCTTTGGTTCTCCGCAGCTCCAATTTCGTACAGGTACCCACGCCGGTGCCGGTGGTGCTTTACGCCGGCGCCGCACCCGGCATGGTAGCGGGAGTGGTTCAAGTCAATTTTCAGATACCGCCCTACATCGACACGCCAGGCCCACTCGGATTCTCGGTATTCGCAAATGGCAAATCCTCTGCCAGCGTGGGAATCTACGTTACGCCGTAAGCGGGGAACGCGGATTGGTGCGAGAATAGATGGGCAAACCGAAAGTGTGCGAGCATGGGAGACTTTTACCAGACTGGCACCATTGCAACTTTGCATCGCCTGAAAACCGATAATCTCGAGCAGATGGAGCGGGATCTGCGAGGCTTCGCCGTCACCCACCCCATCGCGCTGGTCCTGCCCGCCCTCTACTCGGAATTTGGAACCGGAGCCATGGCTCTGATCCGGGAGGAGCTGAGGAAAGTCGATTACGTCAACGAAATCGTCGTTACTCTCGGGCAGGCCGAGGAAGCCCAGTTCCGCCTGGTGAAGGACTTCATGGCGGACATGCCGCAGCGGGTCAACATCATCTGGAACGACGGGCCGCGCGTCACTCGCCTATATGAGCTTCTGGAGGAGAACAACTTGCAGGTGGGCGCCGCTGGTAAGGGCCGCGCCTGCTGGTTGGCCTACGGTTACATCATCGCCAAGCGCGAGAGCGCCATCATCGCGCTGCACGATTGCGATATCCGGACTTACAGCCGCGAGATCCTGGCCCGCTTGTGCCACCCGGTCGCCAATCCCTATGTGGATTTCGCCTTTTGCAAGGGCTACTATGCCCGCGTGACGGATCGTATCCACGGCCGCGTCACCCGTCTTTACGTCACGCCTTTGCTCCGCTCGCTCGAAGCCATCGTCGGCCATCTGCCGATTCTGGAGTTCCTGGACAGCTTCCGATATCCCCTGGCCGGCGAATTTGCCATCACCACAACCTTGGCGGGGCTGAACCGCATTCCGGGCGATTGGGGGCTGGAGATCGGCGTGCTCGCGGAGATCTTCCGGAACCTTAGCGTGAAGCGCGTCTGCCAGTCGGAGCTGTGCGAGACCTACGATCACAAGCACCAGCCCCTTTCGCCGGACAACCCCAGCACCGGGTTGCTCAGGATGACGGTGGATATCGGCAAGACCCTGCTCCGCACCCTGGCCGCCGAAGGGGTGGTGCTCACGGATGGCGCGATGAAGAGCCTGCAGGCCCGCTATGTGCGAATGGCCGAAGACAACATCGCCTGCCATCACGCCGACGCCATGCTCAACGGCCTGGTTTTCGACCGCCACGAGGAGGAAACCGCGGTGGCGACGTTCGCCAGGGGCCTGAACATAGCCTGCGAACGCTATTGGAGCGATCCTCTGGGAATCAAGCTGATTCCGAACTGGACTCGGGTGGCCGCGGCCGTCTCGGATTTTCCGGGACGGCTGGTGGAGGAAGTGGAAGCCGACAATCGCGACGGAGGCTCGTAGGACCGTGGCGGCGCAGGCGACGCTATCCCCGGCCATCCGCGAGGCGGTGCGAGCACTGGGCCAGGCCGACATCGTGATCGGCATTCCCAGCTACAACAACGCCCGCACCATCGGGCATGTTGTGCGGGCGGCCCAGGCCGGCTTGATGAAGTACTTCCCTTCTTACCGCGGCGCCATCGTGAATTCCGACGGGGGATCCAAGGACGGTACCCCTCGGCAGGTGCTCGACGCGCGCTTGCCGGAGCTCAGCGTATTGCAGGTGGATCATCCCTTGTATCCGGTCCAGCGTTTGTCGACCCCCTACCACGGTTTGCCCGGTAAAGGGAGTGCCTTCCGCACCATCTTCCAGGTGGCCGAAGCCCTCCACGCCAAAGCCTGCGCGGTGGTGGATTCCGACCTGCGCAGCATCGCTCCGGAGTGGATCGAGCTGCTGGCCGGTCCGGTCCTCGAAAAGGGCTTCGATTTCGTGGCGCCGTATTACTTGCGCCACAAATATGACGGGACCATCACCAACAGCATCGTCTACCCGGTGACTCGCGCGCTCTACGGCAAGCGCATCCGCCAGCCCATCGGCGGCGACTTTGGCTTCTCCGGGCGGATGGTGAGTCACTACCTCGGCTACGACGTATGGCAGAGCGACGTGGCCCGCTTCGGCATCGATATCTGGGTGACCACCACGGCCATCTGCGGCGGATTCTCGCTCTGCCAGGCGTTTCTGGGCGCCAAACTCCACGATCCCAAAGACCCCGCGTCCGACCTCAGTGCCATGCTGGCCCAGGTGGTCGGTTCGCTGTTTGCCGAAATGGAGAGGCAGGTCGACATCTGGACCAAAGTGAACAGCTCGGAGGACGTCCCCATTTTCGGCTTTCAATTCGCGGTCGGCACCGAGCCGGTCAATGTCAACATCAAGCGCATGATCGATTCCTACCGGCGGGCGCATCACGACCTGAGCGGCATTTGGAGCGTGGCGCTGCCGGAGCCGGCCATGCTGGGGTTGAAGGCTCTGGCCGCGGCCGCCGACAACCAGTTCTCGTTCGGCGATGCCTTGTGGGTCCGCATCGTCTACGATTTCGCCGTGGCCTACCACCGGCGCGTCATGGACCGGGGCCACCTGCTGCAATCGCTCACACCGATCTATCTGGCCTGGGTGGCTTCGTTCATCCTGCAGGTGCAGGAGGCCGGCCCCACGGAGGTGGAGGAACGGTTGGAGCGCCTGTGCCTCACCTATGAAACCGAGAAGACCTACCTGATCTCACGCTGGAAATGAGACCGGGCGAGGAGGCGTTATGTGGGAGCAGTTTCAGAAGATCGTGAGCCAGTCGGCGGGCCGGATCGCCGACAACATCGCCGCTTTCCTACCCGGTGTGCTGGCGTTCCTGGCGATTTCCGCCTTCGCCATTGTCACCGCCGGAATCGTTCGCTGGCTGCTGCTGCGATTGCTGCGGCGGATCGGTTTCGACCGCTGGACCGACCAGGCGGGATTCTCGTCCCTGGCCGAGTGGTCGCCGTCGCGGAGCCCGACGCTACTGGTGGCCCGGGTAGTGGCGTGGGGCATTCTGCTGGTGGGGCTGCTGCTGGGCGCGGGGGCGCTGAACTCGCCCCTGACCTCGCGGCTGACCATCGGCCTTTTGGATTATGTGCCGCATCTGGTGGCCGCCGTTCTGATTCTGCTGGTGGGACACTGGGTGGCGCGCTTCCTGGCGCATAGCGTCTTAATCAGCGCCGTGAACATGCACGTACACTCGGCCCGTCTGGTGAGCCTGGGAGTGAAGTGGCTGGTGTTTGTGCTGGCCGCGGCGATGGCCCTGGAGCACCTGGGCATCGGCGGCCAAATCGTGCTGCTGGCTTTCGGCATCCTGTTCGGCGGCATCGTTTTGACTCTGGCCCTGGCGGTCGGACTGGGTTCCAAAGAGGCCGTCGGCCGCTCACTGGAGCGCCAGTTCCGCGAAGCCCGGGAGAACGAAGAAATTCACCACCTATGAGCCGCGCGGCGCCCCGGCTGGTGGTCTTCACCGACCTCGACGGCACACTGCTCGATCTCGACACCTACGCGTGCGACGAAGCCCTGCCCGCGCTCCGGCGCTGCCTGAGCGCCAATGTTCCGGTGGTCTTTTGCTCGAGCAAGACACGCGCCGAGATCGAAGAGCTGCGCCGCATGCTGGGGTCCGCCGATCCGTTCATCTCCGAGAACGGTGGCGCGGTCTTTGTCCCCAGCGAGCATTTCCCGTTTCCGATCGAAGATCACACCATCGAGTTGGGCGGCCGATACGCCAGGCTGACCTCGACTCTCGACGAGCTAAGCCGCGACCTCAAAGTCCCCATCCGGGCCTTCCACCACATGACCCCGGAGGAGATCGCCGGAGAAACCGGGCTGCCTCTTCACCGGGCCGAGCTGGCCGCGGCGCGGGAATACGACGAGCCCTTCACTTTCGTCGGCGCCAGCGAGCCGGAGCGCCGCCGGTTCCTGGAAGCTGTCGAAGCCCGCGGGCTGTACTGGACGCACGGCGGCCGCTTCTACCATCTGCTGGCCCACGCCGGCAAGCAGCGGGCGGTGGCCGCCCTCACAGCGCTCTATCGCCGCTGGAATCCCGCCATCCGCACCGCCGGTCTGGGCGACAGCGCCAATGACGCTCCCCTGCTGGCTGCCGTCGATGTTCCGATCCTGCTGCTGAAGCCGGGCGGCGAATACGATCCCGCGGTGTTGGAGATGTTGCCCGCCGTCCGCCGTTCGCCGCTGCCCGGACCGCGCGGATGGAATGCCTCGGTGGAAGCTCTCCTGGCCGGGTATTTGTGAGGGAGCGGTTGGATATATACTGAAAGGAACCGAAAATCCGAAATGGATCTCCCGGTTAGATCTTCGCATTGGAAATTCAAGGAGGCATAGTGAATACCGACTCTTCCCGGCGCAATTTCCTGGTCGCCGGCCTGGCTCTGCCGGCCGCCGGTCTCGCATCCACATCGTCCAGCCCCGCTCCGGCTCCACAGAAGGGGGCCCCGTCGCAGGGCAAGATTACTTACCGCGTTCTGGGCAAGACCGGCCTGAAGGTCTCAACCGTCGGGTACGGCGCCATGATCACGTCCGACTCGTCCGTGATCACCCGGGCCGCCGACATGGGCATCAACTACTTCGACACTTCCCGCGGATACTCCGGCGGCCAGAACGAGCGCATGCTGGCGGCCGGGTTGGGCGCCAAGCGGAAGGACGTCTTCATTTCGTCCAAGTGCGAAGCCACCGACAGGGCCGGTTGCCTGGCGCAGCTCGAAACCAGCCTCAAGGAGCTCAACACCGACCACCTGGACGTCTGGCTGCTGCATAAGTACGACACCGCGGCCCAGATCTCCGACGAGCTGGTCGACGCGCTACGCACGGCCAAGCAGCAAGGCAAGGCGCGGTTCGTCGGCGTAAGCACTCACGACTTGCCGGCGGTCGTCGATCGCACCATCCAGTGCAAGCTGGACGTGATGCAGACGCTGTACAGCTTCGCCTCGCCGGCGACCTACGGCCCGGCCATCGAGAAGCTTCACAAGGCCGGCGTGGGCCTGGTGGCCATGAAGGTCATGGCCAAGACGGCGCCCGCCCGCCAGCCCGGCCCCGCGGGGGCGCTGGCTAAATCCCCCAATTTCGCCCCGGCGGCGCTCAAGTGGGTCATCAAAAATCCCTTCATAGACACCACCGTCCCGAGCATGACGGATACCGACCAACTGGAACAGAACTTCCAGGTGATGGCGGAGAAGTTTACCGACGCCGACGCCAAGCTGCTGACCGCCCGCCTGGAGGAGATCACTCCTTATTACTGCCGCTCGTGCGGCGAATGCAAGGGGAAGTGCCCCAAAGGCCTGCCGGTGCACGACATGGTGCGTTTCGTCATGTACGCGGACGGCTACGGCCAGTTTGGCTTGGGCCGGGAGCACTTCCTGCGGATGGCCGCCGAGCACCAGGCGGTGCGGTGCGGCGACTGCTCGAGCTGCGCGGTCCGGTGCCCGCATGGCGTCGAGGTACCACAGAGGTTGATGCGCGCCCAGGAGTTGTTCGCGTAATCCTCGGACAGCATAACGAGCGGCAGGTGCCCGGATACTAGTGGGGCGGATTGACAATCCGCGGCGGTCGCGACCTTCTCGCTCCCCGGCTTCCTGGGGCCGCGAAAGCGCGTTGCCCGTGGTGCAGAGGCGCTAGCGCTTTCCCTGCACTTCGCTTCCAAACTCGATGGTGGAATCCACCTTGTACATCTTCACGCTGGCGTCCACCGGGCGGAGCATTTCCAGCACGATGGCGGCGCCTTGCGTCTTCAGGGAGAAGTGCGAGCTTCCGTCGCGTGCCACGGGGAATTCGCGGGCGCCGAAGGGCGGAATCTGCACCTCGAAGGCGGTGGTGCAGATGGGCATCAGCTCAGCGGCGGCGCGCGTGCCGGTGGGCGTCGAGTAGAGTCCTCCGGAAGAATAGCAGGCCGAAGCCTTCACTGCGCGCTCCGAAGTGTTGATGAGCGACAGCAGGCCGCCGGGCAGGTCCGTAACATCCCCGGAGAACCATGGGCTCTGGGTGGGGTAAACCACCTCGCGGCCGGCGGTCCGCAATTGGTCGCCGATCACGCACTCGGCCTCGCCGCTGACGGCCACCACCGGCGTGAGCTCCGGCGATGGCACCCGCTCTCGCACCTTCACCCAGGCGCTCCCGGTCTCCTCCGCGATTTCCAGCTTGTAACTCGACCGCTCGCGCGGGGTCAGGCGGATGGTGATTTCGGGGTGACCGGCGATCGCCACCAGCGCACCGCTGGCCCGGTGCGGTTCCACATCCACCACCACCGGCCGATCGCTGAGGTTGCGCAGCTCCACCGTGGAGGAGCATCGAGCGCCGTAGGCCAGCGCGGGCACCACGCTCTCGACTACCCGTTCCTGGCCCGAGGCCAACGCCAGCGCCGCGAACAGGGGGCAGAATCCGCCTCACAGATTTCATTCTCGCTCACGCCGGCGCTGGCCGCTGTGGGGCAGCCAATCCTGGCTGCCGCCGGCTTTCCAGCCGGCGTCTTCGCGTGCGAAGAGTTGCGCTCATCGCGAACGGGCCGCCTGAAAGGCGGCTGCGGGCAGGATTGCCCGCCCCACACTGCGCTAGCCGCTACAATCGTAGCAGTGCCGGGCGTTTATCTTGCCTATCCTTTTTGCGCGCAGAAGTGCACGTTCTGCAACTTCGCCTCGGGCGTCTTCCCGCCCGCGCTGGAGGGGCGTTATCTGGACGCACTCGAGGCCGAGATCCGCGCCTGTCAGTGGGAATGGACGCCCGAAACCGTGTACCTGGGCGGCGGCACTCCCAGCGGCATGGCGCCCGAAGCCCTGCGCCGGCTGCTCGACCTCGTCCCCGGCCGGCCTTGGGCCGAAGCCACCATCGAGGCGGCGCCCGGCACCGTCACCGCCGAAAGGGCCGGCGCCTGGGCCGCTTGCGGCATCAACCGCGTGAGCCTCGGCGTCCAGTCGTTCGTGGAAAAGGAAATCCGGCGCACCGGGCGCAAGCACACCGCCCCAATGGTGGCCGATGAGATTGGCACGCTGAACCGCGCCGGCATCGGCAACCTGAACATCGACCTCATCGCCGGACTGAGCGGCCAGACCGAAGCGAGCTGGCGCGAATCGCTCGACTGGATCGAGCGCCTGGCCCCCGCGCACGTCTCCGTGTACATGCTGGAAGTGGATGCGGACAGCCGCCTGGGCAAAGAGATCCTGCTCGGCGGCGCACGCTATGGGGCGGCGGAGACTCCCGGCGAGGATCGCTCGGCGGATTTCTATGAGATAGCCGTCGAGCGGCTCGCCGCCCTGGGCATCCCGCGCTATGAGATCTCCAATTTCGCGCGGCCCGGCTTCGAATCGCGGCACAATCTCAAGTATTGGAAACTGGAGCCGTACGTCGGCTTCGGCGCCGACGCCCATTCCTTCGACGGGCGTGTGCGGAAGCAGAATCCGGAATCGGTCGAGGAGTATCTCAACCCTCGGCAGGCCGAGGGCCTGCCCCACCTTGCCCACCTCGATGAAGAGCGCTTCTTCGTCGGACTGCGGCTGACGGCCGGCATTCGTCCCACGCTCGAGGAATGGCGGCGCTTCGAGCAGCCCATTCGCCGCTTTCTGGATGCCGGCCTGCTCGAAACCGAGGGCGGCGTTCTGCGCCTCACCGGCCGCGGCGTGCTCCTCTCCAACGAAGTCTTCCAGGAGTTTGTCACCCCATGATCGATCTGCGCAGCGACACCGTGACCAAGCCGACCCCCGCCATGCGGCGCGCCATGATGGAGGCTGAAGTCGGCGACGACGTCTACGGCGAGGACCCCACGGTAAACCGTCTCGAGCAGCGCGCCGCCGAGATTGCCGGCAAGCCAGCCGCGCTATTCGTGCCCACCGGCACCATGGGAAACACCATCGCCGTCAAGCTGCATACCGAGCACGGCCAGGAAGTGATCTGCGATTCCCGCTCCCACGTACTCGACTACGAGCTGGCCATGATGGCGTGGTTCTCCGGCTGCGTGGCGCGCGCCATCCCCACCGCGGACGGCATCCTCACCTGGGACCAGGTGCGGCGCCACATACGGCCCCTGCATCCGCACTATGCGCCCACCGGCCTGATCGAAATCGAAAACACCCATAACATGGCGGGCGGAACCGTCTACCCGATGGCCGTCATCCGGGAAATTTGCGATGGCGCGCACGAGCGCGGCCTGAAGGTCCACATGGATGGCGCGCGCGTCTTTAACGCGGCCGCGGCACTCAACGTGCAAGTGCGGGAGATCGTGGCTCCGGTCGATACCGTCATGTTCTGTCTCTCCAAAGCCTTGGGCGCGCCGGTGGGCTCCCTGTTGGCCGGTCCGGCCAGCCTGATCGCCAGGGGCCGCCTCTACCGCAAACGGCTGGGCGGCGGAATGCGTCAGGCCGGGGTCCTGGCCGCCGCCGGGTTGATTGCGCTCGAAGACACGCCCCAGCGGCTTCCCGAAGATCATGCCAACGCGCGCTTCCTGGCCGAAGGGCTGTCCCGCATTCCCGGCATTCAGGTGGATGCGCGCCAGGTGGCCACCAATATCGTGGTTTTCGACGTCGGCGGCACGGGCCGCCTCAGCGCCGAAATCGGCGCTCGCCTGAAAGCGCGCGGGGTGCTGATCAACGGTATCGACGAGCGCCTGATGCGCGCGGTGACGCACTACGACGCCACCCGTGCCGATTGCGCACAGGCCCTGGAGGCGGTAGCGGGCGCCGTGGCGTCATAAGCCCGTGAACAACGGTATCATGGAAGGTAACGTAATCATGTGCCTCACGACCCGGACTTTCGCATGTTAAGATTCATTTCGCTCTTGGCGGGCGCCTCCCTTGCGCTGGCGCAGCAATACTCCATATCGACCGTGGCCGGAGGCGCGCCGCCGGCCACACCGGCCGCGGCTGCCGGTGTCTCCATCGGGCAGCCCGCGCGCGTGGCCCTTGATGCCGCGGGCAATCTCTATTTCAGCGGCTCGAATTGCGTCTTCAAGATCAATGGCACTGGAACCGTCACACTCGTCGCCGGCAACTCGCGAGCCGGCTTTTCGGGCGACGGCGGCCTGGCCGTCAATGCCCAATTAAACGCCCCGCAGGGCATCGCCTTCGCCCCAGGGGGCAATGTCCTCTACATCGCGGATTCCAGGAACAATCGCATCCGTCAGGTGGACCTGTCGTCGGGCATAATGACCACCTTCGCGGGCACTGGTGTCGTCAGCCCCGGCGGCGGCCCCGGCGCCTACGGCGATGGCGGCCCGGCCACCAGCGCGCAGTTGCACCTGCCCATGGGCGTGGCCGTCGACTCCACCTTCAACGTGTACATAGCCGACACCGGCGATAACACCATCCGCAAGGTCTCCGCCGACGGAAATATCGCCACCATCGCGGGCGACAGCTTTCCCAGTTACCAGGGCGATGCCGGCCTGGCCATCACAGCGGAATTGCACGGCCCCGAGGACGTCGCCGTGGATTCCTCCGGCAACGTCTACATCGCCGATACGGGCAATGCGTACGTCCGCAAAGTCACCAGCGATGGCAACATCAACTTTATCGCCGGCGACGGCAGCATCGGCTACACCGGCGATGGCGGCTTCGCCACCAGTGCGGGCTTGATCGCGCCCTTCGCGCTGGCGCTGGATTCCTCCGGCAATGTCTACATCGCCGAGAATGGCGACAGCCGGATCCGCAAGATCGATGTCAAGAGCCTCAACATCAGCACCGTAGTAGGAAACGGCACCCCCGGGTTCTCCGGCGACGGCTCGGACTCCACCAAAGCCCAAATGAATTCCCCCACCGGCGTGGCCGTGGATTCGGCTGGGAATCTGTACATCGCGGATTCCCTGAACCTTCGCATCCGCAAGACGTCGGGCGGAAGCATCTCCACATTCGCGGGAAATGGCACTTTCAGCTATTCCGGTGACGGCGGTCCGGCCGTCAAGGCCCAACTCAATACGCCTCAAGGCGTAGCCGCGGACGCCGCCGGCAACCTCTTCGTCGCGGACACCCTGAACAACGTGGTCCGGAAGGTCTCGCCAACCGGGACCATTTCCAACTACGCCGGCAATGGCGGCGCCGGCAACGCGGGAGACGGCAGTGCGGCCACCGCGGCGCAGCTCAACGGCCCTCAGGGACTGGCCGTGGACGCCGCCGGCAACCTCTTTATAGCCGATACCCTGAATGCCAAGGTGCGCAAAGTTTCGACTGGTGGCGTCATCGCCACGGTGGCCGGAAGCGGCACTCCCGGCTTTGGCGGCGATGGCGGCGCGGCCGCCAGCGCGCAACTGAATCTGCCCAGCGGCGTGGCGGTGGATTCCACCGGCAACCTCTACATCGCCGACTTCGGCAACAGCCGCGTGCGTAAGGTCGCAGCCAGCGGCGGCGCTATCTCCACCGTGGCCGGGAACGGATCCGCCGGATACTCCGGCGACGGCGGCCCGGCCGCCAAAGCGCAATTAAATGGTCCGCAAGGCGTGGCGGTGGATGCCGCCGGCAACCTGTACATCGCCGACACCGGGAACAACCTGATCCGCGAGGTGACCGCCGATGGCCGCATCGCGTCGGTTGCCGGCAACGGCATCGCGGGTTACTCCGGCGATGGCGGGCCAGCCACCAGCGCGCAAGTCGGCAACCCGGTCGCACTGGCCGTGGATGCGGTCGGCAACATTTACATTGTGGACGCCACGCGCGTGCGCCAGATCTACCCCAACGGTCTCATTGCGACGATTGCGGGCGACGGATCTCGAGGCTACTCGGGAGACGGCGGTCTGGCCACCCAGGCGCAGCTCAATACTCCCTCGGCCATCGCTCTGGGGAAGAACGGCAACCTGTACGTGGCGGACACGGCCAACAACGCCGTCCGGCTGCTCCAGTACACCGGCAGCGGCCTGTCCATTGGTGCCGTGACCAACGCCGCCAGCAGCACCAGCGGAGCGGTGGCGCCCGGCGAGGTAGTGGTGCTCTACGGCTCCGGCCTGGGCCCGGCCCGGCTCACGCAGTCCCAGCTTGACCCAACCACCGGCTTGGTCGGCACCAATCTTGCGGGCACGCGCGTCGTGTTCAATGGCACGCCGGCGCCCATGCTCTACACCTCCGCCACCCAAATCGCCGCCGTAGCGCCGTACGGCATCGCGGGATCGAACGTGCAGGTCTTCGTCGAGTACCAGGGGCAGCCCAGCGCTCCCGTGACATTGCCGGTAGCCGCGGTAGCTCCGGCTCTCTTCACCCAGGACAGTTCCGGCAAGGGCCAGGCGGCGGCCTCCAACCAGGACGGCACGCTCAACGGGGCGGCCCATCCCGCCAAAGTGGGCACTTACATCTCGCTATGGCTGACCGGCGCGGGCCAAACGAATCCCGCGGGCGCGGACGGCCAGCCGGGAGCCGCTCCCCTGCCGAAGCCGGTGGCCCCAGTCGCCGTGACCATTGGCGGGACCCCGGCAGCGGTGCAGTTCGCCGGCCAGGCGCCCAACACGGTAGCCGGCGTGATGCAAATCAACGCGCAAGTCCCCAGCGGACTTCAGCCCGGCGACGCAGTTCCGGTGCTAGTGCAGGTAGGCAGCGTCTCCACCCAGGCCGGTGTGACCGTGGCAGTAGGCAATTAGCGAGAAAGGAGGCCGCCGAAGTGGAACGCCGCCCTTTGCGAGAACGTATCCGTCGTGCCATGGCCTCGCTCAGGCGTCTGCTGAAACGCGAGGGGCCGGATTCGCCCGATCCCGATGATCCCTACGCCATGGTGACCGCCCCCAGGAAGCCCCGCCCGCCGCACCGCAGCGCCGCCGTGGCGGATGAGCCCGACCGCTGAGATTTCCTGTGGGGCAGGCAATCGTGCCTGCGGACTCGCTTTCAGCGGGTCCAGCCGCCTGCCAGGCGGCCTGCTTTTTCGACCGTGCCAACGCAGACGACAAAATACGATCGTCCGCGCCACACGCCTACTTCTGCAAATCCCCCGGACGCTCCGGCACGCCGGGTTGGTCCAGAAACTGACCCGTCGTAGCGGGGCCGAGGTTCTTCCAATCCTGTAGGACCCAGACGAGCTTCTTCTCCTTAGTCACTTCAACAGCCTGAATGATATTGGGCCGGTCCTCGGGTTTGGTCCCCCCAGTGGAGCTGAAAATGACCGTGTTGCCGTTGGCCAGCCGCTGGGCGGTCTGGATGTTGTGAAAAACGACATCGGGCGGCAGGTCGGCCTGTTTGAATTCCCACACGGTCTCGCCCTTGGGGTTCACTTCGCGGACCAGGCGGTCGTGCTCGTCGACGATGAGAGTGTTGCCGTTGTGCAGGCGGACGGCGGCCCAGGGCGATTGGATTTCGTAGGTCCAGATGGGCTTGAAGTTCTTGTCGTACTCGATCACCTTGTTCATCGTCAGGAACGGGGCGAGGTACGTGCCTTTGGCCGTCATGCGTATGCGGCGGAATTGCGGGTGAACGGTCTTCGGGTCGGTGAGGCTCTCGGCGGGGAGGGCATGCTCCACCTCAACCTTGCCGGTCTTTTTGTCGATGACCATCAGTTTCGGCGGGAGGCCGTTGCGAACCAGCAGGACCTTGTCCAGACCGATGGGCTGGCAGGTGTGAATCTCGGTACCCGCGGGCGCATCGTAGTGCCAGACCACCTCCTTTTGAGGCGTCACCTCTTCGACCTGCAATTGGCGGGTGAACAGGATGTGCCCGTTGGTGAGCATCCAGGCGTCGTCGATCTCGCCGCCGCGTCCCGCGGAATAGGTCCACACGACCTTGCCATGGTTGACCACGAAGATGGTGTTGTACCCTTCCCCGGCGTAGAGCATGGGATGCTGTGCCAGGCCGCTTCCGGGCCGTTCGGGAATGCTGGCCGGCTCCGGCCAGTTGCGGGGGAGGGCGGCGCCTTCCCCAGGCCCGGTGGCGGGTACGTCGGGCGCGATGAATCTGTCGAGAACCTTGAGCAGGGGCGACCCCGCCGGCGGACCCGCGGAAGTGGACACCACCAGGGCGAGGGCAGGAATGGCGAAACGGAAAAAGTCGAGCGGGCGCATGGACGCCGATTGTAGCATCCGGTCCTATTCCACCACCAGAAAGCCCCTCTGCAGCATCTCGCGAAGCACCGCCAGCGACCCCCGGGCCACGGCGTCGAAGCTCACTCCCAGGTGCCCGGCGACTTCCTCAAGCACTTCCCGCACGGTCTTGCGGCCCTCGAAGGCCTTGAGCATGTTAACCACGTGGGCGTCCACCGAAGCCTGGAACCGGAAGCCGGCGCTCTGCCGAAGCCGGTAGCCGGCGTCGCTCCACGCCTCGCCCGTCCAGGTTCGCGTCGTCTCCAGCGCCAGCCCCGGAGCCATCCGCGGCTTCGATTCCAGCAGGCCGCGATCGTCCTTCATGCGGTCCAGCGCGTCGCGGGTTTCGAACATCCGCCATACCGCATCGCCGAACGGTTCCGGCGGGCGGGGAGGCAGTTCCTCGAAACGCACCCAGTTCTCGCCCGGCCCGGAGGCCACCGCGCTACGCCGCCGCATGGCGATCAGCCCTTCGGAAATCGATACCACATGCAACCGTTCGAAGTAATCGGCGTATTCGCCATACAGCCGGCTCTGCACTTGGGCGTCGATGACGTCGGTATCGTAAACCGTTTCTTCGGCGTGCTCCAGAGCGTTCCTGGTTCGCATGCGCAAGACCAGCGCGTCGCACCCGGAATTGCGGAACCACCCGGCCATGCGCTCTTTCCAGTCCACCCCCGCGAAGTCGGGCCATTCGGCGGTCGACTGAAAGAGACCTCCTTCCTCCAGAAACTCCGGCGCCTGGCCAACGATCTTGCGGCAGAGGCCGTCCAGTTCCATGCCGCTGTCGCGGTAGGCGTAGCGCACGCCGGGACCGATCACGCACGGCGGATTGGCCACCATCAGATCGAACTTGCGCCCCGCGGCCGGCCCGAACGCATCTCCCGTGGCGAACTCCGCGCCGTAGATTCCGTTCAGCCGGGCGTTGAATTGCGCGAACGCGATGGCCCGCACGTTGATGTCGGTGGCCAGCAGGTGTCCGCCGGCGCGAGCCGCCACAAAGCCCATCGCGCCGCATCCGGCACCCAAGTCGAGAATGTTGCGGAAGCCCCGCCGCACCATGAACAGGCCCAGGCTCACCGTACTGGTGGTGATTCCGGAAACAATGTCCGGGCCAGCCCCATGCTCCAGCAGCTCCGGCTTGTCGGCTGCCAGAACCAGGTCCTCGTACAGGTACAGGGCAACCAGGCTGCGGACCGAATCCTCCTCCGCATGCACCAGTCCCGCTTCCACCCACTCTTCCAGCGCTACCGGCGCCATGGCCACGCGAGCTTCCCGGACGCCCGTGGGAACGCCCATCAGGAAGAGGCGCACGAGAGTGTCGAGCGGCCTGCCGGCGCCCGTCATCCGCATCACGCGCGGGATGTTCCGGCCGCCCCGGGCTCGTCCCTCTACCTCCATGGGAAGATTCTCGGAGGATTGCGAGAACCCCGCCCCACGCAGCACGTCGCGGAAGCGCGCGGCCTGTTCCGCACTCACCGCCGCCAGCCGTTCCGCATCCGCCCTAGCCGGGTATGTTTCCATCCTTTATACGTTACGGCATGGACCGCAAATGTTCAAAGTCCGTGCTGGGGTATGGCTCTAGCTCGCCCAGGCCTCACCCCGCGCATTATGGGCACAGGGTCGCTCGCACCCCCCACTTTCCACCCGCAACTGCGCCATATGCCCCAATTCCGAAGCGCAAAACGTGCGGCGAGGTAGGCGCAGGGGCCACGGACGTCTTGGCCCGCCATCAAGCAACGCCTTACTTTATGTAGAGTTTTTCCACTTTTTGCCCGATGCCACTCACCAGCACAGGGCCATTGGAGATAAACTTGCTGAAATATACAAGATTTTAGGGTATAGTATTCTCTAACAGTGGAGGTAAACCGTGCGAAAGTATTCGGCTAGTGCTCTACTTGCTCTGGCTTTTGTAGTTTTATTCAACATTGCGTCTGCCGCCGACCGCCGAGTCAAACCACCTGTGGATTTTACCGCCACCCCCATGCTTAATGGCAGTAATACATCCCTCGGAAAAACCGGCGTTGTGGTGAAAATCCAAAGCGCCGCTATTGCCAAAGACGGCACAATTACCGCCCGTGCCACAATTGTGGATGCCGACGGCTTCCCCCTGGACCGGCTGGGCGCAGCCACCAAAGGGCCGGTCTCTCTGAGTTATATCGCCGCCTACATTCCGGCCGGTAAGACCCAGTACGTGTCCTACACCACCAGGGTGGCCGCGGCCACCCTGAACCAGAACCCCTCGCAGACCCAGGCGGCCAACGACTCCGGCGGCACCTTCACCACCAATAACATTGGCGATTACACCTATACCTTCAAGACCAAGGCGCCGGCCACCTTCGACGCCACCGCCACCCATTCCATCGGGGTCTCCGCCTACCGCAACCTGTCCGAGTTCGGCACCTTCGATGAATGGAGCGAGGTCTCCAACGACGTCTTCACTTTCGTGCCCAACGGCGCGGCGGTGACAGTGACCCGCTCGGTGGTCACCACCGACGCCTGCAACCAGTGCCACGACCCCCTGATCGGCCACGGCGGGTCCCGCGTCAAGGTGGAACTGTGCATCATGTGCCACACGCCGCAGACCATCAATCCGGATACCCAGCTCACCCAGGATATGAAGGTGCTGATCCACAAGATCCACATGGGATCCAGCCTGCCCAGCGTCAAGGCCGGCACCCCGTACCGGATCTGGCATCGCGGCGCCTGGTCGGACTTCTCCACCGTCGTCTTCCCGCAGGACGTCCGCAATTGCACCACATGCCATTCGGCCAAGGCTACCCAAGCCGACGCCTGGAGAACCAAGCCCAGCGCCGCGGTGTGCGGTTCCTGCCACGACGATGTGAACTTCGCCACCGGCTTGAATCATGTCAACCTGCCGCAGCCCGACGACCGGATGTGCGCCAACTGCCACACCTCCAACGCCGTCTCGGATCTCGATGCCTCGATTCCCGGCGCGCACCTCATCCCCTCGAACTCCACCTCGCTCCCCGGCCTGGTCACCAAGGTCCTGAAGGTCGATAATGCGACGCCCGGTACCGCGCCCACGGTCACGTTCAGCGTGATGGACAAGTCCAATAACCCGGTCGACATCAGCAAGATCACCACCATCCGGGTGGTTCTGGCCGGTCCCAACACGGACTACAACACCGGCCCAGGCGCTATTCGCGTTTCCGAGAACCCGGCCACCACCAAGGGCACCAACGGTGTGTACGCCTACACCATGACCAATAAGATCCCGGCGGGCGCGGTGGGCTCCTTTACGGTTTCCATCGAAGCCAGCAACACGGTGACTCTGCTTCCGGGCACCGTGATCGCAACACCAGCCGTCGATGCCGCCAAGCCCGTGGAGTTCTACTTCTCCGTGGACAAGAGCGCCACGGTACCGCGGCGCCAGGTGGTGGCCACCGAGAAGTGCGCTGCCTGCCACAACAACCTGGGCTTCGTCCACGGCGGCACCCGCGCCGAAACCCAGGAATGCACCATCTGCCACAATCCTTCCTTGACGGATGGCACCTCGGGTCAGAGCGTGAACATGGCTTGGCAGATCCACAGCATCCACCGCGGCGAGAACCTGGCCAACCCGTACGTGCTGGGGACCACCAATTACCAGGAAGTGCGGTTCCCGGGCGACGTGCGGGATTGCAGCACCTGCCACCTCGATAGCACCTATCTGGTGGAAAACGTTAAGGCCAAGGCCGTGGTGGCCAGCCCCGGCGGCTTCACCAAGACTACGCCTCCCATCTCCGCCGCCTGCCAAGGCTGCCACGACGACATTGCTACCGCCTCCCACGCCTTGGCCAACACCACCATCCTGGGCGAGAGTTGCGCCGCTTGCCACAAAGCCGGCGAACCCGCCTCCGTGGACCGCGTCCACCAGCGGATCTTCTAGAATCCTCCTCCAAAAGCAAGAACCTCCCGGGTCGCACGGTGGCAGCATCGTGCGACCCATTTTTAATCCAACTCCTCGACTTGCCGCCCTGCTCTTCGCCGCCCGTCTGTCCCCGGCTGCCAGCGGCGGGATCCCTGTCCCCGCCCCTGTTCGTCGGCGTCAGCCCTAGTGCAGTTTTGTGGGGCGGGCAATCCTGCCCGCAGCCGCCTATTAGGCGGCTTTTTCGCGTCGTGCTCAAGTCTTCGCAGCCGGAGTCGCCGGCTGAAAGCCGGCTGCAGCCACGATTGGCTGCCCCACAGCCCTTGCCGCAGACCACCAGGCACCCTCGGGTACGCTTGTCATCCGGGCGGCGGACGCACAGAATAGAGATTGGAAAGAGGTACGAATGACAAGAAGGTCTCGCCTGCTCTGTGTGCTCGCCGTAGTCGCGGGGATGGCGCCGATCACCGCCTTGGCGGAAGTGTCGGTCGCGACATCCGGGCCGGTGGAATTGCGCTTCGCCTTCCCCGGCGCACGGGGCGCCGATAGCCTCACCCTCGACCGGTTCCGGATCGACGGCCAGCCCGCCACCGCCGCCAACCGCTTCCAGGTACGGCAGCTATCCGCGGGCGTGAACGAGGTCACGGCTCAATCGCCCTCCGCCGCCGAATGGGAGTTCGACCTTGCCGACCAAAGCAGCTACTACGGTTTTGGCGAACGCTACGATCGCCTGAACCACGCCCACAGCATCGTCCTGAACGGTTCCCGCGATGCCGCCGATGCCAAGGGTCTTGCCACCTACCAGCCCGTCCCGTTCTTCATGAGCCTCCGCGGATATGGCCTCTGGCTCGATACCTTCAGTGAAGCCTCCTTCGACCTCAATGTCACGGAACGTTACCGCATCCGCGTCAGGCTCTTTGCCGACAAGCTGCGCTTCGTGCTCTTCGAGGGTCCGCGATTCCCGCTCATCCTCGACCGCTTCACCGCTCTCGCCGGGCGCCAGCAGCTTCCGCCGTATTGGGCCTTCGCGCCCTGGAAGGCGCGCGACTACCACCGCAATCGGGCGGAGGTCGATGAGGACGTCGACCGCTACCGCCAGCTTGGTCTGCCCGCATCCATCATCCTGATCGACAGCCCCTGGGCCACCAACTACAACACCTACGAATTCAATCCGAAGCAGTTCGACGACGCCAAACAGATGATCGATCATCTGCACGACGAGGGCTACAAGATGATCCTCTGGCATACGTCGTGGATCAACAACAAGACCATGCGTCCCGGCGAGCAGGGCTTCGCCGACAAGATCCCTACCGATATCCCGGCTACCAACTACGCGGAAGCCGAGCGCAGCGGCTATTTCCTCCACCGGCCGGACGGCTCGACGTATGTCGCCGACTGGTGGAAGGGTGCCGGCTCCCTGATCGACTTCACCAATTCCGCGGCCAAAAAGTGGTGGCAGGGCCAGGTGGGCAAGGTCATTGCCATGGGCGCCGACGGCTTCAAGGACGACGACGCGGAAAACAACTTCATTGTCGACGTGAAATACGCGAGCGGCGAAGACCAGCGCCTGGTGCGCAACCGCTACGCCGTCGAGTACAATCACGCCGTGGCCGAGGCGCTCACCGAACGCAAGGGCAAGGACTGGGTGCTCTTCCAGCGCTGCGGCACGTCGGGTTCCACCGGGCTGCCGCTGTTCTGGAGCGGCGATAACGACGCCAACTTCTCCACCCAGAACGGCCTCCCCACCGTGGTCGCCGCCGGCCTCAACGCCGGGATGAGCGGCATTTCGCTGTGGATGAGCGACCTGGGCGGTTACAACAAACGGGCCCGCTACGATGGCGATAACATACTGTTCGACCGCTGGACTCAGTACTCGGCGCTCTCCCCCGGCATGGAAGTGATGAGCCAGATGAACCTCGGGCCGTGGGACTACGGCGACGAGGCCCTCCGCATTTGCCGCCAGTATTCCGTGCTCCACATGAGCCTCTTCCCCTATCGCTACGCGGCTGCCCAGGAAAGCGCGCGCAACGGCCTGCCCATGATGCGGGCGCTCGCGCTGATCGACCAGGACGACGCCGACGCCCGCGAGGCCGAGACCGAGTACTACTTCGGTCCCGACCTTCTGGTTGCGCCCGTGCTGAGCCCCGTCACCGAGCGCGCCGTCTATCTTCCGGAGGGCAACTGGATCGACTATTGGTCGGGCGCGCGTCTCACCGGCCGCCGCACCCTGGCCGCCGCCGCCCCCATCGACCGCATTCCGCTCTACGTGCGCGAAGGCGCCATCCTGCCGAAAATCCCCGACGACGTCATGACCCTGGTGCCGCCAAGCGAGTATAAGGACCAGTCCGTGAAATCGCTCGACAATCGCCGCGTGTTCGAGATCTACCCCGGCGCCCAACTGCGTCCGGTCACCGATTTTGAGGGCCGCACGGTCGCGCCGGGACCGCAGCCGGGAAGCCTGGTGGTGACCGGCGCGGCGGCTCGCGTCACGCTGCGCTGGCGCTTCAACGGCCCCGCCGCGGTCACCGTCGGCGATCGCAAACTGAACACCGTGAAAGCCGCCGATGGCGCCGTTTCCGTCGACTTCGATCACCAGGCAACCAGCCGCCTGAGTTGGTAAAGTGTGCTAGCTTGTGGGGCAGGATTGCATCCTGCGGCGGGTTGGCAACCCGCCCTCTGCCCCGGTGAGCAACCGGCACCCAGTTGCCTTGCCTGCCCCACGAGCACCGGACTTGCCGCTACACTGGAGTGGCCATGCCACAAAAGGTCGTACTATCGCTCGATTGGTGGAGCGTCATCGCCGCGCTGGGAGCGGCCGCCATCGTCAAACTCGGGTTCCTGCCGCACGTTCCCTGGTGATTCTCCATGAACCGGTCAACCACCGCCTTGCTGCCGGGCATCGTCTTGCTCGCAGCCATCGGGTACCTCGGAAAACTCACCGAACAGACCATCGCGGCCTACGGCAGGACGCATCACCAGGCGCTGCCCAATATCGAATATGTGCTGTGGGCGATTCTGTTCGGCCTGGTGGTTTCGAACACCGTCGGAGTTCCGCGCGTCTGCCGGGCCGGCGTAGCCACCTACGAGTTCTGGCTGAAGGCCGGAATCGTGTTTCTGGGATCCCGCTTTCTGCTGGGCGATGTCTTGAAGCTGGGCGGCCTGAGCCTCATTTTGGTCCTGATCGAGTTGGCGGTCTCGATTGCCTTCATGACCGCCCTGGGACGCTGGCTGGGATTGACGCCCAAACTGACCTCCCTGCTGGCCATCGGCTCTTCGATCTGCGGCGTTTCCGCCATCATCGCCGCCAAGGGAGCCATCGACGCGGACGATGAGGAAGCTTCCTACGCCATCGGAGCGATTCTGTTGCTGGGCGCCTTCAGCCTGTTCGCGTTTCCGGCCATCGGTCACGCGCTCGGCATGTCGGACCATCTATTCGGCTTGTGGGCCGGTCTGGCCGTGGACAACACGGCTGAGGCCACGGCGGCGGGCGCGCTCTATTCGGACACCGCCGCCAAGTTCGCCGTGATCGCCAAAACCACCCGCAACGCCATGATCGGTTTCGTGGTGCTGGGATACGCCATCTACTGGGCACGCAAAGCCAAACAGCGGGAAATTGGCAACAAGGCCGCTTTTCTGTGGCAAAAGTTTCCGAAGTTCGTTTTGGGCTTCCTCTTAATTTCCATTCTTTCGACCGTTGGCGCCTTTTCGAAACCGCAGTTGACGGACCTTGCGAATCTCTCACGCTGGGCCTTCCTGCTGACCTTCGCCGGTGTCGGGCTACAAACCAACTTCGCGCAGTTACGGAAGCAGGGCTGGCGACCGTTGGCGGCGGGCGCGATTGGAGAGTTCGCCATCGCCGGCCTCACGCTGGTTATGTTGCTGGCCGTCAACCGTACGTTTGGGCTGTAGGGTGTGGGGCGGGCAATCTTGCCCAATGCCACATAGTTTTCCCGAAGCCTGGAATTTGGCGAGAATTGTGGGGCAGATTGGCAGGGGTACCCTCTGGGTCCGGCGGGTTGGTAACCCGCCCGGCGCCGGTTGCCAACCGGCGCGCAGGATGCCATCCTGCCCCACGATCCGTGCATGGTGTCCGTTATCCCGAAAAGTATGTGGCATTGGGCAATCTTGCCCGCTGCCGCCTTTCAGGCTGCCCGCACGGGGCTCGTGAGAGACCCGCAGGCGCCGGCTGAAAGCCGGCTGCAGCCAGGATTGGCTGCCCCACAGCCTAAATGGATTTGCAGCGCGCTATCCGCGATGAGCAATCCCGACTTGCCATAGGGCTGGTAGCAGAGCAGCGTCCCGTCGGGTCGCACCACGGCTGAAGTGGTCGGCGAACCCGCGCCTGGGCGGGTTACCAACCCCGCCGGACCCAGGGTACCCCTGCCAATCTACCCCACAATTCTCGCCAAGTTCCCGGCTCCGGGAAAAGCATGTGGCATTGGGCCTCCTGCCTGCCGCGTCTCCACTCTTGGGGACGCTCTTTGACGCACTCCTCCCCCGCGTCCCCGACAGTCTGCGCCACGCCGTCGCGAACAGAGGTAGATTTATGGATGTCGCGCGCCGTGCTTTCCCGCGCCGCGGAAGGACCTCTATGAAGAACACCCGTAACGCCATCCTCCTGGCGGCGTTCGCATCCGGGCAGTTGGCCCTGGCGTGGGCACAGGCGCCGGCCGATCCGCTCGAGCAAGGGTTCCAGAACCCGCCGGATTCGGCCAAGCCGCGCACCTGGTGGCACTGGACCGGCGGCAACGTCACCAAGGAAGGCATCACCAAAGACCTGGAGTGGATGAAACGCGTCGGCATCGGTGGCATGCACCTGGCCGACGTCTCCTCCGGCAGCGGCCAAACGGTCGACAAGAAGCTCTTGTTCGGATCTCCGGAATGGCTGGATGCGGTCCGCCACGCCGCCTCCGAGGCCGACCGGCTGGGGCTTGAAATGACCCTCTTCAGCTCCCCCGGCTGGAGCGAAACCGGCGGCCCGTGGGTCAAGCCCGAGCAGGCCATGAAGAAACTCGTGTGGAGCGAGACCGTGGTGGAAGGCCCGCGAAGTTTCACCGGAAAGCTGGCGCAGCCACCCGCGGATAATGGCCCCATCCGCAATTTGCGGACCGGAGGCGGACGCGGAGGCCCGGAGGCGCCGCCGCCCGACCCCACCTACTACGGCGATAGCGCGGTATTGGCCTATCGCACGCCGGCCGACGAAGTCGACATGGCGGACCTCCACTCCAAGGCCACCACCAACGCCGGCCCTATCGATGCCACCGCGCTGCTGGATGACGATCTGAACACCGCGGTCACGATCGCCGCTCCGGCAGGCGGCGGCCCGGCGTGGTTGCAGTACGAGTTCGCGCAGCCGTTCCAGGCGCGTGCCATCTCCCTCGCCGGCCGCGGCGGCATTCCGCTGGGCCGGGTGCTGGCCTCGGACGATGGCGCGAACTTTCGCACGCTGGTGACGTTGCCCGGCCCGCAGGGCTACCGCGGCGGTTCGGTGCGAACGTTCGCGTTTCCCGCGGTGACCGCGCGGTTCTATCGTGTGGAGTTGACCGCCGCGCCCTTGACCCCCGCCGCCACCATGGCCGGCGGCCCGGTGGTGCCGGCTAAGGAATACGCCCTCACCGAGGCCGTCCTGCACTCGGGCGGCCGCGTTCACCGGTGGGAAGACAAGGCCGCCTTCAGCCTCTTGTTCGAGTATGAAACCGTACCCACCCCGGCGGTCGGTTCAGGCGCGGAGATCCGGCGCTCCGACATTGTAAACCTGACACCAAGAATGTCTAGGGATGGCACACTCAACTGGGAGATCCCCACCGGCAAGTGGACCATCCTGCGCATGGGCTACTCTCTCACCGGGTCGAAAAACCGCCCCGCCCCGCCCTCGGGCCTCGGGTATGAGGCCGACAAGCTGAGCCGCAAGCACATGGAAGCCTATTTCCACGGATACATCGACCCCATCTCCCGGGCCTTGGGACCGCTGTTCGGCAAGAGCCTGCGCTATTTGATGATGGATAGCTGGGAAGCCGGCGCGCAGAACTGGACTGAAGATATGATCGGCGAGTTCCGCGCGCGCCGCGGCTATGACCCCACTCCCTACCTTCCCGCCCTGGCCGGCCGCGTCGTCGAGAGCGCCGAGGTGAGCGACCGTTTTCTGTGGGACTTCCGCCGCACCCTCGACGACCTGTTCGCCGAGAACACCTACGGCACCATGGCCGAGCTGGCGCGCCAGCGCGGAATCGGTATCTACGGGGAAGCGGCGGGCGTCTCGCTCGAGATCCCCGAAGACACGCTGCTCAACAAGAGCCGCGTGGAGATCCCCATGGGCGAGTTCTGGGTGCACGCGCTCCACCCCGAGCCGATGTACTACCAGGACGTCCGCGGGGCGGCCTCGGCGGCCCACGTGTACGGCAAGAAGCTGGTGGCGGCCGAATCGTTCACCGGCGGCGGCTATGAGGCCCCCTACACGCTCAAGAGGGTGGGCGATTACTGGTTTGCGCAGGGCGTCAATCGCATCGTCTTCCACACTTCGGCGCACCAGCCGCTCGACACCAAGCCGGGCAACACCATGGTGGGGACGCACATCAACCGCAACATCACCTGGGCGGAGCAAGCCGGGCCCTTTATGACCTACCTGGCGCGCAATTCGTTCCTGCTGCAGCAGGGCCTTTTCGTAGCCGACCTGGCTTACCTGCTGCCCGAAGGCGCCCCTTCCACGATGCCCATCTGGGGCGCTGGATTGCAGCCCGCGCCACCCGATGGCTACGACTACGACTATGTCAACACCGACGTCCTGCTCAACCGTTTGTCGGTGAAAGAGGACGGCCGGCTGGCGCTGCCCGATGGCATGAGCTACCGCGCGCTGGTGCTGCCGGAGATCGACCGCATGACCCCGCGGGTGCTGCGCAAAATCCACGAGCTGGTGGCGGGCGGCGCGACGGTGGTGGGGCCGAAGCCGGTGAAATCTCCGAGCCTCGCCGGCTACCCCGGCGTCGATGGCGAAGTGCAGGCGCTGGCAGCCGACCTGTGGGGCGACATCGACGGGCTCAGCGTCAGCCGCCACTCGTACGGGAAGGGCAAGGTGATGTGGGGCGTGCCGCTCGCCGATGTTCTGGCATCGCTCCACGTTCCCAAGGACTTCGACTACAGCCGGGCGTTGGGCGCCGACATGCCGTGGATCCACCGCCAGGCCGGCGATACCGACATCTACTTCGTGGCCAACCGTACGGATGCCGCCCAGGATGTGGAGGCTCGCTTCCGTGTGAGTGGCAAGCAGGCGGAGCTCTGGCATCCCGATACGGGCGCCATCGAGCCGGCCGAATATGCCATCGCGAACGGCCACACGACGGTGCCATTGCACTTGGCGGAACGCGAGTCGCTGTTCGTCGTCTTCCGGCGCGCGGCCGCGTCGCCGTCGCGCACTCTGCCGCGCCCCACCAGCACGACCCTGGCCACGCTGAACGGACCGTGGGACGTGAGTTTCCCGCCGAACCTGGGGGCGCCGGCCAGGCTCCAACTGGCGAGGCTGGAGCCGTGGACCGCCAACCCGGACGACGGCGTCAAGTATTTCTCCGGGACGGCCACTTACACCAAGACATTCGAGGCGTCGCAGACCTGGCTCCGTCCCGGCGCGAAACTGCTGCTCGACCTCGGAACGGTGAAGGATCTCGCCGAGGTCTCAGTGAACGGCAAGCCGTTGGCCACGTTGTGGAAGCCGCCCTACCAACTGGACGCGACCGGCGCGCTGAAACCGGGGGCCAACCAGTTGGAGATCAGGATCACCAACCAGTGGTCCAACCGCCAGATGGGCGACCGGCTGGGACCCGCGGAGAAGAGGGTGCTGCCCCCGGCGACCGGTCTCATGATGGGCGGCGGGCGCGGCGGGCCGCAAACTCCCGCCGAATCGGGGCTTATCGGCCCCGTTACGTTGATTGCCCAGCAGTCGCGCCCCATGATTGCCGGCATTCCGGTCAATTACGACGAAGCGCTGGTGGGCGCCTACACCCTTCCCGACCCGCTCGTGCTCGCCAACGGCCAGCCAGTGCGCGACGCCAAGACCTGGAACGAGAAACGCCGCCCCGAAATCCTGCGCCTGTTCGAGGAAAACCAATATGGCCGCGCTCCCGGGCGTCCGGCCGGGATGAGCTTCGACGTATTCGACAAGGGGACCCCGGCCTTGGATGGGAAGGCCATCCGCCGGCAAGTGACGGTCTATTTCTCTACGGACAAGGCCGGGCCGAAGATGGATCTGCTGATCTATCTGCCGGCCGACGCCAGGAAGCCGTCGCCGCTGCTGCTGAATATCGGTTTTTCCGCCAACTCAAGCGTCGTGAACGACCCCGGCGTCAAACCCGGCCAAGTCTGGGGCCGCGACAACAAGAGGGTGCCCGCGCCCACCGGCGCGGCCTTCGGAAGGATCGACGTGGCGCGCCTGCTGGAACACGGCTTCGGCTTTGCCACGGTCTACTACGGCGACATCGACCCCGACTTCCCGGGCGGCGTTCCCCTAGGAGTGCGAGGGGTCTATTTGAAGAAGGGGCAAACCGAACCCGCGCCCGACGAATGGGGCGCCATCTCGGCCTGGGCTTGGGGCTTAAGCCGGGCACTGGACTACCTCGAAACCGACCAGGGCGTGGACGCCAAACGCGTGGCCATCACGGGAGCCTCGCGCCTGGGAAAGACCGTACTGTGGGCCGGCGCTCGCGACCCGCGCTTCGCCATGGTCATCGCCAGTTGTTCCGGTGAGGGCGGCGCGGCGTTGAGCCGCCGCAATTACGGCGAGACCATCGCGCACTTGGTTGAACCGACACGATACCCCTACCAGTTCTGCGCCAACTACGCGAAATTCGCCACGCAGGTCGACCAATTCCCCGTGGATGCGCACATGCTGGTGGCCCTCATCGCGCCCCGCCCAGTGCTGCTACAGACTGGCGATCGGGACAATTGGTCCGATCCAAAAGGCGAGTTTCTGGCCGCCGTGGCGGCGGGCCCCGTATTCCGGCTGCTGGGCAAGCAGGGCTTAGACACGGAGCAGTGGCCGGCGGCTGGACAGCCAATTCTGCACACGATAGGGTACTACATGCATGCGGGCGGACATGGAACCATTCCGTCCGACTGGGAGGTGTTCCTGAAGTTTATGGAGATGCGGCTATAGAAAACCGCTCTCTAACGTTCGCGGCATACCGAGCCGCGAACGTCAGAGAGCGGTTGGACAGGCTTACTTGTCGATCCGCACCATGATCTTGTCGAGAGCGTCGCGGTCGATCGGATAACCCAAGCCCGGCTCGGTCGGCGCGTTGACGTAGCCGTCCGCATCGATCCGGAACTTGTCCTTGTGGTACACGCGGTCGGAGAATTCCATCGGCCACGGCATCTCGAACCAATTGCTGTTCTTCGACGCCAGTTCGAGTTGGAAGTGCACCGCCAGGTCCATCACGTTGCCCCAGTTGTGCGGCTGGACTTCCATCCCGAAAGCTTCGGCCAACTGGCAGATTCGGATGCCGCCGGTGATGCCGCCGATGTTGTCCGCGATGAAGCGCACGATATCCAGCGCGTCCCGCTTGATGTAATCGGCAAAGCCGTTCATGTCCATGATGAACTCGCCGACGTTGATGGGAACATCCAGCGACCGGGCCAGTACGATCAAGCCTTCAATGTCGGTGGTGGGGATGGGGTCTTCGAACGCGATGTAGCCCTGATCCTCCAACAGCCGGCCGACCTTCAGCGCCGAGTAGACGTTGTAGCCTTGGACGGGGTCGAACATCAGCGGGTAGTCGTCGCCGGCCGCCTTGCGGACCTGCTTGATTTCCTCCATGTGGCCCACGTAGCTGGCGCGAGGCTTGGCGTTCGCCGACTGGCCGCCGCCGGGGTGGATCTTGTAACCCCTGATGCCCGCTGCCTTTGCCTTCAGAACGTCGGGGCCAAAGTCCTCGACATAGGGCAGATGCTGCGAGCTGGCGTAGGCCATCACGCGCGTCTTGGTGCCACCCAGGATTTTGTAGATGGGGCGGTTCACCGCTTTGCCGACGATGTCCCACAGACACACGTCGATTTCGGCGTCGTGCTGGTAAACCCCGGCAGCGCCCCTGCCGCCGCTCCCGCCGGCCGGAGCGGTAGCGGCTGGAGTCGCAATTCCCGGAGGCGGGCCTGCCGCACCCGCACCCGCGCCCGCCGCTCCGCGTCCACCGCCAGCCGCTCCGCGTCCACCGCCAGCTCGCCCGCCGCCGCCGGCCGGACCCGCTCCAAAACCACCGCGGCCGGAATCGAGCGATCCATACGCGCTGAAACGCTTCGTATTCGGAACGGGCGTGAGGGAACAGACGTCGATAGCGCTCTTGCCGAGCACCCGGGCCTTGGCATATTCCAGGAAGCCCGGCGGGTTTCCTCGATTGCCGATAGTCATGTTGCCTTCAATCCCGCTATTGGTCACGATGGAGATGATCTCCCCGGTCTCCGAACTGTTGAGGCGGCGGACATTGCCGATATTGGCGACGTAGATCTTAACTTCCTTGATGGTGAGATCGGGCAAATCGGCTTTCTTGACTCCGACTGCCTGGGCTGCCGCCTGGCCGGGATCGGCTAGGGCCGCTGCCGCCGCGGAAGCGACGCCGAGCGCGGAAGCGCCAAACAGACTACGACGCGTTAAATCTGGTCTTGACACTGAATTCTCCTGAATAAATTCGACTACTCAGCCCGGAGCTGTTCGGTTCCCATGATACACCACCAGTGGGGCCGGATGGCATCCTGCGCGGCGCTGTGTCGCGGCAAAGCAGTTGGTCGAGCAGCGTCGCGTTGCCCGCCAGCAGGTCACCGTGGATGTCCGACGACGGCGGAGTGCGGAGTACGGAGTACGGAGTATTCTCCTATCTCAGTACGTCCCCAGCAAAACCCGCAGTGCCTGCGGTTCCCCGTAGAAACTCAGCCCTCCGTAGTCGGTCTCATCTCCGTTCCAGATGCGGATCGGTTTGAAGACGCCACCTTCGTAGCTGCCTTCCTCGACGCGCAGATAATCGCAGTGGGCGCCCGAGGCCGGCGTAAAAGCGATCTTGCCGTAGGCCACCGTCACCAGGAATTCGTTCTCGCCGAGCTGGGCCACCAGGGCGCGGCCGATGGGCGTGGCGTTGCCGGCAGTACTGTTGTTGCGGCCCCCGGCGCCGAAGGTGACCACCGCCCTCCAATTCCCGAAATCCAGCGTCTGGCGGGCTTGCCCTTGCTCCTCGGCCAGCGCTTGCAGCTTTCCCTCGAAGTTGAGGCGGGCCGCTTCCCGCATGATCGGCTCCAGCATCTTGTAGTTGAGGATGATGGGCGCCAGGGCCTCCTCGGCCATGCGCGGCATGCCCTGCGGCTCGGTGGAATAGCTGGTGTAGTCCAGGCCAAAGGGCGCCCAGCCGATGGCGCCGCGCCCCAGCGCCGCAAAGAAGAGGCGCGGATAGCCCGCCGGGCCGCCCGTCTCGGGCACCAGCAGCGGGTTATCCGGCCGGGCGTAGAGTTCCAGCACCTTGCGGTATTTGTTGACGTCGCCCTGATAGATGTCCGGCGCTAGTACGTCCAGGGCCGGGGCCGCCGTCTTCCAGATCCGCAGCACGTTGTCGGTCGGGCCGCCGCTTTCGTAGGTGTTGGCGGGCCCCGGGTTTATCGGATCGCGCAGCGCCGCGTTGGCATACATCGGGAGAGTGTATTCCTTCTTACCGGCCGCCGCCACCTGCCCCACGAAGCGCGCGACGGACCAGGCGTGAAAATACTCGTCGGCGTTGGGACCGAAAGCCGCCTCCCAATTGGCACCAGCGGGCGCAGTGGTGCCGAGAGCCTCCATCAATTCTCTGGGCACCGGTTCGGCGAAAAGTTTTTCGGCCGCCGGGGAATAATCGCGCACGCTGCCCCAGGAGCCCGGTTCGTTTTCCACCTGCACCATGATCACCGTGCGCTCGGCGTCTTTCTGTTTGAGGTGGCGCATGAAGGCGCTGAAAGCGCTCATATCGCCCTGCAGCGCGGCCGGCGCGTGGGGTGAAGGCGAATCCACCGTGTTTCCCTTCTTGCCGACGATACGCGGAAATTTCTCGGGCTGCCGCTTGGCCCACAGCGGAATGTAGTGCGAGCTGCCGTTTTTCCAGGTGGCGAACCACAACAGCACCAGCCGCACCTTGCGCTCGCGGGCCTGATCGATGATCGTATCGACCACCGACGTGTCGTACTTTCCCGGCTCCGGCTCGAACTGTTCCCAATACACCGGAATCTCCAGCGTGTTGGCGTGCAGGGTTTCGATGGCCCGCCACACTTTGGGCAGCATGGCCGGCCAGGCGCTGGAGTTGTGGCACTGCGCCCCCAGAATCAGGTAGGGCGCTCCGTCCACCATCAAGGCGAAGCGGCCGTCCTTCTTGACGATTTCCGGTATCGGCTTGGTCTGGCCCTGGGCGAGCAGCGCCGCGACGGCGAGAAAACAGCCGGCCGTTTTCATCTATCGGCTCCCTGCCGCCACGCGTAGGCGGAAACCACCGGTGAGCGGGGTGGCTTGGGTGAGGCGGATGTCGTCACCGGTGACGTCTATGCCGTTGGGGGCGATGCCGCTGCTCAGGAATAACATGGTGCCGTTGTCGCCGGCGGCGGCATGCGCATGCAGGGGACTCCCGCCGGACAGCGCGACCAGGCGGTTGAGCGACACCCAGTGGATATCGCGCCTGGGATCGCTGAAGTGGATGTCCTTGCTGGTGAAAGACCCATGCGGGAGGCCGATGTGGTCGGCTGGATACTCGGTCCAAAGGCTGTCGCTGAACCAGGATATGCGATCGGCGGTGGCGGGCAGCAGGAACTTGAGGCCCGCTTCCTTGGCGGCGGCGTCGGCGGCTTTCCAGGCGAGCTTCCAGGAGACATCGGCCTGGGCATCGGGGCCGATATCGAATGTGTAGTTGAACTGGGCCACGGCGCCGTCGAAGCCGGCCAGCGAGACGTCGGATGTCACCTCAAGCCGGGCATTGGCGCCATTCATCCTGGCTGTGACGACGGGGTTGCGGTACTGGGGCGGCTGGGCGCTGCTGATGGGGGTGGTGCGCATGCGGCCGCCGATGCCAACCCCCCTGCCGATACTGCCGGGAATCGATTCACCGATGTTGAGGATAGGCCCGGCGAGGACAAGGTCCCGATCGCCGGCGCGCCAGGAGGCGATTTGCCCGGTGCGCTTGTCCAGGACCAATCGGGTTCCGGCGGTTTCGACCACAACGTTCTGTTCCGTCTCGGAGAGGCGGACGGGACCGGTGGCGGCGATCGCGGCCGGAGCGGGCGGGCCTGCGTAACCTTTCACGCGAAACCGGGCGGCATACACGCTGCGGCCATCGGGGTGAATGAATTCCAGGCGGAGCGTGTCCATGCCGCCCGTGGCGGGGAATGCGGCATCCACGGTGGAGCGGGGTTTGCCGGGGACGTGGATCTCGCCGTGGGCGAGTTCCTTCTCGCCGGCCAGCGCCTGCCACCGGCAGGTGAGTTCGGCAAGGTCGGTGAACGAGTAGCGGTTCTGGAGCGGGACCACGTACTTGCCGTCCACCAGGGCAGTCTCGCGGGCGGCGGTGGTCACCGGGCTATAGGTCATTTTGAGGTTCCAGTAGCGATCGGGTTTGATCTGCCGATCGGCGGTGACGGGGCCGCCGCCGCCCGCCAGGCGCATGCCGGTGGCGCGGTCGAAGCCCTTGCCGCCGGGGCTGGGAATGGACCAGCGCTCGGGGAACTTGTCGGCCATGTTCTGATCCTGCCATTCCCAGATGAAGGCGCCGGCCATGCTGTCGGAGGCCCAAATGGGCGCCCAATCGTCAGCCAGAACCTTGCCCCACGGGTCGTTGATGCCGCCGATCTCGGTAATGATGACGGGGACTTTGGCGCGCGCGTCGGGGTTGTTGAACTTGGGCATCATGTCCGGAACGGGGGGATAGTACAGATGGTAGTCGTCGAAGTCGCTCTTGGGGTTCTGGGTCAGGCCCTGCTGGGATATGAAGGCCAGGCGGGTGGGGTCATTGCTCTTCACATAGTCGAACACCGCTTGGGCGTTGGGACCGTAGCCGCTTTCGTTGCCGAGACTCCAGATGATGACGCTGGGGCGGTTCTTGTCGCGGGCCAGGGTCTCCCGAGCACGGAACAGGAAGGCCCATTGGCGCGTGAGATCTTTGAGCTCCGGCGCTACCCAGCAGAACGGCGACTCGTCCAGAACGTAGAATCCGGCCTCGTCGCAGAGTTCCATGAAGCGTTCCGCGTGGTTGTAGTGGCTGGTGCGAACGGTGTTGATGTTGGCGGCCTTCATGAGCGCGATGTCGGTTTGCCAGCACTTTTCGTTCAGGGCGTGGCCGAAAGGCGAGAATTCCTCATGGCGGTTCGTGGCGGTGAGCTTGACCACCACCCCATTGACCAGCAACAGGCCGCCTTTGAGCTCGACCTTGCGGAAGCCGATGCGGTCCTCGACGCGCTCCACGGCGCGCTTGCCATCCGACAGGCTGTAGAACACGTAGTACAGGTTCGGCTTCTCGGCCGACCAGAGTTTGGGAGCGATGACGGGCGCCGTCAGAACCACGGTGGCGAAGCCATCGGCGCCGATGTCGGCGGCCTGGCTCATCGCGGTGAGCGGGACCTTGCCACCGTCGAGCGAATACAACTCGCCAGCAAGACTGAAGTGCGCGCCAGCGGGGCCGGTGACACGCACGGTGGATTTCAGTGTGGCGTCCTTGTATCGGGCATCGAGGTCGGTGACGACTGTGACATCGTCTACAAGCAGAAGCGGAAGGGCGAGCAGGTAGTTCTCGCGATAGATGCCGCCCAGGCACCAGAAGTCGCCTTTGTCCAGGCTGCCGGACGAGGTCTTCTTGTAAACGCGGACGGCCATGAGGTTGCGCTGGCCGGGCTTCAGGGCTTTGGTGACGTCGATGTCGAAGGCCGTGAAACCGCTTTCATGGTAGCCAACGCGCTGCCCATTCACGAAGACTTCGGCGCCATCGTAGACGCCGTCGAAATGCCACAGCACGCGCTTCCTGGCAAACCAGGCCGGTACCTTGACCCAGCGGCGATACAGGCCGATGTCATCGGATTGGATCTTGTCGCGTTCCTGGTAAGTGGGGATGGAAAAGCCATCGATTTCCCAGTTGGCGGGGACCGGGATGTCCTTCCAGTCGATATCGGAAGCGGCGGGGTTCGCGAAATCGGGGATGGCGGCATCGGGCGGCAACTCGCCCTTGACGGCGGGGCTGACGCCGTGGTCGAGTTTAAACCGCCAGGTGCCGGTCATGGGGAAGACCGCGGGATTGCCGACGCGCACGCGATCCACCGGGACTGGCTTGCGGCCGGCAATGGGCACGGGGGCGGCGAAGCCCCACGATGCGCAGGTGAGAATAAGGGGAACAAGTAGCCGTCGAATCATACGAACCTCCTTGTACTACAACACTGCTAGACCTTCGCAGCCTGCGACGATTCTGTGGGGCAGGCTGGCAGCCTGCGGCCGAGTGGTACTCGGCCTGCTTGTCCGTCTAACGACGCTGCGTACCTTTGGTTGCGGCTCTGCTGCTCTGTGGGGCAGGCTTACAGGGGTACCCTGGGTCCGGCGGGTTTGCAACCCGCCAGCCGCCGGTTTCCAACTGACGCGGTCATGCCACTACCGATAGCGGTACAGCTTCACCCGCTGAATCTTGCCGTTGGGAATCACGCCGCCGCCCAGCCGCACGGATTTGTCCGAATCGCTCTCGTCGCCGTTGAGCCTGCGCCCCGGAACCCATCGGCCGTCCACAAACGTGCCCTCTTCAATCGAGTCGATACCAACGTTGGCGGCGCCTGGCGTGTTGGCCGAGAACCGTATGGTCACCGGACCACTCGCGGCCGCGATGTACTCATCCGGTCCCACGGAAACGAACAGAGCACCGGCCCGATTGGGGATGCGGTACGGCGCGGGCGGTGGCTCGGGCGCCCCTTTGGGAACCGGCACCGGGTCTCTTCGGCTGGGCGCGTAGCCCACCGAAAGGACGTAGTTGCCCAACGCAATCTTTTGCGGCGCTTCCTCGGCGATCACCACCACGCCGGCCATCGTACCTTTGCCCTGGTTCTCGAGAATCAGCGGCGCCAGCCGCGAAATGGTGTCGTAGCTTTGCGCCAGCGGCAGGTCCCCCAGTTCGATCCTGGTTCTGTTAGGCCCCGTGAACAGCAGATCGTCCACCGAATTGGGGCTGAACCGCCGTTCGAGTTCATCCATTATGCCGGGTTCCATCTTGAAAAACAGCTCGTCGATGGCAAACGGGCTGAAACCGATGCAATCGTGCTGCCCCATGGCGTAGAAGATGTTGTAGTGGCCGGTGGCGTGAAAGGCCTCCGGGATGAAGAACGGAAATTCCGTCGTGTGGTGGTACCAGTTGACCCAATCGGCGAAATTGAGCGAATGCAGGTCGGGCGAGCGGAAGTCGATGGCCGGCGCCGCCACCTTCCACAGGTCCGCTACGTGCGGCAGCGGGCCGCCGCTCGGATACGTCCCCGGCGGCCGGTCCCCCATGGAGCACCATGTGTTCACGAACATGGGCACCGGGTATTCGGCCTTGCCCGCCGCCGCCACCGCGCCCACGTAGTGCGCATAATTCCAGGCCATGAAGATCTCATCCGTGTACGGGGCCTGGCCGAAGACCTGTTCCCAGGTCCCGGATGTCTTGGCGCCGGCTGTCTCCCACGCCTTGCGGAACTCCGGATACAGAGCGTCCTTGTGACTGCTCATATAGTCCAGCAGCTCTTTCGGCACGGGCGCCGCGAAAGCCTTGTTGGCCGCCTCGCTCCTGTCGCGCGAGTCGCCGAGCAGTCCCACCTCGTTCTCCACCTGGATCATGATGACCCGGTGCTGGGAATCGACTTCCTTCACGTGCCGCATGAGGGCGGCGAAGGCGCGGCTATCGGCACTCAGGTTGGCCGCGCCGAGTGTGGAGAGGGTCCCGGTGCTCTTGCCGTCTTTCGTCTGGGCGCGCGGGAACCGGTCGACGTTGCCTTTGACCCAAATGGGCGGATAGCTGGACTCGCCATTCTTCCAGCTTGCGAACCACAGAAACACCAGCCGCAGATTGTAGCTTTCCGCGGCGTGAATTTGCGCGTCCACCAGCGTGAAATCGAACTGCCCCTCCTTCGGCTCCATTAGCTCCCACTGGACGCCGGCCAGCACCGTATTGAGATGCAGCGCCACCAGCTTGGACCACACCGGCTTCATGAATTCGAGACTGGACGTGGTGGAGTTCCGCAGCTCCCCCGCCAGCATCAGAAACGGCTTGCCATCGACGACCATCTGCGTGGCGGTGCCTTGCTTCCGAAGATGCGCGATGCCAGGCGTCTGAGCGCTCGCCGCCACCGCGGCCAACGCGAACACACTCAAGAAGCGATAGAACTTTGCCGACATTTATACCTGTTACTCCCTCTATTGGCCGTTCAGCCAAAGCCAGTATATCATCGGCCGCCCGCGAGACAGACGATGGCCTCTTGTCGTCTGCCCCCCCTTGGACGCGCCCGCTGCGACCTCGGAGAATCGCCACCATTCGTTGCGGCTCGGCTGCTCTGTGGGGCAGGCAATCTTGCCTGCGGACTCGCTTTCAGCGGGTCCAGCCGCCTGTAGGGCGACCTGCCTTTTCCAACCCTAGCGGATAATCCCAGTGCTCCACGCTCCCCAGCGGACGCCGATTCGGGACTGGGTGCGATGCGAAAGGGGTCTGCCAGCGCGGCGTACAGCACACTGAAAGCTCGTGCTCCCAAGCATGTTGTGTACCTGTTGTGTACTCGCTGTTTTGGGCTGGAGCGATGAGTCCTTTTGATTGTGGTACGCCCGGGCGGATTCGAACCGCCGACCTTTTGCTCCGGAGGCAAACGCTCTATCCAGCTGAGCTACGGGCGCACATCGCTGCACCTCAATTGTAGTCTCAGCCCTCCGAAGCAGTCAAACCGCCCTTCCCTGTGGGGCTTCAGTAGGGCCGCCGGCCTGCCCGGTTGCCCGGCGGGTCGTAGTTGCAGACCCACACCTCGCGTCCGCGCCCGCGCGCCACGGCGCATCCCACTTCCTTCGTGTCGCGCCAGACGATTTGGGTGTAGTGCCCGCACATGCCGCTGCAGCGGCCCGAGGTGTAGTCGTAGTTTCGAGATTCCGCGGCCCACGCGCCGACAACTTGCGCGGGGGATGCGGCGGCGCCGGTAATCTCGAACAGGTTCTCGCCGTAGGCGGAGTTGGGACGGTGGATGAACTGCCCGCGCGCCAGGAGAGTGTCCGCCCAGTCCTGCGAACGCGTGGCCAATCGGCCGGACCATGCCAGGGAAGGTATTCCGACGCGCGCCCGCACGGCGTTGTGGCTAGCCAGCATGTCGTGCGAAAGCTGCGCGTTAGCGGTCGCGGCGAGCAGGACCAGAAACCACGTCGCCTGTCGCATGATTCCATAGACGCGCGCGAAGGGAGATGCCCAGCTCATTCGATGGGGTAGGGGCCGGGGTTGGAGACGGTCAGGTCGCGGTCGGTGGTGTCCACGGCGCGCACACGGTACTCTATGGCTCGTACCGGGTCCATTAGTACGGTTTGGTAGGAGGCTTCCTGGCCGGCGCGGACTACGTCGTCGGCTACCTGCGTCTTCTGGGTGGTGACCACGGCGTGCTCGGCCGAGAGGAAGTCGAAGACGATCAGCAGGCCGTGCGCGGGCTTCACGCCGGTGAAACGCACGCGGCCGTCGAGCGTGATCCTGTCGTCGACGCGGTGTGCCTTGGTTTCCACCACCTCGAGATCCGCGGGCTTCCTGGCGGCGGCGCCCAGGGATAAGACGAGGGCGGCGAGAAGGAAGAGTCTCACAGGCGCCAGTCTAGCAGAATTTGCTGAAACGAACGTGGCGATTGTGCATCCGTAAGATGTAAGCTAATCACGAGATGGCCCAAATCTTTCATCACAGTACGAATGCTCTGGCTCGGGTCGTCATTTTCGGCGCGGTCTTCATTTTGGGGTTCTTGACGTGGGCGGTGGTCGAGCTGGACAGGTCCAACTACGCCACGCGCGCCATGCAGGCCCGGGAACAGCCGGTCCCGTTCAGCCATGCCCACCACGTGGGCGGTTTGGGCCTGGATTGCCGGTATTGCCACACCACGGTGGAGACTTCGAGTTTCGCGAACATTCCGCCCACCAAGACCTGCATGAACTGCCATTCGCAGATCTGGCTGACCAGCCCGACGCTGGAGCCGGTGCGCGCCAGTTTCCGCACGGGCGCTTCGATCCGCTGGACGCGGGTCCACGATCTGCCGGACTTCGTGTATTTCAACCACAGCATCCACGTCAACAAGGGAGTCGGCTGTGAGACCTGCCACGGAAGGGTGGACCAGTTGCCGCTCACCTGGCAGCAGAACTCGCTGCAAATGGAATGGTGCCTGGATTGTCACCGGCATCCCGAAGAACGCCTGAGACCACGCGAGTTCATCACCACCATGGGCTACCAGCCGGGGGTGCCCTCTGGGCCCGATCCAGCGCAAATCGGACGCCGGCTGATGAAGGAATATCAAATTCAAGACGCGCGCACACTGACCAGTTGTTCTACTTGCCACAGATGAGCGACATACTGGATGACGAATTCCCGCCGCAGGCCATCGGCTGGAGCGAGGACGAAGACGCCGAGGAAGGGCGCCGCAACTTCTTGAAGTTGATGGGTGCGTCTATGGCGCTGGCCGGATTGACGGCCTGCACCCGCCAGCCCACGGAACACATCATGCCGTACGTGCGGCAGCCGGAAGACCTGATTCCGGGCAAGCCGCTGTTCTACGCCACGGCCGCGACGCTAGGCGGCGTGGCGAGCGGCGTGCTGGTGGAGAGTCACGAAGGGCGGCCGACCAAGATCGAAGGCAACCCGGGGCATCCGGCGACGCTGGGCGCGTGCGACGTTTTCTCCCAGGCATCCGTGCTGGGACTCTATGACCCGGACCGCGCGCAGGCCCTCACGATGGAAGGCGAGATCGGCTCGTGGGGCGCCCTGGCGAATGCCCTGCGGGATGCGCTTACCGCGCAGAAGAGCAAGAATGGCGCGGGCCTGCGCATCCTCACCGAGACGGTGACTTCGCCCACCCTGGCGAACCAGCTTAGCGCGATCCGGAAAGCCTATCCCCAATTCAAGTGGCACCAGTGGGAGCCGGCCGGGCCGCACAGCGCGCGCGCTGGAGCGAGCCTGGCGTTCGGGCAGCCCACCAACACGTACTACAACCTGGCCGACGCCAATACCATTGTTTCGCTGGATTCGGACTTCCTGGCTTCGGGTGTGGCCAGCCTGCGCTACGCGCGGCAGTTCGCGGCGCGGCGCCGGGTGCGCGGCAATCAAACCGCCATGAACCGGCTGTACGTGGTGGAGCCCATGCCGACGCCGACCGGCACGAAGGCGGATCACCGGCTGCCGCTGCGCGCCGCCGATATCGAAATATTCGCCGGAGCGCTGGCCACGGCGCTGGGCGCGGCCCACGGGCCGGTCAGCGGCGAGAACCACGACATTTACAAATGGATCGGCCCCATCGCGCGCGACCTGAAGGCCAATCAAGGGGCCAGCCTGGTGATCGCGGGCGAGTATCAGCCCCCGGCGGTTCACGCCCTGGCGCACGTCATGAACTCCGTGCTGGGCAACGTGGGCAAGACGGTTTTCCATACCGACCCGATCGAAGCCAACGCGGTAGACCAGGTGGGCTCGCTCGGGGACCTGGTGAAAGACCTGGATGCGGGCGCGGTGGACCTGCTGCTGGTGGTGGGCGGGAACCCGGCGTTCACGGCGCCGGTGGAATGGGGGATGCGCGACCGCATCCAGAAGGCCAGGCTGCGCGTGCACCTGGGTCTTTATCACAATGAGACTTCCGAACTGTGCCAGTGGCACGTGCCGGAGACGCACTACCTGGAGACCTGGGGCGACGCGCGGGCCTTCGATGGCACGGTGACCATTCAGCAACCGCTGATCCAGCCGCTCTACGGCGGCCGCTCGGCCTATCAGTTTCTGCAAATGCTGGGCGATGCGCCCGACACCAGTCCCTACGAGATTGTCAAAGGCTACTGGGCCAGCCAGCACCAGGGCGCGGATTTCGAAGCCTGGTGGCGTAAGGCGGTACACGATGGTGTGGTGGCCGGCACGGCTTTACCCACCAGGGCGCCGGCGATCCACGGCGAGGCGATTGCGGCGCGCGCGCAGGCCCCCAAACTGGGCGGCAAGCTGGAAGTGATTTTCCGGCCCGACCCCACCATCTACGACGGCCGCTTCGCCAACAATGGATGGTTGCAGGAACTGCCCAAACCCATCACCAAGCTGACTTGGGACAACGCCGCGATTGTCAGCCCGGCCACCGCGCACCGTTTGAACGCGGCTACGGGCGACCTGGTGCAGTTGACCTACCAGGGGCGGTCGCTGCGCGCGCCGGTATTCATACAGCCGGGCCACATCGATGGCGCGGTCACGCTGCACCTGGGCTACGGGCGCACCAAAGCCGGGCGCGCGGGTACGCGCATGGGATTCAACCCCTACGGGCTGCGCACCTCGCAAGCGCTGTGGCACGACACCGGGCTCGAAGCGCGCAAGATTTCGGGCACGTACGAGTTTGCGACCACGCAGAACGAGCACGTGCTGGACGCGCGGCGCCACATCATTCACAAGGGCGATATCGAGGACTACAAGAAGAATCCGGAATCGGTGCACGAGGGCGCCGAGACGCCGGCCAAGGGGCTGACGCTCTATCCCGAGTGGAAATACGAAGGCTACGCGTGGGGCATGGCCATCGATCTGAACGCGTGCACCGGGTGTGGCGCGTGCGTGGCGGCGTGCCAGGCGGAGAACAACATCGCGGTGGTCGGCAAAGACCAGGTGCGGCGCGGGCGCGCCATGCACTGGATCCGCGTGGACTCGTACTACGAGGGCGAGGGCAACAACCCGGAGATCTATAATCAGCCGGTCCCTTGTATGCACTGCGAGAACGCCCCGTGCGAGCTGGTATGCCCGGTGCAGGCCACCAACCACAGCTCCGAAGGCCTCAACGACATGGTCTACAACCGCTGCGTGGGCACGCGCTACTGCTCCAACAACTGCCCATACAAGGTTCGGCGGTTCAATTTTTACCAGTACTCGGATTACGAAACTCCCAGCTTGAAACTGCTGCACAACCCGGATGTGACGGTGCGCAGCCTCGGCGTCATGGAGAAGTGCACCTACTGCGTGCAGAGGATCAACGCCGCCAAGATCGACGCCGAGAAGCAGGACCGCAAGGTGCGGGATGGCGAGATCCAGACGGCGTGCCAGGCTACCTGCCCGGCGGAGGCCATCGTCTTCGGCAACATCAACGACCCTGACAGCAGGGTGTCGAAGATGAAGGCGGAGAAGGCCAACTATGGGCTGCTGGCGGAGTTGAATACGAGGCCGAGGACTACGTACCTGGCTACGTTGAGGAACCCGAATTTGGAGATTGAGGGATGAGCGGGCGTGCAGAAAAGCCCCGGCATCCGCACAGACTGTGGGGCGGGCAATCCTGCCCGCAGCCGGCCTTCCGGCCGGCTGGACCCACTGGAAAGCGGGTCCGCAGGCTGAAAAGCCTGCCCCACTCGGAAGAACTGAGTGGCATCGGGCACGAGTACCTGCGCAACGGTGGAGACCGGGCATGGTAGACCAACAACAAGCCCCCAAGATTATCGCGCCGGGGTATACGTTTGGGACGGTTACGGACCAGATTGCTACCGTGGTGCTCACCAAGAAGACGCCGCTCTTCTGGATGGCGGGGTTCGGGCTGGGATTCTCGCTGCTGCTGCTGTTCCTGTGGTCGGCGGCGGTGCTCCTCGCCAAGGGCGTGGGCGTGTGGGGCATACGCACGCCGGTGATGTGGGGGTTCGCCATCACGAATTTTGTGTGGTGGATCGGAATCGGGCACGCCGGGACCCTGATTTCCGCGATTCTGCTTCTGCTCAACCAGCGCTGGCGCAATTCCATCAATCGCTTCGCCGAAGCCATGACGCTATTCGCGGTGGCTAGCGCGGGAATGTTCCCGCTGTTGCACCTGGGGCGTCCGTGGCTGTTCTACTGGCTGTTTCCATACCCCAACACCATGAATGTGCAGCCGAATTTCCGCAGCCCGCTGGTGTGGGACGTATTCGCTGTCTCCACCTACGCCACGGTATCGCTGCTGTTCTGGTACGTGGGCCTGATGCCCGACCTGGCCACGCTGCGCGATCGCACGCGGAACCCTCTGGCGCGGGTGATTTACGGAGTGATGGCGATGGGCTGGCGCGGTTCGGCGCGGCACTGGAGCGTGTATGAAACCGCGACCCTGCTGCTGGCCGGGCTGGCCACGCCGCTGGTGCTCTCGGTGCACACGGTGGTGAGCTTCGACTTCACGATCGCCATTGTGCCGGGCTGGCACAGCACGTTCTTCCCGCCGTACTTCGTGGCGGGCGCTATCTACTCGGGGTTTGCGATGGTGCTGGTGCTGGCCATTCCGCTGCGCAAGGCGTACGGCTTGCAGGGTCTCATTACCGACAAGCACCTGGACAATTGCGCCAAGGTGATGCTGGCCACGGGACTGATTGTGGCCTACGCCTACATCCTCGAGACCTTCACCGCGTGGTACAGCGGCAACGTCTACGAGCAGGCGGCCATGTGGCATCGCATGACCGGCCCCTACGCTTCTTCGTATTGGCTGCTGATTGCCTGCAACATCGCGGCGCCGCAGGCGTTGTGGTTCAAGCGGGTCCGCGGAAACGCCGCGGTGCTGTTCTGCTGTTCGCTGGTGGTGCTGGTGGGCATGTGGCTGGAGCGCTTCGTGATTATCGTGAGCAGCCTGGCGCAGGACTACCTGCCGTCTTCGTGGGGCACCTTCCATGCCACGCGCTGGGATTGGGGGACGTATCTCGGCACCATCGGGCTGTTCCTGTTCCTGTTCTTCGTGTTCATTCGACTGCTGCCCATGATTTCCATCTTTGAAGTGCGCACGCTGCTGCCTCAAGCCAAGGTCGGGGAGGAGGCGCAAAGTTGAAATCCATTTATGGAGTGATGGCCGAGTTCGATAGCCCCACCGCGCTGGTGAACGCGGCGCGGGCGGCGCGCGAGAAGGGCTATCGCAAGCTGGACGCGTACTCGCCGTTCCCGATCGAAGAGCTGAGCGACGCTCTCCACCTGCACAAGAACCGGCTGCCGCTGATCGTGCTGGCCGGAGGCATTGTGGGCGGGTTGGCGGGGTACCTGATGCAGTATTACGTCACGGTATGGAATTTCCCCATCAATATCGGCGGCCGGCCTTTGCATAGCTGGCCCTCGTACATTGTGATCACGTTCGAGACGACCATTCTGCTGGCCGCGATTTCGGCGGTGATGGGGCTGCTGGCGCTGTGCGGATTGCCCATGCTGTACCATCCGGCGTTCAATGTGCCGCGGTTTGCGCTGGCCTCGCGCAACCGGTTCTTCCTGTGCATAGAAGCTGCCGACCCGCTGTTCGACGCGCGCGCGACGCCGGAGTTTCTGGAGACGTTGGAGGCCAAAGAGGTGTCTGAAGTTGCGGAATGAACTGAATTGTGGGGCGGACCCCCTGGTCCGCGGCCGACGCCCACGTCGGCCTGTCGCGAGCGAAGAGCGGGTCCAGGGGGACCCGCGCAGACCAGGGGGTCTGCCCCACAGATTTTGCCTCGGTTTGGCCGCGCTGGCCTTGGCCGCCTTCGCCTCCGCCTGCCGCCAGGATATGCACAACCAGCCGAAGTACATTCCGCTGCGGCCCAGCGAATTTTTCGAGGATGGGCGGTCGGCGCGGCCGCTTCCGGAGGGGACCGTGGCGCGCGGGCATTTGAACGACGACACCGCCTTCTATACGGGCAAAGGGCCCGATGGCAAGCCCCTCGACACTTTTCCATTCCCCGTCACCAAAGACGTAATCGTGCGCGGGCAGGACCGCTTCAACATTTACTGCACGCCCTGCCACGACCACACGGGCTACGGCAACGGCATGATTGTCCGGCGCGGCTTCCGGCACCCGCCGTCTTACCACACCGACAAGATCCGGCAGCTTTCGAACGGCTTCATTTTCGATGTCATCACGCAGGGATTCGGCGCCATGCCGGACCTGGCCGCACAGATACCGCCGCGCGACCGGTGGGCCATCGTGGCCTACGTGCGCGCGCTGCAATTGAGCCAGAACGCTTCCATTAGCGACGTTCCACCGGAAGCCCGGAAGCAACTGGGGGGCTTGAAATGACACTTCAGGACGACTTGAAGCGGTGGCGCTCCGTCGCCCTGGCCGCGGGCATCGCCGGCGCCGCCCTGTGCGCCATCGGGTTTTTCATTTCGCCGTTCCAGTTCTACCGCTCGTACCTGTGGTCCTACTTGTTTATCGTCGGCGTGAGCGTGGGGTCGCTGGCCTGGCTGATGCTGCAATATCTCACGGGAGGCGCCTGGGGCGTGGTGATCCGGCGGCCCTGCGAGGCGGCGGCGCGCACGCTTCCGCTGGTGGCGCTGATGTTCCTCCCCATCGCCATCGGCATCCCTAACCTGTACCCGTGGTCGCACGCCAAAATCGTCGCGGCCGACGAAATCCTCAGGCACAAACAGCCGTATCTGAACATGCCGTTCTTTCTGACGCGGGCGGCGATCTACCTGGCCGGGTGGAATCTGCTTTCGTGGCTGTTCAACCGCTGGTCGGAGAGGTCGCATAGGAAAATGACGGCCCTGGCGGGGCCCGGCCTGATCTTCTGGGGCTTCAGCGTCACCTTTATGGCGGTGGATTGGGTGCTCTCGCTCGATCCGCACTGGTTCTCGACCATCTTCGGCATGCTCTTCATGGTGGGGCAGGCCCTCTCATCGATGGCGTTTCTGATCGTGGTGATGGTGCTCGTGTCGAGGCGCCCTCCCATGTCGGAGGTCCTGACGCCGGGCCATCTGCACGATCTGGGCAAGTTCCTGCTGGCCCTGGTGATGGTGTGGGCGTACTTCTCGTTTTCGCAATTCCTGATCATCTGGGCCGGCAACCTGCCCGAGGAGATCCCGTGGTACCTGGTGCGGCTGCGTGGCGGCTGGCAGTACGTGGCTCTGGCGCTGGTGATCGGCCATTTCGCGCTGCCCTTCGCGCTGCTGCTTTCGCGCGACCTCAAGCGCAATTACAAGCTGCTGGCCGGCATTGCGATCTGCGTTCTCTTCATGCGCATGGTGGACCTCTATTGGCTGGTGGCGCCCGACTTCAAGAAAGGGCCGTTCAGCGTGAGCTGGATGGATTTTGCGGCCCCCATCGGATTGTGTGGAATCTGGCTGGCGTACTTCCTCATCCAATTAGGCGAGCGGCCATTGATGCCGGTCAACGACCCGCACCTGGTCGAGGCGCTAGAGCATGGACGAGAATAGGCGATCCGATCACGAAGAAACCGACATCGACGTTTGGGCGGTAGGCAAGTTTGCCGTCGGGCTGGTGTTAGTTGCCGCCGCGGCGCTCGTTCTGCTGTTCGGGCTGTTCCGGTATCTGCTGTCGAGGGAAGGCGGCCCGCCGTCGGGACGCTCCCAGGTAGTGGCCAGCGAACCGGGCAAGGCGTTTCCCCAGCCGCAACTGCAAGAGAACGAGGTGCCGGATTTGAAAGCCATTCGCGCGGCGGAAGAACAGGTGCTGCACAGCTACGCCTGGGTCGATCCGGAAGCGAACGTGGTGCGGATTCCCATCGACCGCGCCATCGATCTGCTGGCGGAGCGGGGTTTGCCGGTACGGGCGCATGTGGGAGAAGTGAAATGAGGCTCGCATTCCGCAAAGACCGCTCTCTAACGTTCGCGGCTCCGAAAGTCGCCTCATCCCGAGCCGCGAACGTCAGAGAGCGGTTTCGACTTGTCACGAGTGCTTGCGCCTTGATCGCGCTCCTTGGTTCCGCTGCCTTGGCGCAGCCCGGCCAGCCGGCGCCGGTGCAGCCGTCGTTGAGCATGCAGAATTCCAACTTGAAGCCGGCGTTGCCCAGCGAGCTTCTGGGCGTGGGAATCGATCAGAAGCTCGACCAGCAGGTTCCGCTCGACACGGTTTTCCGCGATGAAGCGGGGCGCGCGGTTCCGCTCTCGAGCTTCTTCCAAACCGGGAAGCCGGTGCTGCTGGCGCCGGTCTACTACCGCTGCCCCATGCTGTGTACGCAGATCCTGAACGGCGTCGCGAGCACCCTGAAAGCCGTCTCGCTCGACCCCGGGCGGGATTTCGAAGTCCTCAGCGTCAGCTTCGACCCGAAAGACACCTGGGAACTGGCGGCCGCGAAGAAGCAGACCTATCTGCGGCGCTACGGACGAGCGAATACGGCCAACGGGTGGCACTTCCTCACGGGAGATCCGGGCAACATCAAAGCACTTATGGACGCGGTGGGCTTCCACTACAAGTACGACCCCGCCACCGACCAGTTCGCGCACGCCAGCGGCATCATGATTCTCACGCCCGGCGGGCGCGTCTCGCGCTACTTCTATGGCGTCGAATACGCCCCGCGGGATGTGCGCCTGGGTTTGGTGGAGGCTTCGCACAGCAAAATCGGCAACCCGGTCGACCAGATTCTGCTGTTCTGTTACCACTACGACCCGGCCACGGGTAAGTACGGCGCCGCCGCCGTCAACCTGCTGCGCGCCGCCAGCGCCGGATTCGTTCTGATCTGCGGCGGTTTTCTACTCATGGTGTGGCGGCGCGAGTTGCGCGCCGGATAATTCGCAATGGGATCGTTACGTCTATTTCCGGAACAGGCGTCCACCTTCGCGCCCGATGTGGACCACCTGCTGTACTTTCTGCTGGCGGTGGCGGTTTTCTTTTCGCTGGGGATCTTCTGCTCGATCTTCTACTTCGCCATCCGCTACCGGCGGCGTTCCGCAAACGAACTGCCGCGCCCCATCCATGGCGGGATGGCGCTCGAGATTCTCTGGAGCGTGATCCCCTTCGGACTCACCATGGTGATGTTCACCTGGGGCGCCAGCATCTACTTCAACGAAAGCCGGCCGCCGGACAACGCCCTCGATATCTACGTGGTGGGCAAGCAGTGGATGTGGAAGCTGGAGCACCTGGGGGGGCAGAGGGAAATCAACGAGCTGCATATTCCCGTGGGACGGGCGGTACGGCTCACCATGACCTCGGAAGACGCCATCCACAGCTTTTTCGTGCCCGCCTTCCGCACCAAGCAGGACGCGGTTCCGGGCCGCTACACCACCACCTGGTTCACGCCGACCAAGGTGGGCAAGTACCACCTTTTCTGCGCCGAGTATTGCGGCACCAACCATTCGCGCATGGGCGGCTGGATCTATGTAATGGCGCCGCGGGACTACGAGGCCTGGCTGAGCGGCGGCGCTTCCGGCGGATCGCTGGCGGAGAACGGGCAGAAGCTGTTTGACGAGCTGGCCTGCGGCAACTGCCACAAGCCGGATGGCTCCGGCCGGTGCCCCAGCCTCACGGAACTCTTCGGCAAGACCGTTCAGCTTGCCGGCGGGGGCACGGTGAAGGCGGACGAAGGCTACATCCGCGAATCCATCCTGCAGCCTCAGGCCAAGATTGTGGCCGGCTACGGGCCGATCATGCCGACCTTCCAGGGACTGGTTACGGAAGAAGGCGTCGTGCAGTTGATCGAATACATCAAATCGCTGGGGCCGCCGCCGGCCGCGACTCATTAGAAACCTATGAACACGGCAGCGATACATGAACGGGAAGATTACCTGAACGTCAGTCATGGGCTGAAGTCCTGGCTGCTCACCAAGGACCATAAGCGCATCGGACTGCTGTACCTTGCCACCATTACCCTGTTCTTCTTTCTGGGCGGCCTCTTCGCCACGATAATCCGCATCGAACTGCTGACTCCGGGCGGCGGCCTGGTGAGTTCAGAGACCTATAACAAGCTCTTCACCATGCACGGCGTGACCATGATCTTCTTCTTCCTGATCCCGTCGATTCCCGCCGTGCTGGGTAACTTCTTCCTCCCCATGATGATCGGGGCGCGCGACCTGGCATTTCCGAGAATCAACCTGTTGAGCTGGTATCTGCTGGTGATAGGCGGTCTGTTCGCCCTCTTTGCGATGCTCGCGGGCGGGGTGGATACCGGTTGGACTTTCTACACGCCCTACAGCACCACTTACTCGAACACGTGGGTGATTGCCACCGCGCTGGGCATTTTCGTGGCGGGCTTCTCCTCGATTCTGACGGGCCTCAACTTCATTGTGACGGTGCACCGCATGCGCGCTCCGGGCATGACCTGGTTCCGCATGCCGCTGTTCGTGTGGGCGCACTACGCCACCGCCCTGATCCAGGTGCTAGGAACGCCCGTGCTGGCCGTGACCATCGTGCTGGTGTTCTGCGAGCGTGTCTTTCACATTGGGATTTTCGACCCGGCGCTGGGCGGCGATCCGGTGCTGTTCCAGCACCTCTTCTGGTTCTACTCGCATCCCGCTGTCTACATCATGATTCTGCCGGCCATGGGGGTGGTATCGGAGTTAGTTTCGACTTTCTCGCGCAAGGCGATTTTTGGCTACCGCGTGGTGGCCTTCTCGAGCGTGGCTATCGCGGTGCTCGGTTTCCTGGTGTGGGGCCACCACATGTTTGTCAGCGGCCAATCGGTGTTCGCCGGCATGGCGTTCTCGTTCCTGAGTTACTTTGTGGCCATACCATCGGCCATCAAGGTGTTCAACTGGACGGCCACGCTGTACAAAGGCTCCATCTCGTACGAGACCCCGATGCTCTACGCTTTCGGGTTCATCGGCCTGTTCACCATCGGCGGACTGACGGGGCTTTTCGTGGCGGCGCTGGGCATCGACGTGCATGTCACCGACACCTATTTCGTGGTGGCGCACTTTCACTACATCATGGTGGGCGGCGCCATCATGGCCTACCTGGGCGGACTGCACTATTGGTGGCCGAAGATGACCGGGCGCATGTATCCGGAAGCGTGGGCCAAGCTTTCGGCGCTGGTGATCTTCCTGGGATTCAACCTGACTTTCTTCCCGCAGTTCATCCTCGGGTACCTGGGGATGCCGCGGCGCTACCACACTTATCCGGAGGAGTTCCAGGTGCTGCACGTGCTTTCGACCGCGGGCGCTTCGGTGCTGGCGGTGGGCTACGCCATCCCCATGATCTACTTCGCCTGGTCGCTGCGTCATGGGAAGATGGCGGGCGCCAATCCCTGGGGCGCCACGGGCCTGGAGTGGAAGACGGCCTCGCCGCCGCCACTGCACAATTTCGACCAGATGCCGGTGGTGACGCACGATGCTTACGACTACAGCACGGTGGTCGGGGAGGCGGTGGAAGTTGGCTAGCGCGGAGAGCCCGGCGTTGCAGGTGCAGTTCGACACCGAAGCCCAGCAAAAGGACGCCTCGACGCTGGGGATGTGGATCTTCCTGATCACCGAGGTGATGTTCTTCGGGGGCATGTTCACGGCCTACACGGTCTACCGGCGGGCGTATTCGGACGCGTTCGCGGCGGCCAGCGCGAGCCTCAACGTGACCATCGGCGCCATCAACACCGCCGTGCTGCTGGTCAGCAGCTTCACCATGGTGATGGCCGTGCGAGCCGCGCAGCTTGGCCAGCGCAGGGCGATCGTTCTATTCCTGGTGCTGGCCCTGATCTTCGGCGGCATTTTCCTGGGCGTGAAGGCTTACGAATGGAATGAGAAGTTCGAACAGCACCACGTTCCGGGACCGTCGTTCCACTTAGACGGAGTTACGCAGCAGGGTCATGCGCAGTTGTTCTTCTCGCTCTACTTCGCCATGACCGGGCTGCACGCGGCGCACATGGTGATCGGGGTGGGACTGATCGCATGGCTGATCTGGCTGGCGCGGAAGGGCACATTTACGGCCGAGTACAATACGCCCGTGGACATGGTCGGCCTATACTGGCACTTTGTCGATATCATCTGGATCTTCCTGTTCCCGCTGCTGTACCTGATTGACCGGCACTTACCGAGATAGTCATGACTGAACACGTCGATTCCATAAGAACCTACACGCTGGTGTTGCTGGCGCTGCTGGCTCTGACGGCCGCGACCACGCTGGTGGCGTTTGTGGACCTGGGCGCGTTCAGCGTGGTGGCGGCGCTGGCCATCGCCGTGTGCAAGATGCTGTTAGTGGCGCTGTTCTTCATGCACGTGCGCCACAGCACCAAGCTCACGAAGCTGGTGGTGCTGGGCGGGCTGCTGTGGCTGGTGATCCTGCTGATGTTGACGCTGAGCGACTTCACCACTCGCGGCTGGCTCGGCGTGCCGGGAAGGTAGGGCGAGCGGACCATCGCCTTGCGTGGTGTGTCAGGCTTGGAACGGCGCGCCTGCTGACGCCTCTTAAGGGCAGAACCTGTCCATGAGGTTTGTTGCCCTCTCAATTCCGGCGCGTCGTTCGAATTCCACAATGAGCTCGGAGACGGATCGAACCGCCCAGATCGTACAGCTGCTTCCGGCCCAGGCGCGCGGAAACAATGGTTCCGCCAAAAGGCACGGACTACTCTCTACCTTCGCGGCGAGTATCGTGGACAGTGTGGCATGCTCCTTCTGTTGGTCAAACCATTCGGGCTTGAAATGGACCAGCCCATTGCGTAGTTTGATTAGGGCAGCGACGTCCTGATATGGCCTCGCGCCGCGATCAAAGGGTTGCCCTTGCTTGAGGAGCAAAGCGAACTCTAGTTTCTCGAGTGGCGGCTTTAGTTCGTAAGGCTCCCACAGCTTTGTCATGACCTCCACGCGCAACTCAGGGAAAACTTTCTCATGGTCAATAAACAACTCGTTGGCGTAGGCCTCAAGGGCGGCGACGGAAATCAGGACGGCGGCCGTGGCCTGGGCGAGGATCTCGTCCCAGTACGGGCCGAACGGCTCCCCGCTGTGTGAAATCTCCAACTCTTGCGTCCTTCTGGAACAAGCCGCTGCAGACGTCAGGTGAGGGATCGCGAGGTTGATCCGCATGGTTGCGGTTCCAGCGGCAGCGGATTTCAC